>ERZ1026959.341-NODE-341-length-14147-cov-7.294351_pt1 | contig 14147 bp, 13 predicted proteins | sample MGYA00519299_ERZ1026959 | MGnify/ENA primary metagenome ERZ1026959 (study PRJEB26926, sample SAMN06164517) | human gut metagenome | biome: ENVO:00009003; feature: ENVO:2100002; material: ENVO:00002003 | host: Homo sapiens | place: USA | collected 2012 ... | reverse complement strand
GAAGTACAATCTGGAGATCACCGGCCACGAGCTGGACGAGATCCTGAACAAGAAGTCCGGCCTGCTGGGTGTTTCCGGCGTGTCCAGCGACAAGCGCGATGTCGAGGAGGCCGCCATGAACGGCAACAAGCGCGCACAGCTGGCCAGCGACATGCTGAACTACCAGATCAAAAAGACCATCGGCAGCTACATTGCCGCGATGGGCGGCGTGGACGCCATCGTCTTTACCGGCGGCATCGGCGAGCATGACGCCGACTCCCGCGCCAAGATCTGCCACCACATGGATTGGCTGGGCATCCGCATCGACACCGACAAGAACCGCGATGCCCACAAGCAGAAGAAGGACGTTGTTGAGGTCACCGCCTGGGGTGCCCGCGTCCGCACGCTGATCATCGAGACCAACGAAGAGCTGATGATTGCCCGCGACACGAAGGAAGTCATCGAGAAGTAAGTCTTACTTTTCTTGAAAGAAAAGTAAGCAAAAGAACTTTCAATATTTTTTCCCGGGAACGGGTTATAGCGAGAGGCTGCAGCATGGGGTTTGACCTTGTGCGGCAGCCTCTTTTGTGGTATAATCGGCTTAATGAGGTCGTATATTTGAATTTCAGGAGGGTTGTCCGTATGAGCAGCAAGGTTTCAAAAGGCATTGCACTGCTTCTCTTTGGCATCCTGCTCTGCGCAGGCAGTGGGGAAATCAACGCCACGATTCTGTACAATCTCGGTGATTTCCCGTTTGCCGCGATAGGCGTCATTGTAGGGGTCGTGGGGCTGTATATGGTGTTTGATAAAGCGGAGTAAGCGGCGCGGGCGGCATGTATGCCGCCCCTACAATGCTTTGCCGGGCGTTTGCGGCTATGCTGCGGGCCGGGCATGCCCGGCCCCTACAGTGCAAGCAAATTAAAAAGGGAGCCTGCCGATTCACGGCAGACTCCCTTTTCTTGTTTTATTTGTTTGGAATTTCTTCGGTTCCTTCTTTGCAAAGAAGGAACAAAACCCCCGTAATCACTGCTGGGCGGCCTCGGCGCGCTTCTTGGCGATGGCGGCGAGGGCATCCTTGCGGGACAGGTTGATGCGGCCCTGCTGGTCGATGTCGGTGACCATGACAAAGATGGGATCGCCAACGGCAACGACATCCTCAACGTGCTCAACGCGGTGGTCGTCCAGCTTGGAGATGTGGACAAGACCCTCCTTGCCGGGGGCGATCTCAACAAACGCACCGAAGTTCATCAGGCGGGTCACGCGGCCCTTGTAGATGGCACCGATCTCGGGGTCCTCGACAATCGTCTTGATGGTCGCAATGGCGCGCTTCGCGTCGTCCTGATCGACGGCGGAGATAAAGACGTGGCCGTCCTCCTCAATGTCGATCTTGCAGTTGAAGTTGGTGCACATCTCCTGAATGACCTTGCCGCCCTTGCCGATGACATCCTTGATCTTGTCAACGGGGATCATCATGCTGAACATCTTGGGCGCATACTTGGACAGCTCGGCGCGCGGCTCGGCGATGACCGGCTTGATGATCTGGTCAAGGATGTACAGACGGCCCTTGCGGCACTTCTCGAGGGCTTCCTCAACGATGTCGTAGGTCAGGCCGTCGACCTTAATGTCCATCTGGATGGCGGTGATGCCGCGGCGGGTACCGCCGACCTTAAAGTCCATATCGCCGTGGAAGTCCTCGACGCCCTGAATGTCCAGCATCGTCATCCAGCGGCCGCCGTGCAGCGGGTCGCCGTCGGTGATAAGGCCGCAGGAAATACCCGCAACGGGTGCCTTGATGGGCACGCCGGCATCCATCAAAGCCAGCGTGGAGCCGCAGATGGACGCCTGGGAGGTGGAGCCGTTGGAGGACAGGACCTCGGAGACGCAGCGGATGGTATACGGGAACTCGGCCTGATCGGGCAGGACGGGAATCAGCGCGCGCTCGGCCAGGTTGCCATGGCCGATCTCGCGGCGGCCCGGGCTGCGGGGTGCGCGGGCCTCGCCGACGGAGTACGGCGGGAAGTTGTAGTGGTGGATGTAGCGCTTGTACGGCGTATCAGACAGGTCGTCCATGAGCTGGGCGTCCTTGGTGGAGCCAAGGGTGCAGATGGTCAGGACCTGGGTCTGGCCGCGGGTGAACATGCCGGAGCCGTGCACACGGGGCAGCAGACCGACCTCGGCGGCCAGCGGGCGGATCTCGTTGATGCCGCGGCCATCGACGCGCTTGCCGTCCTCCAGCAGCCAGGTGCGGACGACCTTCTTCTGCAGCTTGTAACTGATGAGATCGAGGTCGGCGGCGGTCAGCTCGGGGTGCTCGGCGGCGATGGCATCCATAATGGGCAGCATCGCGGCATCGCGGACGTTCTTGTCGTCGGTGTTCATCGCGGCCTTAACGTCCTCGAGGTGGTTGGCGTAGACGTCAGCCAGCAGGGCGTGGTCAAGCTCCACGGGGGTGAAGCTCTTTTTCGGCTTGCCGATCTCGGCGACGATGCTGTTGATGAACGCCAGCATCTTCCGGATTTCCTCGTGACCGGCGCGGATGGCCTTCATCATGGTCTCCTCGTCGACCTCGTTGGCACCGGCCTCGATCATGACGATCTTTTCCTCGCTGGCGGCCAGCGTCAGGGAGAGGTCGCTGTGCTCGCGCTGCTCCTTTGTGGGGTTCAGCACGATCTCGCCGTCCACCAGACCGACAAACACACCGGCAATAGGGCCGTTCCAGGGAATATCAGACATGGCGATGGCCAGGGACGCACCGTTCATGCCGGAAATTTCGGCAGAGCAGTCGGGGTCCTGGCTCATGACGGTCATGGTCACGCAGACATCGTTGCGCATATCCTTGGGGAACAGCGGGCGGATGGGGCGGTCCACAACGCGGGAGGACAGGATGGCGTGCTCGCCGGGGCGGCCCTCACGGCGCATGAAGCTGCCGGGGATACGGCCTGCGGCGTAGAGCTTCTCCTCAAACTCGACGCTCAGGGGAAAGAAATCGACGCCGTCGCGGGGCTTGTCGCTCATCGTGACGTTGCAGAGCACGCAGGTCTCGCCGTAGCGGATCATGGCGCTGCCGTTGGACAGACCGCACATTTTGCCGGTCTCGACCACAAACGGGCGGCCCGCAAAGGTCGTCTCGAACTTGCGGTAGTTGGGGAAGGTTTCCAGTCTGGATGCGAATTCGTAAGCCATAGGGATTCTCCTTCTTTGGTAGATTTTTACTTTCAGCGCTCCCCTGCCCCGGTTCTGTACAATAAAGCCAGCAGCCAAGCCTGTTGCTTGGGTGCTCGATTTACTGCACAAAACGCGGCGGGGGGCGGCTGTAAAATACAGGTGCAGTGGATTTTTGTGATGCGCCTCGTTGTAGGGGGGCGGCAGCACACATGTATAAAAAATCGGGCAGAGTGCAAATGCACCCTGCCCGTTTTTGCGAAAATTACTTACGCAGACCCAGCTCAGCGATCAGGGCACGATAACGGTTGATGTCCTTCTTCTGCAGATAGGCCAGCAGATTACGGCGGCGGCCGACCATCTTGAACAGGCCGCGGCGGCTGTGGTTGTCATGCTTGTTGGTCTTGAGGTGCTCGGTCAGGTGGTTGATACGAGCGGTCAGCAGAGCAACCTGGACCTCCGGAGAACCGGTGTCACCCTCGTGGATGGCTGCCTTGGCGATGATGGGCTGCTTATCGATAGCGGATTTCTGGCTCATGGGTATATACCTCTTTCATAAAAATGTATTGGCCGTCGGCGCAGTAAGGGGTAGTTGGAACCATTGAGGCATACGCCCCATACCGGGCCGCGGTAACAAGAATTAGTATACCACAACATTTTGCGGAATACAAGAGCATTTGCGGCATTTCCGCAATTATTTTGCGCCGTTCAGGGCCGCAAAATACGCCTTGCTCTCGTCGGCGGCGTGGTGGATCAGCGCGGCCAGCTCGTCCATCGAATTGAACTTGCGCACCGGGCAGAAATATTTGTGAAATTCCAACACCGGCTGCTGACCGTAGACATTGCCGGAGAAGTCCGGCACAAACGTCTCGCAGGTCACGGCGGCGTTTTCACTGCTGTCCACCGTGGGGCGCTTGCCGATGCCGGTGGCTGCGGGCCGCCACTGGCCGTCCAGATAAATGCGGGTCAGGTAGACGCCCGCGCAGGGCTGCAGGGCCGCGGCGGGGTAGTTCTGGTTCAGTGTCGGCGTGCCGAGCTTTCCGCTGCCGATGCCCTTGCCGTGGACAACGGGCCAGTCGATGGCGTAGGGTGTGCCGAGCATGGCGTTGGCGTCGTCGAGACGGCCCTCCTCCAGCGCGGCGCGGATGCGGGTCGACGAGACGGTCTGCCCGCTGTACTGCGCCATCGGCACGATATGCACGCCGATTCCGAGGGGCGCGCAGAGCTCCCGCAGACGCTCCACGTTACCGGCGGCGCGGGCTCCAAACGTAAAGTTGTCGCCGCAGAACAGCTGCTTTGCGTTAAAGCAGTCCACCAACACCTTTTGCACAAAATCCTCCGGCGTCAGCGCACGGAACTCGTCAAACGGTGCCTCCTGGTATTCCTCGATGCCTAAGCTTGCAACGCGGGCGTGCTTCTGCGGCAGCGAGAGGATGCGCCCGCCCTTCAGCGTACTGCTGGCGGGCAGCTCAAACGTGAAGGCTGCAGCGGTCAGGCCGTCGGCCCGGGCGCATTCGACGGCAGCCCCCAGCACGGCGCGGTGGCCGCAGTGGACGCCGTCAAAATAGCCGAGCGCCACAGCACTGCCCTGCGGGGCGTGGATGGGCGTCAGACTTTGATAAATTTGCATTGGGCAGTCAGCCCCTTTCGCAAAATAGTTTTTCGACCTTGAGCACGCCGCCCTCGACACTGGCCAGACCCAGAAATGCGCCGGTCTCATCGTAGGTGCGGTAGCGGCCATCGGCGGCAGCGTAATGGCTCGTCGGGCAGCCGTTGAGCAGGTGCGCCTTGACGCCGCTGTTGACGTGCAGGGCGGGCAGCGGCGTAAAGACTGACTCGATTGGCAGTACCCAGCCGTTGGTTTCGAGTTCCCCGCTCTCGGCGGCGGCTAAAATTTCCGGCAGCGTGTGGCACTGGGCCAGACTGAACACACCGGCCTGCGTGCGGCGCAGGGCGGACAGCGTGGCGGGCACGCCGAGGGCGTCGCCGATCTCCTCGGCCAGCACACGGATGTAGGTGCCCTTGGAGCAGGCGACGCGGACGGTGTATTCGTCGGGCGCGGGGCTGCCGAGGTATTCGATGTCATAGATCGTGATGGGGCGGGGCGTGCGCTCAACGGTCTGGCCCTTGCGGGCCGCCTTATACAGCGGTTGGCCGTTGATTTTCACCGCGCTGTACATCGGCGGCAGCTGCATACGATCCCCGCGGAACTGCGGCAGTACGGCGCGCAGCTCGGCCTCCCCCACCGTGACGGGGGCAGTTTCCAGCGTCGTGCCGGTCACGTCGCCGGTGTCGGTGCGCAGGCCCAGACGCAGCGTAGCTTCGTAGGTTTTATCGTGGTCAAGCTGGCGGTCAGCGGCGGAGGTCGCCTTGCCGATAAACACCGCGAGCACACCGGTGGCCATAGGGTCCAGTGTGCCCGAGTGTCCCAGCTTGCGTGTGCCCAGTGCGCCGCGCAGCTTGGCCAGCACATCAAAGCTGGTCCAGCCTGCGGGCTTATCGACGGGCAGAATGCCGTTTGGCGTTTGCATAGCAGGGTTCCTTTTCTGTTGTCAGGTTTTAAAAGGCTTCCCCCTAGGGGGGAAGCTGTCACCGAAGGTGACTGATGAGGGCAGACTTTCCGCTATTGCCCGTTCATTAGCGGCCACAGGAACTCCCCCCTCATCCGGCGCTTCGCGCCACCTTCCCCCAATGGGGGAAGGCTTTATTGCGCTTTCTCCGCGTCGGCGCGGTCCAGTTCCTTTTTGACTTCCTCGAGGATCGCGTGCTTGGCGTTGTCCGGGTTGCCGCTGATCTCGCAGCCGGCGGCGCGGGGATGCCCGCCGCCGCCCAGACGCCGCGCAATGTTGCAGGCGTTGGTGTCGTGCCCGGTGCGCACACTGATCTTGAAGCTGCCGTCCTTCTGCTGGCGCAGGGTCAGACCGACCTCGACGCCCTCGATGGAGCGCGGCAGGCTCGTCAGATCCTCTAGCTCGGCCCCGGCCACACCTGCGGCCTGGATCTGGTCCCAGGTCAGGCAGATGAGCGCACAGCGGTCATCGTAGTAAAACTCCAGGCTTTCTAAAGCCATGCGTTCCGCGATGACCCGCGCGTGGGAGCGGCTCTCGAACAGGCGCTCGTTCAGCCTTTCCACGTCGGCTCCGGCCTCGATCAGAGCCGCTGCCGCCTTGTGGGTCTCCGCCGTCGTGTTGCTGAACCGGAAGCAGCCGGTGTCCGTTGCCACACCCGTATACAGGCAGGAGGCAATTTCCGGCGTGATCTTCGCGCCCATCTCGGGGATGAGCGTCGTCAGCAGCTCGGCAGATGCGGCAGCCCCGGCGTCCACCAGCGTCTCATAGGCATACCCGCTGTTCGAGCCGTGGTGGTCGATGCACAGATTGACATGCTCGGCGTATTCCTGAATGTTGTTGCGCTCGCCAAAAAGTTGAATGCCCGCAACATCCACCGCCACCACAAACGCGGGGCGGAAACTGCCGTCAAACACCGTGATGGGCATGTAGTCATACATGGCAGGGATCGGATCACTGCATAGCACGGCGGCATTTTTGCCCAGCTGCTGAAGCGCCAGGCAGAGCGCCGTGCCCGAGCCGATGGTGTCACCGTCAGGGTTTTTATGGCACAAAATCAGGATGTCATCTGCAGCAAGCAGACGCGAAACAACCGTCTCGCGATCTACGTTCTGAGTCATAGGTTCCTCTTTTCTAACTGGGGTGCTTTACTCTGCGTCAGAGTCAGGCTCAATGTCCAGCTCACCCAGCAGCTTGTTGATGTGCGCGGCATAGGCTGCGCCTTCATCTTTGACGAATACAAAGCGCGGTGCCTTGCGGATGTGCATCCGGCGGCTGACCTCGGTGCGGACATGGCCGGACGCCTTGTTCAGCGCCTTGACCACCGGCTCCGGGCCGCCCTCACGGCCCATGACGCTGATGTAGACCTTGGCCTGATCGAGGTCAGGGGTCACATCCAGACGGGTCACGGTCAGCAGACCGCCCGTCACGCGGGGGTCCTTCATCTCGCCGATGATGGCGATCAGCTCACGCTTCATATCCTGGGCCATACGGCCATGGTTTTTGGTTGGCATTTACTTTACCTCTGCAATCAATCGCGGTACTCCTCCATCTTGAAGCACTCAAAGACGTCGCCTTCCTTGATGTCCTGGAACTTGGCCAGGGTGATGCCGCACTCAAAGCCCGCGGCAACCTCCTTGGCGTCATCCTTGAAGCGCTTCAGGCTGGCGATGGAATCCTCGCAGATGACGATGCCGTCACGAACCAGACGCAGCTGGGCGTCGCGGGTGATCTTGCCATCGGTAACGCGGCAGCCTGCGACGGTGCCGACACTGGAGATCTTGTAGACCTGGCGGACCTGCGCCTCGCCCAGGGCGACCTCGCGGACCTTCGGGGCCAGCATGCCCTTCATAGCGTCGGAGACATCGTTGATGGCGTCGTAGATGACGCGGTACATACGCATCTCAACGCCGGTCTGCTCGGCCTCGGCCTTGGCGACGGCGTCGGGACGGACGTTGAAGCCGATGATGATGGCGTTGGAAGCATCAGCCAGAGAGACGTCGGACTTGGAGATGGCACCGACACCCGCATGGATGACGCGGACGCGGACCTCGTCGTTGGAGATCTTCTCGAGGCTCTGCTTGACGGCCTCGGCGGAGCCCTGGACGTCCGCTTTGACGATGATGGGCAGCTCCTTCATATCGTTGGCAGCCATCTGGTCAAACAGGTTATCCAGCGTGACCTTGGTGTAGGCGGCAAACTGCTTCTCCTTGGCCTCGGCGGTGCGCTTGTCAGCCAGCTCACGGGCGAGGCGCTCGTCCTCGACAGCCTCGAACAGCTCGCCGGCCTCGGGGACCTCGGTCAAGCCGGTGATCTCAACAGGCGTGGACGGACCGGCCTCGGTGATCTCCTGGCCCTTGTCGTTGCGCATCGTGCGGACACGGCCCACAGCGGTACCGGCGATCAAGCAGTCGCCCTTGTGCAGGGTGCCGTTCTGGACCAGCAGAGTTGCGATGGGGCCCTGGCCCTTGTCCAGACGGGCCTCGACGACAGCGCCCTTGCCGCGGCGGCTCGGGTTGGCCTTCAGCTCCATGACCTCGGCCTCGAGAACGATACGTTCGAGCAGGTCGCTGATGCCCATGCCGGTGACGGCGGACACAGGGATGCAGGCGACGTCGCCGCCCCAGTCCTCGGGCACGATCTCGTACTTGGTCAGCTGCTCCTTGACGCGCTCCGGGTTGGCGGTGGGCTTATCCATCTTGTTGATGGCGACGATCAGCTTGACGTTGGCGGCCTTGGCGTGGTTGATGGACTCGATGGTCTGCGGCATGATGCCGTCATCGGCAGCGACGACCAGGACCGCAATGTCGGTCATGTTCGCGCCGCGGGCACGCATCGAGGTGAACGCCTCGTGGCCCGGGGTGTCCAGGAAGGTGATGACGCTGTCATTGCTCTTGACCTGGTACGCGCCGATGGCCTGGGTGATGCCGCCGGCCTCACCCTTGGTGACATTGGTCTTGCGGATAGCGTCCAGAATGGAGGTCTTGCCGTGGTCGACATGGCCCATGACAACGACAACGGGGGGACGCTCGACCAGATCGGCGGCGTTGTCCTCCTCCTGCACGAACAGGCGCTCCTCGATGGAGACGTGGACCTCATGCTCGACCTTGGCGTGGAACTCCTCGGCGATCAGGGCGGCGGTGTCGAAATCGACAACGTCGGAGATGGCGTGCATCTCGCCCATCTGCATGAACTTGGCAACGACCTTGGCGGCGCTCTGCTTCAGGCGGGTGGCCAGCTCGCCGACGGTAATCTCGTCGGGGATGGAGATCTTCAGCTGGGCATTGCGGGCCTTCTCAAGCTGGATGCGCTGCAGGCGCTCAGCCTCGGTCTCGCGGCGGCGGCCAAACTGCTGGCCGCGGCGGTTGTTGCGGTTGTTGAACTTTTCCTTCTTGCCGGTAGGCTGGTTCTTGCGCTTGCTGGGCATGTTGCGGCTGTCGGCCAGGTCGTCATAGCGGGCGTTGAACTTGTCAACATTCACATCGACGGTGCGGGTGTCAACGGAGACCTGCGCGCGGTTGACCTGGACCTGCTCGGTCTTGACAGGCTCTTTAATGCCGGTATCGGCGGCCAGCTCCTGCAGGGTGACGCGCTTCTCGCTGCGCTTTTCCGCCTGCTTCTCGGGCTTGCGGCTGTCTTTCTTCTGCTCGGGCTTCGGCTCCTTCTTGGCGGCGGGCTTGGGCTGCTCCGCAGGCTTGGGCTCGGCAGCGGGCTTCTGGGCTGCGGCGGGCTGCTTCTTCGGCTCGGGCTTCTTTTCTGCCTTCGGGGCCGGGGCAGGCTCCTTGCCGCTGGCAAGGTAGGCGTCGAGGCTGTCCTCGGCGTTCTCGCGGGTCAGGGTCTCCAGCAGGACGTTGAGCTCTTTTTCCTCAAACGTGCCGGCGGTCTTATAGGCTTCGCCGGTCACGCCGGAAACGGTCTCGACGACCTTTTTGGCGGGCATGCCGAACTCCTTGGCAACATCAGCGATCTTGTATTTAAAATCCATATAGTGTGGTCCTCCTCATCAAAGGTATTTTGCGCACAGCTGTGCAAGGTGTTCGTCGGTCACGCCGAACACGGCGGCGGGCTTGGGGGTAAGCATGGCCAGGTCAGCGCTGGTCAGGGGCATCTGCTCACAGGCGACGATGCCGTCGCAGGCGTCCTTCATATGGCTGACCGTGCGCTCACTGGCGTCCGAGGTAAGCAGCACCAGGGCTACTTTGCCGCGCAGTGCGTTTTCCTGTACGCGGTCATACCCGTGCAGCAGCTTGCCGGCCTTGCGGCACAGCCCCAGTGCACCCCGCAGCGGGTGCTGATCGTTATTCATGGCTCGCCGCCTCCTTTGCACTTTGCTCCGCACAGGCGATCTCCTCGGTCAGGCGGTCATAGATACCGTCCGGGATGGGGACCTCAAATGTGCGTTCGAGCCGCTTGGCCTTGCGCGCCTTGGCAAGGCAGGCAGCCGAGGGGCACAGATACGCGCCGCGTCCCGGTGCCTTGCCGCGCAGATCAATACTGATCTCGCCCTCGGGGCTGCGCACGACGCGCACCAGTTCGCGCTTGGGGCGCTGGGCATTACAGCCCACGCACCGGCGCACGGGGATCTTTTTTTGCTTTAGCTGCTGCAACTGGCAGACCTCATTTCTAGAGAATAGATAAGAGATAAAAGATAAAAAATATAGTGGACCGCGGCGCTGCACGCCGCTCGAAACTGCTCTGCCGCCGTAGGGGCGCATTCTATATGCGCCCGTGCTGCCTTACGGGAGCGGGCCGGGCGGATATGGAATCCGCCCCTACGGTTTTGGCCCTGCCAAAACTCCACATTTTATATTATCTTTTTTCTATTATCTTTTATCTTTATTATTTATTCCTCGTCCTCGCCGTAGTAGCCGGACTCGGGGCGGATGTCAATATTATAGCCGGTCAGATGGGCACACAGGCGCACATTCTGGCCCTTGTTGCCGATAGCCAGGCTCAGCTGGTGGTCGGGCACGGTCACGCGGCAGCTCTTGGTCTCGCCGGGCAGCAGTTCGACCTTGACGACCTTGGCCGGGGACAGGGCCGCGGAGATAAACTCGGTGATGTCCTCGCTCCAGCGGATGACATCGATCTTCTCGCCGTTCAGCTCCTGGACGATCTTCTCGACGCGGACGCCGCGGGCACCGATGCAGGCACCGACGGGATCGACATCGGGGTTCTTGCTCCAGACAGCCAGCTTGGTGCGGGCACCGGCCTCGCGGGCGATGGCCTTGACCTCAACGGTGCCGTCGTAGATCTCAGGGACCTCCAGCTCAAACATGCGCTTGACCAGGCCGGGATGGGTGCGGCTGATGGTAACGCGGGGGCCGCGGTCCGTTGCCAGGACATCCACGACATAGACCTGCACGGTCTGGCCCTCGGTGAAGGTCTCGCCGGGGACCTGCTCGTTGCGGGGCAGCACAGCGCTGCCGCCCTTGCCCAGATCCAGCACAACGTTGCCGCGCTCGGGGTCGATGGAGACGACGGTGGCGGCGATCAGCTCATGTGCGCGGGACTGCATCTCGCTGCACTGCAGGTTGCGCTCACCCTCGCGCAGGCCCTGACGGATGACGTGCTTTGCGGTCTGGGCAGCAATGCGGCCAAACTCCTTGGTCTTGAGGGGCGTGACCATGCGCTGGCCGACCTTGTAGCTCTTGCGGACCTTCTGGGCATCCTCCAGGCTGACCTGGGTGTGGGGGTTCTCGACCTCCTCCACGATGTCACGCAGCAGGCTGGCACGGAACGCGCCGAGCTCGGGGTCAATGTCCACAACGACATTGTCGTCCTCGACCTCGTAGTCCTTCTTGACCGCAATGACGATGGCCGCCTTGATCTTGTCGATCAGGTAGTCCTCGGGCAGGCCGCGCTCCTTTTCCAGTGCAGAAAGGGCCTCAAAAAATTCGTTGTTCGCAGTAGCCATGTTTCTGGTTTCCTCCCAATTATATTTCAAGTACACGCAATACAGTAGTTACAATCGCTCTGCCTTCCCCCCCTGGGGGAAGGTGGCCCCGCAGGGCCGGATGAGGGGCAGCTGTGCCGTTGCTGCCCGGTCACGGGCGATCACGGCAGGTTTGCCCTCATCAGTCCGCTTCGCGGACAGCTTCCCCCTCAGGGGAAGCCTTTTCTCAGCCGAACAGATCCTCGTCGTCGCAGAGCTTGACGTAGCCGGCGCTCTTGACGGGGAAGGCGTAGGTCTCCTCCCCGTCGGTCAGGGTCACATTGCCGTCGGCATCCAGCCCCTGCAGGATGCCCGCATAGTCGCGGCGGCCCTGCTCGTCGGGGCGGATCAGATGCGCCGCGCACTTCTGGCCCTTGAGCTGCTCGTAGTGCTCGGGGCGGGTCAGGCGGCGGCCCAGGCCCGGGCTGCCGACCTCGAGGTAGTAGCTCTGTTCAATGGGGTCTGCCTCGTCCAGCAGCGGATCAATGGCGCGGGAGACAGCCTCGCAGGTGTCGGTGTCCAGCGGCTCATCGCGGTCGATCAGCACGCGCAGGAACCAGTCCGGGCCTTCCTTTTCAAAGCGGACATCCCACAGGCGCAGGTCCATCCCCTCAACAACGGGGCGGACGAGCGCTTCGACGACCTTGACCGCGCTGCCCTGCTGCGGTTTACCGGGTTTTGCCATAAAAATGCTCCAATCATAAAAAGAAAGCGGACCTTGCGGCCCACTTTCAGTAAAATCATCATCGAACACTAAGACTATACCACATCCGTGCGCAAAATGCAAGCCCCCGCCGGGCAGATTTGCCTTCTAGCGGGCTTTTTCAGCGTGCATTTTTTGCGCAGTTTGAGAAAACGGCCTGTAAATTCCGTATTGGACTGAATTTGAACGCCGCGGTTGGCTTTGCCTGATGGCTGCGTTGCCGCGCGGATTCTTCTTCCGGGGCTGGTTGTGGTTCGTCAGTTGGTGGTGCCTCGGTGGGTTCCGGTTCCTGAATATGGTGTTGGTGTTAGTGTTGCCGTGGCAGTCGGTTTAGGTGTTGGTACCTCGGTGGGCTCCGGTTCCGCAATATATGGTGTTGGTGTTGGCGTTGGAGCCACAGTAGGTTCTGGTGTCGGCTCAGGCGTCGGGGTTGCGGGCAGTACTTCCCTATAGTTTGCATACAAAATCGTGGCATCCTTGTACGTAATGCGGCGGGTCACTTTTGTTTTTCCATCGCTCCAGCCTATGAAAGTATCCCCGCTCTGCGTTTTAACCTTCACATCGACCCAGCCATCCTCGCTCAATGCAAAGCCAGTATAATTGGTTTTGTCATTTGCAAAAAGTTCAGCATTGTGAGAACCGACAATTTCAATTATATCATCAGTCTGATAAGTAAAGGCATTGTCTCTTGTGACAAGAATTTGAAACTGGCGCGTCGTCTCTGCCGGTTCGCCGGGGTCGCCCTTGTCTCCTTTGTCTCCTTTGTCTCCTTTGTCTCCTTTGTCTCCTTTGTCTCCTTTATCACCTTTCAAGCCCTGCGCGCCTGCGGGGCCTTGCTCACCCTTGTCACCTTTTTCGCCCTTTGCACCTTGGTTGCCAGTTGCGCCTGTTGCCCCAGCATTACCGACTGCGCCAGTTGCCCCCGGCAAGCCGGTTTCGCCATCGGCTCCGGGGTTTCCCTGTTCTCCCTTGTCGCCTTTTTCGCCTTTCAACTCGTCTGTGGCAATCAGGTTTTCCCAGTCTGTACCATTGTAATATTGGATATAGCCATCCTGCACGCGCATTTGCACGTCTGCATTGGCGGCTGCTGCGCTGTCTGCGCTTTTTGCACAGCCTGTCAACAGTACAGCCAACGCCAATACGGTCAACGTAGTCTTTTTCATAGTCAGTCCTTTCTTTTGTAACATTAGGAGTGTATATAATGCCCGCCCGTGGCCGTGTGCAGCCACCGCAAAGTTTCCGGGCGGATATGGAATCCGCCCCTACGCCGTAGGGGTCGGCGTCCCCGACGACCCGGGAATGCTGCCGCAAAGTTCCGGCGGGCGGGCAAGGCTTGCCCCTACCCTTTCTTTCCGTGCAACCGCTTCGCAATCGGTTTCTCAACACCGTAATAGGCCACCAACGTTACTGCAATCGCCGCGGTCCAGTACAGCGCGTGGGCCTGCTGCATCCAGACGGTGTCGCCCAGCTGGTTCGGCGGGGTGTCACCGCTCCACACGGGCAGGTGCAGGTCATACTTTAAAAATACGGTCAGCTGCTGGTGCCACAGATAAAAGCTGTATGTCAGCGCCGACAGCCACGCCAGCGCGCGCCGCACCGAGCGGGGCGGAGTCAGGCCCAGTCCGAAGCCGACGAGCACCGCCGCCGCGGCCAGCGCCAGCGGCATACGGTTGACCAGCTGGTACCGCTGGAACTCCGCCGCATACGCCTGTGTGCGCAGCTGCGCATTGAGCCAGACCAGCGCCAACGCGCCGAGCACCGTACAGCCCTGTCTCTTATACACATCTGACGCTGCCGACGA
>ERZ1026959.340-NODE-340-length-14152-cov-9.015181_pt1 | contig 14152 bp, 9 predicted proteins | sample MGYA00519299_ERZ1026959 | MGnify/ENA primary metagenome ERZ1026959 (study PRJEB26926, sample SAMN06164517) | human gut metagenome | biome: ENVO:00009003; feature: ENVO:2100002; material: ENVO:00002003 | host: Homo sapiens | place: USA | collected 2012 ... | reverse complement strand
TACGAGATCGCTCAGTGTCTCGTGGGCTCGGAGATGTGTATAAGAGACAGGGGCCGGGCATGCCCGGCCCCTACATTGCAAAATAAGAGATACCCACCCACAACAGGAGGCTATCATTTCATGGCAGAAGAAATCATCACCGAAACCAACCGCGAGACGGCTACCGACCATGCCTACGGCGGTGCGCAGATCCAGGTCCTGGAGGGTCTGGAGGCTGTGCGCAAGCGCCCCGGCATGTATATCGGCTCCACCGGGCCTTCCGGCCTGCATCATCTGGTCTATGAAATCGTCGATAACGCCATCGACGAGGCACTGGCCGGATACTGCACCCATATTGAAGTGACCATCAAGCCCGGCAACATCATTGAGGTCTCGGACAACGGACGCGGCATCCCCGTGGACATCCAGCCCAAGCTGGGCATCCCGGCTGTGACCGTCGTCTACACCGTGCTGCACGCCGGCGGCAAGTTCGGCGGCGAGGACTCCGGCTATAAAGTGGCCGGCGGCCTGCACGGCGTCGGCGCGTCCGTCGTCAACGCCCTGTCCGAGTGGCTGACCGTCCGCGTGCGCCGCGACGGAGCCGAGTATGAGCAGAGCTTCAAGCGCGGCAAGCCGGACGGCGACCTGAAAAAAATCGGCGCGGCGGCTTCTACCGGAACGACAGTCACCTTTAAGCCCGACCCGGAGATGTTCCAGGAAACGACGCTCTATCGCTATGAAACGCTGCTCAAGCGGCTGCGCGAGGAAGCGTTCCTGAACGCCGGTGTCAAGATCACCCTGACCGACGAGCGCCCCGACGCGGACCGCCCCCAGGACGAGCAGTCCGGCGAGATGCGCACCGAGACGATGTGCTACGAGGGCGGCATCCGCTCCTTCGTCAGCTACCTGTGCGAGCGCCGCGACTTAACGCCGCTGCACCCGCAGGTCATGTATATGAAGGGCGAGGGTCAGGGCGCTGTGGCCGAGGTCGCACTGCAATACTACGACAACAGTTACAACGAGCTGCTTTTGAGCTTTGCCAACAACGTCCACACCCCCGAGGGCGGCACCCACGAGGAGGGCTTTAAGCTGGCCCTGACCCGCGTGCTGAACGAATATGGACGTGCCAAGGGCATTTTGAAGGACAAGGACGAGAACCTGTCCGGCCCTGACGCCCGCGAGGGCATCATTGCCGTCGTCAGCGTGAAATTGCAGGAAGCGCAGTTTGAAGGCCAGACGAAGGCGAAGCTGGGCAATACCTTCATCAAGGGCCTGGTCAACAATGTGGTTTACAAGGCGCTGACCGAGTTCTTTGAGGAAAACCCCGCCGTCGCGAAGGCGATTCTGGAAAAAGCGACCCAGGCCGCCCGCGCCCGTGCCGCCGCCAAGAAGGCCCGCGAGCTGGTGCGCCGCAAGAGCGCGCTGGAATCCAACCGTATGCCCGGCAAGCTGGCCGACTGCCACGAAAAAGACCCCTCCAAGACCGAACTGTTCATCGTGGAGGGCGATTCTGCAGGCGGCTCGGCCAAGATGGGCCGTGACTCCAACATTCAGGCCATCCTGCCTCTGTGGGGCAAGATGCTGAACGTCGAAAAGGCCCGCGCGGACCGCATCTACGGCAACGACAAGCTGATGCCCGTCGTGACCGCGCTGGGCACCGGCATCGGCGACGAGTTTGATATCAGCAAAGTCCGCTACCATAAGATCTTCATCATGGCCGATGCCGATGTGGACGGCTCGCATATCTGCACGCTGATGCTGACCTTCTTCTTCCGCTATATGCGCCCGCTGATCGACCACGGCTATGTCTACGTCGCCCAGCCGCCGCTGTTCAAGCTGCAGAAGGGCCAGACCGTCAAGTACGCCTACAACGACGACGAAATGAAGCTGTTGAGCGCCGAAATGCCCGGCGCGAAGGTCAACCGCTACAAAGGTCTGGGCGAGATGAACCCCGACCAGCTGTGGGAGACCACGATGAACCCCGACAACCGCGTCATCGTGCAGATCAAGATCGAGGATGCCGAGCGTGCGGACGAGGCGTTCAGCATCCTGATGGGCGAGCAGGTCGAGCCGAGACGGCAGTTTATTGAGAAGAACGCAAAGTACGCGAATTTGGATGTGTGATAATTGCGCACCGCCCATGTAGGGGCCGGGCATGCCCGGCCCGCCACATAAAAAATACCGCCTGTTTGTGGGTCATACACCATGGATTACAAAATTCTTCGTCCGCGCCAAAATCCCCGTTTGCAAAATTACGATTATAAAACCGCAAATCATTATTTTGTGACGGTATGCACGCATCATAAGCAATGTGTGTTTGGTGCGGCAGGCGAGCCAAACGGCATCGGCCAAATGGCCGCGCAGGGGATAACAGCCATACCGGAGCATTTCCCGGAAGTGACCGTGGACGAATATGTGGTCATGCCCAATCATGTGCATGTGATTTTGATTTTTCCGCAGGGCGTAAAAGATTTATCCGCAGTGGTGGGCAGCTATAAGGCGTATGTATCCAAGATGTTCCACATGGAACATCCGGGTGTTCCGTTGTGGCAGCGGTCATTTTATGACCATGTCATCCGGGATGAAGCCGCATATCTGGAAATAAAAAGATATATTCGGGAAAATCCATTGAAATGGAATTTGGATGAATATAACCCCAACGTTTAACGTAGGGGCCGGGCATGCCCGGCCCGGGACGTAAAAAGAATAACCCTCTTGCGGGCAACCAGCGGCTGCGATAAAAACAACCGTTATAATCCATAAGAGGGAAGCAAAGGCAAGGTGGAGGGCCGGGCATGCCCGGCCCCTACAGTGCAGTAAGATCAAGTAAGATTGAGTTAAGGTGATACAATGGAAGAAAACATCATCATGGTGCCGGGGTCCGGTACGAAGGTCATTGTGCGCGATGTGAAGCAGGAGATCGAGACGGCGTTCCTTGACTACTCAATGTCTGTTATCGTGGCGCGCGCTCTGCCCGATGTGCGCGACGGCCTGAAGCCCGTCCACCGCCGCATCCTGTACACGATGCACGAGCGCGGCAACGACCCGCAGCACCCCTACCGCAAATCTGCCGATACCGTCGGTGCGGTGCTTGGCTCGTACCACCCGCACGGCGACGCCTCGGTCTATGATGCCATGGTGCGTCTGGCGCAGGATTTCAGCCTGCGTTACCCGCTTGTGGACGGCCAGGGCAACTTCGGCTCCGTGGACGGCGACCCCCCGGCTGCTTACCGTTACACCGAGGCCCGCATGTCCAAAATGGCCTGCGAGATGCTGACCGACATTGAAAAAGACACCATCGACTGGGATCCCAACTTTGACGAGACCAAGAAGGAGCCCCACGTCCTGCCCAGCCGTTTCCCGAACCTGCTCGTCAACGGCAGCCAGGGTATTGCCGTCGGCATGGCGACGAACATCCCGCCCCACAACCTGCGCGAGATCGTCAACGGCATGGTCGCCCTGATGGACGACCCCGAAATCGACCTGGCCGGGCTGATGGAGTACGTCAAGGGCCCCGACTTCCCGACGGGCGGCATCATCATGGGCCGCAGCGGCATCCGCGCTGCTTACGCCACGGGCCGCGGCAAAATCACGCTGCGGGGCCGTGCCGAGATCATCGAGAAAAAGAACGGGCGCTACGAGATCCTGATTTCGGAAATCCCCTACATGGTCAACAAGACCCGCCTGATCGAGTCCATCGCTGACCTTGTCAAGGATAAGCGCATCGAGGGCATCAGCGACCTGAACGACGAGTCCTCGAGCCGCACCGGCATGAAGATCGTCATTGAGATCAAGAAGGACGCGAACCCCCAGGTCGTGCTGAACCAGCTCTACCGCTTCACCCAGCTGCAGGACACCGTCGGCGTCATCATGCTGGCGCTGGACGACGGCGTGCCCAAGATCATGAGCCTGAAAACCATGATGGAGCGCTATATTGAGTTCCAGATGCAGGTCATCCGCCGCCGCACCGCGTTTGAATTGAAGAAGGCAAAGGAGCGCGAGCACATCCTCGAGGGCCTGCACAAGGCCGTTGACATCGTCGATGAGATCATCGCGACGATCCGCGCCTGCAAGGGCGGCTTTGCCGAGGCGCGGCAGGCCGTCATGGACAACTTCGGCTTTGACGAGCTGCAGGCGGACGCCATTGTCAAGCTGCAATTGGGCCGTCTGGCCGGTCTGGAGATCCTCAAAATCGAGCAGGAGTTGGGCGAGCTGCGCGAGGCCATCGCCGATTATGAGGACATTCTGGCCAACGACGAGCACGTAAAGCGCATCGTCAAGACCGACCTGACCGCGCTGGCCGACAAGTACGGCGACGAGCGCCGCACCTCCATCGAGACCGTCTCCGGCGAGGTCGATATTGAGGACCTGATCCCCGAGGAGACCTGCGTCTTTACGCTGACCCATGAGGGCTACATCAAGCGCACGACGCTGGACACCTACCAGGCACAGAACCGCGGCGGACGCGGCGTGCAGGGCATGACCCAGAAGGACGACGACTTCACCGAGGAACTTTTTGTCGGTTCTACGCATGATTATATGCTGTTTATGACGAACCAGGGCCGCGTCTACCGCCTGAAGGGCTATCAGGTGCCCGAGGGCAGCCGCACGGCCAAGGGCAGCCATATTGTGAACCTGCTGCAGCTGCAGGAGGGCGAGAAGGTCACGCTGATGCTGCAGCAGAAGGCCGGCGTGGACGAGGACAACACCTACGCCACGATGGTGACGAAGCAGGGCCTCATCAAGCGCACGCCGCTGTCCCAGTTCCGCAACATCCGCAAGATGGGCCTGATCGCCATCGCGCTGAACGAGGGCGACAGTCTGGTGTGGAGCCACCTGACCAAGGGTGACGACGAGATCATTGTTGCCACCCACGACGGCGCGGCCATCCGCTTTACCGAGGACGGCGCCCGCTCGATGGGCCGTACCGGCCACGGCGTCCGCGTCATCAAGCTGCGCGAGGGCGACTATGTCGTCGGTGCAGGTGTCTGCCGCCCGGGTGCGAACGTGCTGACCATCAGCGAGGAGGGCAAGGGCCGCCGCAGCCGCATTGACGACTACCGCATCACGAAGCGCGGCGGCTTGGGCATCCGCAACTACTCTAACGGCAACGTGGCGGGCATCAAGATCGTGGATGACACCGACGATCTGATCCTCATCAGCCAGAACGGCATTCTGATCAGAATCCATGCGGCGGACATCAACGTCCAGAGCCGCTACGGCAGCGGTGTCCGCGTCATGCGCCTGGTCGAGGACGACAAGGTGGCCGTGGTCGCCCGCGTGGACCGCGACAACGACGCCGAGACCGCAAAAATCGAGGATACCGGCGAGACCGACCCGACCCCCGAGGAGCTGGCGGCCATTGAGGCGGAAGAACTGGCGCAGGAGGCCGCGGAGGACGCAGCCCCCGAGAACGACACCGAAGAATAAACCAATACAGGGGAGAGGCCGCGGGTCGGCCTCTCCTTTTTGGTGGATTTGTAGGGAGCGGTCTTGACCGCTCCGGGAAGTTTGCCATGCCTTTCACGGGTACGGAGGGGTCAAGACCCCTCCCTACAAGCATTTGAAATTTTTTCGCCGAAGCCTTTTTTATAAAAAAGGCTGGAAAAACACTGCGTATTCATGGTATTCTAAAGTATTCCCATCACAAAAAAGGAGCGCTCCACATGGAACATCTGCACACAACGATCTGCGCACTGGCGACGCCACCGGGCGAGGGCGGCATTGCCACCGTCCGCGTGTCCGGGCCGGACGCCTACGGCATCGTCGGCAAAATCTTCGCGCCGGTGCGGCAGGGGAAAAGCGTGGCCGACGCGAAGGGCTACACCGCCATGCTGGGCCACTACCTGCTGCACGGGGCCGAGATGGACGAGTGCGTGGCGCTGTTTTTCCGCGCACCGCACTCCTACACCGGTGAGGACGTTATTGAGCTGTCCGTCCACGGCGGCACGGCCATGGCGGACGGTTTGTTAGAAGCGCTCATCACCGCGGGCTGCGCGCCTGCCGGACCGGGAGAGTTCACCCGCCGCGCACTGGAAAACGGGCGGATGTCGCTGACGCAGGCCGAGGCCGTGATGGAGGTCATTGCGGCGAACGGGCGGCAGGGGGCTGCGCTGGCAAAATCCGCGCTGGACGGGCGGTTGGCAAAGCGCATCGGTAAGATACAGACCGCGCTGCAAACGCTGAACGCTCACCTGACCGCCTGGGTCGATTACCCCGAGGAGGACGTGCCCGAGTTGTCCGACGCGGCGTTTGTCGGGACGCTGACCGAGCAAAAGGCCGCGCTGGACGCGCTGATCTCCGGCTACAGCGCGGGCGCGGTGCTGCGCCATGGCGTGGACTGTGTGCTGCTGGGGCGGCCCAACGTGGGCAAAAGCACGCTGTTGAACCTGCTGGCCGGGTTTGACCGTGCCATTGTCACACCCGTGGCCGGTACGACCCGCGATATTGTGGAGCAGGCCGTGCAGCTGGGCAGCGTGCGGCTGAACCTGTTTGACACCGCCGGTGTGCGGGAGGTGGGTGCGGACGGCGACGCCATCGAGGCCGAGGGCATCCGCCGCAGCTGGCGCAAGCTCGACGAGGCCGGGCTGGTGCTGGCCGTGTTCGACGCCGCACAGCCGTTGTCTGATGATGATTTGGAGCTGGCCCGCAGATGCCAGGGCCGCCCGGCCATCGCGGTTTTGAATAAGCAGGACCTGGCGGGGGAAACGGATGTTCCACGTGGAACATTGGAGCCGTATTTTAAGAAGATCGTCCCGATGTGTGCGCGGGATGCCGTCGGCCTGCAGGCCCTGACGGATGCGGTTGCGGATTTGTTAGGCACAGCGCAGCTGGACCCGGAGGCTGCGCAGTTGTGCAGTGCCCGCCAATTCGCCGCCGCGACCCGCGCGAGAGATGCGCTGGCGGAAGCGATTGCGGCGCGGCAGAACGGCTTTGGGCTGGACGCCGCCGCGGTGTGTTTGACGGACGCCTTGCAGGCGCTGTTTGATTTGACAGGAGAAAACGCCAGCGACGCAACGATAGAGGAAGTTTTTGAGACGTTCTGCGTGGGCAAGTAAGTAAAAAATGACAGGAGCCTTCTCCCCCTGGGGGAGAAGGTGTCCGCGGCCCCGCCCGCGGACGGATGAGGGGAGAGCCTGCGGAGGGTGCTCGTTAAAAGGGAGGCTACGCGAACTCCGCCCTCATCAGCCGCCTGCGGGCGGCAGCCCCTCGGGAAAAGCCTTTAGAACTGACAGGAGCCTTCTCCCCTTGGGGGAGAAGGTGTCCGCGGCCCCGCCCGCGGACGGATGAGGGGAGAGTCTGCGGAGGTTGCCCGTTAAAGGGAGGCTACGCGAACTCCGCCCTCATCAGCCGCCTGCGGGCGGCAGCTTCAGTCTACGCGCTAAGAGCCGCCTTCGGCGGTTGCGCTCCGACACGCGCCTGCGGGCGCAGCCCCTCGGGGGAAGCCTTTAGAACGGGCGCAAGCCCCTCGGGGGAAGCCTTTAGATCTGACAGGAGCCTTCTCCCCTTGGGGGAGAAGGTGTCCGCGGCTCCGTCCGCGGACGGATGAGGGGAGAGCCTGCGGAGGTTGCCCGTTAAAAGGAAAATCACGTGAACTCCGCCCTCATCAGCCGCCTGCGGGCGGCAGCTTCAGTCTACGCGCTAAGAGCCGCCTTCGGCGGTTGCGCTCCGACACGCGCCTGCGGGCGCAGCCCCTCGGGGGAAGCCTTTAAGGAGACAGCCATGAAAGGGATTAAAACCCATGACCCGCTGCGCACTAATGCACAAAAACTGCGCAGAAAAATGACCCCGCAGGAGAGACGCTTGTGGTACGACTTTCTGAAAAACCTGCCGCAGACCGTTTACCGCCAGAAAATAATTGGCAATTTTATAGTTGATTTCTATATTTCATCGTGTAAACTGGTAATAGAGCTGGACGGCGCACAGCACACCGAACCGCAGGCCGTCGAGTACGATGCACAGCGCACCGCCTACCTGCAAGGCATCGGCTGCCGGGTGCTGTGTTGCGCCAACAATGCAGTGGACACAAATTTCGCGGGTGTCTGTGAGGACATCCTGCACAATATAGGGTAAGAGGGAACGTATATGGACAAACTGGGAACCTACGACGTCATCGTCATCGGTGCGGGGCATGCGGGGATCGAGGCGGCGCATGCGGCGGCACGGCTGGGGGCAAGGACCGCGGTGTTTACGCTGTCGCTGGATTTCATCGGCAATATGCCGTGCAACCCGTCCATCGGCGGCACGGCCAAGGGGCATCTTGTGCGGGAGGTCGATGCGCTCGGCGGGCTGATGGGTCTGGCCGCAGATGCCACCTACCTGCAAAGCCGGATGCTCAACCGCGGCAAAGGCCCCGCCGTACACAGTCTGCGCGTGCAGACAGACCGCAAGCGCTACCACATCTGGATGAAGCACGCGCTGGAGCAAACCGCCAACCTCGACATCCACCAGGGCGAGATCGTCGGCGTGGACGTGCAGGACGGCAAGGTCTGCGGCGTGTTCACGAACCTGCACGGCTACTACGCCTGCAAGGCCGTCGTCATTGCCACCGGCACCAACCTGGGCGGGCGCATCTTTGTGGGGGACGCCCACTATGACAGCGGCCCCGACGGCACCCATGCCGCCACCGCGCTGACCCGGTGCCTTGTGGAGAACGGCTTCACGCTGCGCCGCTTCAAGACCGGCACGCCCGCCCGCGTCCACCGCCGCAGCATCGACTTCTCAAAGCTCGAGTGCCAGCCCGGTGACCCCGACGCCGAGCTGCAGCCGTTCAGCTTTATGACCCGCGTGCCGATGCACAACAAGGTCAACTGCTACATCGCCTACACGAACCCCGCGACCCATAAGGTCATTCTCGACAACCTGCACCGCTCGCCGCTCTACGGCGGCGACATTCAGGGTGTCGGCCCGCGGTACTGCCCGTCCATTGAGGACAAGGTCGTCCGCTTTAAAGAGAAGGAGCGCCACCCGGTCTTTGTGGAGCCCTGCGGCGAGGACACCGAGGAAATGTACCTGCAGGGTCTCTCGTCCAGCCTGCCCGAGGCCGTGCAGAACGAGATGTACCGCACGATTGCCGGGTTTGAGCATCTCGAAATCATGCGCCCGGCCTACGCCATCGAGTATGACTGCGTGGACCCCACGACGCTCAAGCCCACGCTGGAAAGCAAGGTCGTGGGCGGCATCTACGGCGCGGGGCAGTTCAACGGCACATCCGGCTATGAGGAGGCCGCTGCGCAGGGCTTGCTGGCGGGTCTGAACGCCGCCCGCCACGCGCTGGGCAGGGAAGAACTTGTGCTGGCGCGGCACACAAGCTACCTCGGCACGCTGGTGGACGACCTTGTCACGAAGGGCGTCATGGACCCATACCGCATGATGACGAGCCGCAGCGAGTACCGCCTGAGCCTGCGCCAGGACAACGCCGACGAGCGGCTGACCCCGATTGGCCGCGAGTACGGGCTGGTGGACGATGACCGCTGGGCACTGTTCTGCCGTGACCGCGAGGTCAAGCAGGCCGAGCTGCACCGGCTGGAGACGACGAGCATCAAATTGGCCGACCTGCGCGCCGCCGCCCCCGAGGGCGCGGAGCTGGGCGAGATCGGCGGTTCGGCCATCGAGCTGATGCGGCGGCCCTACATCAGCTATGATCTGATTGCGAAGGTCATTGGCCGCGGCGATGGCGTGACCCCCGCCATGGCGCAGCGCATCGAGACGGAGATCCGCTACGCCGGGTACATTGCGCGGGAGGAGCGGATCATACGGGATATTCAGCGGCACGAGAATGTGAAGATCCCCGACGACTTTGACTATGCGCCGATTGAGACGATGACGCTGGAATCCCGCGAGAAGCTGACGAAGATAAGGCCGCGCACGCTGGCGCAGGCCGGGCGGATACCGGGTGTATCGCCGAGCGACCTGGCGCAGCTGAGCATTGTGCTGCTGAAGCTGAAATAAACAGGATGCCTTCTCCCGCGAGGGAGAAGGTGCCCGAGGCCCCGCCCGAGGGCGGATGAGGGCCGAGTATATCGATTTCACCCGCAACCGGGCAGCCACATACAGTCTGCCCTCATCAGCCGCCTGCGGGCGGCAGCTTCCCCCGAGGGGGAAGCCAAGGAGACGCTATGATTGATAAAAACAGATTACAAGCTAAATGTTCCACGTGGAACATCCCCTTGACCGGCGCACAGCTGGACCTGCTGGACAGGTACGCCGAGCTGCTGGTCAGCTATAACGAAAAGGTCAACCTGACCGCCATCACCAGCCCCGAGGGCATCGAGGACCGCCACTTTGCGGACAGCCTGCTGTTTGCGGCGCAGCCCGAAGTCAGCGGCAGGCTGGTGGACGTCGGCACCGGTGCGGGGTTCCCGGGCATTGTGGCAAAAATCTACAAGCCTGACCTGGAGCTGACGCTGATGGAGCCGACGGGCAAGCGCGTGGACTTTTTACGCTACGCCTGTGCCGAGCTGGGTCTGACCGGCGTCGAGTTTGCGAAGGAACGCGCCGAGGAGGCCGCCCGCAAGATCTGGCGCGAGCAGTTCGACGTGGCCAGCGCCCGCGCGGTGGCGGCACTGCCTGTGCTATGTGAATACTGCCTGCCGCTGGTCAAAGTCGGCGGGCGGTTCATCGCGATGAAGGGCCCCGAGGCAGACGCAGAAGCAAAAGCCGCCGCCAACGCGCTGAAAAAGCTGGGCGGCCAATATGAGGAAACGCGCGCCTTCACGCTGCCGGACGGCAGTGCCCGCGGGCTGGTGTTCTGCAAAAAAATATCGCAGACTCCGACGGTTTACCCCCGAAACGGCGGAAAAATTGCAAAGAAGCCGTTGTAACAGCGCAAAAAATTGAACATAAGGGCGAACGATTTTTCTTCCCCGAAACTGCGGTTTATGCTATGCTTTTTGTAGAAAAGCATAGCATTTTTTGTAGGCCGCTTTAGTAGGGGCCGGGCATGCCCGGCCCTCAACTTTGCGGCAGGCACACTGAACCCAAGGGGAGGAACCGAAATTGCCTAGAAATGATATACAAAAGCAGGGGCGCATTCTGATGCTGCCTGTGGACTGCATCGAGCCGTCGCCCTACCAGGCGCGCACCGCCTTCGACGAGCCGGAAATCGCCGCGCTGGCCGTCAGCATTTTGCAGAACGGCCTTTTGCAGCCCATCAGCGTGCGGCGGGTCGGACTGCACAAATACCAGCTTGTGGCGGGGGAGCGCCGCCTGCGTGCCTGCCGTCTGGCCAAGCTGGACAAGGTGCCGGCGATACTGGCCGACTACGACGACAGCGAATCCGCCGCGCTGGGGCTTTTGGAAAATTTGCAGCGCAGCCAGCTGGACCCGTTCGACACGGCGCGGGGCATTAAAGAGGTCATCCGGCTGTGGGGCTGCACCCAGGCCGAGGCTGCGCGGCGGCTGGGGTTGAGCCAGCCGGCCCTTGCCAACAAGCTGCGCCTGCTGACCCTGACGCCGGAACAGCAGCAGCTTTGCACGGCCAGCCATCTGAGCGAGCGCCACGCCCGCGCCGCCCTGCGCCTGCCCGAGGGACGCCGCACCGCCGCGCTGGAAAAGATGGCGCGGGACAAGATGAGCGTGCGCCAGGCGGACCGCCTTGTGGACCAGATGCTGGCCACCCCCAACGGGCCCAGCCCCTGCCGCCGCACGATCCCCATGGTGCGGGATGTGCGGTTCTTTGTAAATACATTGCAGCACGCGGTTGATTTGATGACCCAGAAGGGGATCGCCGCCACGACCCGGTGCGATAAGCATGACGGGTGTCTGGAGTACATTGTGAGGATTCCGGTCAGCAGCGACGGTACGGCGGGAAAGGTGGAGAACGGCGCGAAGGAGGAAGAAGGGAAGTTTGAGGTGAAGGTGTGAGGAAAAGGTTTTCTGCGGCGCTGCCGCGCCGGGGTGTCTGCGTTGGTGTACGCTTTTTGGCTGCCGCGCGGTAGGGGCCGGGCATGCCCGGCCCGCGGGTTTCCCATAAGCGCCCGTTTGTCTTGCAAGAAACTATCCCGGAAAATGCGTTGCTGCGGTAAGTTGGCGGGCGACCAATGGTCGCCCCTACACCTCAGCAATATTTTACCATGCAGCAACGGCACACGTCCCCGGAACGGTCAAGACCGTTCCCTACAAAGCACCCGTGAACCCCATTTGTAGGGAGGGGTCTTGACCCCTCCGCGGATGTTTGCCCGATGCCGGGCATTCACGGGCAGCCGCCCGCGCACCCCCCGCGGGGCGTCGGGGACGCCGCCCCCTAAAACGGCCTGCGAGCTTTCCCGCCATCGTTCACGCCCGCGCTGTTTGCGGTATGGCATACCCCCGGCAGATGTTCCACGTGGAACATCTGCCGGACTTTTTTGTTGGAAAAACCCCTTTTTTATCCCTTCTGTTTGTGCTATAATAGATACAAGCGGCCCTAAAGCCGCCAAAAAACGCAAAAACAGGGGAGGTACGGCGTGGCAAAAGTCATCGCAATAGCAAACCAAAAGGGCGGCGTTGGCAAAACCACCACCGCCGTCAACCTGAGCGCCTGTGTGGCGGCACTCGGCAAAAAGGTCCTCATCGTCGATCTGGACCCGCAGGGCAACACCACATCGGCGTATGGCATCTCCAAAAACAAGGTGGAGGCCGACACCTACACCTGCCTGATCGACGATGATGACGTCCGCGAGGCCATCATCAAGAGCGAGTACAACGCCGATGTGCTGCCGTCCAACACCCAGCTGGCGGGCGCGCCCATCGAGCTTGTGTCGGTGCCGCGGCGGGAAATGCGCCTGCGCACCGTGCTGGCCCCCGTCGTGCCGCTGTACGACTACATCTTCATCGATTGTGCGCCGTCGCTCGACCTTTTGACCGTCAACGCGCTCTGCGCGGCGGACACCGTCATCATCCCGATGCAGTGCGAGTTCTTCGCGCTCGAGGGCCTGAGCGAGCTGATGGCGACCCTGAAAACCGTGCGCAAAAAGTACAACCGGTACTTAGACATCGAGGGCGTGCTGTTCACGATGTACTCCGGGCGGCTCAACCTGACGATGCAGGTCGTCGCGCAGGTCAAAAAGTACTTTGGCGACAAGGTCTACCGCGCCGTCATTCCGCGCACCGTGCGCCTGAGCGAGGCCCCGAGCTTCGGTATGCCGATCAACTTCTATGAGCCGAACGGCAAGGGCAGCGAGGCGTACATGGAATTGGCGCGGGAATTTTTGGCAAACAACGAACGATAAGGAGGGACGCCGATGGCCAAAAAGAAGATGGGCGGGCTTGGCAAGGGGCTGGACAGCCTGTTTGCCGACCTGTCCGACGATACCGGCAGCGAAGCGTCCAACTCAACGCTGCCGCTGCGGGAAATCGAGCCTGACCCCGAGCAGCCCCGCAAGCGGTTTGACGACGACGCGCTGAACCAGTTGGCCGACAGCATCACCGAGAACGGGCTTTTGCAGCCCATTGCGGTGCGGCCCAAAAAGGTCGGTCCGGGGTACATCATCATTGCGGGCGAGCGCCGCTGGCGTGCCGCACGCCTGGCCGGGCTGGACGAGGTGCCGGTCATCATCAAGGATGTGACCGACGAGCAGGCCGCCGCGCTGGCGCTGATTGAAAACCTGCAGCGCGAGGACCTCGACCCCATCGAGGTCGCCGAGGGCTGCCGGCAGCTGATCGACAAGTACGGCTTAACGCAGGAATCTGCCGCGAAAAAGCTGGGCAAGAGCCGCAGCGCCGTGACCAACAGCCTGCGCCTGCTGGCCCTGCCCGAGGATGTGCGCCGTATGGTCAGCGGGGGCAAGCTGAGCTTTGGCCACGCCAAGGTCCTGCTGGGGCTGCCCAATGAGGATCTGATGCGGCAGGTCGTGGCGGAGGTCGCGGCGCAGAATTTGAACGTGCGCCAGACCGAAGCCCTGTGCAAAAAGCTGACGAAGCCCGCCAGGCCGCCCAAGGCGAAGGACGATAACTTCACCCGCCCGAAGCGCGCCGTGGAGGTGGAGGCGGCCTTGAAAGAGGTCACCGGCAGCGAGGTCCATGTTGACTACAAGGACGGCAAGGGCTCGCTGAAAATCGACTTTTACAGCGATGATATGCTGCAAAAGTTCGTGAGCCTGCTGGGAATGTATGACCCGGAAGGGTGAGCAGCCCGGAAATCTGTAGGGGCGGGGCACTGTCTCTTATACACATCTGACGCTGCCGACGAATA
>ERZ1026959.308-NODE-308-length-14719-cov-13.299032_pt1 | contig 14719 bp, 8 predicted proteins | sample MGYA00519299_ERZ1026959 | MGnify/ENA primary metagenome ERZ1026959 (study PRJEB26926, sample SAMN06164517) | human gut metagenome | biome: ENVO:00009003; feature: ENVO:2100002; material: ENVO:00002003 | host: Homo sapiens | place: USA | collected 2012 ... | reverse complement strand
TATATGTCAGGGACTTATGCTTAGGATTCTGTGGCGGCTAGGAACAGTATATGAGTATGCGCAGTCAAGATACATAAGAAAGAAAATTAACTGGCTTTTGCATCAGGAAATTACAGATTTTATTGAAGATAATATGAAAGATGTTACAATAGATATGCTTGTTGAAAGATTCGGTTATCAGGAGGATTATTTCAACAGGTTTTTAAAGGCACAGACAGGTATGACTTTCACGGAATATCTGCAGGATTGCAGATTGAACAAATCGGCCATTCTCTTAAAAGAAGATTCAATGGATGTTGATGAGATTATAAAGGAAGTCGGATATAGAAACAAAGGATATTTTTACAGGATATTTACTGAGAAATACAACATGACACCTGCAAAATTCAGAAAATATATTAAAGAAAAGGAGTTTACGATATGAGTGATATGTATAACAATCCGGTACAGAGAGGATTCTTTCCAGATCCTTCGGTAGTAAGAGTTGGAGATGACTATTATATGGCTAATTCAACATTTCAGTATTTCCCTGCAATTGCAATCAGCCATTCCAAGGATATGATTCACTGGCATGTAATTGGACATGCAATTACAGATTCAGAAGAACTTGATTTAAGAGATATTAAAGACTCACATGGCATATGGGCACCGGATATTAATTATGTTGATGGTAAATTCATTATAATGGCAACTTTAAGGCTTAACGGAGATGGCAAAAGAGATAATAATGTATTAAGACGCCAGCTTGTTGTAACATCAGATAAGCCACAAGGACCATATTCAAAGCCAGCCTGGCTTGAGGTTGATAATATTGACCCATCTTTATTTGTTGATGATGACGGTAAGAAGTATCTTCTTATAAGTCCGGGAATCAATCTTTTACCACTCAGTGATGACTGCACTAAGGTTACAGGTGAAAGTGTGTGTGTATGGCCAGGAACTGGAGAGAGATGTCCGGAAGGACCACACATTTTTAAGAAGGGTGAGTATTATTATGCAATGCTTGCGGAAGGCGGTACAGGCTATGGACATGGAATCAATGTTGCCCGTTCAAAGAATCTGTATGGACCATATGAGGAATCACCATACAATCCTGTATTGAGACAGTTTAATCCAGATGCACCGATTCAGAGAACAGGACATGGCAATATAATTGAGACACAGGACGGAAGCTGGTGGTGCTATTATCTGTGTGGAAGACCTAATCAGGGCAACTATACAACAATAGGAAGAGAGACAGCACTTGACCCTGTTACATGGCTTTCAGACGGCTGGTTCGTGATTAATGACAGAAAAGGACCAAGCCTTACACAGAAAGCACCTGAATTACCTGAATGCACATTTGAAAAATGGACAAGAGATGATTTTGATGATGATACACTTAATCTTAACTGGGAGTTTGTAAGAAATCCTGTTAAGGGTAATTATTCTCTTACAGAAAGAAAAGGATACTTAAGGCTCTGGACAATGGACGGAACTCTTAATGAGATAAGGGCTAAGAATACTCTTGTAAGAAGAGAACAGGAACTATCGTATACAGCACATACAAAGGTTGACTTCTATCCTGAAAAGGACGGAGAACAGGCAGGTCTTACCTGTTATTACAGTACTGCGACTTATGCAAGATTGTCATTGTGTTATGAGAATGGAAGAAAATTGCAGCTTGTGATTAACAGAAACCATGGCGAGGAACTTATCTCACAGGTGGACAATATAAAGGAGCAGAGCATATACTTAAAGGTTGTAGTTGATAAACTGACAAGAAGCTTTTTCTACAGCTATGATGGTGAACAATGGGAACCAGCAGGAGTGCTTGAAAATTGTATATATCTGTGTGATGAGGGTGTGCCTGATGACAGAAAGCGTCATACAGGAACGCTTGTTGGAATATATGCCAATAATGGTGGCTGCGGAAGCAGGATACCGGCAGATTTTGATTATTTTGAATATGAGGACTAGATTTTATGAGTTTTGATTGTGTGGTTATAGGCGGAGGTGCAGCCGGAATGATGGCTGCCATACAATGTAAAGAGAATAATATGCAGACTGTGATTATAGAACACACAGCAAAGCTTGGAACTAAGATATTAAAGACTGGCAATGGCAAATGTAATTTCTCTAATACATTTATGACTAAAGAAATGTACCAGAATAATAATGCAGATTATGCGATGAGAATTATTAACAGGTTTAATGTTGATGATACAATACATTTTTTTGAGAACTTAAGTGTATATAAGAAGGAGCGTAATGGCTATCTGTATCCGAGGTCAGAGATGGCGGCTTCTGTGGCGCTGGCGTTTACAGGAAAGATACAGGCACTTGATATTCCGGTTTTTTTTGAGACATCTGTTAAAAAAATTGACAGGGCAGGCAGCGAATATGTGTTACAGCTTGAAGGAGCGAAGACTAATACAATTAAGACTAAGACAGTGATACTTGCATGCGGTTCGGCAGCTTCACCGTCTTCTGGTTCTGATGGAAGCGGTTATAAGCTTGTTAAGAAGCTTGGAATTAAGGTTGTTAAGCCTCTTCCGGCTCTTACGGCACTTGAATCGGACAAGAAGAATATGAAGCTTGCAACGGGTGTAAGAGCATATGGTAATGTTAAGATTATGGCAGCAGGCAGAGTGGGTGCTGAGGATACTGGCGAGATTCAGTTTACTGATTATGGAATATCAGGAATCCCTGTTTTTCAGGTGAGCCGTTTTGCTGTCAGGGCGATGGAAGAAGGTCAGAGGGTTGAAGCACTTGTTGATGTGGCAGCAGATATTAAAGAAGATGACCTTTTATCAATGCTAAAATGTGCTGTTAATACAAGAAAGCATCAGTCAGTAAGCGAAAGCCTGTCAGGGTTGTTTAATAAAAAGCTTGTAATGATGATATGTAAGGATATTGGAATTGAGGGCAATTCCTCGGCTTCTGATATAGATGACGACATATGCCAGAAACTTGTCAGACATATGAAATCCCTCCGCTACCATATAACAGGATATAAGGGAAATGATTATGCACAGGTCTGTCAGGGTGGTGTCAATGTATCAGAACTGAATGATAATCTTGAATCAGTTAATAATCCTGGGATATTCTTTGCAGGGGAGCTTGTGGATATAGATGGCAAATGTGGAGGTTATAACCTTCAGTGGGCATGGAGCAGCGGCGTGGTTGCTGCTAAGTCAGTGTTTGATTATTGTAACAGACAGGAATGAAAATAATGGAAAAGAAATGTATTAAGATTAGTAATATAAAGATGTCTCCTGATAAAGATACAGCATTTTTAGAAGGAATTATAAGAAAAGAATTAAGACTTGGGAAAGATGCACAGATTGATTATGAAATAGCAAAAAGGTCACTTGACTGCAGACACAAGCCTCAGGTTATGCATATATACAGTGTCGAAGTGTATAAGGTGGTGCGTTCTGGCAGGGAAGAAAAGCTTGAGAATATAATTAAGAAATCAGGCTGTAAAAATGCTGTTATGTCTAAAAGGGTTATCTATAAGTTTCCTGTTAATGCGACAGAAAATGTTAATGAAGATGAAAGACCTGTAGTTATCGGGTTTGGACCAGCAGGAATATTCTGTGCTCTTGAGCTTGCCAAAGCGGGGCTTAGACCTGTTGTATATGAGCGTGGACAGGATGTTGATACAAGAACTAAGAAGGTTGCACAGTTCTGGGAGACGGGTGAGCTTGATACAGAATGTAATGTGCAGTTTGGTGAAGGCGGAGCAGGCACATTTTCTGATGGAAAGCTTAACACACAGATTTCAGATACATTTGGAAGAATAAGATATGTTCTGCAGAGCTTTGTAAAGTTCGGTGCATCAGAAGAGATTCTGTACGCCAATAAACCGCATATAGGAACAGACGTGCTTGCGGTTGTAATTAAGAATATAAGACAGCATATTACCGCGCTTGGCGGTGAAGTTAATTTTGGAAGCTGTCTTAAAAAGATTGAGATTAAAGACGGAAAAGTGTGTGGCGTTGTTATAGCTGACAAAGATGGCGAGTATGCAAGAAAATGCAGTAAAGTGTGCCTTGCAATAGGTCACAGCTCAAGAGATACATTTGAATATCTTCACAGTGAGAATATAGATATGGAGCCGAAGCCTTTTGCTGTTGGAGTAAGAATAGAACATCCTCAGGAAATGATTAATTATAATGCTTATGCTGATGCTGCATATGAGCTTCCGGCTGCTGATTATAAAGTTACTTACAAGACAAAGAATACAGATAAAGAACGAGGTGTGTATTCTTTCTGCATGTGTCCAGGAGGTTATGTTGTTAATGCTTCATCAGAGAACGGCAGGACATGTGTTAATGGAATGAGTTATTCAGGCCGTGATTCCCGCAATGCTAATTCAGCAATAATTGTTACAGTCGGACCGGATGATTTCGGACATGGAGTACTTGACGGAATAAAATTTCAGAGACAGTTAGAAGCAAACGCTTATGCTGAAGGAAATGGAAACGTTCCGGTACAGTTATTTGGCGATTTTGAAAAAAATATAACAACAACGGAATTGGGAGAGGTTGAGCCTTGCATAAAGGGTGAATATACATTTGCTAATCTTAGGAATGTATTACCTTCTTATGTGACAGATTCGGTTGTTGAAGGTGTGCATGGTTTTTCAAGATTTATACATGACTTTGACAGGAAAGATGCCGTACTTTCGGGTGTTGAGAGCAGAACATCAAGTCCTGTAAGAATAATAAGAAACGATGAACTTGTAAGTACATCAGTATGTGGATTGTATCCGTGCGGTGAAGGTGCAGGGTATGCAGGAGGCATAACATCTGCTGCAGTTGATGGTGTTAAGGTTGCGGAATATATGGCAGTAACAGCTGCTTGTATGGGATAATATGGACTTTTTAATAAAAATATAGTAAAATAGACCAGCATTTGATTTTTTTACTGGAGATATTAAAATATGGGGAATTATAGAGAGTTTATAAAAGATAAGAAAAGAATTGTTATAAAGATAGGTTCATCTTCACTTATGCATGAGCAGACAGGCAGATTGGACCTTTTAAAGATTGAAAAGCTGGTAAGGATTCTTATTGATATTAAGAATTCAGGAAAAGATGTTGTTTTAGTTTCTTCTGGTGCAATAGCTGTGGGAAGGGCTGTTATAGGACTTTGTGACAGACCTACAGAACTTCCGGTAAAACAGGCATGTGCATCCATAGGACAGGCTAAGTTAATGATGGTTTACCAGAAGATATTTGCAGAATATGGTGCAGTTGCATCACAGGTTCTTCTTACCAAGAATACAATAGTTAATGATGTTAACAGAACTAACGCGCAGAATACATTTAACGAAATCTTAAAACTTGGGGCAGTTCCAATCGTTAATGAGAACGATACAGTATCAACTTACGAGATTGAACAGCTACAGGCTTTTGGAGATAATGACAGACTTTCGGCAATTGTTGCTTCAATTATCGGAGCGGACCTTCTTATTCTGTTATCTGATATTGATGGTCTGTATACAGATGATCCAAACACTAATCCTAATGCAAAATTTGTTGAAACTGTATACGAGATTGATGAGAAGCTTATGGGAATGGGTAAAGATTCATCCGGCAGTAATATGGGGACTGGCGGAATGACAACCAAGCTTATTGCAGGAAAGATTGCAACACTGTCGGGGGCGGATATGATTATTACTAATGGTAATGATGTTGACAATATTATCAGGGTTATGGCAGGAGAGAATGTTGGAACATTGTTCTTAGACCACAGAGCATCTGATTTTGACCTGATGTCTCTTATAGATTAAGGCTGATTGAAGATTACTTGGACGACAACGGGAGGTCATACATGGATATTAAGCTGATGAGGAATTCGGAGAAGGGAATATTCTATTCTATTAATGACAGGCTTTTAATGCAGATAACAGATGATAATTATCAGTATCAGGGTCTTCAGGGAAAGAAATATTTTATTCTGAATGCAGCAACTAATGAAAAATTTGAAGTGGCATCGCAGATTAAGAAGTATAATTTCTGTAAGGTGAAATATGCATGCCTTGAAAGAAATTATATGTTCTTCACATCACTGGAATCAGTGACTGAAAGCCGTACACTTCTTACTGTATACAGGTTTATGTTCGATACTAATGAGAATGAGGCAGTATTCAGTATGGAGATAGATAATACTGATATATCTGATGGATTGAGATATTATATATTTGTTATGGATTCTAATTATTTTTTTGTTGAAAAGCTTGAAAAGAAAGGAAAACTTAAAGATATATTTCTCTATGATATTAATTCTGAAACAGATAATGACATGAGTGATACATTTGTGAAAAATACAGGTATATATAAGGTACTTCCAATAGGTGGAAACAATTGTGTCATAAAATTCGGGGCAGACAGACTTGTATCAGATGGAACAGGCGGTGAAGAAAAAATAGCTGTACTTAATGCTAAACAGTTTGTTTCTGAGATATCGTTTAACGGTCAGATGATAACTATGGAAGAACTTGATGTGTCAGATGAATCGACTACATTTCCATATATAAAAGCAGGTTCTGGAAAGATTATTTATTCGAAATATAATTTTAATAGTCAGTCAGAAGAAATCATTATATATGATGCTATAACAAAGGTTAAGCAGGTAAGACTTAATAATAATGTTGAACATGCAATGGATTTAAGTTTTACTTATATTATCAATGATATCCCATATTTACTTAAAAAAGTGGATAAAAGTACATGCTTTGTTAATCTTAATACACAGAAGCCAGAATACAGGCTTCATTCTGATATGAAATTCAGATATATGAAAAATGATATTGTTGTTATAACCCGTATGAGACACCGATTTTTCTTTATTAAGAAAGCTTCTGAATATATTGAAGCATATAGAATTTTGGATCTTCATCATCCTGTGCTTTCTACAAAGGCTGTGTATAACAGTTGTGCAGAAAGCGGAGATGATTTGATTATATTTACTAATTAGTGACAGAGGTTTGTATGGTTACAGAGAAAACATTAGAAAGAATTAACGAGCTTTATCATAAATCTAAAGCAGAGGGACTTACAGATGCAGAACTTGCTGAACAGAAGCAGTTAAGAGCTGATTATGTTAAAGCTTTCAGAGAAAACTTAAGAGGACAGTTAGAATCTATTAAGATTAAGAATCCTGATGGTTCTTTAATAGATGTCAAGGCAAGACATGATGAGAAGATGAAAAGATTGGCAGAGGAACAGGCAGAGAAAGGTAACTAGATGGATAAGAATGAAGTGCGTCAGCTTATTATGAACCGCAGACATGAATTGTCAGATGAAGATATTGAAATGCAGAGCGGACTTATAATTGACAGATTGAAAAAATCGGACATATATAAGACATCGGAAAATGTATTTCTGTATATGAGCTATAACAGGGAAGTTGATACATATATGCTTCTTTCGCAGTGCTTTATGGATGGCAAGAAAGTATATGCTCCAAAAGTTTTATCAAAGACACAGATGGAGTTTTATTGCTTATCTGATGAGAATGATCTTGTAAGTGGTTATATGGGAATTATGGAACCGTCTGACATCTGCGATAAAGCTAAGATCAGAGATGGACTTTTTATTATGCCGGGGCTTGCGTTTGATTATGATTTTCACAGAATAGGTTATGGCGGAGGCTTTTATGACAGATATCTATCGGAAGATAATACATTTATAAAAGCGGCACTTGCTTTTGATTTCCAGCTTTTAGAGAGTATTCCTTATGAGGAACATGATTTAAAACCGGATTACATTATTACACAGACACAGTTTATAAGGAGGGAGAATTGATGGAATCACTTGAACAGATTGGAATTAAGGCTAAGAAGGCATCAAGATATCTTGCTAAGCTTGGAATAGATGAGAAGAATAAGGCACTTGAAGCGGTTGCTGATGCACTTACAGCTAATGCAGAGAGTATAATTGCAGCCAATGAAAAAGACCTTGTTAATGCCAAAGCCAACGGAATGAAGCCTGCTCTTATTGACAGGCTTACGCTTGATGTTAAGAGAATCAATGCAATGGCAGATGGAATAAGAGTTCTTACAGGTCTTGAAGATCCGGTTGGCGAAGTAACAGGCATGAAAAAAAGACCCAATGGACTTGTTATCGGAACGAAGAGAGTACCTCTTGGTGTTGTTGCAATTATATATGAGTCAAGACCTAATGTTACTGCTGATGCATTCGGACTTACTTTCAAGTCTGGCAATGCCTGCATCTTAAGAGGCGGAAGTGATTCTATTAATTCTAATATTGCTATTGCAGATGTTATTGCAAATGCACTTTCTGACAACGGAATTAATCCTGATGTTATTAATCTTATAAAAGATACAGACAGAGCACTTGTTAACCAGCTTATGAAGATGAATGATTACATTGATGTAATTATTCCAAGAGGTGGGGCAGGGCTTATTAAGAATGTTGTCAATAACAGTACAGTACCTGTAATTGAAACTGGTACAGGGAACTGTCATGTATATGTTGATGAATATGCTGATATTGATATGGCTGTCAAAGTTATATATAATGCCAAGACTTCAAGAATTGGAGTATGTAATGCGTGTGAATCATTGGTTATTCACAAAGCTGTTGCAAAGCAGGCAATTCCACTTATTGTAAATGCACTTAAAGAAAAGAATGTTGAAGTGCGTGGTGATGAATATGCAATGCAGTGTGATTCAAGAATTGTTCCGGTAAGTGATGATGACTGGGGAATGGAATATCTTGATTATATTATATCTGTTAAGACTGTTGATTCTGTTGACGAAGCAATAGAACATATTAATACATATAACACAGGCCATTCAGAGTCAATAATTACTAAAGATTACAATAATGCCAACAGATTTCTTGATGAAATAGATGCTGCATGTGTATATGTAAATGCTTCTACAAGATTTTCTGATGGATTTGAATTCGGATTCGGTGCTGAGATTGGAATAAGCACACAGAAGCTTCATGCAAGAGGTCCTATGGGGCTTAAAGCACTTACAACTACTAAGTATGTTATATACGGAGAGGGGCAGATAAGACAGTAAGATGTTTTATAAGTATGGGGTGTTTTTATGATTAGAAGAGATTTTGATTTAGAAGAAATGAAGTATTTTCTTCATCTTGTCGGACAGAGTACAGATGATTATCTTTATATACTGGATTTAACTAATGATAAAGCTGTTTATTCAAAATCAATAACTAATGTGTTTGCACTTGATTCAGAGGAATTTTCCAATGCTACGCAGGAATTGGTTAAAGTTGTTCATCCGGACGATATTGATATGCTGATGAATGATATACAGGATGGAATGAATGGAAGAAAGAGCAGTCATAATTTAGAGTATAGATGGAAAACTGTGGATGGAGAATATGTTGCAATAAATTGTAGAGGACAGTATATAATAAGCCATGGAGCTATTTACCTTATTGGAAGAATATCGGAGATTGGGAAACAGAGCAGATTTGATAATAATACAGGACTTTACAGGGAAATTGTTCTTGAAAATGTATATAATGAATATGCTAAAACCAGAAATGCGTCAGGTTTTCTTATGCTTGTTGGTGTAGATAATTTTAAAGAAATTAATGAAAAATATGGTGCAAAAACAGGTGATGAAGTATTGAATATTCTTACTGATTCAATTAAGAAATATATTGACACACCACTTAGAATATTCAGAATGCCTGGTGATGAATGTGCCATATTTATGCCATATTCCATGGAAAATGATATAGGGCAGGCTAAGATTCTTTATAAGAGAATAAGAAATCGTATTGACAGAACGATTGAAAAAAGAAAGTATGACATATTTTTTACAATATCAGCAGGAGTTGCTGAATTTGATACAGAGAAAGACAGTTTTAATGAGTTGTTAAAAAATGCCAAATTTGCTCTCCATGCTGCCAAACTCAATGGTAAGAACAGATGTGAAATATTTGCTGAAACTGAGTATACAGAGTATATAGAAAAACTTAGTGTTCAGGATGAATTACGCAGATGTATAAGTGAAGGCTTTGAAGGATTTGAATTATATTTTCAGCCAATATATAATACTGATAATGACAGTTTGTCAGGAGCAGAGGCTCTTATAAGATGGAATAGCAAAAAATACGGATTTACAGGTCCTAACACATTCATACCGCTTCTAGAGGACAGTGCTCTTATTATTCCTCTTGGAAGATGGATAATTAATACTGCGGCTAAGGCATGCAACAGATGGATTACCAGTATTCCGGATTTTGTAATGCATATTAATCTGTCTTTTGTACAGATTGTCAAAAGTAATATAGTTAAAGATGTATTAGAGAATATCGAAAGATACAGTGCAGCTAATAATCATTATGTATTTGAAATAACAGAAACTATAGAGATGGACCAGATACCAGCTGTTCAGAACGTATTTAAAGAATTTGTAAAGAATGAATTCAGATTCGCTATTGATGATTTTGGAACAGGATATTCAAATTATGGATATATGCGTGACAGAACATTTGATATAGTTAAAGTTGACAGGTCTTTTGTAACTGATATAGATAAACTTAAAGATAATTATCTTATGGTAAGTTTTATAATTAAGATGGCACATGAGATGGGATTGCATGTGTGTATTGAGGGTGTTGAAACAAAGGAAGAACTTTCATGTGTTAAGAGACTTGGTGCAGATTATATTCAGGGATACTATTATGGTAAACCGGTATGCTTACAAGATTTTGAAGAACAGCACTTGAAAAGATTTGTATTAGGATAAGTATAGAATGGAGAAATGTAGATAATGCAGGAAGTTAATAACACCAGTGCACTTGAAGAACAGCTTTATTATATTGGAGAATGTAAGAAGTTCTTAGAAAAGAAAACAAAAGAAATAGGCAGACCGTTATATGCATGTGTACACACATTTGGCTGCCAGATGAATGCCAGAGATTCTGAGAAGCTTCTCGGGGTACTTAAAGAGATTGGATATCTTGAGACAGAGGATGAGGATAAGTCAGATTTTGTTATATATAATACATGTACTGTAAGAGAGAATGCTAATCTTAAGGTTTATGGACGTCTTGGACATCTTAAGAATGTCAAAAGAAAGAATCCACACATGCTTATTGCAATGTGTGGTTGTATGATGCAGGAACCTGATGTGGTCGAGAAGATAAGAGATTCTTATAAGTTTGTTGATATTGTTTTTGGTACATTTAATATATATGCAATGGCAAAGCTTATATATAACAGAATTACATCAGGAAGCCAGGTTATTGATATCTGGGAAAAGACAAAGGATATTGTTGAGGAGCTTCCTACAGAAAGAAAGTTCCCATTCAAATCAGGTGTTAATATTATGTACGGCTGTAATAATTTCTGTACTTACTGTATCGTGCCTTATGTACGAGGAAGAGAGATAAGCCGTGAGCCTAAGGATATCATTATGGAGATTGAGAGACTTGTGAAGGATGGCGTCAAGGAAGTTATGCTTCTTGGACAAAATGTTGATTCTTATGGAAAGACACTTGACAATCCTGTATCATTTGCGCAGCTTCTAAGAGAGATTGATAAGATAGAGGGACTTGAAAGAATCAGATTCATGACACCTCATCCTAAGGATATTGAGGAAGAAACTCTTGAAGTTATAAGAGATTCCAAGAAAATATGTAATCATATACATTTTCCACTCCAGTCAGGAAGCTCAAGGCTTCTTAAGCTGATGAACAGAAAGTATACTAAAGAGCATTACTTAGAGCAGGTTGAGATGATAAGAAGAATACTGCCCGATGTTTCTATTACAACTGATATTATTGTTGGGTTTCCAGGAGAGACAGAGGAAGATTTCGAGGATACTATTGATGTTGTAAAGAAAGCAAAGTTTGATAGTGCATATACATTTATATATTCAAAAAGAACGGGTACGCCTGCTGCCAGAATGGAGAATCAGGTGCCTGAAGATGTTGTTAAGGACAGATTTAACAGACTGCTTGCAACTGTCAATGAAGTGTCACATGAGCATATCAGAAGATATGAGGGCATGGATATGAAAGTCTTGGTTGAGGGTAAAGATGACCATGAAGAAGGTTTTGTTACAGGCAGAATGACTAATAATATTCTTGTACATTTTGCAGGAGATGAATCACTTATCGGACAGATTGTTACAGTACATCTTGACGAATGTAAAGGATTTTACTATATGGGCAGACTTATCGAGGATTAATCAGGGAGTAATATAATGGCAGAGTATTCACCAATGATGCAGCATTATCTTGCTACTAAAGCAGAGTACAAGGACTGCATACTTTTTTACAGACTTGGAGATTTCTATGAAATGTTTTTTGATGACGCTTTAGTTGTCTCTAAGGAACTGGAACTTACATTAACAGGAAAAGACTGTGGACAGGAGGAACGTGCGCCTATGTGCGGCGTTCCTTTTCATGCGGCAGAAACTTATATTAACAGGCTTGTTTCTAATGGACACAAGGTCGCAATATGCGAGCAGATGGAAGACCCTAAGCAGGCAAAAGGCATTGTCAAAAGAGAGGTTATAAAGGTTGTAACACCGGGAACTAACTTAAACAGTCAGGCACTTGATGAAACTAAGAATAATTATCTTATGAGTATTGTTTATCTTGGAGATGTGCTTGGTGTTGCTATTGCAGATTATTCAACAGGTGACTTCTTTGTAACTGAGATTGAGACAGGTGCGGAGCTTATTGATGAAATTAATAAGTTTGTTCCGTCAGAGATAATACTTAATGAGTATTTTGCAATGAGCGGAATAGACCTTACATTTATATCAGAGAAGCTTTCCATATCAGTGTCAACACTTGAAAACTGGTACTTTGATGATGATTCCTGCAAGGCAAAGTTAAAAGAACATTTTCATGTAAATATGCTGGACGGACTTGGAATCAAGGATTATCCGGTAGGAATTGATGCTGCGGGAGCACTTCTTATATATCTTACCCAGACACAGAAAAGTGACATGTCTCATATAACAAGCATTGTGCCTTACACAACAGGTAAATATATGCTTATAGACAGTTCATCAAGACGAAATCTTGAGCTTGTTGAGACTATGCGTGAAAAGCAAAAAAAAGGCTCACTTCTGTGGGTACTTGATAAGACCAAGATTGCAATGGGGGCAAGAGCGTTAAGAAATCTCGTGCTGCAGCCGCTTATTAACAGAGATGAGATCATACGAAGACAGGATGCGATAGAGGAGCTTTCTGATAATGCAATTGACAGGGAAGAGATTCGTGAATATCTTGGCCCTATATATGACCTTGAGCGAATCATGACTAAGATTAGTTGTAAGTCGGCTAATCCAAGAGATTTAATTGCATTTAAGAATTCCCTGGAGATGATACCTCACATTAAGAATCAGATAGGACATTTTAAGTGTGATGTATTCAGACAGTGTTTTGAGCAGATGGACGACTTAAAAGACTTATATAATCTTGTTGACACTGCAATTATAGATGATCCTCCGATTACAATGCGTGATGGCGGAATGATAAAGGACGGCTTTTCAGCAGAGGCTGATGAGCTTCGTAATGCCAAGATTAAAGGAAAAGAATGGCTTGCAGAGCTTGAAAGCAGGGAGAAAGAAAAGACAGGAATTAAAAATCTTAAAGTTAAGTATAACAAGGTATTCGGATATTACCTGGAGGTTACTAATTCATTTAAAAACCTTGTTCCTGCTGAATGGGTACGAAAGCAGACTCTTACCGGTTCTGAAAGATACACTACAGATGAGTTAAAGCATCTTGAAGATATTATTCTTGGTGCAGAGGATAAGCTGTATTCACTTGAATATGACTTATTCTGTGAGGTCAGGGAACGCATAGCGGCAGAGGTTGTAAGAATACAGAACACTGCCAAAGCCATTGCAATGATTGATGTGTATGCTTCGCTTTCTGTCGTTGCAACACAGAATAATTTCGTAAGACCTAAGATTAATGAAAAAGGTATTATAGATATTAAGAACGGCAGACACCCTGTAGTTGAGAAGATGATTTCTAATGATATGTTCATTGCAAATGATACTTATCTTGACAATGGCATGAACAGGATTTCAATTATCACAGGTCCTAATATGGCTGGTAAATCTACATATATGAGACAGACTGCACTTATTGTGCTTATGGCACAGACAGGCTCTTTCGTACCTGCTGATTCTGCAAATATATGTATTGTGGATCGTATATTTACACGAGTCGGAGCGTCTGATGATTTGGCTTCCGGACAGTCTACTTTCATGGTTGAGATGACAGAGGTTGCCAATATCTTAAGAAATGCAACGCCTAAAAGTCTTATAATTCTTGATGAAATCGGAAGAGGTACAAGCACATTTGATGGATTAAGTATTGCATGGGCCGTTGTTGAGTATATTGCCAATACTAAATACTTAGGAGCCAAAACACTTTTTGCAACACATTACCATGAGCTTACTGAATTAGAAGGAACTCTTGACGGAGTCAATAATTACTGTATTGCTGTCAAGGAGAATGGCGATGATATTGTTTTTTTAAGAAAGATTGTAAAAGGCGGTGCTGATAAGAGTTATGGTATTCAGGTTGCCAAGCTTGCAGGAGTACCTGATGTGGTTCTTAACAGGGCTAAGGAGCTTGTTGTGGACTTAAGTGATGCTGATATATCACAGAAAGCTAAGGATATTGCACAGTATTCAAAGAAACTTGACAAGATGAATGACAAGTACAGAAAGGTTAATGACCTT
>ERZ1026959.302-NODE-302-length-14806-cov-9.107044_pt1 | contig 14806 bp, 10 predicted proteins | sample MGYA00519299_ERZ1026959 | MGnify/ENA primary metagenome ERZ1026959 (study PRJEB26926, sample SAMN06164517) | human gut metagenome | biome: ENVO:00009003; feature: ENVO:2100002; material: ENVO:00002003 | host: Homo sapiens | place: USA | collected 2012 ... | reverse complement strand
GACTTAAAAAATCGGGCGGATTATGCTAGAATAACTACGTTGTACACTGGTCTTGTTCTGCGTGCCCGGCAGCCGGGAGACCGCTTCCGGCCTGCGGGGCGGGGTTTGAGCAAGCCGCTGCGTAAGTGGATGAACGAGGCCGGTGTCCCGAACGAACTGCGGGATACGCTGCCGCTGCTTGCCAGCGGAAGCGAAATTTTATGGGTGTGTGGAGAAGGCTTTGCCGATGGCCTTGCACCGGACACGGAAAGCAGATGGATCCTGCACTTGGATGCAGAGATCGAAACACAGGAGGAAAAAACAAATGAGTATGCACGATGATATCAAGACCGTTCTGGTCAGCGAAGAGCAGCTGAAGGCCAAAGTGGCGGAGCTGGGCGCTCAGATCAGCCGGGATTATGCCGGTAAAAATCTGGTGCTGGTGTCCATCCTCAAGGGCTCGGTGGTCTTTATGGCCGACCTGATGCGGGCTGTGAGCATCCCCTGCAATATCGACTTTATGGTGGTCTCCAGCTACGGCGGCAGCAACACCACCACCAGCGGTCTGGTCAAGATCATCAAGGATCTGGACGGCGATCTGTCCGGCAAGGATGTGCTGATCGTGGAGGATATTCTGGACACCGGCGTCACCCTGTCCAACCTTGTGCCCATGCTCAAGATGCGCAACCCGAACTCCGTTAAGATCTGCACCATCCTTGATAAGCCCAGCCGCCGCAAGGCCGACATCCAGCCGGATTACGAGGGCTTTCAGGTGCCGGACGAGTTCGTGGTGGGCTATGGTCTGGACTACGATGAAAAATACCGCAACCTGCCCTATGTTGGCGTGCTGAAGCCCGAGATCTACACGAAGTAACGTGTCCATTATAAAAATCCAGAACTGGAGTTGATTTTTTTGCAACCGAAGAAACCCCGTTTCAATCCGCTGGTGATCGCCATTGTACTGGCAGCCGTGCTGATGGTGTGGTCGGTGCTGGGCGGCACCGGCGGCAACGCTAACGGCTCCTCCATGGCTTATTCCACGGTGGTACACTATTTTGAGAGCAATCAGGTCACCAAATTCTCGCTGGATCTGAATACCGGCGTGATCACCATGACCCTGAAGGAGGGCGCACAGGAGCTGCCCAACGCTGCCGAGCAGACCACCACCCAGTCTACGGGCGGACTGCTTTCCGGCCTGCTGTCCTCCTCTTCCTCCGCCCCCACCGGGGTGAAGAAGAACGATGACGGCACCGAGACAGTCAGCTACAAGCTGCCCTACGCCCGGATGTTCGTGGACCATGTGTCGGACTACATCGCCCAGTACGATGCAGCCAACCCCGATGCGCCCATGGTGTACGATTATGTGCCCGCCAAGGAGACCATCCCCTGGATGGAGATCCTGTTCTATCTGGCTATGCTGGGCTGCACCGGCTTTTTGCTGTTCTCCATGATGCGTGGCGGCGCCGGTGGCGGCGGCATCATGAACGTGGGCAAGGCCAAGGTAAAGGACGAGCACGAGAACAAAAAGACTGCCACCTTTGCCGATGTGGCCGGTGAGGACGAGGAAAAAGAGGAGCTCAAGGAAGTTGTGGAGTTCCTCAAGAGCCCCGATAAGTTCAATACGCTGGGTGCCCGCATCCCCCACGGTGTGCTGCTGGTGGGCCCTCCGGGTACCGGTAAGACCCTGCTGGCCCGTGCCTGTGCAGGCGAGGCGGGGGTGCCCTTCTACTCCATCTCCGGCTCTGACTTTGTGGAAATGTATGTCGGCGTGGGTGCATCCCGCGTGCGTGACCTGTTCGATAAGGCCAAAAAGACCATGCCCTGCATCATTTTCATCGACGAGATCGATGCTGTGGGTCGCCAGCGCGGCGCAGGTCTGGGCGGCGGTCACGATGAGCGCGAGCAGACCTTGAACCAGCTGCTGGTGGAGATGGACGGCTTTGAGGCCAACGATGGCATCATCGTCATGGCGGCCACCAACCGTGCTGATATTCTGGACAAGGCGCTGCTGCGTCCCGGCCGCTTTGACCGTCAGGTCTATGTGGGTCTGCCGGATGTCAAGGGCCGCGAGGAGATCCTGAAGGTGCATACCCGCAACAAGCCCCTTGCACCGGACGTCTCCCTGAAGGTCATTGCCCAGCGCACCGCCGGTTTTGCCGGTGCAGACCTTGAGAACCTTGTCAACGAGGCCGCGCTGCTGGCAGCCCGCCGCAACCGCAAGGCCATTACCATGGAGGATATCGAGGAAGCCTCCATGAAGGTGATGGCTGGCCCCGAGAAGAAGAGCCGCGTGGTCACCCCGGAGGAGAAAAAACTCACCGCCTACCACGAGGCCGGTCACGCAGTGGCAGGCTTCTACTGCAAGCATCATCCCCGCGTGCACGAGATCACCATCATCCCGCGCGGTCAGGCCGGCGGTTACACCATGTATCTGCCTGAGAAGGATCGCAGCTATGTGACCAAGGGCGAGATGTTTGAGGACATCGTGTCCAGTCTGGGCGGTCGCGTGGCCGAGCAGCTGATCTTGGAGGACATCTCCACCGGTGCTTCCAACGACCTGCAGCAGGCCACCAATATTGCTCGCCAGATGATCACCCGCTACGGCTTCTCCGAGCGTCTGGGCCCCGTGGTCTACGGCACCTCGCAGGAGGAGACCTTCCTTGGCCGAGACTTTGGTCAGGGCAAGGGGTACAGCGAGACCACCGCTGCCGAGATCGACAGCGAGACCCGCGATATCATTGACGAAGCCTACGAGACCTGCCGCCGCACCCTGACCGAGCACATCGACCAGCTCCATGCGCTGGCCAAGGCTCTGATGGAGCGCGAAAAGCTCAACGAGGAGCAGTTCAACACTATTATGGCCGGCGGCACCCTGCCTCCCTGCGAGGATGCAAAGCCCGAGCAGGCACAGCCCGACCAGACCGTGCAGCCCGCCCCGGTGCAGCCCGCAGAGCCTGCGGAGACTGCCGAGCGTGCAGAACCCGCCGAGCAGGCCGAGCCTGCCCAGCCGGAAATGCCGCAGCCGGATGCCCCGGAGCAGCAGGACTAAGCTTTTTTAGGAAAGGAGCGAGCATCGTGGAGGAAAATTTTAACCCGGTTGCACAGACCCGCGCAAACTACTATACCCCCGGCAGTCCGGTGCAGTTTGTCTGCGTGGAGCTGCTCAAGGGAGACGTCAGCGGCGAGCACGCTGTCTGCCTGACCTTCAAGAATATTTCCCGCGTGACCCTGACCGCACTGGAAATCCACTTCAAGTGCAAGGGCGTGGATGGCGTGATCCTGTGCGAGGATAAGTTCGAGTACCGGGATCTGCAGGTAAAACCCGGCGAGCTGTTTGGGCAGGATGATGCCGTGTTCATCACGGCCAAGGCCATCACCAGCGTAGATGTTACCCTGTGCAATGTATACAACGGCAAGCGCGTGGTGCATCTGGACGGCATCAAGCGTGTGCGTCTGCCCGCACCCCGCCGTCTGGCTCCGGAGCTGCAAAAGGCGCTGGAGGCCCGCATGAACCGCACCGGGCTCAAGTATCAGCCGCAGGTGTTCGAGAACGGCTGGTACTGCGCCTGCGGTGCCTTCCACCCCACCGAGGAGGACACGGTTTACTGCTCGGAGTGCGGCTGCGACCGTATCCTGTTGCAGAACGCGCTGAACACTCTGCTGCAGCCCGCTGCCCCGGCAGACGAGATGGAAATGCCCCTCAACGCCCCGGCTGCTCCCGCAGCGCCCGCTGCGGTGGAGGAGCCTACCCGCATCGTGGGCGCAGCCCCTGCTGCTCCGGCGGCTCCCGTAGAAGAGCCCACCCGGGTCGTGGGAGCACCGGTCTACGAGCCAAAGGCTGACCCCATCCAGCCTGTCTCGGAGCCTACCCGGGTGCTGGATGCCTCTGCCCGCGCACCGCTTTCCGGCGCTGCTGCGGCAGACGAGGGTACCCGCGTGATCCCCGCCCGCCGTCCGGCTCCGGTGCGTCAGCCCGCGCCTGTGGAGGAGGACGAAGAGTACGAGGACAGCCGGGACAGCGTGGCAGAAGCGCTGATCCGCTGGGTGCCGCCCATTACGGCCATCCTGTGCGCAGCCATCGCGCTGTGCGGCTTTGTGTACTACCAGTTCGTGCTGTAAAATAAGAGATCATCCCGGCGGAGGGGGCAGCGTGCCTTCTCCGCCTTTTGTGTGCACTGCACAGAAAGGAAATACCATGCCGGAACAAGCCTTACAGGTGGCTTTTGAGATCAAGACCGCCTGCGATGAGATCAGCCGCCGCCTGCTGCGCTGGCACTGGGAGCGCAAGCCCGGGGCGCACAGTCTGGATGCGCTGCTGGAGCATATTGCTGCCCGCAAGCAGGAAAGCCCGGATTACTACGACCGTATGCCGGACCTTACCGGCAAGACCAGCTGGCAGCAGCTTGACACTACCCTGTGTATGCGGGTGCTGCTGGACCCGGAGACCGATGCCGCCCGCCCGCTGGACCTGCTGGGCAACACGGCGCACCCCTCTGCCGCCCGCCATGCCTGCAACGCTATCCGCACCGCCCGCAACGAGGCAGCCCATGCGGCAGTTGCAGCAGACGGCGCACAGGCAGCCCTGCTGTTCAACGAAGCCATTGAGGCGCTGGAGGAGGGCTACGCCGGTACTGCCTTTAAGGAAAACGAACTGGCGCAGTATTACCGCGAGGCAGAGGACTACCTGAGCCGCTGCAGCGAGGGCAAGCCCCTTAAAGTGCGTCAGAGCAGCCCGCAGAACGCACAGCAGGGAAAAGCCGCCGCCCGCACAAAGCCCCGCAATCCCCAGACTGTCCGCAGCACCAAAAGCACTGCCGCCCGCAGCCGCAGCACCGGTATAAAGCAGAGCCGCAGCACAGCCGCCCGCAGCAAAAAGCAGCAGACCGGCGGCGAGAGCAGGGTGGCACTTGGTATTATTCTGGCAGCGCTGGTGCTGGGACTTATCGCACGCGCCATCAGCATGGGACTTGTATAAGCGCTACGGTTTTCGCAATTCTGGCGGTAAATCAGAAAGCAAGATTGTTTGGATTGTGTAAAATCACCAAAAAAGCAACGGGCAGCCCCACAGAAAAACGGTCATTGCACCTCTTGCGGGAAATATGAAACGGATTTATAATAAGCATGAAAACGTTTACACATTACCACCGGAGAGGGAACGGAGAATAACCCCATGACCATCAGTGATATTGCAAAGATGGCAGGCGTTTCCAGCGCTGCGGTCAGCCGCTATTTGAACGGCGGCCCCCTCAGCGAGCAGAAGCGCGCCGTGATACAAGCCGTAGTGGAAAAAACCGGTTATAGCCCGGATACTGCCGCCCAAACCCTGCGCACCGGCAAGGTGCGTCAGGTGGGGGTCATCGTGCCCAGCATCAGCTCCCAGTCGGTGGGGCAGATCACCAGCGGCATTGCAGCCGAGTTGGGGGCCAGCCGCTACCTGATGCTGCTGGCAGACACCGAGCTGGACGGGCAGATGGAGCTGGAATATCTTACAGCGCTGCAACGCAACCATGTGGCCGGTATCATCCTGCTGGGCTATGATTCCAGCCCGCAGCTGTGCAAGGCGCTGAAAGACTGCCGTGTGCCTGTGGTGGTAACAGGGCAGCGCTTTGCAGACCTGCCCTGCGTTTATAACGATGACCGCTCTGCTGCCCGCGACCTGACCCGGAAGATGCTGGAGCATGGCCGCAAAAATATCGTGTATATCGGCGGTAGCGAGCAGGACGCCGCCACCGGCATAGCCCGCCGTCAGGGTGTGCAGGATGCACTGCGGGAGGCCGGACTGAACGCAGATGGTCTGCCCCGCGCTTACTGCGCCGCCTTTTCCATGGAAGAAGGGCACCGCTGTATGGAAGAGCTGCTGGCACGCTGCCCGCAGTTGGACGGTGTAGTCTGCGTGACAGACACCGTGGCCTTTGGCGCTTTGCAGGTGCTGCGCGACGCCGGGCGCAAAGTAGGGCAGGATGTCGGTCTTGCCGGCATCGGAGACAACTGGGCAGGCAAGGTGGTGGAACCCGGCCTGACCACCATCCGCTTTTATCAGCGGCAGGTCGGGCAGGAGGCTGCCCGGATGCTGCTGCAAAGCTTGGAGCACACCGGAGCGGACGCTGCACCGGTGCGCCAGACCACGCTGGGCTATACGCTGGTAGAGCGCGGCTCACTGTAAAAAAAGAGGAACGAATGAAACAGAAACTGATTTTTTTAGATATCGACGGAACCCTGCTACCCCCGGGTGAGATGCTGATCCCCCAAAGCACGGTGGAGGCGCTGCACAAGGCGCACGCCAACGGTCACAAGCTGTTTCTGTGCACCGGACGCAACCTGCGCATGACCCGGCCGCTGCTGGACTATGGTTTTGATGGCGCGGTGTGCAGCGCAGGCGGTTATGTGTTCTGCGGGGACAAGGTGCTGGTAGACCTGCCCATGGAGCCGCAGCTGGCAAAGGATGTGCGCAGCGCCATGGAGCGCCACGGCGTGGAGTGCACGCTGGAAGCGCGGGATGCCACCTACGGCAGCCTGAAAATGCTCGAGCGTTGGAGTTTTACCCACCGGGATGCAGGCCCCCTGAACAGCGAAGCCGCCCGCTGGCGCAAGGCCATGGAGGACGGCATGACCATGAGCCCGCTGGCCGAGTACAAGGGCGAGCCGCTGTATAAGATCGTATATATCGCAGAGCGCAGCGAGGACTTGAACGAGGCCAAGCGCCTGTACGAGGACAGATTCGTGTTCTGCGAGAGCAAGCCGGACGGTCTGAACGGCGGCTATGTGAACGGCGAGCTCATCAACCGCAAGTTTGATAAGGGGCGCGGCATCAAGGCCGTATGTGACTATCTCGGCGTGCCCCTGCAGAACAGCATCGGCTTTGGCGACAGCGACAACGACCTGCAGATGACCGATGTGGTCGGCATCAGTGTCTGTATGGCCGACGGCTCTGCAAGCCTGAAGCAGCGCTGCGACCGCATTGCCCCCTCGGTGTACGAGGACGGCATTGCCAAGGAGTTTGCAGCCTTGGGGCTGATTTGAGATTTCTTTTAGTAAAAACAGGGCAGGGGAACATCCGCAGACGTTCCCCTGCCCTGAAATTATAAATAATACTTTCGCATCATTTTGTAACAAAAAAGCGCTGCACGGTATTTTGTGCGGCGCTCTCTTTATATTGACAGATCAGTAGTGCAGATCCTCTGCGGTCAGGCTTTCCAGCACGGGCAGCATGGCAGCGGCTTCAGCCTTGGCGGCGGGCAGATCCATATCGCGGTAGTTGCCGCACTCCACCTCGCTGGCACCGGGCACAGCGCCCTCAAAATCGGCCATAAAGCGGTAGGCGTCCACCGTCAGCTGCAGCGCCTGTGCCGGGGTCAGCCCTCGGGTGAGCAGGTAAAAGCCGGTGCGACAGCCCATGGGGCCAACATAGATCACCCCATTCTTCACGGCGCTGTTGCGCGCGTAGGTGGCAAACAGATGCTCCAGCGTGTGGGCGGCAGCAGTGGTCAGGTAATCGCCCTGATTGGGCTTTTTCATGCGGATGTCCCAGGTGAGCACATCGCCGTCCTGACGGCTCAGATACATCCCGCGCTCCAGCCGTGTGTGATCCACGCAAAAGCTTGCGATACGTTCCATACTACGGTTCTCCTTTATCAGCCCTGCAGGCGCTGCACACTGCCGTGTGCGCAGTCCACAGCCACCATCAGGCCATCGCGGATGTGGCTGGTAGCACCGGCGGCACCAACAACGGTGGGCTTCAGCAGTGCCTTGCCGGCAATGGCGGCGTGGCTGTTCAGGCCGGGCTCCTCTACCACCAGAGCGGCAGCGTCGCGCACAAAGCTCAGCATCTCATTGCTGGTGGAAGGAACTACCAGCACCATGCCGGGCTTGAACTTGGCGCGCACCTCGTCCATGGTGCGGCAGACGCAGGCCTTGCCGCTGGCAACATCGTTGTTCTCAGGGCCGACACCCACGCCGGTAGCCAGACAGTTGCCCACCATGTGGATCTTGATCATGTTGGTGGTGCCGGAAACGCCCACGGGCACGCCTGCGGTCACAACAGCCAGCTCGCCGTTGTGCAGGTAGCCGTTCTCCTTGGCCAGAGCGGTGGACATCTCGATCAGCTCATCGGTGCTGTGTGCCAGAGACATCATCAGCGGGGTGATGCCCCAACTCAGGGACAGCTGACGCTGCACCTGCTCGCGCATGACGCAGGCAATGATGGGCTGCTGCGGGCGGTACTTGCTCAGCAGGCGGGCAGTGGTGCCGGACTCAGACACGGTCACGATGGCGGCGGCGTTCACATCCCGTGCGGTCAGGCAGGCGGCATGGGCGGTAGCGTCAGAGACGCTGATCTTGCCGGGGTTGGAATCCATCATGCGGCCGCGCAGATGGAAACCCTCCTGCTCAGTGCGCTCGGCAATGGCGGACATGGTCTTGAGCGCCTCCACAGGGTAGGCACCGGCAGCGGTCTCACCGGACAGCATAATGGCAGAGGTGCCGTCGTAGATGGCGTTTGCCACGTCCGAGATCTCGGCGCGGGTGGGGCGGGGGTTCACGATCATGCTGTCCAGCATCTGGGTAGCGGTGACGATGGGCTTGCCGAAGGAGAAGGAGCGGTCGATGATGGTCTTCTGGATGCCGGGCAGTTCGGTGAAGTCGATCTCCACGCCCAGATCGCCACGGGCCACCATCACGGCATCGGCAGCAGCCAGAATGCTGTCAATGTTGTTCACGCCCTCGCGGTTCTCGATCTTTGCAATGATGCGGATGTTGGAATCGTACTGGTTCAGCAGGTTGCGGATATCGTACACGTCCTGTGCGGTGCGCACAAAGGAAGCGGCGATGAAATCATAGCCCTGCTGGATGCCGAAGATGATATCGTCCTTATCGCGCTGGCTCATATACGGCATGGACAGGTGTACGCCGGGCACGTTGACGCCCTTCTTGTTCTTGATCTTGCCGTTGTTCAGCACGGTGCAGACGATGTCGGTGTCGTTCACGGTCTGGATCTGCAGCTTGATCAGGCCGTCGTCCAGCATGATGGTGCCGTTCGGCTCCACGTCCATGGGCAGATCCTTATAGGTGATGGAGCAGATCTCGTTGGTGCCCTCCACATCGCGGGTGGTCAGGGTAAAGGTCTGGCCTGCAACCAGATTCTCAACGCCGTTCTTGAAGTCCTTCAGGCGGATCTCGGGGCCCTTGGTGTCCAGCAGTGCGGCCACGGGCTTGCCCAGCTCCTCGCGCAGAGCCTTCAGCTTTTCAAGGCGTCCCAGATGCTCCTCGTGGGAACCGTGGGAAAAATTGAAACGAGCTACGTTCATGCCGTTGGCGATCAGCTCGCGCAGAACGCCTTCCTTATCGGTGGAAGGGCCAAGGGTGCAAATAATTTTCGTCTTTCTCATGCAATATACCTCCGTCAACTCTCTCTTACCTATATCCGGCACAGCATCCCTGCAGGCTGCTGTGTATGACCAATGGGAGTAAAAGCTCCCGGTACAGCGGGTCGGTTTATATGGCAGAGCGGGAAAACCCAAAACTCTACCACCTATTATTATAATCATTCCGGCGCAAGAGAGCAAGAGGAATTTTTGCTTGAATACAAGTTTTTGCATCTGTTGATGCCCAAAGGAAAGATTGCAAAACTTTTAACGATGCGCCGCAGCTTTCTGCGTGCTGTCTGACAGGGGAAAACTGCTGCAAAACGTGAAAACTGATAAGAACATACAAGACTGCTTCCTCTTGCATCGGAGGGGGTTTTTGCTTATAATAGGGGTAATAAAGTAGTACTGTTCCGGGGAACGCCCGGAGAATGGAGTGACCATTATGGAAAAACGCGTTTTTCTGATCGTGCTGGACAGCTTTGGCATCGGCGCAGAGCCGGACGCCGCTGCCTTTGGCGATGCAGGCACCAACACCCTGGGTGCCATTGCGAACCACCCCAATTTCAATTGCCCCAACCTGCGCAAGCTGGGCTTGTTCAACATTGACGGCGTGACCGCAGGGGAAAAGACGGATGCCCCGGCGGCTGCCTTTGCCCGCCTGCAGGAGCAGAGCATGGGCAAGGATACCACCATCGGCCACTGGGAAATCGCCGGTGTGGTCAGCCCGGAGCCGCTGCCCACCTTCCCCGAGGGCTTCCCGGAGGAGCTGATCCGGGAGTATGAGCAAAAGACCGGCCACAAGGTACTGTGCAACAAGCCCTATTCCGGCACGCAGGTGCTGAAGGACTACGGCGAGCAGGCCATGCGGGAAAACGCCCTCATCGTCTATACCAGCGCCGACAGCGTTTTTCAGGTGGCCGCCAACGAGGAGCTTGTGCCGGTGCAGGAACTGTACCGCTACTGCGAGATCGCCCGGGAAATGCTCAAGGGCAAGTACGGCGTAGGTCGTGTGATCGCCCGCCCCTTCCTGGGCAACAGCGCGGATACCTTCTACCGCACCACCAACCGCCACGACCTGAGCCTGAAGCCGCCCCGCGCCACCATGCTGGATCTGCTGAAGGATGCCGGTAAGGACGTGATCGCCGTGGGCAAGATCTACGATATCTTTGACGGCGAGGGCGTGACCGAAAAGATCAAGACCACCGGTAACACCAACGGCATCGCCTTTACCAAGGCTCTGCAGACCCGGGATTTTGAAGGCCTTGCCTTCGTGAATCTGGTAGACTTTGATATGCTCTACGGCCACCGCCGCGATGTGGCAGGCTACGCTGCCGCCGCTACGGAGTTCGACCGTTTTCTGGCCGATTTCCTGCCGGGGATGCGGGAGGGCGACCTGCTCATGATCACTGCCGACCACGGCTGTGATCCCTCCTACACCAAGACCACCGACCATACCCGCGAGTATGTGCCGTATCTGGTCTGCGGCAAGGGTGTGAAGGCGGGGACGGATCTGGGCACCAAGCTGTGCTTCGGCACCATCGCCCAGACCATCTGCGAATATCTGGAAGTGGACGCTTCCACGCTGGACGGCAAGAGCGTATGGCAGGAGATCCGGGCATAAAACGCCCCAAAAACAATAAGAACAGGAGCGTGAAACGATGCGTATTTATGATCTGATCGCAAAAAAGCGGGATGGCGGCACCCACACCCGGGAGGAGCTGGAAGCTATTGTCAACGGCTTTGTCAGCGGGGAAGTGGCTGACTACCAGATGGCCGCATGGATGATGGCGGTGTATCTGCGCGGCATGACCAATGAGGAGACCGCTGAGCTGACCGATGTGATGGCGCACAGCGGTGTGATGGTAGACCTTTCGCCCATTCCGGGCATCAAAGTGGACAAGCACTCTACCGGCGGTGTGGGCGATAAGACCACGCTGGTCATTGCACCCATCGTGGCGGCCTGCGGGGTGAAGATCGCTAAAATGAGCGGCCGGGGTCTCGGCCACACCGGCGGTACCATCGACAAGATGGAGAGCGTGCCCGGCACAAAGACCGCCCTCTCGCAGGAGGAGTTTTTTGCACAGGTGAACCAGATCGGTCTGTCGGTCATCGGCCAGAGCGAGGGTATCGCTGTGGCGGATAAAAAGATGTACGCTCTGCGGGACGTTACAGCTACCGTCAGCTGCATCCCGCTGATTGCGTCCAGCATCATGTCCAAAAAGCTGGCCTCCGGTTCGGACGCCATCCTGCTGGACGTCACCACCGGCACCGGTGCTTTTATGAAAACTGTTGACCAGAGCATTGAGCTGGCACAGCTGATGGTCGCCATTGGCACCCACCATGGCCGCCGGGTAGCTGCCATGATCACCGATATGGACACCCCGCTGGGGCACAACATCGGCAACAGTCTGGAAGTGATGGAGAGCATGGACGTGCTCAAAGGCCACGGCCCGGCAGACCTGACCGAGGTGTGCCTGCAATTGGCGGCCAACATGCTGGTACTGGCAGGCAAGGGCGATGCCGCCCACTGCCGCGCTATGGCCGAGGCTGTCATTGCGGACGGCTCTGCCTTTGCCAAGTGCAAGGAAATGTTTGCCGCGCAGGGCGGCGACATCCGGGTGCTGGATGATTACAGCCTGTTTGCACAGCCCGCCGCCAGCTACGAACTGCTGGCCGAGCAGGACGGCTACATTGTGGCCAACGATGCGGAAAAGATCGGTTCTGCCAGCGTGCTGCTGGGCGCAGGCCGCCAGAAAAAGGGCGACCCGCTGGACTTTGCCGCCGGTATCACCCTGCACAAAAAGCGCGGTGACTACGTCCATAAGGGCGAAAGCCTTGCCACCTTCTACGGCGTTGCGGACAAGTTTGAAGCTGCTGCAGCCGAGTACCGCAGCGGCCTTGTGTACGGCGCTGAAAAGCCGGAGGAAGCCCCGCTGGTGTACGCCCTTGTCACCAAAGACGGCGTAGAGCGGTACTGAGACCGGACAGCAAGGGAGAACCCTGTTTTCCGCGAAAATGCAAGGTCGGGCAGCCCGCAGGCTGACCGACCTTGCTCTTATAACAATTTTTTTTCCGCTGAGGATGCCCAGAGCGTACGCGGTGGGCATTCTAAATCGTTTCGTCCCAAGGGGACTGCTGCACAAAGCTGTGCGGCAGTCCCTTTTTGCGCTTTCACGCTGAGAACAGGCCATCTTGCACAAAAGAACTGTCGCTTTTTAAGCAATTCGCTGTATTTGCGGGACAAACGGTAGAACTTTGCATCGGGATATGGTATACTACACTGTACTTGTATGCCCCGGAAAAAGGGGCTGCCAAAGGAGAAAGGACTTGTTATGAAGATCATTCTGGTGGGCGGCGGCAAGGTCGGCACGGCTCTGGCGCGCCAGCTCAGCGAGGAAGGCCACAACGTGACTGTGGTGGACACCAACAAAGCGCGCGTGGAGCACCTGACCGAAAGCTACGACGTGCTGGGCATTGTAGGCAATGGCTCGTCCATCACCACCCTGTCTGAGGCGGGCATTGAGGATGCGGACGTGTTCATTGCGGTCACCGGCTCGGACGAACTGAACCTGCTTTGCTGCATGTTTGCCAAAAAGGCGGGCCACTGCCACGGCATTGCCCGCGTGCGCAACCCATCCTACAGCCACGAGCTGGACTTTATCAAAAAGCAGATCGGCATTTCCGCCATCATCAACCCGGAAATGGCAGCGGCAAAGGAGATCTCTCATCTGCTGCGTTTCCCCGGTGCCAGCAAGATCGATACCTTTGCGGACGGCCGTGTGCGGCTGATCAAGTTTGCGCTGCCCGATGCGCTGAACGGCGTGGCCATCCGCGAGATCCCTACCCGGCTCAAGAGCGATATTCTGGTGTGCGCGGTGGAGCGTGAGGGCGGGGTCATCATCCCCAACGGTAACTTTATGCTGCAAAAGGGCGATCAGGTCACCTTCCTTGCTACGCAGGAAAAAGCTCACGCCTTCTTCCAGCAGCTGCATCTGCCGGTGCAGCCGGTACGCAACGCCCTCATCGTGGGCGGCGGTGCCATTGCCTACTACCTCAGTCAGGAACTGCTGGAAAACCATGTGCGGGTGCGTATCGTGGAGCGGGACGCAGCCCGCTGCGTAGAACTGGCCGAGCAGCTGCCCGGCGCACAGATCCTGAACGAGGACGGCTCCAACCGCGAGTTTCTGCTTTCCGAGGGTCTGGAATCCACCGAAGCCTTTGTGGCGCTGACCAACATCGACGAGGAGAACGTGCTGCTGACCCTGTTTGCCAAAAAGCACTCCAACGGCAAGCTGGTGACCAAGGTCAACCGTCTGGAATTTGACGATATTCTGGCCGGGCTGGATCTGGGCAGCGTGGTCTACCCCAAGTACATGACCTGTGACTACATCGTGCAGTACGTCCGCGCCCTGCAAAACGAGGCAGGCAACAACATCAAGACTCTGTACCGCATACTGGATGACCGCGTGGAGGCGCTGGAGTTTACAGTGCACGAGGAGAGCGCCGCTACCGGTGTGCCCCTGAGCCAGCTGCACCTGAAAAAGAACCTGCTGCTGTGCTGCATTACCCGCGGCAACAAGATTTTGATCCCCCGCGGCGGCGACCAGATCCAGGTGGGCGACAACGTCATCGTGGTCACGCTGGAGCACGGTCTGCACGATCTGCGCGATATCGTGGAGCACTGACGGAGGCGGACTATGAATTATGCGATCGTTTTCCGTCTGCTGGGCTATGTGCTAATGATCGAGGGCGCGTTGTTGCTGCTGCCCGCCGCCGCCAGCTTAGTGTATGGCGAGTGGATGGTGCTGGGCGTGTTTCTGCTCACAGCTGCCGTCAGCGCCGGTATCGGCTACGCCCTGCACACCATCAAACCCCGCAGTAAGGTGTTCTATATGCGCGAAGGCTTTGCGGCTACCTCGCTGTGCTGGGTGTTCATCTCGGTGATGGGCGCGGTGCCCTTTGTGCTCACCGGCTGCATCCCGAACCCTGTGGATGCCCTGTTTGAGACGGTCTCCGGCTTTACCACCACCGGTGCCAGCATTCTGCCCGCCGTGGAGGGGCTGCCCAACGGCATTCTGTTCTGGCGCAGCTTCACCCACTGGATTGGCGGCATGGGTGTTCTGGTGTTTCTGCTCTCGCTGCTGCCGCTGACCGGCGGCTCCCACGTCAACCTGATGAAGGCGGAAAGCCCCGGCCCGCAGGTGGATAAGCTGGTGCCTAAGGTACAGTCCACCGCTAAGATCCTGTACGGCATCTACTTTGCCCTTACCATGCTGGAGCTGGTGTTCCTGCTGATTGGCCGAATGCCTCTGTTCGAAGCCATGCTCACCGCCTTTGGTACGGCGGGTACCGGCGGCTTCGGGTTCCGCAACGATAGTTTTGCCAGCTTTTCGCCCTACATCCAGTGGGTCGTGACCTGTCTCTTATACACATCTCCGAGCCCACGAGACACTGAGCGATCTCGT
>ERZ1026959.291-NODE-291-length-14972-cov-7.001944_pt1 | contig 14972 bp, 9 predicted proteins | sample MGYA00519299_ERZ1026959 | MGnify/ENA primary metagenome ERZ1026959 (study PRJEB26926, sample SAMN06164517) | human gut metagenome | biome: ENVO:00009003; feature: ENVO:2100002; material: ENVO:00002003 | host: Homo sapiens | place: USA | collected 2012 ... | reverse complement strand
CGAGATCGCTCAGTGTCTCGTGGGCTCGGAGATGTGTATAAGAGACAGGTTTTCACTTCCCCTGAGGAAGCTAAAAAACTTCAGTATGACAAGCCATTCCAGAGCTTTGCAATGAGATTTCAGGATATAGCTGCTCTCACTGAGCAGACGCCAAAGGTACAGGGCTTTGTTGTAAACCCATTTGGCGAGAACCTTCCTTTCACTCAGGAAATGCTGGAGTCTATCAAGCAGACACTTATAAAGGTAGCAAAGGAGCGCAAGGCGGCTAAAGAAGCTGCTGAAAATGGCGAAGCTCCTGACATTGCTGTTACAAACAACGAAACAGCAGAGTAAGATACTTAAGCATATCGGAGGACGAACTGTGTTCGTCCTCTTTTTTTTACCTGTCTATAAAAATCTAATTACAGAAGTCCGTGTCTTATTTTTACGAAAACTATGCTTAATATGGTTGACAAAAATCATGCCGTGTGTTATAATTGTAGTAATATGGTGGGAAATAAAGCGTGTTATTTGTGCAGTGTTCACTATCACGCACCATGCAAAAGACTAAAAGGTTCTGCTTTTAGAAATTTTTTCGTGATCTGAGGGAGTATATATGGCTAACGAAACTGAGCTTGAAAAAATTGACCGTGCTGCCGAATACTTTGAAAGATATTTTGAGTTTGAGGACGCTGTAACGGTCAGCAAGGAAAACAAGGAATATCTCAAAACTTATATCCATGACAACGATTATGTTGTTAAAAACTTCAATATAAAAAATAAGATCGTTAAGGCTGTGGGCATAAGTGCTGCTATCGGCATGGCGGCTTTCCTGCTGCTGTGGCTGCTCCTTGGCACAAAGCTTATTATAGTGGGCATTATTGCAGGTGCACTTATTTTTATCGGTGTAGGCGTTTTCGGTATCGCTCTCAACAAATACAGACTTACTGCTGCTGAACAGAAGCAGGTTGAAGTGAACGAGGGCATAAACGAACAGATAATAATGCTTGATGACAGAATAAAACAGGTAGAACGTCAGAGAGATGATTACTACAAGGCTCTTGAAAAGAGAGTGCCTTTCATGTCACTTGACTATATGAAGAACGTTCAGCAGATAAAACAATTTCTTGTGGACGGCAAGGCTGACACCTGTGAGGAAGCTGTGGATATGTTCGAGGAGTCGATGCTTTTACAGCAAATGACGGATATCATGACAAAGAGCGAAACTATCGAGCCTGTCAAGGACGATAAGGAACGTTTCGGCGACCCTTTGAAGATAATAAAGGAAAACAAGAAGAAACGCAAAAAGGAAAAGAAAGCAAAAAAAGACAAAAAGTAACCTTTGACCGCAGCAGCATTTTACGCCGCTGCGGTCTTTCTGTGAAGATCCACAATTTGCTATAGATAGGATAATGTATGAACGAGAAAAAAGATATTCTAACAAAAACATGGGTAGTGGCTGTACTTGCGTCCATATGCTGTATGCTGTGGGGAAGTGCATTTTCCTGTGTGAAAATAGGCTACAGCCTTATGAACATAACCACCAATGACGGCGGCTCTCAGCTTGTTTTTGGGGGCATAAGATTTTTTGTGGCAGGGCTAATGGCTCTTGCCATGGGAAGCGGAGCGGAGAGAAAAATTCTCCTGCCAACAAAGACTTCCATACCAAAGATCATGATAATAAGCCTTTTTCAGACAATTTTGCAGTATTTTTTCTACTACATAGGTCTAGCCCACACAACGGGGGTAAAGGCAGCGATAATAGTTGGGGCGAACGTTTTTATTGCGATACTTGTGTCATCGCTTTTATACAAGCTTGAAAAGCTCACCGCTGTGAAAATAGCAGGCTGTATACTTGGTTTTTCGGGTATCATTGTTATAAATCTCGGGGGACTTTCGGGAGTAAGCTTCAATTTTCTCGGGGACGGATTTATTTTTCTTTGCACCTGTGCATACGCTTTTTCATCGGTGTATATGAAGCGCTATTCCGAAACAGAAGACCCTGTTATGCTTAGCGGCTGGCAGTTCGTTTTCGGTGGAGCAGTTCTCACTGTCATAGGCTTTTTAATGGGCGGCAGGCTTGGTCACATGAGCGCAAAGGCTTTTTTGATGCTTTTGTATCTTGCCTTTGTATCAGCGGCGGCATATTCTCTGTGGGCGGTGCTTTTGAAGCACAACCCTGTTTCAAAGGTGGCGATTTTCGGCTTTATGAACCCTGTGTGCGGAGTGCTGCTTTCAACTATCCTGCTTGATGAAAAAGGCATTTTTGGCGTTCAGGGGATAGCAGCACTTATCCTTGTCTGCTCGGGTATCTTCATTGTTCAGAGAAAAGGGAATAAATAATATTGTAACTATGCTCATATGCTTTTGCGTATGAGCTTTTTTAATTAAAGGCTGTTAAAAACATTGATTTTTATATGTAGCTGTGTTATAATGAACTGTGTATGGTTTTTTACCAATATATTATCAGTAAAGAAAAAGAGGACAAGACAATGTTTAAGAAAAACGGACTTCTAAAAAGCCCTGACAGCAAGCCAAAAGAAAAGTATCTGCTGCTGTTTGTGGTGGCTTTTATCGGCATGATGATCTCGTTCATTCCGTCTATGATAGTGAACAAGGGCATCTTTCTCTACTATGGCGACTTCAACTCACAGCAGATGATGTTCTATCAGCACTGTCATGACGCTGTTCGCAGCGGAAACATGGGCTGGGATTGGGGAACGGATTTAGGCTCGAGCTTTGTTGGCTCATATGCTTTCTATCTCCTTGGCTCGCCATTTTTCTGGCTCACTACACTTTTCCCGTCAGGTGCAGTGCCTTATCTGATACCATGGCTCCTTGCGCTGAAAACGGCTATCGCCGCAATAACAGCCTACGCTTATATCAGATTTTTTGTTGACAACACAAGCGCCTGCTTTATAGGCGGTCTGCTTTACGCTTTCTCAGGCTTCCAGACCTACAACGTTTTCTTCAACCACTTCCACGACGCAACTGCGTTCTTCCCTCTCATGCTTTTAGGATTTGAACTGTTGGTTCAAAAGAACAAGAAGGGTCCGTTTGCGGTAGCGGTAGCTATTTGTGCGACCATAAGCTATTTCTTCTTTGCCTGCGAGGTCGTATTCGTTATTATCTACTTCTTCCTGAGATGCCTTGACAAGGACTTTGAAATTGACATGAAGAAGTTCGGTCTGCTTATCCTTGAGGCTGTTATCGGTGTGATGATATCCGCTGTTATCTTCCTGCCGTCAGCGCTGAGCGTAATGGGCAACTACCGTGTAAACGAAAGACTTTATGGACTTGACCTTGTTATATACGGTGAAAATGTAAGAATACCAAGAATTATCCAATCGTTCTTTATGCTTTCCGATATGCCTGCAAGAATAAATATCCTTAACTCAGACAAGGCAAGATGGGCTTCAATGGCAGGCTATCTGCCTATGTTCTCAATGGCTGGCGTTATAGCGTTTATGAGAACGAGAAAGAAAGGCAAAGACAGTTGGCTTACAAAGGCTATTATTGTGTTCGGCATAATGGCTTGCGTGCCTATATTGAACTCCTCTTTCGTCCTTTTCAATGCGTCATATTATGCAAGATGGTATTATATGCCTATACTGCTTATGTGCCTTATGACAGCAAAGGTCATCGCAGAAAACAAGGACGATCTGAAAAAGGGATTTGTGCCTGTTTGTGTAGTATGTGCGATATTTATTGGCATCGGTCTGCTTCCGACAAACGAAAACGGCGTTGTATCCTATGGCAAAGTCCCTGAATATATTGAACTTTACTACATTCAGGCTATCGTTACCATAGTAATGATAATAATGCTTGGCACGCTTATATATGTGGTCGCAGAGAAGAAGCTCGACTACATGAAGATCGCTTCTGCAATGACGGCGGTTGCGGTGGTCATCTGCATGACTTCTTCTATCGTATACGGCGTAAGCCAGGGTACTGACAACACCGACTACATCAACAGAGCAATAAACGGTGGCGACAACATCAACATGGATAAGCTGGAGTCTGGATCAGAGAACTACAATACTGACAACAATTTCTACAGAATAGATACCTCAGAAAATGTTGACAACTGGTGTATGTTCTGGAAGCTTTCATCAATGAGATGCTTCCACAGCGTTGTTTCAACATCTATCATGGATTTCTACAGCTCTATCGGACAAACGAGAGATGTTGCATCAAGAATGGAAACTAAGGTCTATCCACTAAGAAGCCTGTTTTCCGTAAAATACTATTTCAATGAACTTACTGAAAGTGAGAGAAAAGGTATCACAGAGGTATCGAAGCCAGAAACTCTTGCAAATCTCTACGGCTTTGAATATGTTGATACTCAGAATGGTTTCAACATTTACGAAAACAAATATTATGTACCAATGGGCTTCACATATGATTACTACTGCCTTGACAGCGACATTCAGAAGGCTTCAGAGGTAGACAAGACATCAATGCTCATGAAAGCCCTTGTGCTTACCCCTGAGCAGGCTGCAAAATACAATAATATCCTCAGCTACTACAGCTTTAAGGGTACCGACTACTCAACAGATCAGTATTATCAGAACTGCCTTGACAGACGTGCAAACAGTTGTTCATCATTCAGTTATGATTCTTATGGTTTCAACGCCAAGATCGACCTTGACAAGGATAACCTTGTGTTCTTCTCAGTTCCATATGATGACGGCTGGAGCGCAAAGGTGAATGGTCAGGACGTGGAGATAGAAAAGGTGGATTACGGCTTTATGGCTGTTCTTTGTCCTGCGGGTTCAAACGACATCCAGTTCACCTACGAAACAAAGGGTCTTTTCTGGGGCAAGGTAATAACAGCCGTTGGCTTCGGCTCGCTTATCGTTTACCTTGGCGCAGTGAGATTTACAGGCAGAAAGAAAAAAGAAGAAGCTCAGCCTGTTGAAAAGAACGCATAAACCTGAAAGGGAGGATATAAAATGTATCAGAACGAAAAAACTATCAGTGAAAAAGAGATATACAAGGGCAGGGTCGTTCACCTGACTTGTGATGAAGTGGAGCTTGAAAACGGCTACAAGACGCTTAGAGAGGTCATTCATCACCCCGGCGGAGTTTGCATCGTTGCTCTTGACGAGGACGAGAATGTTTATTTTGTGAAGCAGTTCCGCTATCCTTTCAAGACCGCACTTATGGAGATACCTGCAGGAAAGCTTGAATACGGTGAAGATCATTTGGAGTGCGGAAAGCGTGAGCTTAAAGAGGAGATAGGTGCAACGGCAGAAAAAATGACTTATCTTGGCTGTATTTATCCTACAGTGGCTTATGATACCGAGATAATCCATATGTATATGGCAGAGGGACTTGATTTCGGTGAGCAGCACCTTGACGAGGGCGAGTTCCTTGACGTAACAAAAATGCCTCTTGAAGAAGCTTACAAAATGGTCATGGAAAACAAGTTCCCTGACGCAAAGACAACTGCGGCTATACTTAAAACTTATCTTATCAAAAAGGGTATGTAGTCATAGAAAATGCTACATTAAACGGTCGAACGCTGTTCGCCACTGCATATATAAAGGGTACTGTCAGTGTGGCAGTACCCTTTTTTTGTGGTGAAAAAAAAGAGCGCCCACGCACCGAAGTGCATGAGCGTCTTTTTTATAGTAACTTAGATTACTTTTCCTCAGTATTGTAAAGCTTAGCGTATCTGAGCAGATAATCATATCTGTCCTTAGCGTTCTGAACAGCCTTACCAAAGAGCTTCTCAGCTCTCTCAGGATTCTGTCTAGCAAGTGCGTTGTAACGTACCTCGCCCATGATGAAGTCCTTATAGTCAGCTGTTGGAGCCTTAGAATCAAGGATAAATGGATTCTTGCCCTCTGCCTTAAGACGTGGGTCGAATCTGTACAGATGCCAGTAACCAGCCTGAACAGCCTTCTTCTCCTCTGTCTGAGCAATTGACATACCGCCCTTGATACCATGGTTGATACATGGAGCATAACCAATGATGATTGAAGGGCCGTGATAAGACTCTGCCTCGTGGATAGCCTTGATGCACTGATTGTAATCAGCACCCATTGCAACGTGAGCTACATATACATAGCCGTAAGACATTGCGATACCTGCGAGATCCTTCTTCTTAACTTCCTTACCAGCTGCTGCGAACTGAGCGATAGCACCTGTTGGAGTTGACTTAGAGGACTGTCCGCCTGTATTTGAGTAAACCTCAGTATCGAATACGAAGATGTTTACGTCCTCGCCCTGAGCGATAACGTGGTCAACGCCTGAGAATCCGATATCGTAAGCCCAGCCGTCACCGCCGAAGATCCACATTGACTTCTTTCTCAGATAGTCAGCGTCCTTAAGGATCTCCTCAGTAGCCTTATTCTTTGTCTTCTTAAGAGCAGCGATAAGGTTATCTGTAGCTGCTGAGTTCTTCTCGCCGTCATCTACTGTTTCAAGATACTCTTCGCAAGCCTTCTTGAGAGCTGCAGCCTTAGTTGTCTTAGACAGCTCAAGAACCTTAGCGATAGTTCTGTTTCTGATAGTTGACTGTGCAAGGAACATACCGTAACCATACTCAGCGTTATCCTCGAACAGTGAGTTAGCCCAAGCTGGACCCTTGCCGTCCTTGTTTACTGTGTATGGAGTTGAAGGAGCTGAACCACCCCAAATTGATGAACAGCCTGTTGCGTTAGCAATGTACATTCTGTCACCAAAGAGCTGTGTGATGAGCTTAGCATAAGGTGTTTCACCGCAGCCTGCGCAAGCGCCTGAGAATTCAAGCAGTGGCTGCTTGAACTGTGAGCCCTTAACTGTTGTTGCCTTGAACTTCTCGAATACTTCTGGCTTTTCAGCAAGTGTAAGACCATAGTTGAATACTTCCTGCTCAGCGAGCTGAGTTTCAAGTGGCATCATGCTGAGAGCCTTGTTGCCCTTCTTACCAGGACAAACATTTACGCAAGAACCGCAGCCTGTGCAGTCCAGAGCAGACATTGTCATTACGAAGTTGTAACCAGGCATACCTGTCATAGCTACTGCCTTCTCCTGAGCAAGCTTAGGAGCCTTCTTCAGCTCAGCGTCTGTCATTACAACAGGTCTGATAACTGCGTGTGGACATACATATGAACAGAAGTTACACTGGATACAGTTGTCACCATTCCATGCAGGAACGTCAACAGCGATACCTCTCTTCTCAAATGCAGCAGAACCCTGTGGGAATGTGCCGTCTGCCATACCTGTGAATGTTGAAACAGGGAGCTTGTCGCCCTCCTGAGCGTTGCAAGGGATCTGAATGTTGTTTACGAAGTCCTGAAGTGTCTTATCTGCGCACTTAGCGGCAGGCATACCCATTGGAGTATCCTTGCACTTCTTCCAAGATGCAGGAACCTTAACTTCGTGAACCTGCTGACATCCAGCGTCGATAGCGTCATGGTTCATCTTAACGATAGCGTCGCCCTTCTTAGAATAAGAAGCTGTAGCAGCGTCCTTCATGTACTTGATAGCGTCGTCGATAGGAATGATGTTAGCAAGCTTGAAGAATGCAGACTGAAGAACAGTGTTTATTCTGTTGCCCAGACCGATCTCCTTACCGATCTTAACGCCGTTGATAGTATAGAACTTGATGTTGTTCTCAGCGATATATCTCTTTACCTGACCTGGGAGGTGCTTATCCAGCTCTTCATGCTCCCACTGGCAGTTCAGAAGGAATGTTCCGCCTGGCTTGATATCCTGTACCATGTTGTACTTAGTGATATAAGACTCATTATGGCAAGCAACAAAGTCAGCCTGATTGATAAGGTATGTTGACTTGATAGGTGTCTTACCGAATCTCAGGTGAGAAACTGTTACACCGCCTGACTTCTTTGAGTCATATGCAAAGTATGCCTGAGCATACAGATCTGTATGGTCACCAATGATCTTGATAGAGTTCTTGTTTGCACCAACAGTACCGTCAGCACCAAGACCCCAGAACTTACAAGCAGTTGTGCCTGCTGGAGCAGAGTCAAGCTTGCCCTCAGTTTCGAGAGAGAGGTTTGTAACATCGTCTTCTATACCGATAGTAAATCTTGGCTTATATGTATCCTTCCAGCTTGCATTCCAGTAAACAGCCTTGATCTGTGCAGGAGTTGTATCCTTAGAACCAAGACCATATCTGCCTGAAGCGATAGCTACATCGTGGAACTGTGTGCCCTTAAGAGCAGCAACAACGTCAAGATAAAGTGGCTCGCCCTCAGAACCTGGCTCCTTAGTTCTGTCAAGAACTGAGATCTGCTCACAAGTTGAAGGGATAGCTTCAACGAGCTTGTCAGCACGGAAAGGTCTGTAAAGTCTAACCTTAACAAGACCGAGCTTTGTGCCTTCCTTCTCGTTGAGGTAATCAATTGTTTCTTCGATAGTGTCACAAACAGAACCCATAGCTACGATAACGTGTGTAGCGTCTGGTGCGCCGTAGTAGTTGAACAGCTTGTAGTTTGTGCCGATCTTTTCGTTTACCTTGTTCATGTAATCCTCTACGATGCCAGGGATAGCGTCATAGTATGGGTTACAAGCTTCTCTTGCCTGGAAGAAGATATCAGGGTTCTGAGCTGTACCTCTAAGTACAGGATGCTCAGGGTTAAGAGCTCTCTTTCTGAACTCCTCAACCTTCTCGAAGTCAACCATATCTCTTACGTCTTCCATATCCCATGTCTCGATCTTCTGGATCTCGTGAGATGTTCTGAATCCGTCAAAGAAGTGGATGAATGGTACTCTGCCCTCGATAGTTGAGAGGTGAGCAACTGTACCCAGGTCCATTACCTCCTGTACATTTGAAGAACAAAGCATAGCAAAACCTGTCTGACGGCAAGCATAGATGTCAGAATGGTCGCCGAAAATATTAAGTGCGTGTGATGCTACGCATCTTGCGGAAACGTGGATAACGCAAGGGAGAAGCTCACCTGCGATCTTATACAGGTTAGGGATCATAAGAAGAAGTCCCTGTGATGCTGTATATGTTGTTGTGAGCGCACCGGCTGCAAGTGAGCCGTGTACTGTACCTGAAGCACCTGCCTCAGACTGCATTTCTGCAAGCTTTACAGGAGTGCCAAACAGGTTTTCCTTACCCTTGGCAGCCCACTGGTCTGTTACTTCTGCCATAACAGATGATGGTGTGATTGGATAGATAGCAGCAACTTCTGTAAATGGGTATGACGCCCAAGCAGCAGCGTTGTTTCCGTCCATGGTTTTCATTTTTCTTGCCATTTTAGAATCATTCCTTTCTCGATATTTCAAGCAAAAGCTCAAAACTCAAATTTCCTTTTTGGCGTACTTTTTCAAGCACGTCTGTTTAAGGACAGCAGATATTTTCTTCAAAAGTAAGCTGTAACAAACTTTCTCAGGATACATCTGTTTTTGCTCTTATAGTATACCACTTATTTTTCAATTTGTAAAGACCTTTTACCACATTTTTTCTTGATTTATACGCTGTAAACCCCCTATTTTCGGTTAGTTATGACTTCCTCATATTTCAGACGTGCTGTATTACGGAGATAAAAAAATGCCTGCCGAAACAGACATTTTTCATATATATAAAGTATAAAACTAGCAGTTCATAAGAAGTTCGGCGAGGGCATTGAGTATCTTATCCACATCAACATCAGAGCTGAATTTTACATCAAGCTTTGAGCCGCCTTTTTTATCCTCGCTTAAACTTACACGAAGCTTATCGGTAGCTTGATTTACTCTTATCTCAAACTCAGTGTACATAGGATTTGTGATAGTACGCTTTATTTTCTTTTCAGCTTTTTTATTTGTTTCCAAAGCGGCGATAGCTTTTTCAAGCTCTCTTACCGTCCAGCCCTTTTCTATACACTCGATGGCAAGCTTCTCCTGAGTATCTTTATCCGCAACGCCTGCAAGCACCTTTGCATGACCCTCAGTTAGCTTTTTGTCACGAAGCATTTCCTGCACATTTTCGCTAAGTGAAAGAAGTCTGACAGAGTTTGCCACAGCAGAACGTGAACGTCCTACAGCTTCTGCCACCTGCTGCTGAGTAAGACCATAGGTTTCCATAAGAGTCTCATAAGCGGCGGCCTCCTCCAAAGGTGTAAGGTCTTTACGCTGGATATTTTCAATAAGGGATATCTCAGCGGCTTCAAGATCGGTAAGCTCCTTTATATATACAGGTATCTCATCAAGTCCCGCCAGACGTGCCGCACGCCACCTGCGCTCACCTGCAACTATCTTATATCCTCCATTGTCAAGAGGTCTTACAAGTATAGGCTGCAAAACACCATGCTGTCTGATATTTTCTGCAAGCTCGTTAAGAGCGTCCTCGTCGAATTCGGAACGAGGTTGTTTTTTGTCAGGCTCAATAAGAGATATTCTTACTGTGGAGATACCATTCTCACCGCCGTCATTTTCAACCGCACTGCTGTCGGCTTCTGAAATTTCATCTATAGAATTATCAAAAAACAGGCTATCAAGACCCCTGTCCATTTTGCTTTTTTTAGCCATTGTATTTTCCTTTCGTTTAAAAAGAAACACAATGTTCCATGTGGAACATTATTTTTCTTTATTCTTTGCTGTTTTTTTCTTCTCTCTTTTAGTCATTTCTTTTGCAAGATTTTCATATGCCTTTGAGCCTTTTGCCTTCTTATCATAATAAATAGCCGGCTCACCAAAGCTTGGTGCTTCTGACAAGGCAACGTTTCTCGGTATGGTAGTTTCAAAAACTTCCTTTGCAAAGTGCTTTTTGACCTCGCTTATTATCTGACCTGTTATCTTGTATCTTTCAACGCACATGGTAAATAAAATGCCCTCAATCTCAAGATCAGGATTGAAAGAAGCTTTTACCCTGTTGATAGTGTTATGAAGCTCAACCAGTCCCTCCAAAGAAAGAAACTCGCATTGAAGTGGTATAAGCACAGAATCAGCCGCCGCAAGTGCATTTATTGTGAGCATATCGAGAGTTGGCGGACAATCTATAAATATATAGTCATAAAATTCTTTTGCAGGCATGAGAGCGTTGCGAAGCTTCATTGCTCTGTCCTTTTCATTCACAAGTGACACAGACGCTCCTGAAAGGTCCTGAGTTGTCGGCACAACTGAAACTCCACGGCAGGCAGTAGGAACGACAGCTTCAAACACCGAACATTCTTCAAATATCACATCAAACACTGTATTTCTGATACTTTTTTTCTTTATACCAAAGCTTGTGGTAGTATTGCCCTGTGGGTCAAAGTCAACGATCAGGACTTTTTTGCCCTTTAGTCCAAAAACCGCTGCAAGATTTACAACAGTAGTAGATTTTCCAACGCCGCCTTTCTGATTTGAAACGGCAATTATTTTTCCCATATTCTTGACCTCTTTTCTTAGTAGAATGATATCATATTTATTATACTACAATTTTTCACTTTTGAAAAGACCCTTTTACAAATTTTCTTGAAAATGTTCCACATGGAACAAATCAGATTTTTACTTTATCCGACAAAGCCCATGACAATTTCGAAAATAATACAAAGAATAAAGTACCAATATCAAAAACAAGGTCATAAAGAGCAGAAAAGTTTTCTGAATAAAATATAGAATTGAGGATCGTGAAGTGTTATGATTATTTTAAAACGAAACGGAGGTATAAAATATGAGTATTTTCCCAAAAACATTAGCAAAAGCTTTCACCGAAGAAACTGACGAATCACAAAGGGCTTCACCCTATCAGACGTTAGGCAAAATAATCGACATTTCCATAGGAGAGATAAGGCCGAACCCTGTCCAGCCAAGGCGATATTTCTCACCTGCCGAACTAACAAGCCTTGCAAAAAGCATTTCTCAGGACGGGATCATACAACCTCTCACAGTGCGGCGTGTAAAAGGCACTTTTGAGCTTGTGTCAGGTGAGCGACGTTTGCGTGCGGCAAAGCTTGCAGGATTAAGGTCAGTGCCGTGTATACTTATCAACGCCACAGAGGAACGTTCGCAGGTCATTGCACTTATAGAGAATATCCAACGTTGTGACCTGAACTTTTTTGAAGAAGCCGAAGCGATCTCTCAGCTCATCACAAAATATGGCATGACTCAGGAATCTGCGGCTATTCGTCTGGGACTTGCTCAATCCACAGTTGCAAACAAACTTCGTATTCTGAAACTTAACGCTGAGGAACGCAAAATAATTCTCGATAACAATATGTCAGAACGTCACGCAAGGGCTTTGCTAAAGATAACAGATAATGACCGCAGGCTTGCTGTGTTGAACAAAGCGGCTGAAAGTGGTTGGACAGTTGACACATTGGAAAAATATATTGCCAAGCTTCTGAAAGATGATGAAAAGCGTGCAAGCTATCACAAAAGAGCGGCTATGTTAAAAGATGTTAGATTGTTTTTCAACAGTGTCAATAAGGCGATAGATGTTATGAGACTGGCAGGAGTGAACGCTGACGCAAAACGCATCGACCACGAGGATTATATCGAATATATTATAAAGATACCATCGGAAAAGCAGGCAGAATAAAATGTTCCACATGGAACAAAAAAATTGGACAGGCTCAAAAGTCTGTCCAATTTTTTATATGTCGCTGTAAAAAAGCTGTTCCCAATAGGTGTATTCCCCGTTGTCCGACTTTGCAGCTTTTGCGCACGCCATGTAACGTACATCAGGGTTGAGGATATTTTCTCTATGAGGCGGTGAATTCATCCATGCGTCAAAGGCTTCTTTTACTGTTGTCATGCTGTTCATACCATATGCGATATTTTCAGCCGCCGCACGCCATTCAGGAAGGTCAGTTTCTTCTATAGCTGTGATGTATGAATTGCCATCAGGTCTGTCATGAGAATAATTTTCCAGAAGTTCGTTTGCTCGCACATCTGCCGCAGAGTCAAGAAGCTCAAGTCCCTCAAGCTCTCTTAAACCATACTGTTTTCTGACCTCATTTACATAGCCAAGCATTTCAGATGTTTCAGCAGAAAGATTTCTATTTGACATATTCGTGCTTGAATCAGGTTCAGTAGGCTCGGCAGGCTGAGGAGCAGAGGGCTGTTCTTCCTGCATAGGCTCGGTAACAGTTTCAGTTTGCGTTTGCGTTTTCTTTTCAGTTTTCTTTGAAGTCGTTGTGGTAGTAGTAGCCGTTGTCGTTGTTGTAGTAACAGTTGTAGTCACAGCTTTTATATCTGCACTGTGAGGTGGTCGCATGGTCTTTCCGTTTATGATGACCTTATCCCCTGACACGCTTATGTAGTTATTGCCTACCACTATGGATTCCATAAGCTCATTATCAGTGTTTGTTATCTCCATGCCCTTATCCATGGCTTCAAGCACATACTTTGAGCCGTTCACATCTTTTACAGTAGCTTTCTTTACTGTCTTGCCGTCTTTTACAATTTCAAACTTGTTCTCTGCGATACACCTTATAGTCACCTTGTCAGTTACGTTAAAGCTGCTGAAACTTTCATCAACATATGTCACCTTTGTGTTTGCATAGTAAACCTCGTTGGCTGATATTATTATCCTTGTGCCTTTATAACTGAACGAGTTGACCTTTTTTCCGTTCTTAGTGACAGTGACAGTATTTCCGTCACAAGTCAGTACAAGCTTATCACCGTTATCATCAGTTATCTCAAAAGAGTTCACTATCTCATTTGAACTGTTTATAAGAGTATATCCCCCCTGCACATTTGCAAAAAGGGTATAGCCGCCATCAAAAACTATCTTTGTACAAGTCGCTGCTGTTTGTATAGTAGTCACTGAACCTGTGATAGTTTCGGCAGACTTTTTATTTGTGGTCACAGTTGTGGTGACTCCTGTGCTGACGCTTGAAAGCTTTTTGGGCTTTTCTTCCCCTGTGCTTCCGCAAGAGGAAAGACAACAGCCTGCCGCACAGACAACACATAATATTTTAACTAACCTATTGCTTTCCATGATATCTTAGCTCTCCTGTTATATCAAATGTTCCACATGGAACAATACAAAAAAGGCAGCCCTGGGACTGCCTTTGTGAGTTTATTTTGTGTTTGAAAGTGTCCATCTGAAAGGTGCTATTCTCTTTGCCCTTGTGTTGTCTATGTTCCAGTTGTTGAATGTGATAGATGGGTCAAAATAGCGATAATCAGTTTTCATCTTACCTTTGTTGATGCTTAATCCCATTCCAGGTGATTTCTGGATAACTGCACCTATGCGGTGATGTTCCTTTTCATAATCAATTATCTCTTTTGCCGTTATCAGCCTTGAATCAGCAAGATTGTAGATTCCCTCATATCTTCCTGACGGTACATTGATAATACCATTTATAAAGTCGATAAGATTGAATACACAACAGAATGAAAAACCGTATTCTCCATCATTGAATATGTATGCTACATTTTCCTTTGCGTCAAATACTCTGTCCCTCAGATTTTGCGTATATTCAGCGTCATAAATAGGAGCTACTCTGGCAATAACAGGTATAGTTTCAGACTTTTTAAATTCCTTCTGCATTATCTTCTCAGATGTCATCTTAAGATCTGCATAGTTTGAATTTCCCTTTTCAGGAGCAGTTTCCCTTATTGGTTCTCTGCCTTTCTGTACACCATATATTGCTGTTGTGCTGAGCAGGATAAAGCTCCTTACCTCAGCCTTGTTTGCAGCCGCATATATGAACTTATCACATATCTTACTCTTTTTCATCTCAGCGTCTGTTACATATGGATCTATATCGTTATCTACAGAATTTGCCAGATGCACGACAACGTCGATCTTGTTGCTATCGATTACATTTGTAATAGCGTCCTTATCTGTAATATCACACTGGATAAAAGTATAGTTTGGATCAGTTCCAATAAACTCATTTTTGCGTGTATCTATACCGAATACACGATGCTTTTTGTGCAGTAAGCTGGATGTAAGGTACAAGCCTATCATTCCGCTTGCTCCTGTAACTAAAATTGAAGCCAACTCTGCCACTCCTTCCCCAAGTAGAATTGCACATTTATTTACTATAATTATACCACAGTTTTTATTCTGTCTCTTATACACATCTGACGCTGCCGACGAATAGAGAGGTGTAGAT
>ERZ1026959.288-NODE-288-length-14999-cov-9.291287_pt1 | contig 14999 bp, 9 predicted proteins | sample MGYA00519299_ERZ1026959 | MGnify/ENA primary metagenome ERZ1026959 (study PRJEB26926, sample SAMN06164517) | human gut metagenome | biome: ENVO:00009003; feature: ENVO:2100002; material: ENVO:00002003 | host: Homo sapiens | place: USA | collected 2012 ... | reverse complement strand
GAGATCGCTCAGTGTCTCGTGGGCTCGGAGATGTGTATAAGAGACAGGCTGGAACATATACACTATGCAGTATATAAGCACTGCCAGTGCAATCATACCAGCATAGCCAAGATGACACATTGCCATAAGTGCGAATGTAACTATAATTATAGGAATATATATTCTCTTTCTCTCTGACAGATATTCACATACCGCATATATGAATACAGGCAGAAATATCATACACAATGATCTTGCAAGATTACCTTCAACAAACAATGCAAGCAGATTATTAGGCATAAAGAACCATATAAGTCCAACAAATGCACCAAGATATGGCCTATTCATTTTCCTGCCTATTATAAGCCATAATATGCTGTTAAAAAAGCAGACTGAGCCCACGAATATAAGGTATCCTGCAAGCTGTCCTCCACCTGCAATCATCTGGCATAATGCCATATAATATGCTGTAAGTGGTGCCCAGTAACGCATAATCTCCACGCCGTTATACCACATAGAATTATATATAGGATACCAGCTGCCTTCCTTTATCGAATTGTATACATAATCTCCACGGAATATATGATACATAGTATCTGAACCTGTAGGGTATGCCCCATTATTCTTAACTAAGAATACAACAAGCACTGACACTGCCAGATATATTATTGGCATAAGAATTAACAGATACCACGTCTTCCTGTTCACATCATTTCTATTCATAACAGCCATCATCCTTCTGTTAAATCATCTAATACTGCATCCATAACCTCAGATAATATTATATTCTCTGTATCTGCGTTAATCTGTGCATTTCCCTCCTGCTCTGCCATATTAACAATATAACTTCTTGTAGGAGTTTCGCTCGCCTCTAATCTTGTCATCATTCCACCGATATCATGAATTATCCTGTAGAATTCACTTGAAAAATAATCAGTTACATTCTCAAGTGTCGGCATTATGCTGTCAAAAGGCTCTTCATCATTAAGCACCTTATTCTGGTACTTTTCAAGGAAATTGGCAATTCCCTTCTCGAATATATTAAACTCAACAAATGAGCTTCTTCCAAACTTAATATCCAGAGCGAACTCCCATGTGTGTGGATGTATTTCACCCTTCTTGCCATCAATAATTATGTAATGCCTCATATTAAGGTAAAATTTAATTCTATATTCCCTGTACAACTTAACTGCCATATTAATCTCCATTCCTGTCTGATATTTTAAGCATATACACTGTATTTATACAGCCTTACTCTGTTTATATCTGTCCTTAAGTTTACTAATATCAGCTTCATTATTAACAAGCTGGCTGTTCTCAACTGATGAATTATCATCTACAAGTATATTAATCTTGTCCAGGGCACGCTTTTCATCAATCTTAATAAATATAAGCACAAGATCCGTCCTGCCATATTCAAATCTCAGAACATTTTTATCAAGAATATATACTGCTCTTTCTATAAACTTAACCCTGCTTTCAATATTCCTGCATTTGATATGTATAAATGTGACCGGATATATCTCCCTCTTAGTAATCTTTTCAAGAAACGGAATAATAGCCTTCTGCTTCCACAGATTATTTCTTGTATCGTGAAGGTCGCTTTCCATAAGCTTCTGGTTAATCTTTGAAAGTCGTCTGTTGACCGTATCGATTGTATCCTTCTGTACGTCCATTTTGAATAACATATGTCTTATATAATAAGCCATAAGCATTGGCACTAAGACAATAATCAGAAGAAGTACCACGAATAATGTAGTCATCTGTGTCTTTACACCAAGATAACTGTTGTTATCAAGAAGTGCACCCCTCTGTGTAAGCAGGCATAATCTGTATGGCTCATTCTTATATTCAAACAGAACTCCTGAGGCAATATAATCGTTGTCGTTAATATTAATTGTCTTATGCGCAACCTTATTCTGTATAAGACCATCTATGAACTCCTTGGCACTATCTGACATATAATATGTTGAAGCTGTAACGCCTTTATATTTATTAGTTTCTGTTATATCTTTTACAAATAGCATTGACTGGTCCTTTGAAAATGTCCAGTAATGGTTAGACGAGGCATCCATTGTCTCAAGGATTTCCTTAATAATCTGCTCATCATTTCTATTATCCTTAAGATTAATCTGGTCAAGAACAAGCTGTACATACGCATCCTGCTGTGTCGCACACACATCAAGAATTCCGTCCTCATACCTTTGAAGTTCTATATGTGCTGTAAATCCTGCTATAACAGCTACACATATTACACATATTGTTGTAATAATAAGCACCGGGTGTTTACCCAATCTGTCTTTCAGTTTCATAGCTTACTCCCATCTAACACATTTTATAAAGACTCATCTTCATCTATCAGTTCAATCTGTTCTATTTCCTCTGTGTCTTCTTTCTTATTGGCTTCTTCCTGTACCTCTATAAGCTCCATATCCTCCATAGGCTCGTAATTGACTGCTTTTCTTAACTTTCCAATAAATGCCGCCGGCTTTTGCATATCCTGTTTCACAACCTTAGCAAATGCCTTGCACTCATCTGTGAAGTTCATCGTCTTCCATGCACTATCTGTCTGTATGCTGTTAATAATACCTGCTACTCTTATAAAGAATACGAGAAAATTAAAGAACGGCAGGAACAATATGCACCACCAGTGCCGTACATAATATTTCTTTACATCCTTATTGATGTTAAGGAAATACGCGACAACTATAAAGTACAGATATCCTGCAAGTGTATACAAGCCGAATATTATTCCTGTAGATACAAGTATCATCTTACCCGAATAGCCAATAGCCATAAGGCATATAAGTGCCAGATACCATATCATTCTTGGAAACGCAAATGTGTGGTCATAAAGAAGAGTCTTTACACTTACATTGCTGAATATATTCTTTACCTTAAAGGACTTGTCCATAAACATCTTGGCTACTTCAAGGCTTCCTCTCTGCCATCTCTGTCTTTGTGTGTACAATTTGTTCATATCCTCTATTGGGTCAACAAAGAATATCGCATCTTCGCACACTTCGACTCGTTCATTCTGCCTGTATTTCATCTGGAATGTGATATGTGTATCCTCACATATTGTATCTGTGTTATACATCCACGACTTTAACACAACTGACTTTCTGAATGCGGAAAATGCTCCTGATAATGTATACACTGCATTCATCTCGGAAGCATAGCTTCTGCCTGCAAGGAAAGCCTGTGCATATTCCATAAATTCCAGATTACGGAGCAGTCTTGGAAAAAATCCTTTATATGCCTGTATCTGTTCAGGAATTGTAAGAATAGCTCCTGTCATACAGTTAAGATCTGTATCCTGTTCAAATCTTGTAATAAGATTGACAAGTGCATTTTTCTCTAATATTCCATCACTATCAAGATTAATAATATACTTGCCGTCACTGTTATACAAGGCCAGGTTAAGTGCTCTTGACTTGCCCTGCTCTGCATTAAGCCACTGCATAAGAAGGTCAGGAAACTTCTTCTGACAGTCCGCATATACGGCGAAGCTGTTGTCCTGACCTTTATTATTAACAAGGAATATTCTGATTTTATCATTAGGGTAAGTACTGTCATTAACCGACTTGATACATCCATACAGAGTATCCGCTGAATTATATACAGGAATAATAAGAGATATCTCTGGATATATCTTCATCTCTTTTCTTTTCTTCTTATGTCTTAGATTTCTCCTGATAAGAAGAAATACACTTCCAAGTGCCGGGACAATCTCCATAATAAATGGAATGATTATCCAGCCGCCCCAGAAAAGAAATGAGTTAAGAATTTGTTTTATTATTACCATATGAGAAGCTGCCTACTTTCATCTTTATAACCTGAGGTTTGGTAAATACATAGAAATACAGATATACACTTAGAACGTAAAAGAATATTCTTCCAATAAATGTATGAACCACATAGTATGCTCCCATTCCCCAAAAATATACTGACATACATATCATCACAATTCTCAAAGCATTACAGAGCATTATATAGCAAAAACCACCTATTCCCACCATAACCTTTTCGCTGAAATTGTATACATTAAAGAATGCCAGCAATGATATAAATGCCATAATCTCAATAATTCCTGAACACTCAAAATCTATCAGCAGTGTTGCCTGTGTAACTCCTGTATGAATAAATATAATTCCATACTTGAAATATGATGTAAATGCTCCTGTCACACTTCCAACTACACCAGCCAGTGCTGATACACAACGTGCCAGCGGCATAGTAAGCACGGGACGTATAGTTATCATCATTATAAGAAACAACCCAAAGCTTCCCCACATAAACTTCCACGCATAAAGCTTTGCTCTTGTTAATACTGAAAGTATATACAGCCACACTGCTATAACTGCCACTGCCACGATTGGATTAACACTCATTATTCTGTTACCTGATTACTGCCTTTCTTTTTCTGATAAACGAGAACACCTACTGTTATAAGAACGCATATGCAAAGTCCAAGCCAGGCACCTGTTGAAGCACCTGCTGTTGTAACCCACTGCTGCCCTAATCTTCCAAACTGTGCATCAATCTGCTTGAAATCACTCACATCACATCCAAGCTTATCAGCCACCTTCTTAAGGTCTATTATAAACTCACATTCGTCCTTATCACTTCCAATAGTCACCATCATTTTTCCATAACATGTATCTGCTTCATTAGTGCTATTAATATTAGCTGAAGTATGCCATGCATCTGTTGAAAAAATGTAGAATTCATATGTACCTTCGGAAAGTCCACCTTTTTGAGAATTCCAGTTAATGTTACCATCACTGTCTACTGTCTCCATTCTTGGATAAAATACCTGACTCCAATTATCATTAAACTTTATTGTAATTGCCTGTGTTAACTCTCCACCTGCTTCAGTTAAATGTGCCTGCATTGGAGTTTCAACGTGTCCAAAAAGCTGTGTTCCATCACAATATATTGCAGCACTGGCATCTGCAACGTGTTCGTGAGTTCCTGGCGTTGCATACTGAATTGTTGTATGTGGATATTTGTTCCAGTCGCCATATAAGCCATCATATGCTATATCATAATTACCATCACTACTGTCATTACTGCCATCATCCTTAAGATTAGCTACATCTTTAACAAATGGCTCTGAAAGGTATAAGCCAAATGATATTGTCTTATTATAAATCGGAAGCTTATCCTTAGGAACCGCTATTTCCCACTGCCTTCCAACATGCTGACACAAAACACCATCTATACCATTAACCTGTCCATCCTGTGTAAGCTGAAATACAAGTTCTCTGCCCAAGTCTGTCTTTATTGAATACCTGCCATTGGAATGAGTTCCAGCACCATAAGCACTTCCTGTTGCTCCGTCCTTTAAGTATATGTATACATAATCTCCATCAAACACCATAGCTGCTTTTGAAAGGCAGTCCTTGTGTGCTTCATTAGGACACGCTGCATTATACCTGGCAACTGCATCCCAGTCTTTAAAACTGCCATCTATTGTTATGCCCTCATAGACAGCCTCTGTTGTATCCTCTTTAATCGCACTGCCGTCAAGCACTTCTATATCTGCTAAATCTACCGTAACACCAGCAAATGTTATCTTGAAATTACCCTCCGTAAAGAAATTCATAGGAATTGAAGCCTCAACTGTATATGGTCCTGCTGTATTCTGGTGTGCCTCATTAACTGTAACCATCTTAGCACCCTCTATATCACCATACCAGCCGTTCTTAACCTGTGCTCCACCATTCCACGCAACAAACTGAATATGATTGGTTGAGTCACTAAGCCCTGTGGCATATGTAATATCAACAAGGTTCTGCTGGCCTGTATATCCATAATCCCACTCTGACTGTGCTGTTCCCTCATAGCTTATGTATAATGTAGAGTAATCGGCTGAGATTACTGCTTTCCAGCTTGATACCTTATCTGATAAAGCCTTTCTTTCTGTCACATTCTTCCAGTCTGTAAGGTCATTATCAAGAGTAATATCATCTCCGCCCACCTTCTTGTTATTCTTTAATGTTGATACATCAATCTTATTGCTCATACTAAGACCGGCTGCTATATTATTCATCACGCTGTTTGCAGATGTCACACCTGTATTGCTGCCATATACCTGTCCAGCCATTGCTGTTACAGGGGTTGCTGCCAGCATTAATGCCATTCCAGCGGATAATACCATTTTCTTGCAGCTATGACGTCTTTTATTACTATATTCTCCCGTTTTAAAAATCCTCATAGTAAACCTCCAAAATTACGCTATTCTTATAATAGCATTAAAATTGATATGCTTTATTGTATTTATATTAATACTTAACATATATTTTACGGCTATTGCTATAAATAGTCAATAATTGTATCGGCTAATATGCCACAATATTATATTAAGGCGAATTAACTATCTAATCAATATATCTTAAATAAATATCAGAAAATACATAATTATATTACAAGTTAGCAGAAAATTGTTGTCAATATAATTATTATATGATAATTTACGCTTAACAATTAGTTGTTAAATATAATATACAAGGAGGATATTTTTATGAAACATAATCGTTTTATTTCACTACTATTAACAGTTATTTTTTTATTTATGTACAACACGTCTTATGCAAGTGCTGCGGAAATAAAAATGATAAACGGAGTGATAAGCCTATGATTACAATCTTTAACCGCCAGAAATTAATCGAATGTTACACCGAAGAAATACGTATGAAAGCTGGGTGCAGTATGAGTCAGGCCGAAAAATTATCAGAATGGTCTCCTTGGATAACGCCATCCGGACTCTATTGCTGATACACATATATTTTACCAAAGGAAAAAACTCCGCACACCCAAAGGTGCACGGAGTCTGAGCCTTTATTATTGATATGAACTTGTTTGTTTATCCTCTTCTGCTCTTAAGTTCTGCAACGTTTGCATCTACTCTTGCCTTATTCAGAGGGAAAATGAACATAAGTACTAATCCACAAAGAATATAGATAGCTGCTGGGAAGAAAGTAGCCAAGTTGTAAATACCATTTGCAACTGCCTCTGTCTGTCCTGCTGCAAGTTCATTGTATCCAATCCATCCAAGTGCCCATCCGGAAAGACCACCAGCAATTGCCTGTCCAATCTTTCTTGAGAATGAGTAGATACCATAAATAGTACCATCGTCACGATTTCCTGTCTGTACTTCCATATCATCGATAACGTCTGTCACAAGAGCCCAGCACTGTGTCTGGAAGAAGTACATACCAAGCATAGCTACGAATGCACCAACTACGAATACCCATACATTCTTAATATGAAGAATACCAAGAATGAAGTAAAGGATACCTGATGCAAACATTCCTACTACACCACATTCCTTTTTACCAAACTTAGTAGCAAGCTTCGTAGAGCATGTTGCCAAGATGATAATACATGGAAGCATTAATAATGAGAATACTGAAAGAGCCTTTGTGTTCTTGAAGTAATCAGCAAACAAGTAAGTATTGACACCCTGTGACATTAATGAAGCCAACAAAAGAAGTACAGCTGCGATAATCATACCAAGCAATGAACGGCTTGTAAGTAATGTCTTTAATGTCTTAGCAACTGACTGCTTCTCAGATGTTTGCTTTGCAACATATTCAACACGCTCTGTTGTAAGGAAATAGCAAAGCAGATAGCATACAATTGCAATTACAGAGAATACTCCAGCTACAATAGATATATTTGTTGCAGAAACAACCTGGTTACCATAAGCATCTGTCTTATATACTAACATTGGAGCTACAACACCAATCATAATACCAGCAACAGTTCCACCTACTGAACGGAAAACAGAAAGCGAACTTCTGTCCTTTGGGTCACCTGAAATAACAGATGCCATTGAACCGTAAGGAATATTGATAGATGTATAGAAAATAGAACCCCAGAGGATATATGTAATAAACATATATGCAACCTTAGCTCCGTAAGAAGCATCTACCAAAAATGACTGATACATCATAAATGATGCAAGTGCAACAAATCCGCACATACGAAGAATCCATGGACGAATACGTCCGTTCTTTGTTGGCTTTGAATTATCTACGATACGTCCCATACCGATATCTGTAAAAGCATCGATACAACGAGCAATAAGAAACATAGTTCCGACCATTGCCGCTGAGATACCCATAACCTTTGTGTAGAATACCATTACATAAGTACTGGCAAAAATAAATGAAAAATCATTTGCAAGATCTCCGAACAGGTAACCAAACTTGTCACGTGCACCGAAAGGTCTTACTTCTCTAGTTTTACTCATGGTAATATCCTCCTATCTCTTTATCTTATTGAGCTTGCTATTCAACTCAAGAAGTTCTTCCTTAGTAAACTGCTTTCCACCGCCTGCAGTTCCCATAAGATTAAGCATACGCTTTACTGTAAAACCTGATAACATCTTCATAAGGCCCTCGCTGCCAGCACCAGCTGCTGCTTCTGCTGCTTCTGCTGCACCGCCATCAGCGCCTTTCATAATCTTAAGCATCAATTCATCGATGAACATCTTACCTTCGTTGGCCTTCATGATATCACCAATCTTGTCATTGATGTTGAAGTATCCCTCTGGCATATCAATATCAAACCAGTTGAGAACCTCGCCTTCTTCTTTCAAACGATATTCTTCGTTAAAGGTATCTACCTTGCGAATCTTGCTTTCGTCACTGCAATCACCTGCTTTTGCAACAAGTGTACTTTCGCCTGCATTTGGCACATCAAAGTAGAAGAAATGCACATCACTTGTCTGCTTACCAAGGCTTTCACCGTTTACAAACAACTCTACTTCTGGCTGATTAGAGTATACCGTAACCTTTGTTGTATCTTCTACACGGTCTACATAGCGCTTACCACAGATATGCACGAATGGATCATCTGATAACCATGCCTTATATGCATAGAAAGCATCTTTCTTGTACTTTCTATCAAATGTAACCAAGCCCTTATGGTTCATACCATTTTCTCCACCTTCTGCTCTTGCATCAGCGGCGAAGTCATACATATTCCATACATGTGTAGCCCAGATATAATCTCTTGTAAAGAGCTGCTTAATCAGTTCTTCATGATAGTATGCCTGATATTCCTCAGTATAATCACCCTGAACAGGATTTGATGTATGCCAGTTCAAAGCCTCACATCCATACTCACTTAATCCAATTGGAATATTTGGATATTTCTTGTGGAAATCATCAAAGAACTCACCGTTCATATCTGTTGTTCCACCGTACCATCCATAATAATGGTTATAAGAAATAACATCCGGAATCTGAATATATTTTGCATCAATGCTGCACATAGAAACTACGGCCATTGTTGTAAGTCTTGTTGGATCCATCTGATGACATAAATCATTTAAAATGTTGTGGTTCTCAATGAGGTCATCATCCTCTCCGCCACCCATTGTAATCTCATTAGAAAGTCCCCATACTACAATACTTGGATGATTGTAATTCTGTATAATAAGTTCTTTCATCTGTGAAATAGTATTCTCACGTCCGTTTGGCAAATGTTTTGAAATATATGGAATCTCAGCCCAAAGTACAAGACCTGTCTCATCACAAAGGTCATAAATGTACTGGTCGTGCTGATAATGAGCAAGACGGATTGTGTTTGCACCCATTTCAAGAATGAGTTCAATATCTTCTTTATGTTCTTTATGAGTTAAAGCATTTCCAATGTGTGGTCTATCCTGATGACGAGACACACCGTGAAGTGGATAACGCTCTCCGTTTAAGATAAATCCCTTCTCTGGATCAATAACAAAAGTTCTACATCCAAAGCGAGTACTTCTCTCATCTAAAACAGTATCGTTTCTCTTTAATGTAACTTCTGCTGTGTAAAGGTGTGGGTCCTTACGGCCATTCCAAAGATGAACATTTTCAATCTCGAATGTAACCTTTGTCTCATTTGCAGAAACGCTCTTTGTAGCAATAACTTCATCACCATTTTTGATGACATATTCTAAAGTATCTTCCTCTGTTGCATCTGTAACAAATACTTCTACTTCAACACTTGCATTTGCACCTTCTACGATAGGTGTTACTGCAATGCCATGTGTTCCATAATAATCCAGATCAAAATGTGTTTCTGGTACAGAAATCACATTTACATCACGATACAGACCGCCATAGAATGTAAAGTCTGCCATCTGTGGATATACATGATCATTTGGTGCATTATCTACTGCAACTACAATTTCATTTTCATCAGCCAAAAAGTCTGTTACATTCACTCTCCATGTAGAGTATCCACCATCATGATGTCCAGCTTCTTTTCCATTAACATAAAGCCATGCACTAGAGTTTGCTCCGTTAAACTCAATATAAGTGATTGGTTCGCTACCAAACTCCTCACGCTTCATGTTCTTTACATAGTAACATGTACCGCGGTGGTAATCATTTCCACCATCCTGTCCATCCTTACCATTCCATGTATGAGGCAAGTCAAGTGCCTCCCAGTTGCCCTGTGTTAATACAGAATATCCTTCTGCGACAGTTATAGCATCTTTTGTAAACTGCCAAGATGCATTAATGTTCTTTGTTGCCATTTTTACCTCCTTCTTGTTCATAAAAAGAGTCTTTCTCTCTTTCCGTCAATCTCATTGATGTACTCAGTATAACAATTCAACGGATTTTGCTCTTGTCTTAGTTTTGTTGTTTTGGTAAAATTTTTACATAAAATATAATTATGGCAAATTTTTTACAAATAAAACGAGAAACCTACTAGGAAAGGAGTCCTATTATGACATTTGAAAACATGAATACCGATGATTTTTTCCCTTTGCTCCAGCAAACTTTGTCCGATACCTTTAAGATAGATTCTTATCTGATGCATGCTCCTTATCAGAATTTTGAGAAAATGGATATGGGACTAAGACGCATGGTCTGGGGCAACTACAAAACGAACAGCCCACTTTTTTCTTTGTTTGGCAGCTCTCCTTATCAAATCATTGTACTGCAGAGTTCCCTTGGGTTTTACAATGTAATTGTCAGTCTGACCACGGACGCTGAACCAGATATTCTTGGTATTATGCCTTTTTTGGCCGAACCAATCAATCAGGTAACAATCAACCGGCTCATTCGTGATAATCACATTGATCCGAAATACAACTCTGTCTTGTTACACTTTTATTACTCTCTTCCTGTCGTAGACATTGATGAACTCACACTGATGTTGCAGCATTTTATTAGTTTTTTATTCCGGCGTTCAAAACATGCAGCATTGAGTATGTCAATTATAAAACAGAGTCTCATAACACTTCGCCAAACGAAGAACGTTTTCAGAAATTCTCTTCCGATTACATCGCGGAACTGATTTCACGACTAGAACATTGTTGTCAGGCAATGACTGCCGGAAACACTGCCCAGGCCATTGACTTCATGAAAAAGACTTTGGACTATTCTGCTTCTTTTCAGTCTCTTCCTGCAAAAGAAATAAGAAGCAGAATCGCCTCCTTAAATTTTTTTCTAGCTTCCCGTATGTTTGGGACCGCCGTACATCCGATTTATGTATACCAGCAGGCTGAAGCTTTTTCTCTTCGCATAAAAGATGCTAACAGCCAAGGAGAGTTTGCACACTTGCCATTTGACATGGTCCGAAAATATTCTATGCTTGCTAAGAATTATACGTATGAAAAATACTCTTATCTGATCCGAACTGTTGTAAATTACATTGACCAGCATTTATACTCAGAGTTAACGCTATCCATACTTGCCGAAAAATTTGACAAAAATCCATCTTATCTGTCAAATGCATTTAAAAAAGAAGTCGGCGAAACGCTGACTTCTTATATTGGAAGGCAGCGCATCCGGGCATCTTTACGCTACTTTAATACCACAAATATGAGTGTTGCTGAAGTGGCTGGAGCTGTCGGTATTCCTGATTTCGGTTATTTTTCGAAACTTTTCAAGAGACACATTGGCATCAGTCCACGCGAATACAAAAAAATGTTGGATAAATAATGCCTTGCTACTTCTGTTAACCTGTAAGTACAAGTGCAGTACAAGAAAAAGCTCCCTTCCAAGCCGCAGGTGATTTTACCTGCCAGCCCGGAAGGGAGCTTTTTATTATATATAATTCACTCTTTTGCTATCCGATTTCGCTTCCTGCGATTATATCCTTATCAACTGTCATAACAGAGAGATTGTTCTTATCGTCCATAGCCGCAAGAATCATACCCTGTGATTCAACGCCGCATATCTTACGAGGTGCAAGGTTAGTAACTACTGCTACCTTCTTGCCAACCATCTCTTCTGGCTTGTAATACTGTGATATTCCAGATACAATCTGTCTTACTTCCTCACCAATTCTTATCTGTGAGCAGAGAAGCTTCTTAGCCTTCTTTACAGGCTCGCACTTAAGCACTTCTCCGACCTGGATCTGGATTTTTTCAAAGTCGTCAAATGTTATCTCAGGCTTCTTCTCAACTACTGGATATTCCGGTACTCCATTAGCCTTTCTCTGTGCTTCCTGTAATTCTTCAACCTTCTTCATAACTTCTTCAATATCAAGTCTTGCAAAAAGGATTTCTGGCTTATCTGTAACTTTATTTCCAGACTCTCTTAAGCCGAACTTGTCAAGATCATCAAAATCTCTGTCACCAGCGGCTGGATTGTCAGGATAAAGCTGCTTTAAAATACTCTCTGTTGTATTAGGCATAAATGCCTTTAAAAGGTTAGCTCCGATTGTAATACTCTCTACAAGGTTGTAAAGAACTTCTTCAAGTCTTTCTTTCTTACTCTCGTCCTTTGCTAAAGCCCAAGGCATTGTTTCATCAATGTACTTGTTACATCTCTTAAATAATGCAAATACATCTGTCATAGCATCAGCAACGTGAAGTGTAGCCATCTTGTTCTGAACCTTATCTCTTGTTCCTGTAACAACAGCCTTAAGGTCAGCATCGAAGTCAAGGCTTGCACCGTTCTCATCAACGCCTGCTCCCTCACTTGTAACACCTGTCTTATTAACTACACCGCCAAAATACTTGTTAGACATAGCAATTGTTCTGTTGACAAGGTTACCAAGTGTATTAGCAAGATCTGAGTTCATACGTTCAACTATAAGTTCCCAAGAGATAACACCATCGTTCTCAAATGGCATTTCGTGAAGTACGAAGTATCTTACAGCATCAACACCGAACATATCTACAAGGTCATCTGCATATATAACATTCCCCTTAGACTTACTCATCTTGCCGTCATTCTGTAAAAGCCAAGGATGTCCAAATACCTGCTTAGGAAGTGGTTCACCAAGTGCCATAAGGAATATAGGCCAGTATATAGTATGGAATCTTATAATATCCTTTCCAATAAGGTGAAGGTCTGCCGGCCAGAACTTCTTATACTGTTCTGATGAGTTGCCATCAGCATCATACCCGATACCTGTGATATAGTTAGTAAGTGCATCAAGCCATACATATACTACATGCTTGTCATCAAAATCTACCGGGATACCCCACTTAAATGATGTTCTTGATACACATAAATCCTGAAGTCCTGGAAGAAGGAAGTTATTCATCATCTCATTCTTTCTTGAAACAGGCTGTATGAATTCTGGGTGTGTATTAATATGCTCGATAAGTCTGTTGGCATATTTACTCATCTTAAAGAAATAAGCTTCTTCCTTAGCTGGCTTAACTTCACGTCCGCAGTCAGGACATTTTCCGTCAACAAGCTGTGACTCTGTCCAGAAAGACTCGCAAGGTGTACAGTACATACCTTCGTATGAACCCTTATATATATCTCCCTGATCGTAGAGCTTCTTAAATATCTTCTGAACCTGCTTTTCGTGGTAATCATCTGTAGTTCTTATAAACTTGTCATAAGATGTATCCATTAAATCCCATATTCTCTTTATCTCTGTAGAAACATTATCAACGAATTCCTTAGGTGTAATTCCTGCTTCTTCTGCTTTTAATTCAATCTTCTGTCCATGCTCATCAGTTCCTGTCTGGAAAAAAACATCATAGCCCTCCTGACGTCTGAATCTTGCAATACTATCGGCAAGAACTATCTCATAAGTATTACCAATATGTGGCTTTCCTGATGTATATGCGATAGCTGTTGTCATATAAAATGGACCTTTATTCTGTGGCATATCCGTAACCTCCATTGTCATTATTCTATATATGATAGCCAGCTTTTTAGAATATGTCAAACGAATAAACAAATATTCTTTAATGAAAAACATTTATTATACATATAATCTAGTGTATGATTAAGAAAATGTTGTATCAGGAGCTTATATGCACCTTCCCGAAGCCGACTACGCGGTATGTCCGCAGAAATGAGGATTATTATATGCTGACATTAAAATCCAGTTACATAAAACATAAAACTAACATTTATTCTTTCTTTAAAAAAGCTGCTGCCATAACAGGTGCAGTAGTAATCACAGCCTGTTCATTTAGTGCCTGCACTCCATTTGGCGGGTCTGCTTCACGTTATAACAATGCTGATGAGCAATACAATGCAGCTGATAACGAAAGCTTCAACGCTTTTACCGACAGCCTTTTTCGTGAGCTTGCCTCAAGCGACTCACTCTCACTGCACGCACTTTTGGAAAATCCTTGCGAATATGGAATTGATGATTACGATATAACACTCGGACGTATTGATATTGATAATATTGATGATACATCAGATATAACAGACTACATAACAAAGCTCAACGCTTTTGACAAGGCTTCACTTTCCAAGAGCCAGCAGATAACCTATGACCTATTAAACAAATATCTGTATACAACCCTTAATTACAGCGACCTGTATCTTCTTAACACCGACCTCACTCCTACAATCGGCATACAGATACAGCTTCCGCTCCTTTTTTCCGAATATACATTTATGGAGAAAAAGGACGTTGAAGAATATATACAGCTCCTAAGTGATGTGGATGGATATTTTAATAATCTGCTGGAATTCGAGGCATTAAGAAGCGTCAGGGGATATACCCTAAGCGATGACCTTCTTGATGAGGTCATAAGCTCCTGCAAATCTATCGCTGATTCCGCCGGTGATGCTGAAGGTATG
>ERZ1026959.261-NODE-261-length-15573-cov-13.610517_pt1 | contig 15573 bp, 14 predicted proteins | sample MGYA00519299_ERZ1026959 | MGnify/ENA primary metagenome ERZ1026959 (study PRJEB26926, sample SAMN06164517) | human gut metagenome | biome: ENVO:00009003; feature: ENVO:2100002; material: ENVO:00002003 | host: Homo sapiens | place: USA | collected 2012 ... | reverse complement strand
AAGGATATAATTTTCCATCATCTTTCTTAACAACAAAACCTGAACACATATTAACATTTTTGGAAATATTGCCATTATATTTCATATGTATCTTAATCCACACTATACGACTGTCATCTTCCTTTAAATTACCATCAGTATTAAACACAATCTGTTTCTTAAAATATTTCATAACTTCATCTATATATGTATCATCTATAATTTCTTTCGCATAATTATAATTCCGTGTAGCCACCGCTTCTTTTACCGTAAACTCACAATCATAATATTCAAATGTTTCATTCATCTTTATGAACTTCATCATACTTGTTTTATTGCTCAATGGTCCCCGTTGATACTCTTCTACCGGCTCATTCTCATCATAGGTTGGCTTTTCATTGTATATCTTAGTTACTGCTTCCCCTGCTGAATCAGTTTCATACTCATATCTGTATGCATATGATTTTGTCTCTTCTATTGCTTTAGCATCCTCTATGGACTGCGTTGTACATCCGCACAACGCAGTCATAAGGAAAAAACATGGTATTGTTTTATATATCTTCATACTAATTCTCCCTGTACATGTTCTCTATAATTATAGTATCGCTCATGCTTCCCCTTTTCAACATCAATGTCGTGAACGACAGCAACTTTGTCGTGAACTGCCATGGTGACTATAAGTATAGTTGCAAAAACCGGAACAGAAGGATTAATCCAACTGTTCCGGCTCTATCACCATCTTATTTCACAACAGAACATATTACCCTCTTCATGGTAATCGCATATTCCATTGTTCTTTTTTACAAGCTTCTTAATAATCTGAGTTCCAAGACCATGTGACTTCTTGTCCTGTTTACTTGTATGAAGCTCCTTATTCTCATTAAGAACTGATTTAGATATATAATTTTCTACAGTTATAATCATATCATTACCATTCCATACAGAACGGATTTCTATTTCCCTGTTACACGGTTCTTCTTTAAGTTCAGCCTCTATTGCGTTGTCTAACACATTTCCCATAATCGTGTACAGGTCGTTGCCATGCATAGGCTTTAATGTCTTATGAAGCCCTGTTGTTATTATGATATCTTCGCTCTTGGCATATTCAATCTTATTATTAATAACCGTATTGAATATCGGATTATCTGTATGAATATATTCCTTGGTTTTCTCAAGACTTATACTGTACTGCTTAAGAAAATCCTTAGCTTCCTCATATCTTTCCTGTGAAAGCAGACCATATATAACCTGAAGCTGATTATTCATATCATGCCTTACGGTTCTTACCTGCTTATCCATTGCCTGAACATTTTTAAGATAATCCTCTCCTGACTCTATTACATTTCTTAAGTGTTCAGCCTCTCGGCCCTTGTAATTCTCCTGATAGAGCCTTACAAGCGTTCTATAGAATATAATTGCAAGCACCAGACTTAACATTATAATGTTCATAATCAGCATGACATCATGTCCGCCATCAGAAATTCCTAATCTGATTAACAGATATATATTAAAACATAATACCAAAACATATGCTGCTATATTAATTATATCTATCTTCGTAAAACTGCCATGTCTGATTGTCTTAAATGTATTCATAAATGCAATCAATGCCAGATATATAATAATGACAGTAAACTCATATATTCCTGTCCTGTGTATTAAAGATTGTGCATCTGCAATATATATCACGCCATAAGTAATAGCCGCTATAACAATGACAACCAGTGTCGATACTACATACGCTGCTTTAGCGATATAGCCGTTCAGTACCAGATATATCTCTCTTACAAGTATTACTCCTATACATATCATTATTGCCATTCTGATATTAACAATATTTAACAATATATCATTCATATGTCTGTCTGTTGTGCCTGTACTGCATATACTCCTTCATAAATGTATCTTTATAGCTTCTTCCAAGCTTGAGAGTTTCACCATCAATCATAAGAATCTCATTAGTACTCTGATTAATTCTTGATATATACTTGTAATTAATCATATATTTTTTATGAGCCCTTATTATATCCGTACCTGTTATATCCTGTCCGAATTCCATCATATTCTTCCTGATTACATAGGAATTCCCATCAGCCATATGTACTGTAAGATAATGGTCCTCACTGTGAACATATGTTATATCACCTGAATTAATATTGATAATTCCATCTTTATCATCAATAACAATCGTCTTTTCATAACCATCAATGGCGATTAGCTTCTTAACGACTCTCTGTACATAAGTCTCATATCTTGACTTTCTGATAAAATAGAACGGAGTATAATCAAATGTATCATATACAACATCTTCATGCGAAGTAACGAATATAATCTTAGTCCTGTATCCTGATTTTCCAATAGCCTCAGCCACAGCAAATCCATCCATCGGTTCCATGTTGATGTCCAAGAGTACTGCTTTATACATTTTATTCTTTAGAGCTTCCAGTAACTGCACGCCTGTGTCATAGTAATCTATGATTACATCATTCCTGCCTGCTTTCATGAACTCATTCTTCAATGAAGCTGTCAGCTTGTCTGCCATAGCCTTATCATCATCACATATCGCGATTGTATATCCCATATATAAAGCACCTTCTCTATAGTTATTTGCTCATGTTTCTTACTTCTTCGAACTTATCCATAACTTCCTTAGATGGCTTTCCGGTTGCAAGACTTACAACAATAATAACTAATGTTGCGAAGATAAATGCTGGCAACAATTCATATACAGCAAATATTCCTCCAAGCTTGGCAATACCGAATTTCCATATGAATATCATTGCTCCACCTGCAATCATTCCTGATACAATTCCGTACTTATTAGCTCTCTTCCAGAAAAGTGAACAGAGAACCACAGGACCGAATGCCGCACCAAAACCAGCCCATGCAAATGAAACAATCTTAAATACTGAACTTGTTGGATCAAGTGCAAAGAATATTGATATAACTGATATAACAACAACTGTAAGTCTGGCAACAAGCATTGATGTCTTCTTAGACATATTAATATGTAACACCTCAACTGCAAGGTTCTGTGATATTGCTGATGAAGCTGCAAGAAGCTGTGAATCTGCTGTTGACATGGTTGCTGCAAGAATACCTGCAAGGATAATTCCTGCTATGAATGCTGCTACAGGGTTAAATGTTGAAAGATAATGTGATATCTTAACAATAATTGTCTCTGATTCTGAACCTGTAAGTGTATCAATAATACCATTCTTTGAAAGTGTAAGTCCTATTACACCGATTCCAGTTGCAACAATAAGTGATATGAATACCCATACAGTAGCAATTCTTCTTGAAATCTTTAACTTGTTCTCATCTTCAATAGCCATGAATCTTAAAAGGATATGTGGCATACCGAAGTATCCGAGTCCCCATGCAAGTGTTGAAACAATCTTAAAGAATCCATAGTCTCCTGAACTGTTAGTTTCTGCAATATGTGTGTGGAACATATCAAGATATCCTGGAAGTGCCTTGGCATTATCAAGTACAGCTCCCATTCCTCCAGCCTGCACAATTCCGAATATTACAACGACAGCTAGTGCGAATGTCATAATAATACTCTGTACAAGATCTGATGTACTTGCTGCAAGGAATCCACCCATTGTGCAGTAAAGTACAATAACAACAGCACTGACAATCATTGCTGCATGATAATCAAAACCTAAAAGACTGTTAAACAGCTTTCCGCAGGCAGCAAAGCCTGATGCTGTGTATGGTATAAAGAATATTACAATAAGTGCTGCTGATATTAATGTAATTACATGCTTGTCATCCCCGAATCTCTTAGAAAAATAATCAGGAAGTGTTATTGCCTGATAACCATGTGAATATAATCTTATCTTCTTGGCAACAATAAGCCAGTTAAGGTATGTACCAAGTGCAAGACCAATTGCTGTCCATGTTGCGTCAGCAAGACCTGTAAGGTATGCCAGTCCCGGAACACCCATAAGCAGGTAACTGCTCATGTCTGACGCTTCTGCACTCATTGCAGTAACAACAGGTCCTAACTTTCTTCCACCAAGATAGAAGTCTCCTACATCACTGTTCTTCTTAGAACAGATTACACCTATCCATACTACCATTCCCAGGTAAAGTATAATTGCTGCTAAAATAATAATGTTTGACATAAAATAATCCCTTTTCCTTTCATAAATACACGAATGTACCTATTATAGCATACATTCGGCTTTATAAAAAGCGAAAAGGGATTAATTGTTATTATAAATATGTTGTTAAATTACTCTGACACGGTCTTGTCATACGGCTTCTGTGCCTCTGATGACTGGGTATGCTGAGTATTAGTCTCCTGCTGACTAACAGATGTCGGCTGTGTCTCTCCAGAATCATTCTTCTGTGCCTCAGTCTCCTGAGGTCTGTCATCATTCGTGACAGCTTCTGTGTCAGCCTGTGTCTGATTGTATTGTAAAACGTTATTATTCTGTATATTACTGCTTCCATTCACATTATCAGTCGGGTCCCTATATGCATTATCAGCTATTCGGCTTATGTCTTCAACTTTAATATCCGAACTGATATCAAAATCTTCAACTATCTCTACAGTTGTCTTCGCACCGCAATTCTCATATATCCACTTGGCATTGGCACATGTCATAAGTATTGAACCTTCCGACACATTCTGACCTATGGCATTGTATGACTTTGGATTAAGATTGTTATCACTCTGGCTGTAATATGTTGCGGTACTTAGATACTCAGCATTATCAAGTCTTGAAGAGTATCTGACATAATATATATCTGTAATCTTACGCCATAAAGATTTCTCTGATATAGCCGTCTTGGCAGGAGCAACTTTAGGTCCTAAAGCCACTTTAAAAGCCTTAACAGGAATAGAGAATTCTTTATTGTCATCAAGCTGATAAACAACCAGCATATGCTTCGCTATGCTTATTCTGATATAATATGACTGGTTCTTTGCAATTGTCTGTGTCTGTGTATCCGTCTCTGATGAATCAGTTTCACCAGTGGTCTCTTCCTGTGATACATTATCAGCATTCTTATTGCTGTTATGCATACTGATAACTGTTCTTAATACAAACAGCAGTCCAAGAACCATTACAACAAGTATAACAAGGTATACGATTGAATTAGTTCCCTTAAACCATCTCTTAATATCAAACTTCTTCGTTCTCTTATAGCCATTAAAATCCATAACTTACCAACCGTGTATATATTAAAAGTGAATTAAATATCTTTGCCCATGTTCTTCTCTTTTAATTCAATAAACTTAAGTATCATATCAATTGCACCATCTATTCCTACAAGTCCACTGTCTATACAGAGATTGTAGCTCTTAGCTTCTCCCCACTTCTTGCTTGAGTAGTAATTGTAATAGCTTGCTCTTCTCTTATCCGTCTTCTGGATAAGATCTGCAGCCTTAGAATCATTAAGTTCATAGATTCTCTTAATTCTCTGTACTCTCTCATCAAGACTTGCCTTGATAAATACACTTACTGCATATGGATTATCTTCCAATGCATAATCAGCACATCTTCCTACAATAACACATGATTCTCTCTCTGCAAGTTTCTTGATAGCATCAAACTGTGCAAGGAAAACCTTGTGATTAATAGGCATATCCACATATGAATTAGTATATCCCAGTGAATATGTATCCATTACAAGAGAATAAAGGAAACTGTTAGTAGGCTTCTCGTCCTGAGATGCGAAAAGTTCTTCACAAAGTCCACTCTCCTTAGCTGCAAGTTCAAGCAGTTCCTTGTCGTAGCACTTTATTCCCAGCTTCTCTGCCAGTTTCATGCCTATCTCATGTCCACCGCTTCCAAATTCTCGTCCGATAGTAATAACTGTTCTCTCATCCATAGTTCCTACCTCCTAGTTTCAATTGTATACGAAATACTTTAGATATATTATACATTATTTCTGTGGTAAAATCTACATATTAAGCATAATTAAATTAATCTTTAATAATTATTAATTACTCTTCATAATGGTCTATATGCAAGAGTATCTCTGTAAGAAATTCTGCTATCTTAGTTCCAGCCTTATTAGATATCACACTGTATCTGCTCGGTGTAACACAAGCCAGTCTGATATTAGAAAAACCTCTTGCACCAAACATATAATTCTTACTATAATTCTTAGATTTAAGTTCCTTCTCAACATCGGGAAGCACCTGATTTCTTGTGATTATTATAAATGATATATGTGTATACATATGATTCTTAGCAGGCAGCTTTCCGTCACCTCGTACAAAATGCGGTTCAATCTTATTAACAGCAAAATCATATAAATCATCAAGCTCTTTCATGCCAAGCGTATCACAATTAATGAAAAACAGATGCTCATAGCATTTTGAGTCCCATAACTTGGCATCATCTGTTGTAGAAAATCTGTCTTTCTTATTATAGCTGTAAGCATATATAACAAACTTTCTACCTTCAAACCAGTAATTATGGTATATATCAAATGTATCTGAAATACCGTTCAATATCATATCTATAAATTCCCTGCGTCTCAATTGCTACCTCCATTTCTTAAATCCTTAAGCAGCTTCTCAAAATATTCGGGCAATGGTGCTTTGAACTCCATATATTCGCCTGTTGACGGATGTATAAATCCAAGAACACCCGCATGTAGTGTCTGTCCCTGCAGCTTATATCCACTCCTGGCATGACAATACACATCATCTCCAAGTATCGGATGTCCTATACTTGCCATATGTACTCTTATCTGATGAGTTCTGCCTGTCTCTAACTGACACTCTATAAAACTGTATTTGTCAAAATTCTCAAGTACACGGTAATGTGTGACAGCACGTTTCCCATTCTTTCTGTCAATCGCCATCATCTTGCGGTCCTTTGGATTACGCCCTATAGGTGCATCCACTGTGCCTTCTTCCTCTTTAAAGCGGTTATGGACGATGCAATAATACTTTCTTGTTATTGAATGGACAGCAAGCTGTGCAGCAATATCATTATGTGCCTTGTCATTCTTACATGCAACAATAACACCTGTGGTATTCATATCTATTCTGTGTACTATTCCAGGACGCATAACGCCGTTAATTCCTGACAGATTATCCCTGCAGTGATACATAAGTGCATTGACAACTGTTCCTGTATAATGTCCTGCAGCCGGATGTACAACCATTCCCTTCGGTTTATCTATCAGTATCACATCATCATCTTCATATATTATATTCAGAGGTATGTTTTCCGGGAGTATCTGTGGCACAATAAGTTCAGGAATTGTTATTGTGATATGTTCCGTTCCATTAAGCTTATAGTTGGACTTGACACATTTGTCATCAACCGTAATATCTCCATCATCTAACAGCTTCTGTATGCGTGACCTTGACACATCTTCTAACTCCTGTGACAGATATTTATCTATTCTTGTCCCCTTATCCTCTGGTTCAGCAATTAAATTCTGCACTGAATCACTCATTATTATCACCCTTCTTTGATAACTTTAAGAATCCGAAATCGTCTTCTTTATAGACAAAAAGAATAAGAATTATAAGCAGTGCAACTGAAACAGTAACATAGCAGTCTGCCACATTGAATACCGGAAAATTAATAAGCTTGAAATATATAAAATCCCTTACGTATCCGAATCTTACCCTGTCAATAAAGTTTCCTACTGCACCAGATACAAGTAATGTACATGTTATAAGAAGTGGAATATACTTTCTTGTTGCAGGAAGATTAATAATTACATAAGTTACTATAAGCATAACTATAACTGTAAACACAAGAAACAGATTAATCTTACCGCTTAACATGCCCCATGCTGCACCTGAATTTCTAAGATAAGAAAAAACAAAAGCATCGCCTATTATCTTAAAATCCGGTTTTCCCAAAAGCCTCGCTTCTGCAAGTGCTTTGGTAATCTGGTCTAATTCAGTCAGAACAACAATTCCTATAATATAAAATAACAAATTGAATATTTTCTTTTTATTATTCACTTTCAGCCTCCGTTATTAATCCTTTATCTTATAACACCTTCAAGTGCTCTTCTCATCTGGTCATCAGTTATATCTCTGTCAATATAAGCATCTCCGACTGACTTAAGAAGAATGAACTTAACCTTGCCGGCATCCATCTTCTTGTCATTCTTGGATACCGCAACAACATCATCAATCTTAATTCCTGTGACATGGTCAGGGAATTCATATAATGCAAATGTTTTAAGAGCATCATCTCTTTCATTTGCAGTTATAGTTCCAAGCTCGACACATATATTGAGTGCTGCTATCATTCCAAGCACAACACACTCTCCATGATAAAGTGAGAAGTTCATCTCTTTCTCAATGGCATGTCCTAATGTATGTCCGAAATTAAGCAGTGCTCTTTCACCTTTCTCCTTAGGGTCATTCTCAACAACCTCTCTCTTGATATTACAGCTCACATATATCATATGTTCAAGTGCATCTGGATCTAGTGCCTTAATTCTGTCTGCATTGTCCTTAAGCCAGTTGTAATATTCCTTGTCTTTAATAAGACCATGCTTAATAATCTCACCAAATCCAGAATTAAAAAGTCTCTTACTGAGTGACTTAAGCACAGACATGTTCATATATACAAGCTTTGGCTGGTGGAATGCTCCAACCATATTCTTATATGCCCTGAAATCAACGCCTGTCTTGCCGCCAATACTTGAATCAACCTGTGCAAGGAGTGATGTAGGAACCTGTATGAACCTGATTCCTCTAAGATATGTTGCCGCAGAAAATCCTGTAAGGTCGCCAACAACTCCTCCGCCAAGTGCTACAAGGCAGTCATTCCTGTCAAAATGATTCTCTATAAGATATTCATATACATCCTGTACTGTGTCAAGAGTCTTATTCTCTTCTCCTGCTGCAAATGTATACACATATACTGCATTGCCTGTTTTTTCAAGCTCATTCTTTACCTGTTCTGCATATAAAGGACCTACATTGCTGTCTGTCACAATACATAACTTTCTCCCTGTTATTTCAAGCTTATTAAAGGCTTCTGAAAGTCCCCCGAATCCACTTTCAATCACAATATCGTATGCTGGTTTTCCTTCGCACTTTACATTAATACACTTCATAACATTCTCCCTTATCCTTATACTTAAACAGCCACCCATTATATGTGGGTGGCTGTAAAGATCAATTAAAATCTGTTTTCATTCTTGTTAAATGATGAAAGATCAATTCCTCCTGTTACTATCTCAGGAATATCACCCGAAATATCTACATTAGGTGGAGTCACCAGGAAAATATAATTAGTTATCTTCTGAAGGTTACCCCTTATTGCATATGTAGAACCAGCAGAATAATCTATTATTCTCTGTGCTATCTCAACATGGATTCCTTCAAGGTTAAGCACAACTGCCTTACCTGTAAGAAGTGTATCAGTTATCTCCTTAGCATCTTCCATAGATTCTGGTCTTATTACAACAACTTCAAGTCCTCTTGGCGACTGTGTCTTCATAGGAACAACCTTAGACTTTGAAGCAAATCTTGGCTTCTCTGCTGTATAGGAAACTTCTTCATCTGCTACTGTATCTTTCTTAGTATTTCTTCCAAAGAGATTCTTTCTTGCTGATGACTTCTCATCATCATCATAGTCATCACCGAAATCATCATCGTAATCTTCGTAATCATCATCAAAATCGTCATCATCATGCATCTTAAACATATTAGTTAAACCATCTAACATTCCCATTATAAACACTCTCCTATATCTGATAATCTGACTTTCTTTAGTATCCCCAAAACATATTAATGTGAATAGTCCCTGGCTCCAAATATCGCTGTTCCAACCCTTACATGAGTTGCCCCTTCTTCCACAGCAACAGTATAATCGTTAGTCATACCCATGGACAAAACATTCATGTATACATTATCTATGTTTTTGTTATTGATGTCAACCAGTAATTGCTTTAATTCTCTAAAATACTTTCTGTTATCTTCAGGATTCTCAACAAATGGTGCACTTGTCATAAATCCTCTTATCTTAATTCCCGGAAGTACTCCTATTTTCTTCACAAACTCTTCCGCTTCTTCACATGTTACACCGAACTTGTTCTCTTCTCCTGCAACATTAACTTCAATAAGAATATCCTGTATAAGGCCTTTCTTTACTGCTTCATCACTTATTGCAACAGCAAGTCTTTCTGAATCAACCGAATGAATCAATGCAGCTCGTCCTACAACATATTTTACCTTGTTTCTCTGCAGATGTCCTATCATATGCCATGTTATATCATTAGGAAGTGTATCTGCCTTGTCCACCATCTCCTGAACATAATTCTCTCCAAACTGTCTTATTCCACAGTCATATACTTCCATAAGCATATCCTTGGGCTTTGTCTTGCTTACTGCAACAAGACACACATCTTCTGGATTTCTTCCTGATTTCTCACATGCTTTCTTAATATGCTCTTCTACTTCAATAAGATTATCCTTTAACATAATGCCTCCTGAATGTAATTAATCTGATATACCAAAGCTTTAATATATCATCTCATTCTCTGAATAGTTGTCTGCATCTAGAATTATTCTGTCATATATTGACACACCATGACTAAGCGACTGTTTTAATATGTAGTATTCATTATTGCCATCTATTACTTCTACAAGCTTAAATACTGTATATCCTGTATTAACGCAATACACACCTCTAAGCTTTTCAACTGGTCCTACAACGAACCTGTCACTTGAATCCATCCTGATTATTCCAGTGCCAGCTGCCAGTTCAGTCTTCTTAATATATACAGCCTCATCATTTGACTTATATATATCAACAGCCTTAAATACCTGATTCAGCTTACCATCTGAATCGCTCTGTTCTACAAGGAATCCATAATCACCCTTTTCACCATTAGTTATGAGGTATTCTTTAGGTATCTTATAGAATTCGTTCTCGGTTACCGCCGATACCGGAACCTTGATTCCTGACTTTCCTGACACAATTATCTCAATATCAAGGAATCTCTCTGTAGCATATCTTATCATATATTTTGATAATGTTATCTCACCATATGAGTTCTTACCATCATTAACTATCTTGAATGGAAATGTGCCTGTAATATTATCCTTGGTAAACTTAATTGATAATGTATCCTTAGATGAAAGAGAATACTTGTCTATATCTGATTGTGTAATTGGAAACATAAGTGTCCAGTTTTCACTTGTAATAAGCTTATATGCAGGATCTGAGGCTGTAATAAGCTTTTCTGACTTAAGACTCTGCTTATCATATGATTTTTTCTTAAAGTCAACACTTCCAATTGTTTCCTCGGTAACTCCTTCATAACCATCAACCGAATAAACAACTATACCAGGTTTATCTGACTTTGCAGTCTTGAAAAGGTCCTGACTTCCTGTGCTTGCTACAATTGAATCAAGATTGGCCATAATATTCTCATTAATAGACTGTAGTACAGTTGCATTAAGATCTGACTTGAGATCATAAACTGCACTGAATCCACTGTCTGCATACTCAGTCTTGTAATTAGTAAGTGTATTCTTAATGACTGTAAGATTCTCATCTGAAAGTGCATTACCATCTCCTGATGTATACTGTGCAAGTATATCTGAAACTCTTCCTGTCTCATCAACCGTATACACTGTATCACCGGTCATAACTCTTGTTCCCTCTCGCTGATAATAGTTAATATCACCAGAATATGAAGAATTATAGACTTCTTCCTGTCTTAAGGCAACCGCTGTAAATGAAGCATTATTCATTAATGATCCCACTTCAACTTCATATGTCTGTACCTTTGCTTTTGAAACATATATAACTATAAAGCACACAATATATACCAGCACTATTCCAAATATAATTGCTGCTGCTTTCGGCTTTCTTCTGTATCTGACTACTTTCTTTCCCGCCATGATAAACCTCATTATTTCCGCACTTTATCTGTGCTGATTCACAAACACTGTAATTGTAGCATTTTAGACAGTATGATACAAGGTTTAAAGTCGTCAAGTTTACACTTTTTCTCAACAAAATCCATATTTTACCAGTATGATTTATCTTACATTTTCCATACTAATTTCAAAACCAAATCCGCAATTTTTAAGGAGGCATTTTATGAATTCTAAACCTATAGACTACATTGCTCTTACAATTGCCATTGTAGGAACGCTTAACTGGGGACTTATCGGTTTCCTCAACTTTAATCTTGTGCATTTTATATTCAGATCAGTTATGGTTGACCGTATAATCTACGCACTTGTAGGTCTTTCTGGCTTATATCTTTTAAGTACTTACGGAAGAATCAAGTCACTTGGTGAAGATATGTAGCAAAACAGGCTGCCTGTTAACCGGCAGCCTGTTTTTATTATTGTCTTGCTTTCATTATTCTGTCAAGAAGTGCGTCAGCAACCTCTTCCTTACTCATCATAGGAAGCTCCTCTACTGCGTCTTTAGTAATAACAGTAACCACATTGGTATCTGTTCCAAATCCGGCTCCTGCCACTTTGACATTATTAGCCACTATCATATCAAGATTCTTCTTTGTAAGCTTCACCTTGGAATTGTCAAGCATATGCTCTGTTTCCATTGAGAATCCGCACAGAAACAATCCATCTCTTTTACTGCTTCCAAGTGTGCCTATTATGTCTTTAGTCCGTTCAAGAGGAATTGACATATCACCATCTTTTTTCTTAATCTTTTCATCACTTACATCAGACGGTCTGTAATCTGCAACTGCTGCTGCCTTTATTATGATATCTGCGTCTTTAGCACTCTTAATTACTGCATTATACATATCCTCTGCTGAAACAATATCCACCATCTTAACAAATGGCACCGGTTCAAGACTTACTTTTCCTGATATAAGTGTTACATCCGCTCCACGAAGCATTGCCATCTTAGCAATTGCATATCCCATTTTTCCAGTGGAATTATTAGACAAGAATCTTACAGGGTCTAACTTCTCTCTTGTAGGTCCTGCAGTAACTGTAAGCTTAATTCCTGCCATATCCTTATCTTTAGCTATTGTCCTTAAGATATAATTAAGAAGAACCTGCTCCGATGGCATCTTTCCTGCGCCTGTATCTCCACATGCAAGATAACCGCTGTCAGGCTGGATAATTTCATATCCATAATGCTCTAATTTCTTAAGATTATCCTGTACTATAGGATTAGTAAACATATTAGTGTTCATTGCAGGTGATATAAGCTTAGGACATTTGCATGCCATAATTGTTGTAGTCAGCATATCATCTGCTATCCCATTTGCAATCTTTCCTATTACATCTGCCGAAGCAGGTGCTACAAGGAATATATCAGCCAGCTTTGCTAGGCTGACATGCTCAACATTAAACTGGAAGTTTCTGTCAAAAGTATCAACTAAGCACTTGTTTCCTGTAAGTGTCTCAAATGTTATCGGATTAATAAAATTGCATGCATTCTCAGTCATTATAACATGCACATTGGCATGCTTCTTTACAAGCATACTCGCAAGATTAGCAATCTTATATGCTGCTATACTGCCTGTTACTCCAAGAACAACTGTCTTTCCTTTAAGCATATTATCTCCTCCCGCCTATGCAGCCACTTTCTAGACATTTTTATCATAAATGTATTTCAGACCTCTTATAAGAAGTGCAGGGTCAGTCTCGATTCTATTCCTGCAGAAAGGAATTATAACCTTGCTAAGTCCCCCTGTTGCCACAAGCTTTGCAGCAGGCTTTCCGTTCTTTCCGAATCCGCAGCAATCTATTATTCTGTCTATAATTCCGTCTATACTTCCTGCATGTCCGTATATAAGACCGCTCTTCATACAGTCAACCGTGTTCTTTCCAACCGGTCCTTTTGGTGCATCAAAGCTGATTCTTGGAAGCTGCGCCGTTCTTGATGAAAGTGAATTCATTGAAACGCCTGCTCCCGGAAGGATTGCACCACCTATATAATTACCATTCTCATCAACTGTGCTTATAGTAGTTGCTGTGCCTATATCAACTATAATAACTGGTGCGCCATAATCATGTGTCGCTGCAACTGCATCAACTATTAAGTCACTTCCCACTTGCTTTGGCTGGTCCATAAGAATGTTAAGTCCCGTCTTTACTCCGGGTCCTACAACCAGAGGCTCTATATCTACAACCTTTTCAACAGCAGCTTTAATAACATTAACAAGCTGTGGAACAACTGACGATATAATTGCACCATTGATATTCTCTGATTTTATATTATAGATTTCAAGAACATTTTTAAAGCTGATGGCATACTCCAGCTCTGTCTTTGAAAGGTCTGTACTCAGCCTTTCCTCAAATATTACTTTATCATCATCAACACAGCCAATAACTATATTAGTATTGCCCATATCTATAGCTATTATCGTTCCTTTAGTATTCTTTCTTGACATTAATTACACCTCGCTAATATAGTAACCCCGTCACAGATAAGCTTATCAGCCATACATTCATATATGTCATTAACAGGATTATCCTTAAACTCATCAGCGGCTATTGCCACTCTTATATAGTTCTTCGTATATCCTGTATAATATGACCTGCCATCTATTTCTGTCAATTCCTCAATAAGAACTTCGAGCCTTTTTCCAATATACATTTTTCTATATTCAAGTGACTGTGCCTTCTCTAACGCAAGCAGTACTGCACTTCTTTCTGACTTAACAGTGTCTGCTACCTGCTCCTTCATCTTGTCAGCAACAGTTCCCTTTCTTCTTGAATATTTGAATATATGCATTTCGTAAAAATGTACTTTCTCAAGGAACTTGCGTGTCTCAAGGAAATCTTCCTCTGTCTCGCCCGGAAATCCCACGATTACATCAGTAGTTATTGCCGGATTATCAAACACTTCTCTTAACTTTACGCAGCCCTCATAATACTCTTCTGTATTATATTTTCTGTTCATTGCCTTTAATGTCTTGTCGCATCCACTCTGTAATGATAAGTGAAAATGTGGACATATCTTTTCTAAACCGGCAATTCTTTTTGCAAATTCTTCTGTAATTATTCTTGGTTCAAGCGAACCTAAACGTATTCTTTTAATTCCTTCAACCTCATGTATTGCCTCTATAAGTTCTATAAGACTTATATTCTCAAGGTCTGTTCCATAAGATGATATATGGATTCCTGTAAGAACAACCTCCTTAACACCTGTAGCCGCAAGCGTCTTAACCTCATTTACTATATCTTCAGGCTTACGGCTTCTTACCCTGCCTCTTACATATGGTATTATGCAGTAAGAACAGAACTGGTTGCATCCGTCCTGAATCTTGATATACGCTCTTGTATGTTCCCCTGTCTGGTTAATCCTAAGCGATTCATACTCCTGATACTTGTCATTAATATCAACAAGATAGCTTGTTTTATCCGAACCGCCAAAATAATCATTTAATGCTTCAACAATACTTATCTTCATATTATTGCCAAGAATGATATCAACACATTCATCCTTTTTAACTCCGTCAGGGTCTGCCTGCACATAACAGCCAGCAGCAACAACAACCGCCTCCGGATTCATCTTCTTTGCCTTATGCAGCATCTGTCTTGATTTTCTGTCAGCAATATTAGTCACTGAACATGTATTAATTATATATATATCAGCCTGAACATCTTCACTGAAAGGCACTATCTCATACCCCTCATCC
>ERZ1026959.209-NODE-209-length-17195-cov-6.404667_pt1 | contig 17195 bp, 19 predicted proteins | sample MGYA00519299_ERZ1026959 | MGnify/ENA primary metagenome ERZ1026959 (study PRJEB26926, sample SAMN06164517) | human gut metagenome | biome: ENVO:00009003; feature: ENVO:2100002; material: ENVO:00002003 | host: Homo sapiens | place: USA | collected 2012 ... | reverse complement strand
CGTCAGATGTGTATAAGAGACAGATATAAATAAAATTGAGCAAAAATATAATATAAATTCGAGATCTTCGGTAGTACGAGCAAGAAATGAAAAGAAACTTAGAGAATTTAAAATATTCTTATCTGAACTTAATTCAACAGAATATGTAACAGATATCTCCAAAACCATTGAGTCAATTCAAAAGGGAGAAATTGATAGTGTCGATACTTCAACAAATAAAATAATCGATTTAGATATGAACACTCTAAAATTGGATGACGATTATATTTTCTTTCAAATGGTTAACAATAGAGATAGAGATATACCTGCTAAGAGAGAGATTAAAGGTAAAAAGAATGAGATAAAACTGAAAGACACAGAATATATAGGGGAGTTTATGAGCGTATTATATCATAGAAGGACAAAAGTATTTATGATACAATGTAACAGATATTCTGTCACAGTTAATCAACTTCAAAAAGTATTAAGTGAATATTTCACATCATACTGTCGAATTTTACATGGTGATATTGACCCGATAACACTAACACTTCAACCAGTATTAGATCCAGATCAAATCAACAAGATTGACACTAAAAATTTTTTAGAAACATTTACCTTGTCTTCTAGTTGTGCAAGTATGGCAGCCATAAATAGTTCCCAAAATAAATCAACAGATTTTTTGTTGAAAAGTCTTAAGTCATTTTGCGGTTATGATTTTACATTACAAATAAAAGCATCAAAACGTGGAAAAAAAAGGTTATACTTTAAACTCAGCTGACATAACGGATTTAGTAAATAGGTTAAATGAATTCAAAAATAGTGGAGCTGCTGAAAAAGAGTTGCCAAAATTAAAAATAGGAATAAGAGAAAATGAAAATTCTCCACGTGAGGTAATAGATTGGCTTGTTCCTTCACTACATACCAATATTAATTTTGATATAAAATCACGTACTTCTTTATCTGACAAGGAGGTTTATACCGCTATGAAAAAATCGTTTGATAATTTGTTGGAAAGAATTGAACTATTAAGAGGAATTATTGATGCTACGTAACTTTTGCACTAATGTGGTGGAAAAAGTATTACTTCATAAAAGAATTACAGCTTTCATTTTGTCATTGTTGGTGACAGGCTTCTATTACTTTGGCTGGATTGAAAACGTAAATAGTATATTTCCGAATATAATTAGTATAGCAGAAGCTTTTCTATCTGTAATGGGGTTGGTTTTTGCAATACTTACAGTAATAAAAGAAAAAGATTTTTTTAAAAAGTTAGAAAGAGTTTGGCCGCAACAAGTTAAGTCAATTTATTCGGATAGTATTAAATCAATATTTTGTTCTATAATTGAAATTATAATGTGTGTTGCGGTAGATACGATTGTTTTAATTAAAAGTAATATCGTATCAAGGTGCCTTTATGGCTTTGCTATGAGTTTTATATTTTTTCTTATGATTTTAAATACTATATCTGCTTTTAAAAAGAGTTTTGATATATTTATTTATGACAACAAATAGATCTTTAGAACTGCTACAACAATGTGGCAGTTCTTTTTATATCAAAATCTCAGAAAGGACGGTGCCCTCATGACAGCACGTCAAAAGAAATTTGCAGAATACTATGCTCAGAGCGGCAACACCGTTCAGAGTGCTATAAAGGCAGGATACAGCGAGAAGTATGCGAAAGCTGACGCCTGCAAAATCCTAGATAATCCTAGTGTTGCGGAGTATATCCGTATGCTGTCCGAGAAAGCTCAGGACGAGCGTATAATGACCGCTAAGGAGAGGCAGGCACTCTTGTCTGATATCGCAAAGGACGGCAAGAATGACCCTGCTGACCGTATCAGAGCCGTCGATACCCTCAACAAAATGACAGGGGAATATGTGGCTAAGATACAGGCGGAGGTCAAGACCTCTGAAAAGCTTTCAGACGTTTTCGCTCAGATAGGCGGTGAGGGGCTTGACGAGTAAGTTTCCCCTGTCGCAGAAGTATATGGACTTCATCAACAGCGTTCGAGGTGTGTCTGCGGATTTTCTTGAGGGGACTACCGCAAGCGGCAAAACAACTGTGGGCGCAGGAATAAAGTTCATGCGTATGGTGTCGGCAAGCCGAAAGAAACTTCACGTCATTGCCGCTAAGACTACGGGAAAGGCTGAGGAAACTATCATTCAGCAGGATAACGGCATTCTTGACCTGCACACCAATGCTCGGTACTTCGGCAACGGTGATAAGGACTACAAACTGCCGCATATCAAGTTTGAAGGCAAGATAATCTATGTTCTGGGATATGACAACAAGGATAAGTGGGAAATGGTGCTGGGCGCTCAGTTCGGCTGCGTGTATATCGACGAGATAAATACCGCCGATATCGAGTTTGTCCGTGAGATGTCTACCCGTAACGATTACCTTATGGCGACCCTCAACCCTGACGACCCCTCTCTGCCTGTGTACAAAGAATTTGTCAACCGCTCACGTCCGTATCAGAAATACGCCTGTGACGTGCCTGCGGAGATAATGAAAGAGCTTACAGAAGAACCTGTGCCCAATTGGCGGTACTGGTTCTTTACTTTTCGTGATAATCTTTCACTTACTGATGAGGATATCAAGCGGAAAATGGCTGCCGCTCCGAAAGGCACAAAGCTGTATAAGAACAAGATACTCGGTCTGAGAGGACGTGCAACAGGGCTTGTGTTTGACCTGCAAAAGCGAAATATCTTGACAGCAGAGCAGGCGAAAGCTTTCAATTATGTGTACTTCTCAGCCGGGCTTGACACCGCTTACTCGCAATCCTCACCTGATACCATAGCGTTCACCTTTGTGGGCATAACGGCTGACAGAAAGTGCGTCACTCTTGACGAGGAAGTGTATAACAATCGTGACAGACAAGTGCCTCTCACGCCCTCTGACATACCGAAAATATTCACGGCGTTCTTGGAGAAAAACCGCAGGACGTGGGGCTTTGCACGAGATGTGTATATCGACAGTGCAGATCAGGCGACCATACTTGAATGTCAGAAGTTCGGACGGCTCACAGGCAGCATATATAACTTTATCCCGGCATTCAAGAAGACAAAAATAATTGACCGAATACACTTGCAGTCAGCTTGGCTGGCGGCAGGTGATTTTTATATCCTTGAGCATTGCAAGGAGTACGCAGGCGAGCTTAACATATACAGTTGGAAAGAGGGTAAGGCTGAGCCGGAGGACGGCAACGACCACCTTATCAATTCCTGCCAGTATGCCTGGCTGCCGTATCGTGACAAGATAGGAAGTGTGAAGATTGACTAAATTCAGCATAGGAAACAAGGTGAAAAATATGATAAGAAACTGGCTTGATATCCAGCCTGCACCCGAATACAGCATAACTATCACAGAGAAAACAGGTTTTATGACAGATGTGATAAGGTCACAGCTTTGGTATCGTGGTGACGCCGCAGAGCTTTCACAGTTCTTTCGTCAGCTTAACTTAGGCACAAATTCATTCTGGAGCAGCGTCCCTGAGAAAGAAAAGATACGCAAGATACATAGCGGTCTGCCTGCAATAATCACCGATACGCTGTCATACATTGTCTATTCTGATATGGACGATATCAAGGTCACAGGTGACAAAGCAAAGGCTGACTTTGAGAATATCTGCGAGCATATAGACTTCACAGAGCTGACAGGCAAGGCGATAGTTACCGCCCTTGTTGACGGCGACGGAGCTTTCAAAATATCGGTGGATACTGAGCTTTCTGATACGCCAATAGTCGAGTTTATCGGTGCTGACAAGTTGGAGTATAACTTTGTACGAGGTCTGCTGAACGAGGTCGTTTTTCATTCTGTGCATTATGCAGGCTCAAAGAGATTTCACCTTGAAGAGCATTACGGCAAGGGATACATAGAAAGCCGTCTGTATGACGATAACGGTCACGAGGTCGGCTTGGACAACGTGCCTTGTCTTGCACAGATACCGCCTCGAACTGAGTTTGAGGGTGAGTATATAATGGCTGTGCCGCTGAAATTCTTTTCATCACGGAAATACCCGAACAGAGGCAAAAGCATTTTTGACGGCGGCAAGTCTGATTGCTTTGACGCTTTAGACGAGGTCATCTCACAATGGTGGGACGCTATCAGAGCAGGCAGGGTAAAGCAGTATATCCCCGAAAGCATGATACCTAGAGATCCTGCAAGCGGTAAGCTTAAAGCGCCAAACCAGTTCGGCAACAGTTACATAAGCATTGACCCACCGCTTTCGGCAGAGGGTGCAGTGCCTAAGATAGAAGTAGTTCAGCCTGATATCAAGTATGAGGCGTTTGTGGCAAGCTATACGAATTGCTTGCTTATGTGTCTGCAAGGGCTTGTATCTCCTGCCACGCTTGGCATAGATGTGGGTAAGATGTCAAGTGCTGACGCTCAGCGAGAGAAGAAAGACGTCACAGGCAACACCCGAAACACTATCACAACGGCTCTTGAAAAGGCTCTGCCGCAGCTTGTTTCTGCGGTGCTTATGACCTATGACAATATGCAGGGCAAAGCCCCTGAAACTTATGAGGTGACAGTTGACTTTGGCGAGTACGGTGCACCTGACTTTGACAGCAGAGTTGAAACTGTGGGCAAGGCAAGCACGTATGGTATTATGTCAGTTGAAACGCAGGTGGAGGAGCTGTGGGGCAGTTCTAAAGAGGACGATTGGAAAGCTGCAGAGGTCAAGCGGATAATGCAGGAAAAGGGGCTTACAGAGGGTGAGCCTACTGCGGTAGGTGATGAGTACGCTTAATTTTAAGGACATAGCCAAAATATTTGAGGAGATAGAGCTAAGGCTCATATCTTCGCTGAAACGCAATCTTAAAAGGCACAAGGCGGAGGAACAGCGTTACGGCTTTGAATGGTCTGCTTGGCAGGCTGAGAAACTGAAAAATATGGAGAACTTCCGCCGTGAAAACCTTGACATTATGAACGAGTACGTTGACGTTATCGACGATCAGACAAGACAGCTTATGACGGAGCAGTTTCAAGAGGGTCAGCAGCAGGCACAACGGAGCGCCCAGGAGCTTTCTGACGAGCCTATAACACCTATCCCCGACAAGCATTTCTTTGGCGTGAACGAAAAGAAAATGGCAAAGCTTATGGAAGACGTCACCACCCTTGAAAAGACCGCTGAAACAGCCGCTCTGCGAATGACAGACGATATTTACAGGCAGACTTTGAATAGGGTACAGCTTGCAATGGGAACAGGCTCTATGACGCTTAACGAGGCTATTGACCTTGCCACAAAGGATTTCCTCGACAAGGGCATAAACTGTATCGTATACGCTGACGGCAAGCGAGTGAATATTGCAGACTATGTGCGAATGGCTCTGCGGACAACTTCCACAAGGGCAGCGTTGCAGGGTGCGGCGAAACGCTTTGCAGAGCTTGGCTATGATACTGTACTTGTGTCGCAGTATGGCGGCTGTTCAAAGACCTGTGAGCCTTGGCAAGGTCAAGTATACATTGATGATGTATTCACGGTATGGAAGGGGGAAAAGGACGAGTTTCAAGGCAGGTCAAACTACTGCGGCGAGTGGTTTTGGCTGCTTTCATACGCCGTAAAGAACGGGCTTTTCCACCCCAACTGCCGTCACACAATGACGCAGTATATACACGGCAGAACGCAGATACCTGAGCCGATACCGACGGAGAAGATAAAAGAGCAGCGAGAGCTTGAACAGAAACAGCGTGCAATGGAACGGAAGATACGCAAGTTCAAACGCTTTGCGGCAGGCACCTGCGACCCTGATACAGCAAAGGAATACCGCCGAAAGCTCAGGCAGGCTCAGCACGAATTAAAGGTGTTCGTTGAGGAGCATAATGAGGTGCTGCATAGGGATCATAGCAGGGAGAAGTATTATGGTGGTGGTGTTGACAAATCGGGAAAAAGTGGTATAATAGAGGTAGACAAAGATACGTTGAAAAAATATCTTGGAAAACCGATAACACAAGCTGACAGTCAGCATGTTCGTGAATGGTATTATGCAAATGTAACGGATATCCCTAATCAGATAGATAAAACAAAACCCTTTGAAGAACAGGTCAAGCAGGCTTTTGAACTGAGAAATTACTATAAACACGAAGCTCGCGTTGCTATGTCTGATAAGAAAACGGCTATGATGCTTGATGAAAAACGTCCTGCACCAACGTTTGAAAAGTTATTAAAGGATAAAATGAAGCGCAAGAACATGACAAAAGACGAAGCTTTAAAAGATATTTTAGAAACTGCGTCAAAAACAAATGACGAAGTAAACAAGAACTACGGCTTATAAAGGAGGGCTTGATATGACAAAATTTGATTATACGATTTTCAAGGATAATAGTCAAAGTGAGTTTAAAAAAGCTTGCAAACTGATCGAGCGTAGTTTTCCTGACGCAAAGAAAAATAAGCTGTTAATTGATGTTGACGGCTCTACGATTCAGACATATACAAAAGACGGTAAGGACATTGATGTATATGATGATTATGACGTTGGGGCTGTGTTCGTTAAATCAGAAATAGATCTTGATAATATTTTTTCTTGACCGCTCCGCTACGGCGAGGCGGTATTTTTATACCCAAATATCGGAACTAAGCACCTTAACGGGTGCTTTTTTCATACACAAATTTAAGAAAGCGAGGTCAGAAAATGGACGAGAAAAAGAAACTCCCTGATGAGGAGGAGAAGAAAACTCCCGACACTCACGAGGAGAAAAAGGACGAACCAAAGGCTGAGGAAAAGCCTGCGGACAAGGCAGATGAGAACTCTGCCGACAATGAACAGCCTGCGGTGGACGATAGTCAGGCTGACGAGAATGGTGAGGGTGCCGACAAGACTGCGGAAGATAAGCAGGAACAGCCAAACGAGGATAAGCCCGACAAGCAGGACAGTGCAGAGAACGCACCTGATGAAAAAGATCAGGAGATACTCAGGCTCAAAACGCAGATAGCCGCTATGCAGCTTGGTATCAAGCCCGACTGTATCGAAGACGCCGTTGCGGTGGCTGAAAGCTATGTGAGAAACGGCAGTCAGCAGGATATCAACGCCGCCCTTTCTGCGGTTGTGAAGAAGTATCCAGATATGAAAGGCGAGGGCGGCAAAAAGTCCGACGGCAAAAAGCAGGGCGGTTTCAAGGTCGGTGCAGGATCTTCGGATACTGATGAAAAGAAGCCACAGAGCAAACCAACAGCGCAGAAACGCTGGAACAAATTCAAGTAAAAAACAGGAGGAATGAATCATGCCAAATCTTAATTACGCAGAAGTATGGAATCCCGAACTCTTGGAGATAAGGATACAGGAAACGCTTTCAAGTCCGTTCATCACACAGAACGTAAGGTGGCTTGACGCAAAGACTTTCCACTTCACACAGATGTCAACATCAGGCTACAAGAGCCACAACAGAAACGGGGGCTGGAACACAGGTAAGTATGTTCAGACGGACGTGCCTTTCACACTCACACACGACCGTGATGTTGAGTTTCTTGTGGATAAGGCTGACGTTGACGAAACGAACTCATCAGCGTCTATCAAGAATATCTCAGAGGTATTCGAGAAAACACAGTCTGCTCCAGAAACGGACGCTCTGTTCTTCTCAAAGACAGCTCAGAGAGCGGCAGAGCTTGAGGGCTATCACTCATCAACAGCCGCTTCATCATACACAAAGGGCAATGTGTTTGATAAGCTCAAAGGCTTCCTTTCAGCAGGCAAGCTGAGAAGATATAAGTCTAACGGCTCTCTTATCATGTATGTGACTTCCACAATTATGGACCTGCTGGAGCAGTCTGACAAGTTCACGCGAAAGATAGAAATGACGCAGATCGCAGAGGGAGGACTTGGTCTTAGAACAAGAGTGACCGACATTGACGGAGTGCCTATCATGGAGGTCATTGATGATGAGCGTTTCTATGACCGCTTCAACTTTGACCCTGAGGACGGCGGCTTTGATCCTTGCGCTGCAAGCTATGTAAAGACCGCTGATACCGATATCGTGAGCGGCAAGGAGTATTACATCGAATCAGGCGGCTCTTACACTAAGGTATCAGGCACACCGAACAAGTCTGCACTTGATACCTACTATGAAAAGGTCGCAGGTTCGCATAAGATAAACGTGCTTATCGCAACACCTGAGACCACAAAGATAGTGCCTAAGATCAACAGCATTTACAGCTTTGCTCCGGGCGGACACACAAAGGGTGATGGCTGGCTCTATCAGAACAGAGCGTTCTCAGATGTTTTTACTTTCCCGAACGGCAAGGACGGAAAGATAGACAGCATTTACGCTGACGTTGACACAGCAGAGTACAGCGAGTAAGGGGTGAGGGATATGTACCTCACCTCTACTGAGTTTTGCAATATCTGTCCTGAGTGTGATATCTCCGAAGAACAGTTCTCAGCTATACTGCAAAGGGCTGAAAGCGATATCGACACGCTGACTTTCAACCGCATAACAGCAGAGGGCATTGACAGCTTTACAGACTTTCAGAGAGAGCGTATAAAGTGTTCCACAGCCTTGCAGATGAAATTCATCTATGACAATTCGGAGCTGTTAGAAAGCTCTCTGAGCGCTTACAGCATAAGCGGAGTTTCAATGTCATTCGATAAGTCAAAGGTGGTATCTCTTGACGGCGTTATCACAACACGTCAGGTCTACAATGTGCTTATGCAGACAGGACTATGTTATAGGGGGCTGATGTGATGAAGTTTCCTCAGCTTGTACCTGAAAGGGTATGCAAAACGCCCTGCAAGGTCTATCGAACGGACGGACTTAATCGTGACGGCTCAAAGAAGCAGACGGTCATATTTGAGGGCAAATGCTTTCACTCTGAGAAGTCAAGGCAGAAATTATCCGCAGAGAAACAGCTTATAACCTTGTCAGGCGAGGCTCTTTTCTGCGGAGATATAGCCCCCGATAATGCTGTTATAGAGGGCTATGCGGTCATAGGCGGCAGGACGTACAAGATATATGGCTCTGAGAAAGCCAAAGACCCTGACGGCAGGGTGAATTACACAAGATTGGAGCTGATATAGTGGGCATTGAAATAAAGCTTGATATGCAGGCAATAAAGGCTATCGAAGACGCTGCTGTGAAGTCCGCTGAGGTGGCTATGGAGCAGGTGAGAACAGACCTTGTAAGTGCTCAGACAATGCCGTTCGATACAGGCGATATGCAGAATAATCAGACCTTTGTCCACTCTGACGAAAGCGGTGCAAGTCTTGTGACAGGCTCTCCGCAGGCAAGACGTTTGTACTATCACCCTGAGTATCATTTTCAGAAAGGGAATAACCCCAACGCAGGTGCGGCTTGGCTTGAGCCATATATCACAGGCAGTAAAAAGGACCTTGCCAAGAATGAGTTTGTGGCAGAGTTCAAAAAGAGGACAGGCGTATGACTTTACTTAACATAGCGGATATGCTGAGCGATATCCTTGACTTGCAGGACGTGTATGCAGGCACTATTGACGGCAACCTTGACAAGTGCATAGGCGTGTACAACGCAAAGACTTCAAAGCCGCAGCGTATCTGCATAGGCGGAAAAGCCTGCACCAAAACACTTGAAAAACATATCTCGGTGCTTATTCATTGGACTGATACTCCCACGCAGGCAGAGATAAAGGCTCAAAGCGTTCTTGATATCCTATCTGATATCCGTCAGTATAAGGGTGACGGATTTACGGTAAAGTATCTTGAATGCAAAGAGCCTGTTTCTGTTGGCAGGGACGAGCGAGGTGTGTGTGAATATGTTATCGAGGCAACAGTATATTATGAAAGGAATGAATGAGTATGGCAAACACAACAGGAGTTTATCCCGTATATGAAAACCAGTTCAAGATAGACAAGACAGGCAGTGACGGCTCGACAGAGAGCAATCTTGTGACTATTGCCGATATGGAGAGCTTTTCAGTATCCATTGACGGCAATATCGAGGAGTGGAAGCCTTTTGATCAGCAGGGGTGGACAAGACGTCTGCTCACTGGTAAGTCTATCACTATCAGTATCTCAGGCAAGAGAAACGTCGGTGACGCAGGCAATGACTACATTGAGAGCCTTGCACTCAAAACAGGTGCTGCGGCGACCACAACCCTTGTGTGGAACTTCCCAAGCGGAGCAAAGCTTGTTATCAAGGGCGTTGTCAGCGTAACAGAATGGGGTGGCGGAGATTCGACAGCAGTTGCGCCGCTTGCGTTCGACTTTGCTTCCGACGGTAAGCCTGAGTTTACTGAGGCGGCAGCGTAAGAACACAGACAAAACAGGGGAGCGTTCAAAGCGCTCTCCTAATTTTATGTATCAGAAAGGATAATAACTATGGCAAAGATGTATACACTCGACAGCAAGCTTCTTACAGGTACACCTGAGATAAGAGTGGGCGACAAGGTCTACCCTGTGGACGACAGGCAGAAAACTGTCAAGAAGATACTTGACATCTGCGACAAGAACGCTGAAAAGAAAGACCTTGATATGATAGACGAGGTTTTCAAGTTTGCGTTCGCACCAAAGGACTACAAGGAGATAGAAGCAATGAATATGCCTTGGGCGGCATATCAGCAGCTTTTCACTCTTGTTATCTCAGCGGTAACAGGCGAGGACGCAGAAAAGACAGAGGCTCGATTTCCGCAGGAAAACGCAGAGTAAGCTTGAAGAAAGCTGGTACGATCTTGACTATGACCGAGAGCTTATCATACAATCCATTGCAAAGCAGTACAATATCCTGCCCTCAGAGCAGGAAAATCTGCATTACAGCGATTGGTACAGGCTCGTTGCAGGGCTTATGCACGATACGCCGCTGGGTCAGGTCGTTCGTATCAGGAGCGAGGACAACAAGGACATCATAAAAAATTTCGACAGGTATGAAAAGCAGATACGCTCAGAGTGGACGGCATTCAGAAGTCAGAAAGCAAGAGAAACGTTCACAGATCAAGACAAGCTTGAAACTGCGAGATACTTTGAAAGGCTGTTCAAGGGAATGTTCGGAAAGGCAGGTGATAAGTAATGGCAGACGGAGCAAGTGTTGGTGTTATATCTCTTGACCTTGTGATAAAAAACAAGGTGCAGGAGCAGCTCGACAAGATATCTGCAAGCATACAGAACGGCTTTTCAAAGCCAGTAGAGCAGGCAGAGAAAGCTGTTGAGAACGCTATGGATAAGACCACTAAAGCCATAGACGAGGGCTTTGGCAGTGCGTCGGAGATCGCTCAGAAAAGTATGCAGGAAGCTGTTGAAAAGGCAATGGCTGAGTATGATAAACTGGGCAAAAAGGCGCAGGAAGCGGCAGGACAGACAGATAATATCAAGCCTAAAACTGTTCAGGTGAACTATGACCCTGAGTATGACACTACAAAGGTCGAAGCTGAGGTCAATGAACTAACGGATAAGATAGTTCAGAAAATGCAGGACAAGACTAAATCAAGTTCTGCGAAGATAAGTCAGACAGCGGCGGAAACGGCAAACAAGTCAGCCGAAAGCGTTTCAGAGCAGACAACAAAAATGGACGATATTATCGCAGGCTTTGCTGAAAGTGCCGTGCAGAAAATAAAGACTGTTGCAGGCAGGATAAAAAGCGGTATCGGCTCAGCCGTAAGCTTTGCAGGCAAGGCGGTGAAATCAACTCTTGGAGGAGCTTTTAGGACAATGCGTTCGGCAGGCTCAAAGGCTGTTGATGCAGTTAAATCCAAATTCAGCAGGCTTAAAACAACTATCGACAGCACTTCAAAACCGCTGAGCAAGTTTACACATTCGCTCAAATCTGCCGCAAAAAGAGTGTTCTTAATGGCAGGCGTGCTTGTTTTGCTGAAAGGAATACGTTCCGCTGTCGCAAACGCTGTTTCAGGCAACGAAGAATTTGCCAAGTCCCTGAACGAGATAAAAGCCAACCTCACCATAGCTTTTACGCCGATAATGAACACAGTTATGCCATATCTCAATACGCTTATGTCGGGCGTAGCGACGGCGACAAAAACTGTGGCGGCGTTTATCTCTGAGCTTTTCGGCACCACCTATCAGAAGTCCTTGCAGGCGACAAAGCAGGCGCAGAAGTCAGCGGAAAAGATAAAGAAAACTCAGGACACTTACCTTGCGGACTTTGACGTTGTAAGAGTTGCACCGGATCAGAGCAAGTCCGATACAGACAGTTCAGAGGGCGGCATTGATTACTCAGCCATAAACGGCGACAACGTTCAGCTTCCTGATTGGGCGGAGCGTATGAAAGACGCCATTAAGTCGGGCGATTGGGCAGGAGTTGGCTCTCTTGTGGCTGAAAAGGTCAACGGAGCTTTCGCATACATCAACTGGGACGGTATTCAGAAAAAGCTGAATGGCTTTGTGGATAAGCTTACAGACGGTCTGAACAGCTTTATTAACGGAGTTGATTGGACAGGTCTTGGGGACAGCTTCGGCGGCGGTATAAACACTATTTTTGGCGCAGGATACCGCTTTATGAAGAAGTTCGATTGGGCAGGATTCGGCAAGGGTACGGCTAATTTTCTTAACGGCGGTATAAAGAAAACGAATTGGTCGCTTATCGGCAAGACCCTTGCTTCAAAATGGCAAGCTATCATCGACTATCTTTATTCGTTCGTTACCACCTTTAATTGGTCGGGCTTTGGCTCGTCCATAGGCACTTCTGTGAACGGCTGGTTTGATGAGATTGATTGGGGCAAGGCAGGAACGACTATCTCTGAGGGCGTGAAAGGTCTGCTTGATACGGCAATAAACTTCCTGCAAACTGTGAATTGGCAGGGCATAGGTGAAAAGCTGTGGACGTTCATTTCTACAATAGATTGGAGCGGCATTGCCACAAAGCTTTTCAAGGCGATAGGCTCAGCTATAGGCGGTGCGGTATCGGTGCTGTGGGGCTTTATCAAGGACGCTGTTTTCAGTATCCGTGACTACTTTACAGAGAAAATACAGGACTGTGGTGGAAATATCGTTGAGGGGCTTTTCACAGGTATTGTTGACGCTTTCAAGGGTATAGGCACTTGGCTTTATGACCATGTTCTTACGCCGTTTCTTGAGGGCTTCAAGAACTGTTTTGGTATTCACAGCCCTAGTAAGGTCATGGCTGAAATGGGCGGATATATCATACAAGGCCTGTATAATGCCGTATCTGAGGGTATTGCAAAGATAAAGGAGATCTTCACAAAGCTTCTTAACGCTGTCAAGGGCGTTTTCAAGGGCATAGGCAAGTGGTTCAAAAAGACCTTTTCAGACGCTTTCGGAGGCGTAAAGACCATTCTCAACGGCATTATAATGTTCGTCAAGAGCATTTTCACAGGTAGCTGGAAGAAGGCTTGGCAGGGTGTAAAGAAGATCTTTAAAGGCGTGTGGGATACGCTTTACAGCGTTGTGAAAGCACCTATAAACCTAATTATCGGTGCAGTAAACAAAATGACCAGTGCTATTGAAAGTGCGGTCAACTGGATAATCGACGGCATTAACAGCCTGAGTTTTGATGTGCCTGATTGGGTGCCTGGCATAGGCGGAGAAACCTTTGGCTTTGACCTTGACACAATAAGCATACCTGAGATACCAAAGCTTGCCACAGGCGGAATTGCGACAGCACCGACCCTTGCAATGGTGGGCGATAACAGGAACGCAAAGGCAGACCCGGAGGTGATCTCACCGCTGAGCAAACTGCAAGGTATGCTTGATAACGGCAAGCTTGACGAGGTGTTAAGGGTGCTGAACGCTATACTTGATTGGCTGAAAGCTTATGACCCTGTGTTCTTCGGAACAGTTGACAGCAAGGTGCTTTTCAAGTGTATGCAGGACAGCAACAATCAGTATAAACGTAAGACGGGAGTGAGTGCATTTTGACAGGAACATTGCTAAAGATAAACGGCGTGTGGGTGACAGACCCTGACCCTGATAGCTGGAGCCCTGTAAACTGTTACGAATGGACGGCAGGTTCAGGACGAGTGAATACAACAGGTCTGTTTGTGGGTGCAAGAAAGTTCTGCAAATATAAACTGCCTTGCAAGTGGACAATGCTTCCTGTCGCAGATTCGGCCGAGATACAATCCCTTATCGAGGACGGACCCGACTTTGCAGAACTGGAGTTTTGGCACAATGGCAAGTATTATTCTATATCTGCCAACGCAAGCGACTATGTACCGCAGGGGCTTGTCAGACTTGACGGTGGTGAGTATTACAAGAGCTGTACTGTCACATTCGCAGAACGTTAGGAGGGCATATGTACACCATAGCAAGCAATGAGATAACAAGCAGGATAGAGAGTTATAAAGCCTTGTGGGGTATGTGGATAGAGGACGCTCAGAGTGAAACACCTGTGGCATATGATGGCATTCAGAACGTTCAGACGGACATTCAAGCAACCTCTCTGAGTGATGATATAGAGCTTGGAGCTGTCTGTTCTCAGAGTGTGACGGCGGAGCTTGTTGACGACGGGACTAAGTATCTTGGAAATGAGTATGTTTTCAGTTTGTATACAAAGGACGCAACTTCATCTGATACAAATGACGAAAAGATACCAATGGGACGTTTCACCTGTGTGAAGTCGAAAAAGTCGGGCGGCAGTGTTCAGCTGACAATGGCGGACAGGCTGTACTTTTCGGATAAGCCATATGTACCACATATCCCTATGCCAAACTGGAATAAAGCCGTCGAAGACGACATCTGCAGACAATTAGGATTGCAGAACGGCAATGACTATACAGAGGTGCGACTACTTCGTGACAAGAACGGCAGACGGCTAAGAGATAACAAAGGCAGACTGCTGTACTCAAAGTATTTCTATTTCAAGGTCAGCTCAGTGCCAAAGGACGTGACCATGCGCCAAATGCTGTCTTACCTTGCCTCAGCTCAGGGGCAGTTCGGGTATGTTGACAGGTACGGAAAATACGTCCGAAAGTGGTATGGCAAACCGGTGAAAACGCTTGACAACAACACCATAGACCTGCCAACACTGTCAGAAAGGCAGAATGTGATAGTGGGCATAATCTGCAAGGTGAGTGATGATGTAACGCTGTCACTTGGTGTGACAGATACAACGCAAGGTCGAGTCTTGGAGTTTGAAAATCCATACATGACAGAGTCTTTGCTACAATCTCTGTGGCGCAGGATAGGCGGCTTTTCGTGGTACACCACTGAGCTGTACCACAGACTTGGTGACCCACGTTTCGACATAGGTGACGTGGTGACCTACACCAACGGCGCAGACAGCTATGACATACCGATAACGAATTTAGGATTCAATTTTGACGGCGGACTTTCAGCAGACATTTCTGCGGTAGGTCTGAGCGTTGAAGAACAGCTTTAAGGGGGCAAGATAATGGCTGATGAAAATGTGACATTGGCACAGGATATCACTGAAAATGACTATCCTATGCAACACGCAGGCGAGGAAATCGATGAGATACTGAGCCGAGCCGGCAAGATACACTATGGCACTGTGGAACACAAGATGACGGGAGCAAATGCGCTGATGAGGATACCGCTTGGACTGAATTTTGTTCCTAAGCAGGTTATAGCAACACTACGGCAGACAGACGCACCAACACCATACAAGACGTTCTGCACCCACGTTAGTGGTTCGGGAAAGTCGTACTATCTGAACGTCTGCATGGGAGCTAATAACGGGTCAACAGTAAATGTCCCGACAGGAACGTACTATGTGGATTACATTGCGATAGAATAGAGGGGGATTAAATGACAATAACATTAAATGCAGATTATGACGTAACCCTAAGCACAGCCCTGCTGGGCTATGTGGGCGAAACGAACGCCCGTCCTGTGTCTGTCGAAGGGCTGACAGTAGACGGTGCAGACCGCTATGTGCTGACTATCGACTATGGCGACGGCACTGCCTACGAGATCGATATCACAGGCGGACAGTGGACGCCTACCGCAGATATCTTACGTTCAGCGCAGACAGTCAGCTGTCAGATATGTGCGAAAAAGCTGTCAGGCGATGAGTATATTTTAGTAAAAAAATCACGCATATTCCGCCTGAGAATAGGTGCGGCTATAGGCGATGTTGCCGTGCCGTCACCAAGTGTGGCAGCTGACGCACTAGACCGCATAGACGCCATAGGCAGGCAGGCGCACGCAGATATGCAGACAGCCGTCACCGCCGCAGAAACGGCAACAACAGCGGCTGAAAATGCAAAAAAATCTGCCACAAACGCAGGATTGTCAGCCGACACGGCAACGCAGGCGGCTGAACGTGCCGAAACCGCAAAGACAGCGGCTGAAACGTCCGCAACGCAGGCAGAAACCGCTATGCAGGGTGCAGAAACCGCACGTGCTGAAGCGGTCACATCACAGAATAACGCTAAAATATCCGCAGCCCAAGCATCTACATCAGCACAGCAAACCGAAGCCGACAAGACCATAACGGCAGGATACGCTAAAACCGCAAAGACCTGCGCTGACAGCACTGCGGCAGACAAGCAGGCAGTGCAGGAAATGGCAACACAGGTCACAACCGACAAGGCTAATGTAGCGGAAAACACTGCTAAGGTTGCAGAGGACAGAACAGCCGCTGAAACTGCCGCACAGACAGCACAGGCGGTGGCTGATAGTCTGCCAGACGATTATGTAACGGCGGTCGGGAAAATCGCTGAAAACACGGCTGAAATAGCTAACCTAAAACTAACGGACAAAGAGTTGCAACGCAGGGTAAATGCACTGTATTCCATCGGTCAGGGTATCACGCACCAGTTTGAAACTGACAGCGAAACGGCGTATCAGAAAACTGTGCCTACAGGGGCGAAGCTGATGTCGGTTAAAAATATCGGTGGCAGGTCGATTGTTTGGAATCAAATATTTGAGGCGTATTCTGGCACAAATAACGGTGTAACGGTGGCAACTGAATCAGACGGAACGATTACCCTAAATGGAACTGCTGAATCGTCATATATCTATTTCAAACCCCTTAGCCCAGCCCAAAATAAGGTTGGAAAATACATTTTAAAACTGCTGATTTTGAATAATCCAGATAGTGTAACAATGCGTTATGCCTATTTCAATAGAACAATTACAACGCCAGCAGTTGATAAAGGCACTGCATCTGTCCTAGTAAACCAAACCGCAACAGACATAGAACTGCAAAAAGTTGCTGGAATTTCAGGATTTGCGGTCGGCACAGTTTTCAATGACGTTAAAATTAAAATTCAGATTTTCGATTTAACCGCCATGTTCGGTTCAGGCAACGAACCTAGCACCTGTCTCTTATACACATCTCCGAGCCCACGAGACACTGAGCGATCTCG
>ERZ1026959.194-NODE-194-length-17614-cov-5.934279_pt1 | contig 17614 bp, 27 predicted proteins | sample MGYA00519299_ERZ1026959 | MGnify/ENA primary metagenome ERZ1026959 (study PRJEB26926, sample SAMN06164517) | human gut metagenome | biome: ENVO:00009003; feature: ENVO:2100002; material: ENVO:00002003 | host: Homo sapiens | place: USA | collected 2012 ... | reverse complement strand
TACGAGATCGCTCAGTGTCTCGTGGGCTCGGAGATGTGTATAAGAGACAGGACGCTGCCCATACATGTTATCATTGGCCTGCTCCACTTTTTTCCCAGTGAACAGACCGGCAACGAATGTCAAAGCCGGAACGCCGTATTCAACCACCTTAGGATGTTCTTCTATATAATTAGCAATCTTGGTAGCCATTGACAGGTATTTATCGACACCCTGTGGTTCCGGCTCTATTTTAAGAGGGATACCCATGTTCTTGGCGAAGATGTCTGCAAATTCATTGGCTTTCTGCGCTGCCTCCAGCGGATCCGCATGTTTTTCCTCAGTCATATACATAAGCATGTAACTGAACGCTTCCGCACGTGTCGTAAATTTCAACTCTGTCTGCGGTTTCTTTGACTGAAACATGGACACCCCCATCTCTTATTTCTTTTTGGCAGGTTTATCCTCTACCGAAATTTCCGAACAGGATATGCCTTGCAGCATCTGCATCGCACTTCCCATAATACCGTTGATGGCTTCCGTATCATTGTAAACTTCCGGCAAATCGGCCTCTCCTATTATATAGGCTTCAATATCTCTAGCTTTTGCGACAATATCCTTTTGAGGACTACCAGTGCCGAGCAACTCAACAGCCTGTCTTACCGCAAACTCCCTAATTTCTATTCTTGATTTAAACATAGTCCAGCTTTTTTACGATTAATAATAAATGAGGGTGGAATCCCCACCCTCACGAAATCAATTGCGGCAAGTTTCATCCACCGTAACATTGGTACTGGCCAAGTTATATGTAGATGTCTGTCGGAACTCACGGTTTCCACAACCGCCACAACCTCCGTTTCTGCCACGGCCACAGCCACAACCGTCATTGTAGAAGACTTCCTTGTTCAACTGGAACAGCTGCTCACCGAAATTGGCCTTCATGTCGCCCACTCCCTGAACGGTAGCGGAAATTGCACCGTTAGCAGCATACAACTGCTGCCCAGCCCAACGAACATCAGGTTCCATACAGTTAACACGTCCTGTCAGATTAGCCAACCCTACTGCAAATTGTACTTTTTCATTACAGTTATTATGCCAACTGTACACGAAGAAAGCAATAACAATCACAGCAGCGATAACCCAGATAGCAGCGGTAGCGCCCCATCCCTTTTTGTGTTCGCACTCCAGCTCACGCATTGCGGCGTATTCCTGGATGCTCATTCCTGTTACATTATCCATAATTATGATTTTACATATCACGGTCAATATTGACCGCAAAGGCAAATTACGGAATAAGTTACTTGCAGATAAAATATTTATTTTCCAGTTTGTTTACTATTTCTTTCCAATTGTTTTCCACAATCCATACCCTTTGTTTTTTAGCATTACGCCGCATCGAGCCGACAGCCTGTTTGGTTCTGTTAGTCAATGACGCTATCTCCGTGTCAGAGAAAATCTTGGCTAAATAACGCACAAGAAGATATCTGGCATTCGCACACTCTTCTTTATTGCTATGTATAATACCTGTTTCAGATATTCCCGTCACTGAAGCGACAACCTGCAATACATCCTTATATATTTCATCACTTTTCATATAATAATCACTGTTTGGATAAACAAAATACGTCGGAAAATTGTTAAGCAGTCTGGGACCGCAAAACAATTCTTGTTCCGACGTATTGTTTCTCCTTAGCGACTTCTACCTGATAAGGAGCGTGCGGTCCTTTTCTTACAATCCGGACCGCCGAAGGTTTTTGTTATAACGAAAGACTGAATTGAAAAAAAATACAATCTATAAATTACGGGCACCTCCTTTCTTTCTTAACCATCTGACAATCATCATAGACACAAGCAATATATTCATTATCATAGACCATCCACCTATCTCTATTTTTGTTTTTTGCCACCAGTTTAATTTCTTCTCCACCTCTACAATCTCAGGCACTTCGATTCGCTTGGTTACCGTCATATAATGAGGAACAGTTACTATAAGTACCGAATTTGGCCATATTCCCAACGAATGTTGCAATATTCCACCTGAATATCGAGCCCAGCTATATGCATAAGGATTGGACAGGAAAGATGTTGTATCACGTACTGCAATACTATCTTTATATGGTACCAATCTCTCTGTTATGGTGGTATCATGTACTTCCACTGTTTCCGTTGTCTTAATCTCTACAGGAACATATCTAGTCTTGCATGAAAAGATAAGCAAAATCATTATCGCTATCGTTATCCATATATAAATTCTCCGTTTCATAAACTTAGCACTTGTTTCCTGTTATCCCCATCAGCCCGGTAACTGACGTGTACCCAAGCAAAGTTAGACTCATCAATGAGTTGGTCATAGGGAAGATTCTTCCGGATATACTCAAACAACAGCTTGTTTTGCTGTCTGTTCCCAGTGTCGATATCGGCAGCTTCCCCCTTCATGTGCTGCGAGGTCTTGCTTCCCTTGACAGCCACATTAAGTTCAGGACAGCGATAACCACTGTTTACTGTTATAGGCTTGCCATACCATTCTCGTAATGGATCAAGCACATTATCCACCAAGGCAGTCAGAGCAGTCACATGCTCCTGTCTACATCTGTTGTTTATTCCCAAGCGGTCGGCCGTGTTACTACGGCATAATTCCGCAATCGTGAAAAACTTCATTTCTTATCCTCCTTTTTATTTTCGTTGTCAAATAGTATCTGAGCCATGATCTTGGCAATATCATCCTTATTCTCGATAATCACACTCATTGTCTTCTCTGCTTTGCGCAACTCCGCTTTCTCCCATGACTTTTCACGAACTGATTTAAATTCACAGAAAATACAGTATCCCGTCCAGACCAGGGAAAAAACAGGGAAAGGGATAACCACACAGCATAACAGGTCAATGAAGCACAACTCTATGAACGGGGTGAAATACTTCTTCGCCTTGACGGCTGTTTTTTTGTACCCAGTGGATGTTCTTGCCTCTCCCCGTTGCTTGGCTTTCATTACTCCCGTGATAAGGTCTACTAACATCGCCCCCATTGTAGCCGCAATACACAAGGCTATAAGCACAATATGTATCATCATGTGCTCGTTGATAAAATTGTAGATTACATCTCTCATTACTTTATTATTTATACTAACTTTTAATACTTACAACCACAAGTTTAATACTGTATAATCCATCATTAATAAGAAATATTAAAATTTCCAATCACTACTTACGACATCATCTGTTGCGCCGCCTGCAACTCCTGTAACTGTTTCTCATATTTTTCCAGTACCGCTATAATCTTACTGGAATTCGGGAAGTTGCCGGCCTCCAATGCCGCCTTGAATGGTATAAGTCCCTTCTCAGCCTGTGCCATTAAAAGCTGGTTAGTCAACGCCCTGTATACCGGACTGTCGCTATCCTCGCTAATTGAGATATCAATGTCAATATCATACATTGTATCCATATTATAGGGAATGGATTCACCGGCGACATTGACCGCTTTCGGGCCTGTATAGAAACATTGCATCACCTTTACTACCTTATATGCCACTTCAGTAAGAAATGAATTGAATGTATTTATAAGATCCAGTATGGATGATGAGGCCTGTGCGGCCTTTGCCTGATAAAGCACACCGCTCTCAGAACTTCCCGATTTACCTTGTAGTGCCGCTTGGACTCCTGACACGTCCTCCACCATGGAACGTGACAGTTGTATGATATAGTCGAAGCCTCCCGGAATGGATGATGCGGTCTTTGTATCAGGGGCATTGCCAGATCTTTTGCTTGTATATAATATTACGCCGTTACTCTTCACATACTGCTCCGCTATATCCTCTATACTCATGTTGTCAGACAAGGACTGTTCATCTATCATCAACACCCCCTTGGCCGCATTACGAATATAAAAATCAAGGGCTACCATGTAGTAATTGAAATATTCCTGAGACGGGATAATTTCAGATATGAACGGATGAAATTCTCCGTCAATATAGGGATATGGTTTGAACACAAACGGATGGAAAGATTCGGATCCATTCCAATACGGACTTTGTCCTTCCTCCAGCACAAATCCGTCCGGGGAAAGATAACGGTAATACCAATACGTCTCGATTCTCCGTTCATAAGTGATCAGATTCTCGGCCGCATATTTATCCGGATCCATGAATGTAACGGGAGTTCCGTCCGTATCCAACATGGGAGATCCATCAGGATTACGTTTTATATTAAGTTCAAGACGGCTACGGTTTATTTCCTTAATGCGCCCTTTCTGATCATAAGGAACAAAATAAGGCTCACTCTCCAAGGGATCGTTACAAAACCAGGCCTTCCGCCTCTCCTTCGTCCATAATTCAATAACACGGCATTTTCCGAACTCTGAAGGATAGTAGAAATCAGTGGATTCAATCTGTGACGTGCGTGTGTCACGGCTGAACTGCGAGGCGATATATTCATTATCAAGGCAATGGTTATATATCTCCTTCAACTTTATATCATCAGAATCCGAATGTGAGAACAAAGCAAGTACCTCGGAGAAGTCAAGATCATGAAGGAGACCACAAAACCGTATGTCTGCAAGATTGAAATCAAGACTGTCGGGAAAGAATACAAAATTCGGATTTACGTAATCAGTGAACACGTCCAGTTTTCCACGACGATAAGCCCATGATATTTTATATATCGGCAGACCGGATATAAGATATTCCTCAAAAGTACGCGCATCCAATTCTGAACGCCTGTTGAGCTTCATGTTCTGCCGGAGCAAAGCTGACATAATGTCCGCATATTCCTTCTCCTCCGGATCAACAGCATTGCATACCGGTGCGGTATCGTTCATTCTGAACTGCCCCTGCACGACTCGTTTAATCTTACCCAATATGTTGGTCTGCAATGCCGGTATACCCTTTTCCTTAAGATATTGCTCTTTCGTTATATGCCGCCCGTTGTAAACAATCTGTCTCTCATACTGTTTTCCGTAGGCATACGATTTGCATTCGGCACGCATTTTTCTGAAAGGAGCAAGGCGGCAATATGCATTATAGGCTACATGCAGCCATCTCTCGGCCCGCCGCTGTCCGTCGAATTTTCGATGCCCGTAAAGCAAGGAGTCGGATATTTGTTCGTTATCGCGCATGTTCATTATTCTTTTACGACAAAAGTAGCTTAATAAGAACTGGACGGATGTATATAATGCAGTCAGCATTATATCAAAGCAGTTACGGCAGATGAGATTATATTTGTATTATCAATCGTTTTTTATTATATGGGAAAGAAAACAATATGTATGGATCTTACGACAATTAAGACTTATGAAAACATCCATAAACAAACCGGAAATATTCAAATATGCCATTGCGCTTACAGCCCGGGCAGGAAAAGCCGGCGGTAATTATCCAGATATAGCAGCTACAGAAGACAATGAAGGTGTACTGGACCTTTATCTTACCGCCGCAGTAAATGAAGCGGAAGGCGAGCTTCGGCGCAAGATAAAAGACAGTAATGATATAAACATGACCTCTTCCGGGAATGAAATTATCATTGAATTCAAAAACTTCATACGCATGGATGAAGGTATCACGGACATGATACGCACGGCAATGAGACTGTATGCTTCACATTATCTTGCAGCCGCATGGCTGGAGCCTACAACGGCTAAAGAGCTTTGTGAAGGATACAGGACCAGTGCAGCCGGATACTTGAACAAAATAGCATCCGCCCTAAACCAACGATCAGAATTCATCGTACCAGAAGCTGACTACGGACAACGCAACAGAGACAACCTTTATACAGGAATAGGTTGCACAGGTATGGATGTGCTTACAACAGAAAATCCATCCGGTCCAGATGTTATATTAAGAGACAGATATAATAATCCTTTAATATACAAGCCATGAGAGAAAGAGAAATTTGGATACGCCTGCTGAAGAAGCAGATAGTAAACGATGTAGCGGTGCAATGCAATCTGATAGGACGCTCATTACAAAAGAGCGAAGATACAGAAGAAACTGCATCAGAAATAATGACACCTGATGATGAGGCAACAAAGCCGGTTGTGGCCAGAGCGATGACGGAGGCTTTCGGTGAGGTGAAACGTGTCTGTCAGCGATATCTGATAACAGGCCGGGACACAGACGACAACCGTCTTGAGAGAATCAACGAAATGAACCGAAGTACTGAAACGATATCATCCGGATCACTGGGAACTTACAGCCTTATACCCGGACAAAATTACATCATCCGAGTTATTACAGACGTATCTGTAACGGTAAGCACATCAACAGACAAGGTGCTTGGTCAAGTAACCGGTACCGGGCAGTTTGAGTATATCCCTTCATCAAACGAGAGGATAAAAATAGAAGGCAGTGACGGCAAAGCGGAGGTGACTTACTTTTTTGGTGACTTCGGCATGTATGAATTAAAGCTTTCCATGCCTGCAAGTTTCAATATCAGTATGACAGAAACCATCAAAAGTTGCGCACACCGTATGATGGTGGATTATGTAATGAGTGCTGTCCTTAATAACCAGCTTCCGGAAAAGGCGAAAGAATACGCGAATTTCTTCACCGGTGACATAGAGGGTTTGCGTGATGCCTTACGTTCAAGAATAAAACTGATGGGCAGGAGGTCCACGGATTGGAGTTGATACGGTGCCGATTCCGAAAGACCGGACTATGTGCCATCTCCGGAACCGGCTTTTTCCAATGCGGACACCCGTTTTTCCAGTTCGGACAAACTGGACTCCAAGCCGCTCACATCCGGTATCTCACCACGTATATCGGTCAAGGATTTTAATATTTCCTCAAATTTCTTGTCATATTCTGATTTCATCCGTTTCAACTCGTTTATCGCGGATACCATAAGCTCAAGATTCTGCTTGGTCTGGCTCTGGTATGTCCTGAACTCTTCACGATGATCATCATACGCTTGGTCCGCCAACCTCAAAATATCAACGATTATCAATCCTGTAAATGACAGATAAAAATCACCAGTTCCGTCCCATTTTCCGGAAAGTTCATATTCCTGCCATTCCTCCGATTGGTCAATATGCTTCGTCTTTAACGCATAATCCCCCTGTATATCCGTAAAACCGATTGTAAGATCACCTGCGGATTTACAAAGGAACCGCACTGAAAGATACAAAGTATCATATTCTTCCGTGTAGTCAACAGTTATAGAAATGTTCTCTCCCGTCAGTTCCTCTTTCTTCTCACTAAATATCCTATGTTTCTCCGGCTTCCTGATGAGGCTGTTTTTCTGCGATACTCCTCCATTGCTAATATACAGCAACTTCCGGTATTCATACAAATTCATATAGGCCCCCAAAGCATCATCTGAAAGATTGAAAAACTCCCATCCTGTTTTATCCGAGAAAGCGGAATTATACAGGTAATTGAATGTTGACGAGCATATATCAACTGCATCAGCATAACTTTCAGCCGCCATTGATTTATCAAAAACAGGCTGGCTATCATTACCATCTCCCGGTAAATAAGACGGAAGGCCAACACCCCCTCTCCTGCTATTCCCGATTTCCTCTCTTTGCGCTTCCTGTCTGCTTCCTCCCTCAAGACGGAATACTGTCAAGACTTTACCTTTTTGTCTCATAAGCCGTTATCTTAGTCGTTTTTCAGGCATGATATCATATATCAGCCGTATTCCTGATATGTTCTCCTTAGCTGTCAGTGCTGTTTCCAACGCAATGCGGTAGTATTTGAAATACCTTCCTCTTATCGCCCCCACACGTCTGGCCTGCGTTTCCCCTATCTTATACCATTTCTTTCCATCCTGTGAGGCAAACAGTATCATTTTCTGCTTACCTGAAAAGATGCCTTGTACTGACATATCCATAAGCCGTTTTAACTGCAAAGTATCCAGTTTTAACGCTCTTGTGACAACAATCCCTTTATTTATCACCTCGGAGGAATAATCATATATATCTGTGAGTCGTACAACCCTGTCTTCAATATGCACGTACGAATATGGGAATATATTGACAACAGATCTGACACGTCCAAACACGGCCGTGTTCCATCTGTTTTCAGGAAGGGAGAGCACAAAAGACGTATCCATATCCTTCAACATAAAAATAACCCGCTGGTTTGCATAATCATAGGCTATCATGGCCGTCTTGATCAGTTCAACAGGAGGTTCATCAATTATTTCCATATCTGTTCCGATTTCTTCCGGCACAGGTTCGAAAACTCCCTGCAACGCCTGTGATATACAATCTATGGAAGCCCCATTTGTGATCATAACACCTCTGGATGAAATGAACAACACTTCCGAATCCATCTGTGTGATTGATCTGGAATTCAGGCATACGTCTCTCTGTATCGGAGAAATGGTTGAATAAAACCCTTCGGAATTGACGCTCATCGCATAATTTCCGTCAGAACAGAACAGTAGCATGGGAAATTGTCCGAACTGCCCCTGTGATATGGCTGTAGTAACCGGACACATCGCATAAATGTTGCCGTTCCCTATTGTATAAACCCCGTTCAACGGGAAATAAAAAGGGTTTCCCACTTCCGAGACAAACATCTTGTTGTTCAGTTCCTCAGACTGCAACGGCGTGACGGACGGAATGGATGACTTTATAGTGGGCACATAGTTAAGATCAAAAAAATATGCTCCGTTTAAAGTCGGATGTTCTGTCAAAGGATACTCAAACGCTAGGGAGCCGACCACAATAACCATCTTGTAGGCGTCCGTATCAGGATAAAACAGATATACAGGAAGTATATGTTCCAAAACTTCCGTATCACTTTTAACTACAATATCCCCGTTTTTTCCATGTATATACGTATATATAGAGACTGAAATTTCTCCACTGCCATAAAGATATTGTGATATGCACATGGGACTGAATCCCTTGAAAAAAGTTCGTTTCACATTTGCAATATGCAGACGGCTGTTATATGTTGTGGAGAAGTCAGGGATGATGGTGTCGTGTGTCATATAATCATCTGTCAATGTTTCCCTAAGTTCCAATGTTCCCAATATGTTTGTAGTATCCCCCTCATCAGTACTGAACAAATATTCCAAGTTGGTTGAAAGACTGTCAAGACTTAGCGATTTGGCATGATAGAAAAGAGAAGCCTCATTTATTTCATCCTTGAATTCATTACGGGTTCCCATAGACCATACCCCATAGTTCTCACCATATCTCTGATTATACGCATCGCTGAATTTCTGTGGAGGATTTGTCGAGAAGTCCGTGTTGAACCCATAATTCACGCTTCCACCCTCTGGAGACGAACTAAGATTTATCCCCTTCGATGCAATTTCCGCATTTATATCATGTGTATAGAGCTGTGATGAAATGAATATGTCTATACTTTTGACAATATCCCCCCATTCCTTAATATTTGAAATTGTATCTTGTGAAGTCGCATATACGAGATAGGAACAGAAAGATGAGATATAAACAACAGTATCATAAAAGATATCATCAACTTTCTCAATAATGGCTGGAGCCGCATCTGTATTAGGGAGCATAAGTATAGGTGCGGATTGCATAATAAAGGAACCGTCATAAAGCCGGTAAGCATATCTCACAAAGAAAGGATAGACAAACTGCCCTTGTTCCTGATGTTCCTTCAAGTACTTATTGATTTCCGCATGAGCCTTGGTACTCACACTGCGGATGTTCTCATCTGCTATGGGATTATTTACAATGCCTTCCTCACGTTGTTTATAATTTACCAGTATGAACTCTTCCGATCTATCCACCTTGGAATATAGAGAAAAATACATTTGAGGTTCCGGCGGTTTCTGCCCCAAATATTTGTAGTTCCCATTTTTCCATAAGAAATAATGCATCCCGTCCTCAGCAAAGGCGACAAGCGTGTTTCCTACCGACAACAACGAACTGGCAGTTATAGACTCATCCAGCAATGTAAGTGACAATTCCCCCTTATTATTCACATCAGCCCAATACAATGACGACAGACCGTCTTGAAAAATAAAATGTGAATATGACGTAGCGGAATGTATATATAACAGTTTAGCGGAGTTATGACTTTGTGGAAGGATATATTCCTCTCCGGCAAGAACAGAGGGCCTGATACTGCCGTCATGAATCTCCAGCCCGACAGATGCGGAAAGCTGCCCGTCAGGAGAAATATCGGAATAAGGTGTCAGGTTAAGTCCCGAGAAAGATATTTGTTTCTCCGTCATAATACTTCTTTTTTATAGAATGAATAATAAACATCACAAATATAACAACTTACATGTTCCTGTTCTGTATATTCTGAACAGTTGAGGCTATATCTCTTACCGGAGATGTCGAGATCCGCCACACAACGGTCACGACAGTACCGTCCTTGCCTTTCAGAAAAAACGGCTTCCCATGAAAACGCAACCTGCATATCTCATTTCCACCCCCGATTCTTTTCAAAGCACGTGTCACATACGGACTATGAATCTCACAAGATGAGGGAAGAAAAAGAAGATGGGGACGGTTCTCACGCAACGGATCATAAGAGAATATCATATATGCCCTCGCTTCCCCCAGCACAACGACCTGTACAGAGTATTTTTCCGTCAATCCGGCTTTCCGAACACATTTTTTACTTATAGTCACATGCTTATGCCTGCCATTAACATATATATGATGCTGAAGCACGGGAATCTTAAGCTCCCGTGCTGTTCTTTTAATATCTGACGGTATGTCTGCCAATCTCATAGCGGAAACAACGGTATCAGTTTGTACGCCACCGTCTCACCGTCATGCTCGTCCTGCACCTTCCATTCCTCAAGCCGGAAAGTGTATGAGGTTACCAGCGGATCTATTTTCAGATCATACAATATCTGGCTTGGCGGTGTCGTATCCAGATCAGCGTAGCTGGAAAAGAAGCGAAGGCATCCGAGAAAACGTCCTCCCACATGATTGATATGTGTCCGGTTCATCCATTCAGGCTTGCATGGTTGGAGCATGACGCTGTCCTTCCCCAGTTCCTTGAATATGATAAAAGCTCCGGTGGGCATTTTGTCACGGACAAACATCCGTCTAAAAAGAATGTCCCTGTGCAGCCTGGTGTTCCGAAGACGGCATACGGATGTATAACCTGTCCTTACCGGCTCCTTTCTGTTTTCCTCCAGCCGCTTGTATTTCTTATCCAGATCCTCTATATGATCCGGATGAATCAGAATATTTTTTCTCTTATTCTCCATGGTCAGTCCTCAATAAAATCAATCATGAAATACTCTTTCCAGGACACATCCCCGTTGTCAAAGCACACAAGTGCCCGGCTCCCGTCCTTTGAAATCTTCCTTACCGTCCCCGTACAGGTGATATCCCCGTCAAAAAAAACACGCGCACCTTCCTTGCACTGTGTTCTGAATACATTAATTTTCATTGTCGTCTTTTTAATTTAAATGGTTGGATTATTAGAATACTGTTTGTTGCAATGCAACAGCTCGAAATAGCCTGTCATGGCTCCCCTTGGAAAAGCACAATGACATGGAAGACCATATATCTGACATGCGCAATGTTCGCACGGTGCTCCGGTCTGCTCATATTTCGTAACCGCATCCTTTCTTGTCATAAGCTCATTATAATGTATCTCGCTACATTCCTTCCAGTCATTATCCTTCGGACGTACGGACATGGCCGGATCTATCTCCGCATAATAATAACGCATTTCTACTTTCTGCGGATTAGCACGCGATACAAGTATACGTCCGAAATGACGGTAAAGCCTGTTCGGCAGCACCTTGCCCTCCGGCACGGAGCGCAACTGCGGTATGAACTGGTCCTCCTTGTGGAAGAGCCGTATGAGTCTTATCACCCATAATAACATCTTTTTTCTCATTGTTCCTGTTTTTTTGTTTCCTTGCGGACATGACGATAAATAACATTCTGTGCGTTGAGGCTTATTTCATCACACATTTCTCCGAATAACGTGCTCATACGCTCATCACCGAAACTGTCTACATACCGGGTAATGTCCCGGCATTCTGCCGCAGCCTTCTTCGCCCTGACCACTACGGGAAAGGGTTACGGAACGATCAAATCCTTTGAGATATTCCTCGAACTCCAGCGCCGCGCCATAAAGCATGTCAGCGAATACGAATACCTGATGCATCAACACCAGTGCCTTATCCCTCTCCTGTGGTGTGAACTTTGGTAGAAGAAATGACAACGGCACATGTTCACGAACATTCTGCAAGGCCGCAATTTTTCGTTGCAGCTCGGCCATTCTGGCGTAACGGCGTTCCTTTATCGCCATAGCAAGCTGCCTTTGTAGTTTTTCTAGTTCTTTTTCCATTTTATATCCATTTACGACGGCTGTTGCCGCCAAGGTGAACAATATTAAACATCTCCTTGACACGGTCCAACACATAATCTCCATAGAGGTTGCGAAACTGCGACAGATCCTCCATGTCGATATTTGTCGTGCCGAATGTAAGCATCTCATGCCGAAGTTCGTAACGCATCTGCAAGATGGTCTGTATGACATTGCACGATGTGCCGAAATGCTTTGCATTTTCCTCCCGCCCAATCTCGTCAATTATCAGGTGTCCGGCCATGCCTTTTGTTGTCCATCTGTCAAGTGCCTCCGTACCTTGGGAGGAATAGCGTAAGGCTATCTCCGTGGCCGAACGCATCTCAAAACAGATGTCGGAACGGCGACAACCGTATACCAGTCTGTTGATAAGTGCCATATAGACCTGCAATCCTTTCAAAATGGTGGTCTTCCCGCTTCCCACCGGACCATAGAGCAGTATTCCTTTCTTTCCGGACAGCACATCTGACTTATGCCATACCCATTGGTATATCTCGCTTAGCAATTGACAATTAGAACCGTCCACCATGAAATCAGGAGCAGCAGTCCGCATGGAAAGTATCAGCCTATGCTTCCAGAACTTCTCTATTTCCTCATCGGACAACATCATCCTTACGTCTCCCATCCGGAAGTTATACGTTCCCCTCTCCTCCCAGTTTGATGATGTGCGGGGGATCGATTTCATGACCGTAATTGTAGTCCTGTCCTTCGGTTCGGGCATTAGTTCTTTTATCTGTTTTGGTTCTTTCATCGGATTTACATTCAAGCTTTTTATTCAGCCAATTGGAGAAATGCCTATATTCGTCTCCCGGATTGACCATTGTACAATTCTCATTCTGAAGTTTCCGGAAAAATTCTTCCAGAAAATCCGATAATGTTTCCTGATTAAAAGCCTTGTATCCCTCATGATGTTTGTTCATGATGAGGCCTTCCGCCCAGGAGTCGTTCCGCTTCATCTCATCAAACAATTCCTGCAAGGGTTTCAAGGGGGAAGAACCAAAAACTTTTTCTTCTTCTTCTTGAAAGAAAACATCATCATTATCATTCTCATAATCATTTATAGTTAGATTTGTTACGCTTTGATAGCTTTTGTTACTTTTGTTATCACTTGTTAGATTTGCTGCCTTGTGATAACACTTGTTACTTTTGCTATCTTTTGTTACGTCCTTATTATACCGGCTGGCCATGCCTCTCTTGCCGGCCTCACTTCTCTTCGCTATAATATCATCGTATTTGTCCTTATTAGAGTCTATCTGTTTCTTTATAAAGGAGAATGCCATTTTAGCCAACGGTCTCAGCTCCGACAATGTCCCCGACTCGGCATATTCAATGACCGCATCGTACACCTCAAGTCTGACCTCCGGTGGATAATCCACTAGCACCTCTTTCCATTCAGTATAAAAAACAAAAGACTTCCGTCTGCTTTCCTGTCCCATATACGAGTATATTATTTAATTATTTATTAATAGTCAACCTGAACAAGCCACGTTTTACAACTTTTCTTTGTATCAGTCCTTCCCTTATCATTACCGGAACAAGATTCCGCACATATTCGATAGAGATGAATTCCGTTCTGACAAAAAGATCCTGCAAGGTCCCCAAAAAGCCATCCGGCCCGCAATTTTCTATAGCACGAAGAATACATACTTTTGAGAAGCCCAATTTAAGCAACAAGGCACGAGAAAGAATGACTGTATCAGGTGGTACGTAATCCTGAACTCTCTTATGTTCAACCAGCAGATCTGTTTCAACCGCCATACGCACACGATGGTAATCTCTCCATTGCCCGTTGCCACAAGTCAGTTTTCCCGCCCTACGGTCAATGTCAGCCACTGTGGTACACGTACCATTATAGGTCAATATTCGATCTCCGATTTTCAGTTTTTTAAATTGTAAGGCATTCATGATATCATATTATTTAAGTCTTTATTAGTTAATTGGTAGTTTCATAAAACACATCCACATAGTTTTGCCATGCCTTCCGGTGGTGTGACCGAACAACGGCTGCCGTCCGATGGCTTTCAATACTTCTTTAACCGTTATCTGGTCTTCATTCCATTTGAAAATGAGAACGCCGTAATTTTCAAGTACTCGAAAGCATTCATCAATTCCTTTTTTTATCACCCTTGGCCAATCTTCGGGAAGTTTACCATACTTCTTGGCCAACCAACTTTCTTTACCCACATTTAAAAGATGGGGCGGATCAAAGACTACCAGTTTAAAAGATTCATTTAGGAATGGCATATTGGTAAAATCAGATACAATATCCGGATGAACTTTCAGACTTCGACCGTCGCAAAGAGTATGCTCTTCATCTCTAATGTCAGCAAACAAGGTCCAAGGATTTTCCTTGTCGAACCAAAACATACGGCTGCCACAACAGGCATCTAATATGATTTTTGTTTCACTCATTTTTCATATGTTTTGAGGGTTATTGTTTTTCTTCATTTTTCAAAAAGCCACTCCGGTCAGGATATACCTTTTGTACCAGTTTCTCCATTTCCTCAATAGCTTTATAGGCATTATTTATATCATCTTCACGATAGGGATTGTTAGGATTATCGCCAAATAAACCATATATGACCTTGTATGAGAGCCTGTGAGCACGTTGCCTATCAATGTATTTTTGCTCACAGGTAGCAGTACCGTCAAGCGTTCCGCCAAGGCTGTTTGTAACAGCCATAAGCCTTGCCAACAATTTCTTTTGAGTTTTATTCATTTCTATATTGTTTTACTCTAATTGTTTATCGAAAATCTTAATACATTCAAATAGATAGTAGGCAATCACTGGTATCACCGCATTACCCATATCTTCTATTCTTCTCTTGTCCAATCCATCGGAAAACCCATCATCCATTCGTACATCATCATAGCTTGATTTGCTGTTAAACCGTTTAATTGGAATTGATACAGGGCTTTGTCTTGGTGTCCTTTCATGTAATATCTCTTGTATTGGACGGAAGATTTCAATACGACTTTTGCGTCCGATTTCGCTGGAGTAGGCAATGCCGTAAATACGTTCTCTTCTGTGATTGAACCCAAATTGCGAAGCCGATAAACATTGCCATTCCGCATCATACCCGCTTTTGGAAAGGTCGCAAAGGACTTGCTCGAATCCTCGAATAGTGAGCATTGTGCTGTTTTCAAACATGATGTATTTAGGTCTAACTTCCCCCAAAATTCTTTTATATTGTTTCCATAATCCAGAACGTTCTCCATTGATTCCTTTAACTTTTCCATTTTCCCAATTTTTTTTTTGAAACATTTGCTATTGATATGTCTTGACAAGGAAATCCCCCACTAATAATATCTACATAAGGAGGGTATACAGTGGTGCAAACATCTGTGTATTGTATTGCATCATGGAAATGACGTTTTAAAACTTTCCTTTTATGTTCCTCAAATTCACAATTCTATAAAGTATTAATTCCTGCCATTTCAGCTCCTAATTCAAAGCCGCCAATGCCACTAAACAGGGAACCGTGAGTCAATTTACTTTGCTCCATTTCAATATAGTTTTGAATCATAACATTTCCATAATCTCATCATAGGTTCTTTGCCCTTTTCTCCTTTCCGGTGTCCCGACCAATGCCATACGCTCCCTTTTCCTTTCACTGAAATAGCTGCGTACACACCGGCGGAGATAATTATAAGGATCAATTGTGAACAGTTTCTTTTCACTTACGCCTGATATTACACGGGTGATGATACTTTGCCACGCTTCCTTTATAACATCCTGGCTGTTGGTGAATCCTCCTGAATACATATAGCCTTTGACCTTTGATTCGTAAATGGTAAAAGCGGACACCATCTCCTCCATATTACCTTCTTCATAAAAGTCTATCATAACTTCGGCTATACGGACAGCCTCGCGATAGCGTTGGACCAGATCTCTTTGGGAAGAACCGTGTCTGAAAGGTATTATGACTTTCTTGCAATAATCCCCGCGTGTCGTCAGAACCGGTTTGTTATCTTCCGTCATAATGACTATCCCTTTTATGGAATCAGGACATATCCCATGTTCAGCCGCATACAGAAGCCTGCCATAAGTAAACCGATACATACGCTTCTGTTTTCTTAGTAAGTAACGTCCGTCCGAACCGGGTCTTATCAGTCTTCCGGTGTTGGTGTTCCATAATTCACCATTCCTGCTTATCTCATAGTGGAATCCCGGAATAAGCTTGGGGGTATTCTGCTTCATCGTATGTTATTTATTATAAGGTCAATTAAAACATTATTTCTCGTATGATATCCTATATCAAGCAAGTCACATAAAAAGCGTTTGTTTTGCTCGTGGTTAACTCCCCACTCATTTTTTATCGGGAGTGCCTGTTTTTCGACACTGTATCCTCTATCCTTCAACTCCTTAATCAAATCATCGTCGTCAGCATCCTCTAGAAATTCATCAAAATAATCATCAAGGTCAATTTCCACCTCTACCTCTTTATTTATTTCTATCATTCTCATAAATCTTATGATTTTAAAATCATTCCCCCAACATCATATTATCCATCGCACGCTCCAAATCTGGACGCCAAGCCAAGCAAGATTCCTGCGGATCGCAGAAAGTGTCAATTAGACATTCGGCGGCAATTACAACACGTTGCCAGTTGCTACATCCGCATAGTCTCATCCTGCGTTTGATAAATTCATATAGAATAAGGCGGTTATCCACCTCATCCTCTTCACAGTATTCATCCTTTGCTATTTCCTTACGGATAGCAAGAAGCTCCTGTTTATCCTCATCACCATCATCCCATTCAGTCCATCCTTCCTCATTACACCATTTGCTGTTGAAGAGTTCCTCCATCGGAGAAAGCAGATTATACACTTTCTCAAAATCATCCGTGGATGCTTTTGCTATTGTCATTCCATGTGTTGCCATTTCTATTAAGTTTAAGAGTTTTTATTAGGAAAGGGGGGGCAAACAGGTTGTTCCCCACCATATATCCATTTTCTATCAGTTCCTTCATCCATTTCTCCTCTATAGCAGGAAGGGACTTGGCTCTCCGGTATACTGTCCTGTTTCTAACATTCACCTCATTACCTCTTTTACGAAGCAAATAGTGAAGCTTATATAATCTGCTTCTTGTTGTCATAAACCATATTTATTAGAGTCTTTATATAATCTTTTTGTAGAACTTACATATCTGTCCGTACTTGTTACAGGCACATTCACGATGTCCCTTCGCACTACAAAAACATGAATTGCCCCGATGGTCCGAGCTATTGGCGCAATTACGGCAGTACACACGTTTCGGCTCCACTCTTTTTAACGTCATAGTCACAGGGTTGAACAGGTTCGATAATAACGGCTATACCACAGCTTGAAGCCACATCAAGCTCAAGCTTGCATCCCTTAGACAGTTCCCATC
>ERZ1026959.163-NODE-163-length-18522-cov-6.746521_pt1 | contig 18522 bp, 10 predicted proteins | sample MGYA00519299_ERZ1026959 | MGnify/ENA primary metagenome ERZ1026959 (study PRJEB26926, sample SAMN06164517) | human gut metagenome | biome: ENVO:00009003; feature: ENVO:2100002; material: ENVO:00002003 | host: Homo sapiens | place: USA | collected 2012 ... | reverse complement strand
CGAGATCGCTCAGTGTCTCGTGGGCTCGGAGATGTGTATAAGAGACAGGTTATGCCCACCTATAGTCGCCCCGAAAGCATGATTGTAACAATCCAAAGCTTCCGAAAAAATAGAGTTCTGAATAGTTATGTTGACAGTAGGAAGCTTCAGACCATGCCCTGTGGAATCGCGATTGTATACATGGCGGTAAACAGACATGTTTTCATCCAGTCCCCAACTGGCAGAGCAGTGATCGATAATAACATTACCCACACAGTTACCTCCCAAAGCATCATCCCGGAAGAACACATCCTGCGCCCCCCGACGGAAACGCATATGGCGGATAATAATATCATGCGTATCAAGCAGGAAAGAGGCTCCTGTTACACAAACCCCATCCCCCGGAGCTGTCTGACCTGCAATAGTGATATACGGAGCACGGACGTTTATAGGGGTTTTCAGCCGGATAACGCCCGAAACATTGAATACAACAATACGCGCGCCACCGGTCTCACATGCCTCACGCAATGTTCCGGGCCCACTGTCGGCCAGCGAATTGACCACAATTACTTTTCCTCCACGTCCACCGGGAGTATAGGCCCCTCCCCCTTCTGCCCCGGGAAAGGCAGGTATGTTGCTCTTTATTAAATCCTCCGGTTTGGATGCCCATGGTTTATAAGGACGTCCTTGAACAGCCTCAGACATTACTACAGGTAATGCTTTCGCCCATGCCTCATCCGATTTCCGGTCTATTTCCTTTTGTTGTTCTTCTCCTCTGATTTTTACCGAATCAGGAATTACAGGATACTGTGCCGCCACAGGCAACACACATGCAGTCAATGCTGCCACTGCAAATAGTTTCTTTAGTTGATTCATTTGGTCGCTAAATTATTATTTTTTCTATAACTTCGTAACATAACACCCTGCTTTTAACATGATTCAAACACACATTGCGAGTATTTCTATATCAAAGACGGAACAGAAAGCCTGTTGTACTCTCTATCCGCACATAAAAAAAGAGCTTGACACCGTTTCACCGGGCAAGCTCCTTTTCCGCTTTTCAATAAACATTAATTATATCTTTCCTCCACGTGCCTTGATACGTTCATACCAAGCCTTACGTTCTTTCACTAAATCATATCCCCGCTTAGAGAGGTAATTATTAATCCGGCCTTTGTATTTGCCGAAAGCAGCATGTTTCTTATTTGAATTTTCAGCATCCATGGCAAATTCACGGGCTTCAACAAGCCATGCCATAATCTGCGCTTTCTCTTCTTCTTTCAAGGTAGGAATCATGTCAACCGTAGCTTTATAAGTTACCATTACCACACCATAAGTCATGCCATCTTTCACTGCATCTATCTGCTTGGCATCCAAATAGAGCGAAAGATCGGCCGGGAAAGCGAAATGAGTACGGTAAAGCGCCGCATCCTTTTCAGCTTCGGCAGCTTTAACGGCTTCTTGTTTCGCATCGCCCGTCAGGGTTTCTTTTGCCAGCTTCACTTTGGCATCGCGCGTTTCGTATATGTCATTCAGTTTAAAATAACGGTTGGCTATGATAGTTGTCACTTCACGGGCGGCAACGGTATCTGTCAACTCCAGTTTATCTACAATCTTCTGCGAACGTTTCACAATAGATTCCACGTAAGCCGGATCGCGGCCTTCACGGTCCAAATCCACTGCTCCGGCGGTAATGACTACCGCCATGAGCAACAGAAACATTATACCTGACTTTTGTATCATATCCTGTCTTCTTTCCTCCGTTTATTACATCAACTTTCCTTTAGAAGCCAATGTATCATAATTGTTTCTCAAATCAGACCAGTCAATACAATTTCTAGTGCTGATACCATTAATATATTTCTCAATATTTGTATAGCCGTCACCGGTACAGTCCTTATTAGCATCCGAAGGATCATTAGGATTCAAGCCATTTGCCTTTTCCCATTCATCGGGCATACCGTCACCATCCGTATCCACATACGGAGTGCCTTTGTATTCCGGATATCCCCCCATCTGGCGGATATCGGTGATGATACCCTGTTTATAAGAATCTTTCGGCAAGCGGCGATATTTAAACTGTCCGTCTTCTCCCATTGATTTAGGAGCCAGCCCGGTCAAATCACCGTTAGCATCCTTGGCCATCTTCTTATCATAATAAGGAACGCCTGTTCTCACTTCCTCTACAATACGTTCATCCACAATATCACGGCAAGGAATGTTGGCACCTGCATTTTTCAGTACAAAATCGTATGCATCATGTGCGGAAGTAATGCGGATGTACGGCATTTCAAAAGGACGGTTGCTACGCATATTCTCCGTATATCCATCTGTATTCGGCTGAGTTTCAATCTGGATACCACCTGCCCAGTTGTCCTCTGTAATGGCAGGATAGCCTTCCATAATATTACCATCAGCATAAACACGGCCATACACTTTATGATCCAATTTGCTTCGTCCCGCTTCGGGTTTCAGGATGCGATGCCCCACAGGAGTATCTTTCGGAGTGGCCGGTCCCGGTTTATAATAGTTGTTTATCATATTGAACATAGCGGTATAATCGCCACCGTCCGAAGAGCGATGTACCCAGTTGAACACCACATTGTTTACAAAATTGAAAACACCATTCCAACCGACGGAAGGATTACGTCCCGAATTACTTGCCCACAGGTTACGCATAAATGCACAATTCTCACCACCTAAAGTGCTGCCGAATGCATGATTGTAAGTATCCAGCGCTTTTGCCGAGATAGTATTCTGTATGGTAACATTTACGGTAGGCAGTTTCAGATCTTTTGATTCATATTGTCCTTCGCTGGGGTCGTACATATGGCGATAGAAAGAAATGTTCTCATCCAATCCCCAAGTACAAGAGCAATGGTCAATCATGATATTTCCAATCGGGTTGCCTCCGAAAGAATCGTCACGATGCCATACTTTTGTTTCGCCACGGCGGAAACGCATATGGCGTACCACTACATCATGCGTATTTACCCAAAAAGACTCTCCGGCAATACATACCCCGTCACCCGGAGCTGTCTGTCCTGCAATAGTGACATATGGAGCCCGGACGATAATGGGAGATTCCAATTTAATAATACCTGAAACATTGAAGACAATGATACGTGCTCCACCTGTCTCACAAGCCTCACGGAAAGAACCGGGACCACGGTCATTCAAATTAGTCACGGTAATCACCTTACCGCCACGACCGCCGAAACTGTACATACCTCCTCCTTCAGCACCGGGGAAAGCAGGAATTCGTGCCTGCGGCAAATCGTATGGACGGGAAGCCCACGAAATATATGGACGACCTTCTCTCGCTTCTTTCTGTACAACAGGCAATGCTTTTGCCCAGGCTTCGTCAGAGCGGCGACGTTCTTCACTCATCATTTTCTGGTAGGCTTGCTTCGCTTCCTCAGTCAACTGGGGATACTGGGCCATTGCCACTGGAGCAATAAAAGTAGCCATACACAGTCCTAAAAACATTTTTCTTTTCATACTTTATTCTTAAAAAATTATATCTGTGCTATAAGTAAGTTGGAATTTATATTCCGTTCTCTTTTTCTTAACAATTATCTTTTTCAAGACGCACTTTTCGGGGATATGTACTCAAAAATGCTTGTATCTGTCATAATAAACTAGCAGATATAAAACTATCGTATTAAATTATTTCCTAGCATCCAATGTGCCTTCTGATTCATAATAATCCAACCATCCTTTTGATTGTTCCAACCACGGATTCATATTCAATACATTAGAGGGCAGACCGGACAGATAATAGTTTTCCTGCCATGAAATTACTGCTTCCTGACCATTCACATTATCTACCGGAGTTTCTCTATCCTGTAAAACAAAGTGCTGGCTCCAGAACTCTCCCAACCTATTCATTTCGGCTTGTAAGTCTGCCGCATTATCCACATCTACAGGCTCAAAATCAGCAATGACAGAAACAAGAGGATCTGCCTTTCCGTCATAATCCTTCACTTGTAAATATTTACCCACACGGGCAGTACCATTTAACGGCTCAATACCCAAGGTAGTACAGGTGGTATTGTTATCACTTGCATCATCATTATACAGCATCCAACGCCATAAATCCCAATAACGCTTACCCTCATAAGCTAATTCCACCTGACGCTCACGCAGACAAGCCTTAATAGCTTCATTCTTATCGGTAATCGTTCCCAAGCCATAATTATTGGATGCAGGAATACCTACACGGGCACGAATTTCACCAATTGTTTTCACTGAATTACTTATATCCCCCGTAGCTGCATAACATTCTGCAAGGTTCAACAACAATTCAGCATAACGATATTCGTATACATCAGTGCCATCCCATTGATATGTGTTTGCACTATTTTCAGCCGGATCGGACATTTTACGTACTATCGCCGGACTGCTGCCTTCATTTTCCGTGTAATAATGCAACTGAGAACCATCTTCTTTCGTTTCACTCCAACGATAATTCCAAACTACGGCATCTGCATCCTGATCATATCCCCATTTCGCTCCGGAGAAAGTAAACGTGTAATAGAAACGCGGATCACGATTCTTGAAGAATAAAGAACGGTCGTACCCGTTTATCGCCTCACCGTCATCATTTACAGCTTTGGAACCATCCGCCATCGGGAAAATATCCAACATACCCATAGGAACATGATAACCGGAACCACTGCCACCCATTGTTTTCAAGCGGATTGTTTTCTGCCATCCACTATGTTCATCATTTTTAGAGGTAGAGCTAGCCAACAGTTTGACCATAATCACCTCCTTACATTCCTGATTGTCAAACTTGTAGAACATTTCATTCCAGTCTTTGGCGGAATTGCCATACAAACCATAACCTTCGCTGCTCAAGAAAGCCTGTGCTTCTAGAGTAATATCCAACGCATCTTTCCAGCGTTTACTGCCTGTATTATTCCAATCTGCATTAAAGATAGGGCTTGCAAATACCAGCGCCACGCGGCTTCTGTATGCCAATGCAGCTTCCTTGGTCAACCGTCCATACTGGTCACTTCCCCATTCTTTACGAGTGGGAAGCAGATTCGCTGCCTCTTTTAAATCACTCAAGATCTGGTTGACACATGTTTCCACACTTTCACGATTATAATCTTTAGCTCCCTCACGGTCGGCCGCCATAAGCACTTTATTTACCACAGGAACAGCTCCGTATACACGTACCAGATCAAACAACTGCATGGCACGGAAGAAATAAGCCTGTCCTTTCGCTTTTTTTATGGCAGCTTCCGACAAGCCCTGACCATATTTATCAACTCCTTCCAGAATTTCATTGCAACTGCGGATACGGCTATATGGATCATTCTTTATATTCGTAGCCAGATTACTGCCAAAATAAGTTTCACAGTCCGTAGCTTTTTTCAAACTTCTGGAAGCGTCAAATTTCTTCTCGATACCCCATTTCTCCTCCGTATAAGTTGAATAGTCATTCCAGTTACCGGACAAGCCGTATGACTGTGGAGGGGTCATACCCGACTTATAAAAATAGTTATAATACACATTCTGAATATATAAGTCCAAATTAGATTCGATGCCGAAAGTCTTTTCCGGTGAATAACTGTCATACGGATTCATATCCTGCAAGAACTGGTCACTGCAACTGCTAAATGCCAATCCGGCTGCCAATAACACAGTATATAATATGCGCTTTTTCATATCAATGATTCTTTTTAATTTTAGAATGATACATTTACTCCCAACGACCACGTTCTCAATGTAGGATACAATGAAGTTGTTCCACAATACATATTACGATAATGATCGGGATACGGGTTATAGAAATCCCATAGATTATTACCTGTCAGACTTAATTTAGCCGACTGGATCTTTAAAGGTGACAACCATGCCTTAGGCAGCGTATAACCGATACTTAAGTTACGGATATAGCAACGGAACGTACTGATAGACCAAAAATCAGACGGTGCAATCACTGATCCTGATATTCTGTTGTCTAAACCTAAATTAGGATATTTCCCCGTCGTATTATTTCTTTCATCAAACATATCTTCCCAGAATGAGTCCGGTGTCCAAAGCATATCCCCACTGGATGTTGTGATTTTATTGACGTCAATCTGGCGATAACCACCCCATGAAGTGGCAATCATCATATTAAAGCTGATACCTTTCCATTCCGCCCCCAGTTTGGTGGTAAAACCATATGTCTTTCCACTCTTATTCAGTTTGGCATAATCCTGGGTCTTGGCAATACGTCCGTCGGGCCCCGACTGCGTACCATCCTCATTCAATACGCCACCCAAATCCTGATAAGCCAACATACCCGGTTTTAACTGACTGGCATCTTTTACGCCCAAATATTCCGGAGAAGTGCCTGCGGCTTCTGCATTGGCCGATAAATAGTTCCAATAATTCTCAATATCATCACTGTTCCGTAAAATACCATCTCCGGAACTTGTACCTCTCCATACTTTATACCCGTATGTAGGGAATATAGTAGAAGCACCCTCTCTTACAGAATTTTCCTGTATATAACTCGGAGCAGACTGGGGCCATTCTCTTACCCTGTTGCCATTAAATCCAAAATTCACTCCGATATTATATTTCACCTGATCTATTTTATCGCGCCAATTCAAAGAGAATTCACTACCAAAAGCATCAATACGCCCAAAGTTCACTTCTGTCAAAGCACCTCCTGCAAAAATAGGAGTACCTATGATACCACCGATATTCTGATTCAAGATGTCAGAGTTTATATCATAGTACACATCCACAGTCGCACTTAAACGGTTATTGAGGAAACGCAAATCAAAACCAAGATTAAATTTATCGGTATTATCCCAATGCGCATCAGGATTAGGAGTCGCTCCCGGCTTGATACCCGTTTGCAGGATACCACCGTTAGAACCGAATCCATATCCTCTACTAGGATCCAATGAATAGAGTTGCTTCCATCCCCATGCTTTGATATTATCTTTACCGGTACGTCCCCATGAGAAACGTACTTTCATGTATTCAAACCATGACGGCAGCAACTTCTTCATAAATTCTTCTTCCGAAGCTACCCACCCCACGGAAACGCCCGGGAAGAAGCCCCAATAATTGGCCGGAGCAAATTTAGTGGAAGCATCGCTACGGAATAGGAATTGGAACAAATACTTATCGGCATAATTATAGCTTACACGACCTAAATAAGACAAAGATCCCTGTTTGTATTTATATGTAATAGAATTACCTGTATCCATCGCTCCCGCACTTGGCGAAGTACCCAAATAACCATCCGGGTCAGGGTTATTAAACAACATCCGCTTGGAATGCATATAAGCCTGCATTTTTTCCACTGCAGCCATGGCGGCAATGCTATGCTTGCCAAACTTTCCTTCATAATTCACATAGAAGTTCAATTGCTCGTTTTTAGCCATCTGGTCTGAATATACCACACGAGTGCTTCCCGTAAATTCTTTTAATTGATAATCGGAAACAGACGGATGATCGCTATAAAAACGATTTCCGGGTGTCAATGCATCGCTTGCTTTCAGATAAGCCAACGTAAATGGCATAAATGCCTGCTCACTATCACTGGCACTACGCTTCAACGCATAGCTTCCCTTGAATGAAAGACCTTTGATAAACGGAACGGCATAAGTGACGGAGAAGTTGGCATCATAACTGAAATTATCATTCGTGGAATAAGAACCGTCATTATTCTCCATAGCAAAATAATTCCATGTACTCATTTTATTGCCCGATGTTGCATTACCCGCACTCGAGTAACTATTCAACAAAGGAGATGTATAATAGGTATTACCATCATCCAATGTTATCTCCCATGGCAAATAATTCGGCATATGAGCAAGAACCAAATAATCACCGGATTCACCGGGCTTAGTTCCCCCATAACCGTTCAAATTGCTTAAACCTTTGGTAAAACTCGATGTGGTTTCCTGCTGGTTACCCGCTATGGTTGCAGAAAATTTCAAATCGGAAGTCAATTTGATATCCACACCTGCACGGAAGTTCCATCTATTATAATCCTGTTTTCCAAGATTCGCCCCCTGAGTATAGTAAGAAGCACCCGCAAAATAAGTAGCTTTCTCGCTACCGCCACTTACATTGACCGAATGGTTCATTGTAAAAGCGCCGGACCAGGCTTCATCCAGCCAATTGTAATTCAAGCCATCCATCTCGGCCAGTTCCGCTTCATTATAAATTTTATTCATCCAGTTTCCATCCGGATCCATACTTATCTTATTATTGGCCAAATTAAAGGAATTGGCAAAACGTCCATAAGCTGCTCCTTTTAAGGTTTTAGGATGTCCCACTGCATCATTAAATCCGAATTTACCTGAATAATTGATTTTGGGAGCTCCTGATTTACCTCGTTTGGTCTTTACAATAATAGCACCTTGCGAAGCACGGGAACCGTAAATGGCAGCACTGGCATCACGAAGGACTGAAATACTTTCAATTTCAGAAGGATCAAGGGCATTGAAAGTTTCTAATGTCGGAAGACCGCTGTTGGCATCTATCTGAATCACATCATCGATTATGACCATCGGATTAGTACTACCACCATCTTTAGAATACGAGAAAGATTGACGAATAGACATAGTTGCCCCTTCACCCGGACGGCTGTCACCACCACTGATACTCAAACCAGGTATCTGTCCCGCTAGCGCAGCACCCAAATTCGACACCGGCAAATCTGAAATTTCCGAAGGAGTAATAACCCCGATAGATCCTGTCACATCTTTTGCTTTCTGAGTACCGTAACCGACTACAACCACTTCGTCCAGCATTTTGGAATCTTCCTTCAGCACCACTCTAAAGTCTTTTCCTTGTTTCGGAGCAATCGTTTGCGGCACATACCCCACAAATAAAATGACAACCTTCTTGCCCGAAGGGACTTGCAAAGCAAATCTTCCGTCAAAATCAGTAATGGTACCGTTTGTAGTTCCTTCCACCACCACACTGGCACCAATCACCGGTTCACCAGTTTCATCAACCACCTGTCCGGTGACAGTTTTAGTCTGTTGCACCGACTGGGATATAGGGAATCCTGTCTCAGCGGATACTCCCTGAACAGAAACTCCTGTCAGAAACAGACTGAGACAGACCACTTGTGTCAAGTTGCCAATCTTGTCCAGCTTCTGAAGAAATGCATTTTCATTCTCCATAGAATCTTTTTTAAAATTAAAATATTATCTTATTTTTCTTGTTGAAATACCTGTTTCAGATAAGCGACATTCGTCCCGAAGTTTTTCTTTACATTCCGGACTTCATCCTTATTCCGTGACCGTTCAATGACCAGCCATCCGCTCCACCCCATCTTATCAAGGATATGCTTTACGGCATTCATATCCAGACGAGTATTATAAGGAAGAGTAACCCCGTCTGTATCCGTACAATGTATCTGACAAATCCGATCCTTTCCTAATTTTTTCAACTCTTTACAGAGGTCGCGTCCATTTTCCAACGCATTTTGAAAACTATAATAAATCTTTATACCTTTCGAATTAATTTCTTTCAACAGTTTTATATCCCCTCCGGCATCCAAAGGAGTACGGATACCTATCACTACTCCATCTTTCACTGCCATTTCTCCCACTTCGTGCAAACGGCTTACCAACTCCTGACGTGCATCACCCGCTACTGTCCAGTCCTCTTTTATGCCGCCTAATGGAAGGAAAGCTACTTGGGCCCCCATCACCTTCATCGTATTCAAACAATCCTGCACTAAAGCTTTATAATTATGATGAGTCAAGAAAGATTGTCCAAAGAATCCGGACATCGCCACAGAAGGAACTTCAATATGCTGCTCCTGTGCTGTTTCTTTAAATAATTTACAGAAATGGGGCTGGTGGAACTTATTATCAAAAGTATCCCGTTTTCCCAAGCCTCCCATGTCCATTTCTATGCCATCACCTCCTAGTTCCTTCATCAATTGAAAAGAACCGATCTTCTGACGCTTTAGCATCATCCAGTCACACGCAGCTATTTTATAGCGTTGTTTTCCCTCTGAATTCTGTGCTCCCAAAGGCAGTAACATGAACAGGAGCATGATTAAACTGATAATTTTTTTCACATTCATCGTAATCTAGTTATTGTTTAGAATTAAGACGCATCACAAAAAAGTATGTAATCACTAAATCTTAATAAAAACACAAAATAACTTAGAAAACAAATAAGACAATCCCGCAAACACAATGCTCGCTTGCATCTGTTTACGGGACTCCTGCTTTATAAGATCAAGAAATCAACCTTTACGCCATTCATTCATATATTCCCTCGGAGTCTGATCATATTTCTTACGAAAACATTTACTGAAATAACCGGAATCCTTGAAGCCTACGGCAAAAGCTATTTCTGAAATACTCATATCCGAGTTTTTAATCAACTCTATTGATTTATTCAGACGAATCTCTTTCACTAAATCCACCGGAGCAAACCCGGTCAGGCTCTTTAACTTCTTAAAGAAAGCCGAGCGGCTCAGCCCGATAGTCGATGCTATAGTATCTATATTAAAATCACTATTATCCAGATTCTCTTCTATAACCTGATGAATCTTTTCAATGAACTGCACATCTTTCTTCACCAGGAACTGTTCGTATGTATCCTGTTCCTCCTTATGTTCTTCGGGCTGCTGCCATACACGTTCACGGAACAATTTACGTTCATTCAGCAACTGTTCGATACGTGCTACCAGATAGTCTTTGCTGAAAGGTTTGATGATATAGGCATTCGCTCCCATGCTTATCGCTTTGGTCTTCGCTTCATCATTACCTTTCGCCGTCAGGATAATCACCGGAATATGACTGATTTGGAAATCTTTACGGATGCGTTGCAACATCTCTATTCCATCCATATTCGGCATCATCTGGTCGGTGACTACCATGTCGGGATGATAAAGATGTACTTTCTTCAGCCCCTCCACACCATCATTGGCCATATAAATATTGAATTTATCTTCCAATTGCAGCTTCAACATATTGCATAAATCCTTATTATCTTCTACAATCAGCACGGTAGGCAAAGACGAATCGACAGGCTGTTCTTTCTCCTCCTCGCTTTCCTTGCCGGCAGAGGCAGAAACAGATTCAGCCTCAGGAACACTCACCGTTTCCCCGCCCATATAGAAATCGACTTCCGACGGTTTGTAATGCTCCTTACCCAGTTGCAATTCAATGGTAAAGACCGCTCCCTTCCCTTCAGGACTCTCTGCATAGATTTCCCCATGATGCAGACTGATAATTTCCTTAGACAAAGCCAATCCGATGCCCGTTCCCTGATAATAAGCGCCACGTGCATTGTCAGCCTGCGAGAAACGCTCGAAGATTTCGGAAAGCTTGCTTTGGGGAATCCCCACACCGCTATCTTCCACCCGTACATAACAATGCCTGTCATCATCCGACACTCCCATCGTGACATAAATATTCCCCCCGGCAGGAGTGAACTTGAACGCATTGGAGATGATGTTGCGGATCACGATGGCCACTTTCTCCTTATCCGCCCATACCATGATATCCTCACCGGCCAGCTGGAACGTGAAGCTGACTTCATTTTCTTCGGCCATCACCCTGAATTCTTTCTCAAAAGAGTCTACCATCTCATTCAGGTTGAACAACGACACATGCAGACGCATCTTGCCGTTCTGTATTTTACGGAAATCCAATATCTGATTGACCAGTTGCAGCATCTGTTTGGTATTCTTTTCCATCAGATCCACATATTGCATTCCTTTCTGAGATAGTTTTTCTTTCTCTTTCAACTCCTGAATAGGCCCTTGAATCAGAGTCAGCGGAGTACGCAACTCATGCGAGATATTGGTAAAGAACTTGATTTTCAATTCGGACAATTTTTGTTCGATATACACATCATTCTTCACCTTAATCATGAAAAGAGATAATTTTATAGCCACCAGCAATAAGGCTACGGCTATAATCATATAGATAACATACGCCAACCAACTGGCCCACCAAGGCGGCAGAATGACAACGGTCAACTCACGGAAAGACTCCAACCCGGGATTTGCCTCATCCAGTGTCTGTACTCTGAAAAGATACTTGCCGGGAGGAACATTGGTATAGGATGCTATACGGTTCTTCCCGTTATAGTGCCATTCTTTTTCATATCCTTCCAAAATATATTTGTAAGACACACGGTTCTGATTATTATAGTTCAACGCCGCAAACTCTAAAGTAAACATGGACTGGTTATGATTCAATGTAATCTTGTCTGTATAGGTAATGGACCGGTCAATAATGGGATGGTCCGTATAGCTGCGTATATCCCGGTTTGATATCTGACATCCTACAATAAATGTATTATAATCAAATCTTTGCGTTTCCAGCTTATCGGGAGAAAAGGTCAAGATACCCTCTTTACACCCTACCCAGAGTTCTCCGTCCAGCGTTTTCAATGTGGTGCTTTCTTCCATCACAACCGGGGGAAAGCCATCGTATTTGTCATAGTTACGCACCTGGCTTGTCGCCCTGTCAAAACAAGAGAGTCCTTTTTCCGTAACAAGCCAAAGGAAACCGTTATCATCTTCTATAATAGACATCACCACATCATTATTCAATCCATCTTCCCAGCCATACGATTTAAATGAAAGCTTATGCGTTTCCTCATCGTATCCCGACAATTTGCTCAATCCTCCACCAAACACGCATACCCATATCTGAGAGAACTCGTCTTTATAAAGCGCGTACACATCGCTATCGGCATAATTTACCCGGTTGGAACCACGATAGGTTTCAAAATCAATCTGCTCCACTGAGGCAAAGTTGTTTTTAAAAGACATCAGCCCGTCCATCGTACCTACCCACATACGCCCGTCATTATCCTCTATCATATTTCTCACTTCCATATAAAGGCCATACGTAGGATAGTTCTTGAATCCGTTATATTTATTCTTAAAAGTGACTTCCCCATTTTCCTCACAAAGCAGATTCAATCCTCCGTCCAAAGTACCCACCCAGATACGTTTCTTTTCATCCTGATAAGTGAAATACACATCATTCCCGCTGATCGACGACAAATCAGACAAATTATGCAGATAGCGTTTAAAACGGAAACCACCTGCAGCTTTCTCATCAGGAACAGCTTTCACCAATCCGTCGCCTTTGGTAGAGAACCAAAGGTTTCCCTTGTCGTCTTCCATGATGTGATATACATTACCTATATGCTCGTCACCTGTCGAAAAAACATGTTTGGTTACACCGTTCCGGTCCATCCGATAAACACTCTGCCAACGGGTGCCCACCCAGATATCGCCACTTTTTGATTGGAAAAGGGCTCTTACCCCTGTCGCATAATTTTCCCGACCGGCTGATTGCGGAGACAACGAAAGCAGATTGAATTGCTTCTTGGGGAAATTCATGCAATACACCCCTTCATCGGCAGAGGAAAGCCACAATACCCCGTCATTATCCAACATCAGATGATAAAACTGCTGATTTGCCCTATCATTAGAAAGTTGTTTCAATTTATTAATATAAACCATCTCCACATGTTCCCTGTCGAACAACCAGGCCTCTCCTGCCGGAGACAGGAAAAAAAGCCCTCTTTCGCCGGCATCTTCCGAATACAGGGTGGTTATCTTGCCGAACATGGTAAACGGAAACCGTTTTGCGGTATGGTTCAACGGATCATAATAAATCAGCGCCTTCTCATTTTCGTGAAACCATATTTTATCATACTGGTCTATGAATGCATGAGTAACCATAGCGTCATTCATTTCAGTATTTATCTTTTGCAACCTGCGCTCGGCCAAATCATATTCGTATGTACCTTGTCCGGCCACACTGAGATAGACATAACCTGCCGGAGTAACCAGCAAATTGCTGATCGCACCTTTTATTTCGGAAAGTACATACCGGTTTACCAAACCGGTCCTTACATCGATACTGTAAAAAATACCCGCACGATCTCCGACCCATACCTTCCTGCCATCCTCAAAGAAACTGGTAAAACTATCCTTGTCACCGGAATTAATCTTACTGGTTATGAAATCGGCAGGCCGGGATGCCAATTCCGCTCCTTTATGCACGGCAGACACCTTATAATCAGTTCCTATCCAACTGATATATTCCTCCGTTTCGCACAGGACATGGTGTTTCAGTGTATAATCATGCTTGTTTATCTCGTCCCGAGAGTCGAACAGAATCTTGATAGTTACCTGCCCCTTTTCATCTACCCCGGCCAACAACAGATTTTTATCTTTGGTCAGCAACAACACATCCCCCTCGGCCGTATTTTGTAATTTTATCACCTGAATATTCTCCGAATAGTTCTTCATGTCATCATAAACAGCATGAAAACATTCGGTCACTTTATTGAAGACATACAACTTACGGTCAATGGTCTTTACCCATATATACCCGTTTTTATCCTCGACTATGCGCTGGATCTTACGTGGCGGCACATCCGAATCGTGCTCCTGTTTATTGAATGTTTTAAACTTCACTCCATCGAAACAACATAAGCCATACCAGGTTCCGAACCAGATAAAGCCATCTCTGTCTTTCAAGGTACAGTTTACCGTATTATTAGGAAGCCCTTGATCTACAGAATAATGTTCCACAATCATATTCACATTATATGACCACAGAGGAAAGCTTGTCAGGCAACAAAGTATAATAAGTATATATTTCTTCATAAGTATTTAGTTTTCTTCAAACCGAGATCAAAGATAAGAAAAAATCCGTTGGTACTTAAATTGAAATTAGTTAAATACCAATTATTGGTTAGATTGGAACGAGATAAGTCCGCGTTCTATCTATATTACTTCTCCGTACCGAATTCAGTTTGCTGTCTCTCCACCTCCATCAATACTTTTTGCCTTTCCTCTTCTGTCAGCACAACTTTCCCCGCCATTCTTTCTGTTCTAACAGGGCTTCCGGCCAGTCCTGCTCCGGCTGATTGGGCATCCGTCTCCTCCTCCGTATAACAGAAAGGCAGTTCTGACGGAATACTTTCTAATTCTATTTCCGTAGCAACCGGTGCATTCGTTCCTTCAAACTGCACATGGGCCTTCACCTTTATTTTGCCGGGCTTGCGGGTAGAACGGATCAATACGGGAGCAGAGCCAAACTCCACCGTGCGCGGATTGGCATTGATAGAGGCATCCCCTATAACTCGTCCTTCACCTTCTACAGTAAATACGATATTTTCTTTTGCCAGACGGCGCACATTACCGCTATCATCCGTCACTTCGGCCACTACTACGATAAAATCCGAACCGTCTGCCACCAATTGCTTTCCTTCCGTATCCACATACATACGCAACTTCGTGCTGCGGCGTGACGGCATCCGCTTATAGGTGCAAACCACTTTACCGTCTATAATTCCTTCTGCCACCATATTTACTTTCTGCCAGTTTTTTTGCTTATAACTATACTCGCGTGCTTCCCAGAAATCCCATACATCCTTGAATATCACCGGGGCATTAGGCATGTGTCCCTGCGCATGAACAACCGGAAGCGTCCGGCTCTCAGTACCGTCATAGACAGAGAGACGAACCGAGTCACAATTACTGAACACCACCACATCGGCATCCGAGAAAGGAGACATCTCATGGGCGATAAACACCATAGGGCCACATTCCGCCACAGGATGCTTCAATGTCGCGGCAGACTGGCTGCGAAAAGCATAATAAGCGTATTTAGGCTGACGGAACGCATCATAAATGCCCCCGAAATACGGATCGGGATGATACCCCCGCTGATGGTCAAAAGGATGCCATTGCGCCCCACCGACAAACTGCCCTGTAGTGCGGTACATTTCATCATAACTCTTTGATAATGACAACGCCTGCACCAGCAACGGGCGTTCCCCCCAGCTACGGCTGGCACGGTTATTATTATTATGTGCATACCAGTCATCCACATTCTCGCCAAACTCACGAGTAAAAATACATTGTTCCGGACGGTCTGCCTTCTCATCATCTCCCGGCCATCCGTACACCACATCATAGTTTTCCGCCACTCCTTTCGAATGAACATCGGCTGCCGCTACAGGACGTCCGGGATAAGGAAACTCCTCCCATGTAATCCGTAACGCCTCCAGTGCGAAATCGCGCGGATAAGGCGTTTCATTCAAAATAGGCTCCCACATCAGCACACTGGGATGATTGCGGTCCCGGCGTATCATCTCACGGGTATTCCGATGTACCAACTTTGCGAACTCCGGATTTTTATTCCAATATTGCCATCCCGGAGTAGCCACAATAACAAACAGCCCCATTTCGTCGCAAGCATCCATGAATGCCGGATCTTGCGGATAATGAGCTACACGGATAATGGTACATCCTGCATCACGCAAGCGTTTGGCATCCCTCCATTGCTGGCTGTTGGGCAGCGCATTACCCACGTATGCAAAATCCTGATGACGGTTCGCGCCGACCAATTGACCAAAAGGCTTGCCATTCAACCAAAAGCCATCCTTACCTTTAAATTCCGCTTTGCGGATCCCCACACGTGTCACTCCCCCATCCAACACTTCATGTCCGGCTTTGACACGAGATTGTATCCTATACAAATAAGGCGAGTCAGGAGACCATAACTTAGGATTGCGAACTGCAAACCGTTGCCGCACCGTCTTCGATTCCCCTGCTTGCAGCTTCACCTGTTGCGAAACCCGTTTTACGGGAACATCGCCGGCATCCACCAAAACCGTCTCCACGGCTACGGTACGCGTCCGCTTTCCACTGTTATGCACTTCCGTATCCACATACACTTCCGCTTTTTTCCCGCTTATATTGTCAAAATGCACAAAAACTCCGCCTCCGGCCACCTTATCGGCCTCCAAGGCATCTGTAATAGCTACACTTGATTTTCCTATCATCCACACATCCCGGTAAATTCCTCCATGATAAGCGAAATCCAAGGTATATTGACGTTTTCCCGGAGGAAAATTCTTATCATCACTATTATCCGTCATCACTGCCAGCAAGCAACTGTCTCCGGGCTGTACCCCCTGTTCCGTCAGTTGCACAGTGAAAGGAAGGTATCCTCCCAAGTGCTCTTGTACCCTCTTGCCATTTAAATAAATCACCTGTTTTCCCATAGCTCCCTCAAAATGAAGCGACACCTCTTTTCCTTTCATATCTTGAGGAATCACAAAATGTTTCCGGTACCATGCCACACCCTGATAGTTACGGCAACCGCTTGCCTCGGCAGGCATCAGTTCCACAGTATGCGGAACAGACACTACCTGCCAGGATGTATCATCAAAACGTACGGCTTCCGCGCCTTTTATGTCTCCACGATGAAAGCGCCATCCGGGATTGAAATTATATACTATTCTTCCGCTACCGGATAAAGGGATGAATCCGGCTACAGAGGTTTCCATTTGAGCTTGTGCCAACACAGGCAACAGGCACACAAGTAAAATAAACAGTTTCTTCATAATTATTACACTATCTGGGAAAAGAGACGGACCGGCCGTCCGTTTGTACCCGTTCCTTTTGAAAAAAGGTCTTGTTGTTTTTGAAAAAGATCCAGACATTTAAAAAAAAGGTCCTGATGTTTGGCGTCAAAGACAAGGTTCTTTTAAAAAAACGTCAAGGTCTTTTTATACAAAGAACAGGTCTTTTGAAAGGAATTACAAGGTCTTTTCACCAAGCTTTCCAAGGCTCAGGGCTCAAAGGCTCACTTAGGCGGTATTTAAGCCCAAAACAAGCTTCAAGAAACCTAATAACGCACTGATTTTTAATTAATTACAATAAAAAGAAGGGGACAAGACTATATTCTAAAAAATAAAATGAATAATATAATGAGCCCCAGACATACACGAACGCATCCGACATTTACCGGAAAGAAAAATGTATAAATAAAAGAAACTTCTATTGACATCATCACTTGGTCATTCCGGGCATCGTGAAAAATCCGAATGTGCCCATATCCATTGATCCGGCCATTATGAATAAAACCCGGCAAAAAACAAGCCTGGTCAAAGCAAACACAAATTCTATAAAACGACAGACAAAGTCAAGACAATCCTGAACTTTCCAAAGACCAAAGAATAATATTCAACCCGCACGTTTTGTCCCACCAAACAGACTGTAAAGCAAATACTTACACATCTACCAAGGTTTAAAATACCGCATAAGTGAGCCTTGAGCCTTGTGAGCCCTGGAAACGCATCGGAACGACTCTTTTTCTTTGCAGAAAGACACCCGATTTATACGATAAACCCATACCTTTTTTATACCTTTGCCCCCCAAAAGAAAACAACAAACATGGAACTATTCAATAAAATGATTGCCGCAGCCCTGAAGGTTTCCGTACATCAAGTAGACAATACATTATCTCTACTGGGCGGGGGAGCTACCATCCCTTTCATAAGCCGATACCGGAAAGAGGCAACCGGAGGACTGGACGAAGTACAAATAGGCGAAATTAAAGACAGAAATGACAAGTTGTGTGAACTGGCCAAGCGAAAAGAAACCATTCTTTCTACCATAGAAGAACAGGGCAAACTGACAGAAGAATTGCGCAAACGCATTGAACAGAGTTGGGACTGTCTCTTATACACATCTGACGCTGCCGACGAATAGAGAGG
>ERZ1026959.120-NODE-120-length-20961-cov-9.080503_pt1 | contig 20961 bp, 21 predicted proteins | sample MGYA00519299_ERZ1026959 | MGnify/ENA primary metagenome ERZ1026959 (study PRJEB26926, sample SAMN06164517) | human gut metagenome | biome: ENVO:00009003; feature: ENVO:2100002; material: ENVO:00002003 | host: Homo sapiens | place: USA | collected 2012 ... | reverse complement strand
TTTCAACAGCGAGGAAGGCCAGCGTGAATATGAGGAATGGCTGAAAGAGCAGGAATCTCTACAAGCATTGCCTGTTGCAGCATAAAAACAGCAGGACGCTCCCAGAGAAGGGAACGCCCTGCTTTACATAGATGTTTCTTACCGGGGTGTGTCCGCTTGGGCACACCTCTTATTTTTTTGCCCTTAATCTTCCAGTCCGTGGCTTCCGGCTGCGTTTTTCAGATACTCCTTCGGGTTTCCGTTCAAAATCAGTTCGGCATACGCCAGCGGGTCGTTATAGATGAGATAGTCCAGTTCTGTCTGTTGCGTCATGGTCACATTCAGCGCATCCTCGACCCCGGTGCAGTCAATATAGATCATTCTCCCATCCCGGAGCAGCAGCTCCACGCACCCGGTGTCCATGTTAAACTTGCAGGCTCTTTCATCGTACTTCATAATCGCATCCTCCAATTCTTGTTATCGGCTTACGGTCTATGACAAGGTATCGGAGTTTTGCACCGTCCACGGGAGCCATCATTGTTGTACCCGAAGAAAACGAAAAATCCGAACCCTTCTCCAATCGGAAATAGGTTCGGATTTTTCTTGTTTGGTGGACCTAGAGGGATTCGAACCCTTGACCTCTCGGATGCGAACCGAACGCTCTCCCAGCTGAGCTATAGGCCCATATTTGTTTTTCAGAACGAGAACAGTGTAACTCTTTTAGAAGGATTTGTCAAGGACTTTTCACCCGGGCGGCCTGCGGGGAATGTCCGGCTGAATCGGACGCGCCGTTTCTGAAAAAACGACAGATCCTTTAGTAAAAATAACAGTGGCTCTCAGAGAAAAAGCGTGCTACAATAATGCTGAGACTTCTGTACATAAAAAGTCTATCACCCAAAGTCAGGAGGACAACGGTTATGGAATTTACTAAGGTCGTTGCAGAGCGTTATTCCTGCAAGAATTTCAGCACACGTAAGGTAGAAGCCGAGAAGTTGACGGAGATCCTGGAAGCGGGGCGGCTGGCCCCGACCGCCAAGAATTTTCAGGAGCAGCGCATTTATGTGCTGCAGTCGGAAGAAAGCCTGGCAAAGCTCGACAAGGTGACGCCCTGCCGCTATGGCGCGCCTACCTGCCTCGTCGTGGCCTTCGATAAAAACAGCGTCTTTACTTATCCCGGCGGAAAGCGGGACTCCGGCGTGGAGGATGCCGCCATCGTGGCGACCCACCTGATGCTGGCCGCCGCCAACGCAGGTGTGGACAGCTGCTGGCTCAACTTCTTCGATCCGGATGAGCTGGCCAAGGAGCTGGGCCTGCCGGAAAATGAAGAGGTCCTGATGATCCTCGACCTCGGCTATGCCGCAGAAGGCGCAGGGCCGCTGGCAAACCATGGCTCGAGAAAGCCCTTGTCCGCGACGGTCGCATACCTGTAATACCAAAAAACACCCGGAGATGCTTCCGGGTGTTTTTGCGTTATTGTCCGACGATGCGCCAGTGTTCGGGCTTGTTGTGATCGGTGGTCACGCCGTCGTCAGTATACATCCGGTAGGGCGCAGGCTGGCCGTCGGGCGCGAAGCGCCAGAAGGTGAGGGCCGTATCGTTCAGCTGGGCGGTGTTGGCGGCGGGCTGTGCCACCTCCCGGATGTCGGCCTCCGTCTTGTAGCCGAAGCGGCTCTGGGCCAGACCGAACGCCCACTTGGGCGGGATATAGCTGGGGCCGATGAGCTGCCGGAATTCCTTTGCGACCTCTGCCGCTGTAGGGGCTGTGATGAGGTAGAGCGCATAGTTCGGCTCAGCCGTGGCGAAGCGGAGGGTGTCGTGGCGGGTATAGCCGATACAACAAAACCGGCATTTTCGGCAGAACAGGCGGCCCGGGGCTTGTTTGGGCAGGGGAAAATGGTATATAATAAGTATATTCTAGGAATAAAAGGGAGAACCATCATGTATCAAAAAGGAATCAAGCGGCTGCTGGCCGTGGTACTGTCGGCCTGCGGGCTGCTGGTGCTGTCGCCGCTGCTGCTTTTGCTCTGCCTTGCCATCAAGCTGGACTCGCCGGGGCCGGTGTTTTTCAAGCAGAAGCGGGTGGGCATTCATAAGAGCTATTTCAACATCCTGAAATTCCGCACCATGCGCATCGACACCCCCCATGACATGCCCACCCATCTGCTCCACGACCCGGAGCAGTATATCACCCGGGTGGGCCGTTTCCTGCGCAAGACCAGCCTAGACGAGCTGCCCCAGCTGTGGAATATCCTTGTGGGCGATATGGCAGTCATCGGTCCGCGCCCGGCCCTCTGGAACCAGTACGACCTGTTGGCCGAACGGGACAAGTACGGCGCAAACGACGTCCGCCCCGGCCTGACCGGCTGGGCGCAGATCCATGGCCGCGACGAGCTGGAGATCACGGAGAAAGCGAAGCTCGACGGCTGGTATGTGGAGCATATGAGCTTCTGGCTGGACATCAAATGCTTCTTCGGCACCATCAAGGCTGTGGCCGACCACGACGGCGTGGTGGAGGGCGGCACCGGGACGCTGCACGAAGAAGAGAAAAATGACCATAAATAAGGGAAACATAACATGCTGAATGCACTGTATCATTTTGCGACTCCATGGGCAAAGGCAACGAAACGCCAGATCAACGTGAACCGGATGCTTGGAGTGGCGGCGAATGCCCTTTATCCGATATATTGTGCATGGAGTCCGCTCCCGAAGCAGAGAACAACGCAGGGCGAAAGGATGGTGGTATCTCTGACCACCTTCCCGCTCCGAATCGGGAAAGTCCATCTGACGATCCAGAGCATCCTGCGGCAGAGCCGTCCGGCGGATCGTATCCTGCTCTGGTTGTCCAAGGAGGAATTTCCGGAGGAAGCACAGCTCCCGGCAAACCTGCTCCGCCTGAAAGAAAAGGGACTGGACATCCGCTTCTGCGACAATATCCGCTCCTTTAAAAAGGTGTTCTACACCGCGCGGGAATTTGAAAATGATGTGATCGTTACGGCGGATGATGATGCGCTCTACCCGGAAAACTGGCTGGAAGGGCTGTGGGATACCCACGAAAAGTATCCGGGCTGCGTGTGCTGTTACCGCGCGCATGAAATCACGTTTGAAGGCGGAAGGGTGGCGCCTTATCAGGAGTGGTACGGCTTGTCGCCAGACAAAAAAGGACCTTCGGAAGCACTTTTTCCGGTGGGCGTTGGAGGGGTGTTGTATCCTGCAGGCTATTTCAGCGGCATCGAGTTCGACAGCGGGAAGATTATGAAGCTGTGCCCGACGGCGGACGATATGTGGCTCAAGATCGTGGGAGCGCAGAAAAGGATCCCGGCAGTGAAGGTGAGCACCAACTCGAAGGAGTGGTTCACCATCCGGAACAGCCAGCGCCAGTGCCTGATGTCGGTCAACACCGCCGGAAGGATGCGGAACGATGAAGCACTTCAGAACCTGATGGAATATTATCACGTTACAGCGGAGATGCTGGGCGGCACATCAACAGAGCAGAAAGGCAAAGGATAAAAGATGGCGGGCAGAACAGATGTGAAGATCAGCGTGATCGTACCGGTCTATAATGTAGAAAAAGAACTCCCCCGCTGCATCGAGAGCCTCCTGACACAGACGTATTCGAATTTTGAGCTGCTCCTGATAAACGATGGCTCATCGGATGGCAGCCCTGAGATCATGGAGAGATACGCGGAGAAGGACCCGCGCATCCGCACCCTGCATAAGAAAAATGGCGGGGTGTCCTCAGCACGCAACAGGGGACTGGAACAGGCAAAAGGCGAATATGTGTGCTTTGTGGATGCGGACGATGTGGTGGCTTCGTGTTATCTGGAATGGCTTTGCCGGGCAATACAAGAAAGCAGGCTTCCTCTTGCAATTTGCAAACAGGTGGATTTTGAGGAGAAAGAGACGGATCCATTCTGTGACCTTCCGACAGAAATGCCTGCGCTGAAAACACATAAAATTGAAAATTATACATTTTGGGATGAAAATGTGTGTACCCGGTGCGTTCGAGGAATGATGAGAGCGGATTTGGTTCGAGATATTCGATATGACGAACAGATTGCTATCGGAGAAGATGCTCTATTTATGGTGCAGGCCTTGCTGCGGACGAAGGGGTACGTTTGTGTGCCCTGTGCACTTTATGCCTATTACATCCGGCCGGATTCAGCGATTCATCAGAGCGACTTTTCACCAAAACAATACAGCGAAATAACTACTTGGGAAAAAATTTGTGCCTTGGTGGAAAGACAGCCGGGCAGTATGAGCCGTACAGCGGAAGAGCGGTTCGTGGTGGCCTGCGCCCATGTATATTACCGGATGGCGGGCAGCGACCATGCCGATCCGGAGCTGCAAGCCAAGATCGTGCGGATGGCGCGAGAGCACTGGCGGGCGGCCTTGCGAGTCCCGAACAGCAAGAAGCGTGAAAAGAGCAAGCTCTGGATGCTGATCTGCTGCCCGGCGGCGGGACGCTGGATGTGGAGGCTGGGAAAAAAGCTGAAACAGGGATGAGCCGGAGCATCTTGAGAAACGAAGTGGTTTTGTCTTGATTTATGTCGGAAATGTTATATAATAAAACAGTATACAAGACACAGAAGGAGGATTTCCATGGAACGCGCCTATATCAATGAGGTACAAAAGGAAATTGGCAGCACGGTCAAGGTGCAGGGCTTTATCGAGAACCTGCGCAACAGCAAATATATGGCCTTCATCGTGCTGAAGGATATTACCGGCAAACTTCAGATCACCATCGAGAAGGAGGACCACCCTGAGCTGGTGGACACCATCGACAAGCTGACCCCGGACTCTGTCATCACCGTCACCGGCAAGGTGATGGAGAACGACTACGTCAAGATGGGCGGCATCGAGATGATCCCCGAGGCCATCGAGATCGAGAGCATCGCCGACGCGCTGCCCATCGTCCGCAAGGAGATCGCCGCCACCAAGAAGAAGAAGGCTGTGGAGCGTTCCAGCATCGACCAGCGCATCGACTACCGCTGGATCGACCTGCGCACCGACGAGAACCAGCTGATGTTCAAGGCACAGAGCTGCTTCGTCAACGCCATGCGCAAGTTCCTGCTGGACCGCAACTTCATCGAGATCCACACCCCCAAGCTGATCGCTGCTGCCAGCGAGAGCGGCTCTGAGGTGTTCAAGGTGGACTACTTCGACCGCAACGCCTATCTGGCCCAGAGCCCTCAGTTCTATAAGCAGATGGCCATGGCCGCCGGCTTCGAGCGCATCTTTGAGACCGGCCCCGTCTTCCGCGCGGAGAAGAGCTACACCAACAAGCACTCCACCGAGTTTTCCGGCTTCGACCTTGAGTTCAGCTACATCACCTCTTACAAGGACGTCATGAAGATGGAGGAAGAGCTTCTGACTGCCGGTCTGAAGGCCGTCAAGGAGCAGTACGGCGAGCAGATCAAGGAGCTGTTTGGTCTGGAAGTCGTCGTCCCCACCACGCCGTTCCCTGTGGTCAAGCTGGCCGACCTGTACAAGGGTCTGGAAGAGGAGTTCGGCTACACTGTCGATGAGAGCGAGAAGGGCGACCTGACCACCGAGGCCGAGCGCTTGAGCTACGACTGGGTCAAGAAGCACTACGGCCACGAGTTCCTGTTCATCACCGACTACTCCGCTGAGAAGCGTGCTTTCTACCACATGCGCGACGAGAACGGCGTGCCGCAGGGCTACGACCTCATCTGGCGCGGCGTGGAGATCACCACCGGCGCACAGCGTGAGCATCGCTACGACGTGCTGAAGAAGCAGGCAGAGGAGAAGGGCCTGGCCGATGACGTCAAGTTCTATCTGGAGTTCTTCCAGTACGGCTGCCCCCCGCACGGCGGCTTCGGTCTGGGCATCGACCGTTTGACCATGCTGCTCTGCGGCCAGTCCATCAAGGACGCCGAGTTCCTGTTCCGCGGCCCCAACCGTCTGACTCCGTAAGGAATGAAACCTCTCCGTCAATGCTTCGCATTGCCACCTCTCCTATCGAGGAGAGGCCTTGGCATTTCGTAAAGCTTTGTCTCTTCGCCAGAGGCTCCCCTCGGTAGGGGCAACAGTGACGACCGCCGCCAGTGGCGGAAACAGGGAGTCGCTGTTGGGGCAGCGGCCAGCGAGACGCAAGCAATGCGCAGCGGATGCTGGGAGCCGCAACTCGGCCTTGTCGAGCGATAGCGAGACTGAGAGGTTCATCACAATTCACTCCACGCATCCAGAACGGCCTGCTTATTTTCCCGCAGTTTCTTTATGTCGCGGCGGCCTTCCATTGCAAACTGTGCAGCGGGCATGGGCTCGCCGAAGATGACACGCACCTTGCAGAACAGCTTCATCTTACCATCAGGGGTGTCGTAGTAGATACGGCAAGGCACGACGTCCACCTTTGCTGCCGCCGCGATGACGAAGAGGCCGCTCTTGAGGGGAAGGAACTTTCCCTCCTGCTCCCGCGTACCCTCCGGAAAGAGCAGCAGTGTGCCGCCCTCCTGACACTTTTTCACGGTGTCGTCGATGGCGCTGACCTCTTCTTTCGTGCCGCGGACACAGACTGCACCGGCGCACCGGAAGAACCACGACAGGAATGCGTTTATCTCGAACAGCTCTTTCTTGGCAAACACTGTCATCCGCTGGCCCCAGAACCGGGTGATGACGACGAACACCGGGTCGATGGCTGAGATATGGTTGGGGGCAATGATGCAGCCCTTCGTGCCGATTTTTTTCAGGTTCTCCCTGCCCTCACACCGGACGCGGAAGCCGATGTGGAACACCAGCCATGCCAGCGGGACCAGAATATAATATAGTATCATCCGACCTTCTCCGTGATAATTTTCTTCATGGCCTCAAAGCTCTGCTCAAAATTCAGCTCCGAAGTGTCCAGCAGCACGGCATCGTCTGCCTGCTTGAGGGGGGCTGCGGCGCGGTGGGTGTCCTGATAGTCGCGCTGCTTGACGTCGGCCAGCACATCTTCGTAGGGGGTATCGATGCCCTTCTGCTGGTACTCCTTCCAGCGGCGGGTGGCGCGGGCCTCCGGGCTGGCGGTGAGGAAGATCTTCACAGTCGCATTGGGCAGCACCACGGTGCCGATGTCGCGGCCATCCATCAGGATGTTCTGTGTCTTGGCCATGTCCCGCTGCATCTCCAGCAGGAAGGCGCGCACCGCCGGATTTGCACCCACAGCAGAAGCCGCCATTCCCACCTCTTCGGTGCGGATGGCCGTGCTGACGTCCTCGCCATTCAGATAGATATGCTGTTCACCCTCGATAAAAGCAAACTCGAGGGTGATATTGGGCAGCAGCGCATCGACTGCCTCGTTGTCCTTCGGTTCTTTGCCCGCGCGGAGGGCATAAAGGCCGATGGTACGGAACATCGCACCGGTGTCCACATAAATGTAGCCGAAGTCCGCAGCCAGACGCCGCGCCAGCGTAGATTTGCCTGCGCCCGCAGGCCCGTCAATCGCAACAGAAATCATTTTTATATCTCCTTCTCTATGAATCTGAAATTTCCAGCCGCTTAAACCTCTCCGTCACGGCTGACGCCGTTCCACCGCTGGCGGCAGTCGTTGTTGTTGCCCTAACGAGGGGCCGTCTGCGAAGCAGACTGAGAGGTCATTCCAGATGATTCGCAAAACTCTGTGCCGTGCAGAATGCGATTTGCAGATTGTAGCCGCCGGTATAGGCGTCCACATCCAGCACCTCGCCTGCAAAGTAGAGGCCGAGGGCCTTTTTGCTCTGCATGGTCTTGGGGTCAACCTCCCGCACCGACACGCCGCCTGACGTGATGACTGCGTGTGCCAAATCGCCCCGGGCGTCGATAGTCACCCGCCAGTGCTTCATCAGCTGTACCAGTTCCCGCTTCTGCTCCCGGGTGATCTGGTTTGCCCTGGTGGCCGGGTCGATGCCCCAGCGGGCCACCATGACCGGCTGCATACTGGACGGCAGCAGCTTCACCAGTGCGCCCTGCGCCGCGTGGTTCGCCAGAAGGGCAAAGTCCCGGGTGATGCGGTCATAAAGCTGTTCCTCACTGAGGGCAGGCTTCAAATCAATAAAAGCTTCGTACTTGTGCTTTTTCATGTCGCCCAGATGGCTCGACGCGCTGAGGGTCAGCGGCCCGCTGATGCCGAAGTGGGTGAACAGCATCTCGCCCTGCTCCTCGAAGATAGGTTTGCCGTCCTCGTGGAGGGTAAGAGTCACGTTCTTGAGGGCGAGGCCCATCATCTTCTTGCAGTCGGCGTCATGGCTCACGAGGCTGACAAGGCTGGGGACAGGCTCCACGAGGGTGTGGCCCGCCTGCTGGGCCAGCTTGTAGCCGTCGCCGGTGGAGCCGGTGGTGGGGTAGCTCAGGCCGCCCGTTGCCACCAGCACGGCGTCCGCCTTGTACTCCCGGCCCGAAGTTCCCCGCACACCCACGCAGCGATAGGCCGGGCCGGGCTTTTTCTTTTTCGGGTGGCGCGGATTTTCCGGCGCGGCAGGCGCTTCTTCCGGCTGGGCCAGCGGCTCCAGCAGCAGCTTTTTTGCCCCGTCGTGGACGATGTCCGCTCCGTCTGCGTATCGCAGAAGAGCCTGCCGAATCTCTTCGGCCTTATCTGACACCGGGAACACCCGGCGTCCGCGCTCCACTTTCAGCTCCACACCGAGAGACTCAAACAGTTCCATCGTCTTGGCCGGTGGGAAAGCTCCCAGCGACGAGAACAAAAAGCGGGGGTTCGTCCGCACATGGTGCAGAAATTCCTCTGCGGTGCAGTCGTTGGTCACATTGCAGCGGCCCTTGCCGGTAACGAGAATTTTCTGAGCCGGCTTTTCCATATGTTCCAGCACCGTCACCTCATGCCCCTGCCGCAGGGCCGCGCCCGCCGCCATCAGGCCGGCAGCACCGCCGCCTACCACTAAGACCTTCATGTTTCGTTTCCTCCGCTTTTTCTTCTGTCTTCACACTTATTCTAGTTTATCATACCAGAATCGACCGCCAAAAGCAATGTGAAAAAAGCAGGTACAGCGTTCTGCTGCACCTGCCCGGAAAATTTTGCTTATTTCATGGCCTTGATGGGGTCGAGATACTTTTCGCCCTCCATGACTTCCAAGTGGATGTGGCTCTCCTCGGCACACTCACAGCTCACGCTGCCCACCTTGCCGATGGTCTGCCCGGCCGAGACGGTGTCGCCCTTTTTCACCTTGGCGTCCGTCGTACCGCAGACCCGCCAGACCCTGCCGGAAGCATCTTCGATGGCGACCACAGGCCCCCACTTGTCGTCCGTGCCGGTCTCCACCACCTTGCCTGCCGCCGGGGCGGTCACTTCCGCGCCCCTGTCGGCGGCGTAGTCCACACCGTTGTGGGTGCGCCAGTCACCCAGCGTCTTGCTGTAGACCAGCTCATCGCCGCTGTAGCTGTTTAAGACGCGCCCCAAGACAGGCTGCGTGGAGGCAGGCGCAGCCGAACTGCTGGCAGGCAAGGACTCGGTTTGCAGCGCGGAGGGTTCGCGCACCGAACCAGACCCAGACTGCGCACCAGAAGAGGACGCAGCCCCACCGGACGAGCTGTCGGCTTTTGGCACATTGGCCACGCTGTTTGCTGCGGGTGCGTTCTGCTGCTGCCATTCGGCTTCCTCCTCTCCGGCAACGCCGGGCGATGTGTTGATGCCCTCGTCGATGCCGGGGGCGGTGCTGGACGGGCTTCGCACCGCGTCCAGATTCTGTTTGAGCTCATTGCGCACCGTGCGCACAGCCCACACCCCGGCCGCTGCCGCCGCCAGCAGGCAGGCGGTAAGCACCAGCGCAAAGGCTTTGTCCCGCAAAAACTTTCTGAATTGCTCCATCGTTCGTTACTCCAATCCATCTTTGTGTACGGAATCGTTTCTTTGGTGGTAGTTTGGAGCGGCAGAGCGGGGTTTATTCATAAGGACGAAAAAAGGCCCCGGCGGACCGGGGCCTAACGGGTTCATGATTCAGTGGGCGGGCATTGCTGCGGCTGAGGCTCAATCCTTACTAGCACCTTCGCCCATGCCATTGTCACCCGGCTGATACTTCGGATTCGTTACAGCAGTGGTCTGGAAGAGCGCGATCATGTACTTCTTACCGCCAACCTCGCCGGTCGCAACGGCAACATAAGATTTGTCACCCACAGTCCAATTAGGCTCACCATTATCCCACTCCGTGTCAGGAGCATTGATGGGGCCTATGGAAGTCATCAGCTGACCTGCATAGTAAATGTTCTTATTGCTACTTGCAGACAGCGTTGCGCTAATATCGGCAAAGCCACACTCATACAGCGGCGAACCATCACCAACATTTGCTTGAGTAAACTTCGCTGCCCAAGCCCCCAGCTTCAGCCTTGCAGCTTTATCTTTCATAATGGCGTTGTACACATCATCGAAGTCCTTGGCATCTCCAAAATCGATGCCCTTGCCGACCTCATCCACGGTCTTCACCAGTGCGTTTACCTGTTCCTGCAATTCTTTATTGCCCTTTTCGAAGGTAGTATCCACACCATAGACCTTCGCCCAGTCATTCAGCGCATCGAGCATTTTCACGGTAGCCACACTATTGCTGTTGTTACAGCCCGTCAGGACGGACAGTGCCAGCACGCCCGCGAGGGCTGCGGCGAGAACCTTTTTGAACAGTTTCATTCGAAACCCCTCCTCAATAAAAATAAGCTCTGTGTGCTGCTGCCGCAAACATCGTCTGCCGCATCACCACACAAATTTTACCCCCCCCCGCATTCTGTCAACCTTTTCCTCGATTTTTGGCAAATCGCACAGTTATCATGATCCAAAGCAGGCATTCTGACAAAAAGAGCCGCCGTGCAAACGCTCTGCACGGCGGCTCCGGAAAATTTGATTTAGTTGTTGCGGCTGCGGCTGTTCATGCCCAGCAGACGGACGACGTACAGGAAGATGTTGATGAAGTCCAGATACAGGGTCAGTGCGCCATAGATGGAAGCCTTCTCGGCCAGCTCAGCGTCGCCTGCATAGTAGGCGTAGATCTGGCGGAGCTTCTGGGTATCATAGGCGGTGAGCAGCATGAACACCACCAGGCCGATGCCGCAGTAGAGCACCGAGGTGCCAAAGCCAAAGCCGAAGAGCGCACCCACCAGGCTGGTGACGATCATGGCCACCAGAGCCATCATGAGGCGGGGACCCCAGCCGGTGAGGTCTTTATGGGTGGTGGTGCCGTACACAGCCATGAGGCCGAAGTAGACCGCCGTGGCGAGGAAGGCCATGACCAGCGTGCCTACCGAGAACATCAGGAAGTAGTAGCTCAGGACCATGCCGTTCAGGATGGCGTATCCGAAGAACGCGGCTCTTGCCCCGTCGATGGACATCCTCTGCACCCGGGCACTGAGCATGAACACCAGCGCCAGCTCACCAATGGTAAGCAGGAAGTAAAGCGAATCGACCAGATAGATAAGGGGCGTGGTCGCCGTAATATAGGCCATTGCGAAGGTGACAAGCAGGCCGCCGGCCATCCAGCGGTAGGTGCGGGTCATATAGTCCGATGCGCTCATCGAAGGCTCCGCATAGCCGCGGTCATAGTTGTTGTAATCCATAAGGAATCCTCCATTCAAAATCAGGGCATCGGCCTCGGCCTTGCCCCGGTCTACGAAATATAGTATACTGCATAGAAATGAACGATTCATGAAAAAGGCTGTGATATTTGATGTCCCTCGGACTTTATCTGCATATTCCTTACTGTTTTTCCAAATGCCGGTACTGTGATTTCTACTCCGCCCCCGGCCAGCGCGGCGTCCCCCGGGCCTATGTGGACGCCCTTTTGCGGGAACTCTCCCGGTTTGCGCCGGACGCGCCCCTGCGGCCGGACACCCTTTATTTCGGCGGCGGAACGCCCAGTCTGCTGGACCCGGCAGACGCCGCCCGGCTCATCGCCGCCGCACAGCCCCTGCCCGGGGCCGAGATCACGCTGGAAGCCAACCCTGAGACCGTAACGGAGGATTCCCTCCGGGCATTCCGGGAGGCGGGCGTCAACCGCATCTCCTTCGGCGTCCAGTCGGCCCGGGACAGCCAGCTCAAGACGCTGGGCCGCCCCCACACGGCAAAACAGGCGCGGGCCGCTTTCGCCGCCGCACGCCGTGCCGGATTTGAGAACATCAGCGGCGACATCATGCTGGCCCTGCCCCATTATACGCAGGCCGAGTTCGACGAGACGCTGGAGCTTATCGAGGATGGCGGCGCGGCCCACATTTCCGCCTACCTCTTGAAGATCGAGCCTGACTCCGCCTTTGGCCGGACGCCCCCCGAGGGCCTGCCCACCTCCGACGAGGCGGCAGACTTCTACCTCTATGCCGTCGAGCAGCTGGAACATCATGGCTACCGGCAATATGAGATCTCCAACTTCGCCCGCCCGGGCTATGAGGGGAAACATAACCTCATCTACTGGGACTGCGGCGACTATCTGGGCATCGGCCCTGCGGCCCACTCCTGCATGGGCGGCAAGCGGTTCTACTACCCCGCCGACACCGAAGCCTTTCTGCGGGACGAGGCCGCGCCCGTCATGGACGGCGGCTGCGGTGCGGAGGATTATCTCATCTTGCAGCTGCGTCTGCGCAAAGGTCTGAGCCTCGACGAATACAAAAAACGCTATGGCAGGGAGCTTTCCACCGCACAGCTGGCCTTTGTGCAAAACTGCGTGAAGAGCGGCTATGCCAACTTTGACGGCCACACCCTCGCCCTCACGCCTGCCGGGCTCATCGTACAGAACAGCATTCTTGCCGAGCTTCTGTGAGCCTCAGTGAACAGCAAAGCTCATCGCCGCCAGCACAAAAACACCGATGATGCTGGTAATGCGGCTCACCCTCTGCATCGCGTAATACCATTCGGTGGGCTCACCGCCGTACACTTCCAGCCCGTGACGGAGGTTCCAGAACAGCAGCGGGAACCGGACATCCAGCACAAGGAGCACCACCAGCGCCCCTATCGGCAGCAGGAACGCCACGCTGCCCCGGGTCTCCAGCCGCCCGCCGACGGCCATATTATAGAGCCAGTTACAACTGGGCCAGAGGTCGGATTTCTGGTATTCGCCGTTGACGATGACGTTCACCTCGTCGGCAAGGCCCCCATCGTCTTCCCGCCACAGGATGGCGTCGCCGGGGTCGCCCAGCGCGGTCCCGGTAAAAATGACCACTCCGTCCTGCTCAATTTTTACGCCCGGGTCGCTCATGCCCTCGGCTTTCGATTCGAGCCGATAGTGCCGCGTCTCTCCGTCCATCGTGAAATCCACTTCCGCACCGTTTTCCGTCTGAGCAACCTGCATGGTGTAGGCGGCATACGCATCCTTGCCCGAAAAGCTGCCGTCGGCCTGACGATACAAAAAGGCATCCCGCAGCCAGACACCCGGGCGGAGGGCGGCCCAGAGATAGAGCACAGTGAGAAGCAGCGCGGTAAGAACGCAGAGCAGACAGCTCGTCTTTTTCTCCATGGTCAGGCTCCTTTCGTTTCAGCCCAGTTCGATTACTTTCCACCCCAGCTCCCGGATGGCTTCTTTGTCATGAGTCGCCAGCAGGGTGGGCTTTGTGCCGCAGCGTGCCTTGAGCATGGCTGCGGCTTTTTTCATGGCGGCGGGGTCCATGCCGGTGAAGGGCTCATCCAACAGAAGCGTGTCGCTCTCGGCCCAGAGAGCGCGCAGCAAGGCGGTGCGGCGCTTCTGTCCACCGGAGAGCTTCCGGGCTGGCAGGGCAAGGGCCTCGTCATCCAGTCCTAATTGTATAAGGTCATCTCGTATCTGCTCTTTGTATTGTGTTTTGACCTTGTACTGTTCTGCGGTCAGCACCAGCGCCACATTCTCTTCGGCGGTCAGCTGGGGGCAGAGCCTGTCTTCCTGAAAGACCGCGCCGACCCGGCCCACGCCCTCCACGCTGCCGGAGGTGGGCGCTTCCAGCCCCATCAGGATGCGGAGCAGGGTCGTCTTGCCCCAGCCGCTTGGCGCCCAGAGCACCGCCGGGTCGTCCACGGTAAGCGAGAGGTTTTCGAAGAGGATTTTCTCTCCGAATCGTTTAGACAGCTTCTTTATTTCCAGTTTGTTGTTGGTTTCACTCATTTTTCAGCCTCCTCTTCGCCCAGAACTGCCGCTACCGCTTTATCCAGCAGCGCGAGGAACAGCTTTTCGAATACGGCGCTCAGCAGGATGATGACGAAGGTCCAGGCAAACAGCTCCCCGGTGGAAAGGGTAATTTTGGCCCGGTAAAGCGCATCGCCGATGCTGCCGTCCGGCAGGCCGATGACCTCTGCTGCTACGCCGCTCTTCCAGCAGATGCCCAGCGCCACGCTGCATCCCTGCCGGAACGCGGGCAGCACCGCCGGGAGCCAGATCGCCCGCAGACGCCGCCCCAGAGGCAGACGGAACACCTGCGCCATTTCGAGAAGCTGGCGGTCAGCACTCCCGATGCCGGTGCGCACTGCGCTGTAGAGGACGGGCAGCACCATCAAAAAGCTGATAAGGACGGACAGCGACGAGCCGCTGACCCACACCAGCGCCAGAATGATGAAGCTCGCCACCGGAGTAGCCTTGACCAGCTGCATCACGGGGGCGAGAAGGGCGTCCACCCACTCCCACTTTTCGGCGGCTACCGCCAGCACCGCGCTGGACAGAACGCCCAGCCCGAAGCCCAACAGGATGCGCCCGGCGCTGAAACCGATGCGCTGCCAGAACTCGGCCTGCGGCAGCAGCTCCACCAGCGTACCGATGGCCTGCACCGGCGAGACAAGAAAGACTTCCTGCCCGATGGCCACAGCTGCCGCCTGCCAGACGCCCAGCCAGAACACCGACGCCGCTAAGATTTGAATGCGGCGTTTTTTTGTTTTATCCATGTATTTCTTTGCTCCTGTTCGTTTTCTCGCTTTCAGAATATCACATCATGTATGAGAATACAATCCTTCATCTTTTCTTCTCTTGACATGAAGGTCATAAAACACTACACTGGAATAAAGTAATCCTTATTCTACGTGCCTCCGCGCACAGCTGGGAGAGATGACCATGCACGATTCCGCTCAGGCCCTCCGGGGCAAAAAGCTCCTTCTGGTGGGGTTCACCCTGTTCTCGATGTTTTTCGGGGCAGGCAACCTCATCTTCCCGCCCTTCCTCGGCGCACAGGCCGGGACGGCGCTCTGGTCCGCTTTTGTGGGCTTTGCCGTCAGCGCCATCGGTCTGCCCATCGCGGGCGTGGCAGCGGTGGCCCGGGCGGGCGGTCTGCCTGCGCTGGCCGGGCGGGTCCATCCCCGCTTCGCACAGGTGTTCGCTGTGCTGGTCTATCTGTCCATCGGTCCCTGCCTCGCGATCCCCCGCACGGCCAGCACCTCGTTTGAGATGCTGACGCCGCTGGTGGGGCGGAGCACACCGGGACAGTTCATCTACTCCCTCGTGTTCTTTGCTGCGGCGTACTTCGTGGCCCTCAAGCCCGAAAAGCTGACCCAGCGGCTGGGCCGCATCCTCTGCCCTGTCCTGCTGGTGCTCATCGTGGTGCTGTTCACGGGCTGCATCCTCCGCCCGGCCGCGCCCGGCTACGGCACGCCTGCCGAGGCTTACGCCGCCCTCCCCGCCGCACAGGGCGTGCTGGACGGCTATCAGACCATGGACGCGCTGGCAGCGCTCAATTTCGGCGCAGTCATCGCTCTGAACATTCAGGCGGTGGGCATCACGGAAGAAGCTGCCGTCCGGCGCGGCACCATCCGGGCCGGGCTCATCGCGGGCGGGATGCTGCTGGTAGTCTACGCCATGCTGACCCACATCGGCGGCATCTCGGGGGCCGCGTTCCCCGGCAGCGACACCGGCGCCTCCGTCCTGACGGCACTGGCCGACGGCCTGTTTGGCCGGGTGGGACAGGTGCTTCTGGCCGTTATCTTCGTCATCGCCTGCTTCAACACCTGCGTCGGCCTCATCGCCAGCGTAGGCGAATACTTCCACGAGCTTCTGCCCCGGCTGCCCTACCCCACCATTGCAGCCTTCTTCGCGCTGATGAGCATGCTGCTGGCGAACATCGGCCTTGCGGGCATCCTGAGCCTTTCCGTTCCGGTGCTGAACGCCATCTACCCCATCGCCATCGTCCTCATCGTGGTGGAGTTCCTTCCCGGACGGTTCCAGCGGACATCGGTCTGGCGGCTGAGCATCCTCTTCACGGCCATCCAGAGCATCCCTGCTGCCCTGCCCTTCGGCCCCCTCTCCGCCTTGATGAACGCTCTGCCCCTGAGCAGCCTCGGCTTTGGCTGGCTGCTGCCAGCTCTCATCGGCATCGGCGTGGGCCTTCTGATCTAAGAAAGGGGCTGCTGCACTTTCGGCTAAAACGATGTGCAGCAGCCCCTTCTTTGTTTCAAAGCTTACTTTGCAGAGTTGCGGATCGCCGCCATGACCTTGCGCAGGACGGACGGCTCGGTGTAGTAGAAGTTATCGTCCGGCAGCTTGCCGCCCACGGCGGCGGGAGAGGCATCGTAGAGCACCTGCAGGTAAGCAGAGATGTCTTTCTTCATCTCCTGACCGTTGCGGTAAACGATGTTGCACTTGGGCAGGGCCTTCTTGGCGATAGCAGCCTTGGCCACCACGCCGACTTTCTCACAGAGGGCGGCGGTGCCGTCGATGTCCTCGTTCGCCGCCTTGACGCTCTTCTGGTAGTCGGTCAGGAAAGCTGCGATGACGTCGGGGTTCTGCTTTGCGTACTCGGTGCGCACCACGGTGACGCCGGTGATGAGCTGGGTGTCACAGACCCTGTTCCATTCCCTGGTCAGGTCGAGGACGACGCGGAGGTCGCTGTCCTTCATCTGGGCAGCGGTGACGTAGGGCTGAGGCAGGACGGCGATGGCATCCTTCCTGGCAGCGGCCATCTGGGCCGTGACCTCAGAAGCCTCGCTGTAGTATTCGATCTTCACGTCCTTGTCGGGGTCGAGGCCGTTCTTCTTGAGCAGATAGCGCAGGACGTACTCGGGTGTCGTGCCTTTGCCGGTGGAAAGGATGGTGCGGCCCTTGAGGTCGGCAAAGCTGTGGACGGTGTTGCCCTTCTCCACGACGTAGAGGACGCCCAGCGTGTTGACGGCCATGACCTGGATGCCGCCGTTCGTCTTCTGGTAGAGGGTCGCGGCGAGGTTGGCCGGGATAGCGGCCATGTCGAGTTCGCCCTTGATGAGCTTCGGCACGATCTCATCGGCAGCGCCGTAGAGCTGCAGGCCATAGTCGAGGGAAGCAGTGCCGTCCTTCTCCATGCTCAGCAGGTTGACGAGGCCCATGGTGGTGGGGCCTTTCAGGCCGGCGATGCGCACTTTTTTGCTCGTCTTGGCCGATGCTCCGCAGGCCAGCACGCTGATCATCAGCACCAGCGACAGCAGCAGAGATGTCAGTTTTTTCATAGGATTTCGTTCCTCACTTTCATTGGGAGAAATTTTCCCGCAAAAAATTTGCAAAACCATTTGCTTTACGCCCTCAAGTTTACTATAATAAGAGAAAAAATACCGTTGCACATGCAACGGAATCGCAGAAGGGCGGTGAGGGCCCGGGGAAAACCTCACGGAATGGGTATGGAAAATTATCTTCCGCTGTTACAATCCACCTCTCTGTTCGCCGGGCTGGAAGCCGAAGCGCTCCGGGTCCTGCTGGGCGAAGTGGGGGCCGTATTGCGCACCTACAGCCGGGGCGAGACCCTCGTACTGGCCGGACAGTCGAACCGCCGGGTGGGCGTGGTGCTCTCCGGCGCCATCGAGGCCTACCATCCCGCCGCCAGCGGGGCGCGTCTGCCCATCAGCCAGATGGGGCCGGGCGGTGTGTTCGGCGACGTGCTGGGCGGCTCGAGCCTTTCCAGCCCGGTAACGGTGATGGCCTCGGCCCCCTGCGAGGTGCTGCTGGTGCCTTACGAAAAGCTTCTGCTGCCCGGGGCCGACCCGGCCCGCCAGCGGGTGCTGCAGAACCTTGTGCGCACCATCAGCGACAAATACTTCCTGCTTTCCCGCCGGGTAGACCTGCTGCTGCTCAAGAGCCTGCGGGCCAAGGTGTGCGCCTACCTGCTCAGCGAGGCCGAGGTTCACCACAGCCTCACCTTCACCATTCCCTACTCCCGCATCCAGCTGGCCGACTACCTCAACTGCGACCGCAGCGCCCTCTCCCGGGAGCTGAGCCTGATGCAGCGGGACGGCCTGCTCGAGACCTATAAGAGCAGCTTCAAGCTGCTGGAACCGGACGCGCTGCGGCACATGGTGCTGTAACAGCCTCTCCCTTTGGGAGAGCCTTATATAGAAGGAGAACTTCATCATGTCCAAACCGATTTTATGGATCGTCATTCCCTGCTACAATGAAGAACAGGTACTGCCCATCACGGCCCCCATGTTCCTGAAAAAGATAAACGACCTCGCCGCAGCGGGCCTTGTCAGCGAGAAGAGCCGGGTGCTCTTCGTCAACGACGGCTCCCGCGACGCCACCTGGTCCTTCATCCAGAAGTTCGCCTCTGAGGATGAGCACTTCATCGGCATCTCCCAGAGCCGGAACCGCGGCCACCAGAACGCCGTGCTGGCCGGGCTGATGGAGGCGCTCCACAGCGGCAGTTGCGACATCACCATCTCCATCGACTGCGACGGTCAGGACGACATCAACGCCATGGACGAGATGGTCAAAAAGTATCTGGACGGCGCCGAGGTAGTCTACGGCGTGCGCAGCCGCCGGGACACCGACACCTTCTTCAAGCGGTTCACCGCCGAGGGCTTCTACCATGTGATGAACGCGCTGGGCGCAGACATCGTATTCAACCACGCCGACTACCGGCTCATCAGCACCCGGGTGCTGGAAAGCTTCGCCGACTACCGCGAGGTGAACATCTTCCTGCGGGGCATGGTGCCGCTGGTGGGCTACCCCAGCGATACCGTCTACTACGAGCGCCACGAGCGTCTGGCCGGCGAGAGCCACTATCCCCTCAGCAAGATGCTGGCCCTCGCCTTCGACGGCATCACCAGCCTGTCGAACAAGCCCATCCGCCTCATCACCGGCGCAGGCATCGTGGTCAGCCTCATCAGCTTCATCGGCGTCATCTGGGCCATCGTGCAGGCTGTTCTGGGCAGCGCCGTGGCGGGCTGGGCCTCCACCATCTGCATCGTCTGCTTCATGGGCGGCGTCCAGCTGGTGTGTCTGGGCGTCATCGGCGAATACGTCGGCAAAATCTATATGGAGACCAAGGCCCGCCCCCGCTACATCATCAGCGAGCGCACATGGACTCCCTACGAAAGGAAGTATCACGGATGAGCAAACAGAGCTGGAAAGGTAGCACCCTCCTGAACCCGGAACCGCCGGTGCTGGTCTCCTGCGGCGGGCTGGATAAGCCCAACCTCATCACCATCGGCTGGACCGGCACCATCTGCACCCAGCCCAGCATGGTATCCATCAGCGTCCGCCCCGAGCGATACAGCCACCACCTCATCAAAGAGAGCGGGCAGTTTGCCATCAACCTGCCCACCGAGGCACTGGTGAAGTCGGTGGACTGGTGCGGCGTCAGGAGCGGCCGGGATTTTGACAAATTCGCAGCCTGCAAACTCCATTCTGCCCCCGGCTCGGTGCTGACGGACTGCCCCATCCTCGAAGAAAGCCCCGTCAACCTCGAGTGCAAGGTCACGCAGGTCATCCCGCTGGGCAGCCACGACCTCTTCCTCGCCGAAGTGGTGGCCTGCGACGTGGACGAGAGCCTGCTGGACGAGAACGGTAAGCTCTGCCTCGACAAGGCCAAACTCATCGTCTACAGCCACGGCGAATATCTGGCTCTGGGCAAAAAGCTGGGGACCTTCGGCTACAGCGTGCGGAAGAAAAAGCCGACGCGGAAGCCCCGCAGATAATACTATGAAAAATGGGAAGCACAAAAGTGCTTCCCATTTTTTTATTTCTCGTCGAGCAGATCACTCAGACATCTGACCGTCCGGCCATGATAGCCTGTGACCGTCTCGGCATGGAGCAGACTGCTCAGCACACTTTCCTCCACGCACTCGGCCACCGCCCGGAACAGCGGATTGATGGCGTCGTCGTGGAGCATACCCATCGGCAGGATGGCCTTTTCGGAGTAGTGCGGCACCCGGTTGGCGGTGGTGAAGGCAATGACGATCTCGCCGGAGCCGTTTCCGCAGAAAGAGCCGGTGCGGGACAGGCCCACCAACGCCCGGTGGCAGAGCCGCCGCAGCTGGCGCTCACTCAAGGGGATGTCCGTCGCCAGCACCGTGATGATGGAACCCTTGTCCTCGTGGGGCGGGATGTGGGCGTCCAGCAGGCTCTGGATGGGGGTGCCTGCCACTACGAGGTCATCGAAGACGGCGTGGTTGGAGAGCACCAGCGCACCGATGGTGTACTGTTTTCCGTCCAGCTCCACCACACGGGAGGCCGAGCCGATGCCGCCCTTCAGGCCGTGGCAGCGCATTCCCCGGCCCGCGCCCACAGCGCCCTCGGCGAAATCAGCGCGGCAGTCGGCCAGCGCGGCCCTCACGTTTTCTTCTGTGACGTGGAGGCCCCGGATGTCGTTGAGGCCGCTGTCGTTGCACTCGCAGACCACCGGGTTGACGCTGCCGGTAGTCTCGCAGATGTCGGGGTTCTTATCCAGCATATACTTCACCAGCGCTGTCTCCACAGTACCTACGCTGAGGGTATTGGTGAAGAGGATGGGCGTTTCCAGCGTCCCCAGCTCGTCGATCTGGACAAGGCCGGTGGTCTTGCCGAAGCCGTTGATGACATGGCTGGCCGCCATCACTTTATCGTGGAAAATATCGCCCTGATGGGGCAGCAGCGCGGTCACGCCGGTCTGGACCTCGCCGTCCGCCAGTGTGCAGTGGCCCACCGTCACGCCCGGCACATCGCTTATCTTGTCCAGCGGCCCACAGGGCAGTTTGCCCACCCGGATGCCCCGGCTCTTCCATTTTGCTTCGATTCCCATAAGTATTCTCCTTGCAAAAATGCCCCCTCCTCACCAGACGGAGAGGGCTGATTTTATTCTTCCTCGTGCTCCACCTTGCTGATAGCACCCAGGTCGTAGGGCGTATTCTGGTAGACGTAG
>ERZ1026959.105-NODE-105-length-21978-cov-8.741550_pt1 | contig 21978 bp, 14 predicted proteins | sample MGYA00519299_ERZ1026959 | MGnify/ENA primary metagenome ERZ1026959 (study PRJEB26926, sample SAMN06164517) | human gut metagenome | biome: ENVO:00009003; feature: ENVO:2100002; material: ENVO:00002003 | host: Homo sapiens | place: USA | collected 2012 ... | reverse complement strand
CCACCATGCTGGGCATCACAACGCTGCAAATGGGTGTGTTCGGCGGCATCGTGGTCGGTCTGGGCGTGGCGGCGCTGCACAACAAATTCTATAAGATCGAGCTGCCGCAAGTGCTGGCCTTCTTTGGCGGCACACGCTTCGTGCCCATCGTCAGTTCTATTGTGTATCTGGTGGTCGGCATTGCCATGTTCTATATCTGGCCGGTGGTGCAGAACGGTATTGCCGCGCTGGGTGCACTGGTGCTGGCTTCCGGCTACGCAGGCACCTTTATTTACGGCCTGCTGGAGCGTGCGCTGATTCCTTTTGGACTGCATCATGTGTTCTATATGCCGTTCTGGCAGACCGCTGTGGGTGGCACCGCTATCATCGACGGCGTGACCGTGACCGGCGCACAGAACATCTTCTTTGCCGAACTGGCTTCCAAGTCCACCACTGTGTTCTCGGTCAGCGCTACACGCTTCATGGCCGGTAAGTTCCCCTTTATGATGTTCGGTCTGCCCGGCGCGGCGCTGGCTATGTACCAGTGCGCCAAGCCTGAAAAGAAAAAGGCGGCAGGTGGCCTGCTGCTGTCTGCTGCATTGACGGCTTTCCTCACCGGCATTACCGAGCCGCTGGAATTTACCTTTATCTTTGTGGCACTACCCATGTACGCGGTGCACTGCGTACTGGCCGGTCTGTCCTTCATGCTGATGCACATCCTGAATGTGGGCGTAGGCATGACCTTCTCCGGCGGTCTCATCGATCTGGTGCTGTTCGGTGTGATGCAGGGCAACGCCAAGACCCACTGGGTGTGGGTGGTCGTGGTCGGTGCGGTGTACTTTGTGCTGTACTACATCATTTTCCGCTTTATGATCTCCAAGTTTGACTACAAGACTCCGGGCCGTGATGATGCCGAGGAAGTCAAGCTGTACACCCGTGCGGACGTGAACGCCCGGAATGCTGCTTCCGGCAGCGTACCTGCCGGGAATGACCCGGTCAGTGCACTGATTGTGGAAGGTCTGGGAGGTGCCGCTAATCTGACCGATGTGGATTGCTGTGCAACCCGTCTGCGCTGCACGGTCAATGACGCGGCATTGGTCAAACAGGATGTGCTCAAAGCCTCTGGCGCCTCTGGCGTAATCTGCAAGGGCAACGGCGTACAGGTGGTGTACGGCCCCAAGGTGGCCGTCATCAAGGCAAAGCTGGAAGATTATCTGGAAAGTACACCCAAAGACCCGGTTGTCGCTCCCTCGCCGGCAGCCGCATCCGCAGCAAAGGATACCGTGCTGTCTGCCTGCCTGAACGGTACTGTAGTGCCGCTGGCCGATGTGAAGGATGAAGCCTTTGCCAGCGGTGTACTGGGGGATGGCATTGCCATTGAGCCCTCCGACGGTGAACTGGTGGCACCTGCTGACGGTGAGATCTCCTCCATCTTTGAGACCCACCATGCCGTAGGTATGACCACGGCTGACGGTGCCGAACTGCTGATGCACATCGGCATCGATACGGTCAAGCTGGGCGGCAAGCACTTTACCTACCTCGTCAACGAGGGCGACAAGGTGAAGAAGGGCCAGCCGTTGATCCGCTTTGAGCTGGAAGCCATTAAGGCCGAAGGCTATCCCGTGACCACGCCGGTCATTGTCTGCAATACCGATGACTATGCCGCTGTCGAGGCTAAAGCCGGTGGCACCGTAAAGCAGGGTGATGCGTTGCTGGAACTGAAGCGCTAAGCGTTTCTCCCTAACTGTAAGGCGGGGTTGCTATAAAGGAAAAAGCTATTCCGATAAAGGCAATGTCACTTAGTTAAATAGGCAATCCCTCTACACCAACGCAGAAATTGGTATAGAGGGATTTTTTTCTTCTAAATACTTGACAATAAGCTCAGAATGTGCGGCCGCATTGCTTACCGAAGTAAGCAATGCGGCCCTTGTAGTTAGGAAACGTCCACTGTGACAGCTAACAGCAAGGAGTGAAGTGTATGACCGCAGAGAATGTCAAGCAAACGTTGCTTATCTGCATATAAGAATAAGCCAGTGAGCGAGCTATCCGCCCCTTTACAGTTGGGCGCAAGAATTGGATGGTGCTCAACACTCCCAGAGGAGCACAATCCAGTGCGATTCTCTACAGCATTGCAGAAACAGCCCAGACCAACAATTTGAAGCCGTATGAGTATTTCCGGTTTTTACTGGACGAGATTGCAGAGCATCTTTATGGCCGGGAGCATGATCCAAATGACCACGCGTTCTTAAATGATCTGCTGCCGTAGTCGGACAAACTGCCTGACATTTGCAAAAAAGAAAATTTGAAGTTTGCTGGAGCCGGGTTTGGCTCCAGTTTTATTTTTGCTTGACGGCTGTGGTTGATCGGTTACCAAAGAAATAAGCAAAGCCCCCAGGCCGGATTTTGTATCCAGCCTGGGGGCTTTGCTATATTTTCAAATTGATGCAGTTCAAATCTTGGAGCTCAAATACTTTACAAGTTCCCAAACCGTTGTCAGCGGGTTGCTCTGCCGTGAAATCGGCTCGATGCCTTGATTCTGAATCTGTTCGGTACGAACTTTCGCTCTCTGAATTGCAGTTGCCTGCAAAGGCTTCAAAACGTCAAAGCAATCCCTGTTCTTCTCATAATCGGGGATTCTGTTTGGCTGTTTCAGCAAGCGAATCAATGCCTGACAATCTTCGACCTCTGTCTGCTGATTTACAAAGTGTAACAAGAACCATAGTTCGAAGGATGGATTGGAGTAGGCTAGATGATAGCCCTCCTTTTGAGCTGACTGTTTGGCGCGCAGAAGAACCTCGTTGGAATTATCGTCACGGTCAAATACGCACCAGATGGAATCGCCATCTTCCGGATAATACGGATTATTGCCCATCGTTGCCTTGGCCTTCTGCACAAGCCTGTCAGCGGACTTATACTGCGAAGAAATCGGGATAATGTCGATATTACAGCCACGGCTTCGAAAACGCTTGAAATGGCGAATCTCGGTTTCACTGCCCTCGCAGATAAGGTATACGACCGGATTCCGCTTTCTGCTTCGGGTAGGCCTGCGGCTGATTTCCTTTATTCGACCCATGTTGCATTCCCTCCAATGAACGGAATCGCGCCGTAGCGGCCTTGCAGATACCCTTTGGAGATGTTCTCACCTTTCCGGGGAGAAAACTCAGTCAGAGCGTAAATATCGGTCTGCATGGTCTTTTCATCTTTCTCTGCAAACCAGATCTGATCACGCCGAAGCAAAGTCAAGTCGAGAAGCCCGGTGTCGTGGGTCGTGAAGATGAGTTGTGTATGGTTCGTATTGATGGCGGCATCCTGCATCATTTCGATCAAGTGCCGGGTCAGGAGTGGGTGCATACTGGATTCAATCTCGTCTACCACCAGAACAGCCCCAGATTCCAGAGCAGCGAGCCACATACCGATGCGAGAAAAGAATCGCTGTGTTCCAACGGATTCCTGCCCCAACGGAAGCCAGAAGCCCTTGGATGTGCCATCTTCAGTGTCGAGAGTGTGTAGGGCAGAAATGATAGGTTCTTCCTTGGAACCAGTGATGCGGATGTCTTTGATGCCTAGATCGGCATACAGCATTTCATGCAGGATACGGCTCTTTTCGGAGCCGCCCTGCCGGATGGCAGACAGAGCGGCATCCAGCCGCATTTCTGTTCCCACGAAACCTGTCAGCTTTTCAAAGAACCACAGATACGCTTTTTCGGTCTGCGGACAGTTCCACTCGTTGGAACTGGACAGATACAGACGATTTTCGGCGGTTCGTCCAGAAAGCGTAAGCTGTTCTTGGATGTTTTCACGAAATTGGTAACTGCCGCCCTCTCTGGAAAAAATCAGTGCTTCCCGGCCATTAGGCCAGTGATAAAGATATTCGGTCAAGATTCTGGACTTGTCAAACGAGAACCCATAGGCATACTTGATGCCGCCATAGAAATAGATAGCTTCAAAACTGGTCGGCTGTGTAGGCTGGTCTGTGAAAGCAAACGGTTCCTGCGGAAGCGGTTCGCCCCTCAGCAGCTTGGCATATCGGCCACAGACCATTTCCCGCATGAGCAGGAGTGCATGGAGGACATTGCTCTTTCCCGCTGCATTTGCGCCGTACAGTGCCAGCACTGGAACAAGCTGTTTCTTCTCGTCCGGTGAAATCAGGCAGTCGACCAGACTTTTATCTGTAGATGCTTTCAAGCTGATGATGGCTGTATCCTTGATGGAACGGTGGTTGGTGACTGAAAATTGAAGCAGCATCGCAATTCCTCCCAGATGATTTTCTGAATCCAGTGTACTCTATTCTAGGCGGAAAGTCAAATTTTAATTTCGGAATTTGCAGATATTTTTCAAAATCCAAGAATAATATTTAAGATATTGGCTTTTTATACCGCTCTAATACTATTAGAGTTTATTCTGCATACACAATCTCTCTCACCACCACTTCCTCCGCCCATTCCAGTTTAAGAACATTCTTGAATTCCGTCCGACAAAAACACATTTTCTAGTTCGGAAGACGGTTATTTACTATTTTGACATTCGATAATGGTCGTTCATCAAATGGTATCGTGGTCGGACCTGAATTTTCAAGGATGATGGCGGAGATTCTTCTTCAACATATTGATAACGAAATCCTATTAGAGCTTGAAAAAGATGGTATTTTCTATAAAGTCGATTATGCTGCTTTCAGATATGTGGATGACATTTTCCTCTTTTCTAATCAACCTCAAGTTCTTGAACAGATATTATCAAAATATACGTAGGTTGAATATTTTGAGCGTAGGATTATATAGCCGGAACGATAATCTACACATGGGAAAATCGAACATCTATAAATCCAAAGTTTACATCACACCAATATCGAAACATAAAACTTACGCTGATGAAGGGTGATAAGGTGGTCGAATGTATCCATATACTTGCCAATTTCAGCTTTTTCAGATAAATCATTTGGCATATAAAAAGCAAGTTGTTGAAGGGTCGAGTATTTTACACGACGTTTTTCAATTAAAGAGCCAGTTGCAGCGTTATCAAAAATATTCATCGCCGTGGGTGTTTTGAAATATGCATTCCAAAATCCACTGCATTTGTCATCATCAATCGAAAACACATCATAATAGCCGGAAACACTTACAGTAAAAGCATTTTTATTGTATCCAAGTGCTCCAAATCTTAGATTCATTGGATTGGTAACAAACTCATTGGGCTTTACAGTTTTGAATAAATCCTCTGTCTTGGTCACGAGGGAACTTCTTTCATAACGGTCTGTTTTGGGCGTGACACCACTTTCGATTGTCAAGCTGTACAGGGGGTTACTCTCAAAATCAGAGGTTCGAGTATTACGCTCTTGCAGAATCTCCCCCAACTTTCGCTGTTCCCAAGCAAAAGTAAAAGGGCCTCGGATTTTCCTTGGCCCTCTTGTTTGACTTATCGCTTATAAATATGCAGCCTTACGCCTCGAAGCCGCCGGTTACAATAAATTCCCGCAGCAAACTGTCCACTTTCTGGTTTACCTTGGGCGGTATCAGCTTTACGCCCTCTTTTTTCTCAAAATAGGCTTTGGCTTTTGCCTTGTCCACGGTTTTCTTCAGTTCGTCAAGGCGACCAAACTCGTTAATGTTGGTTTTCGTCAGCCCAAGACCCATCATATTGCGGAGCTTTTCTTCATCCAAGCCAAACACAACGGCAAAACGGTGGATTTGGTCATTCTTCGCACGGCACTGGTACTCGGTGATGTAATCCCGCAGCGTCTTGCCGGGTTCGGGTGTGGCGTCACCGCGTTCAATATCGTGCAGGAAGATGTTGGCAAACTTCTGTTCTTCCTGTGTCAGGCTGGCAAAGGACTTATGCAGTTCAGCTTTTGCCTGTTCTATGGATTCTCCCGATGCACCCGCCTGATTCAGCAGCTTCAGGTACTTATCAAAGCGGCTGTTCATATAGTTGGAATCAATCACACCGGTGTCGATTTCCGTCAAATAGCCCACCAAATCATACGGCGCATCGCTATCATCGGAAGGGTCCGACGGCTCGGCGGACAGCTCCTTATAGCGCTGTGCCAAAATCAGATAGGCCGACTCATCAAACAGCATTTCGACATCAATGGTTTCATCGGTAGCATCGTCCGGGCAATGATATACGCTTTGATTCCATGTAAAGCCCTGCACACGCGCTGCCTCCATGTAGTCGTTAAGCTCACGGAACAGCTTTGCAAACTTGGCGCAGACGCTCCTGTCCTGCGGCAGCTTTTCAAAATCCGGCACACCCGCGCTCGTAAACAACTCCGCAATGTCGCCGTACACCTCGTTCATTTTTTCAAGGTTGTGGGCAAGGCGGTCAACAAACAATCCAATTGGGCGGTCGCCGGAGTACAGCTTCACCGCTTTCAGCACATTTTGCTCCATTGTGTGCGGCTTGCGGTAATAGCGAATCACGCCGAACGGCTTATCCGGTCCAAACAATCGGTTCGTGCGGGAAAACGCCTGTATAATGTTCTCGTATTCCAGCATCTTATCCATATAGAGGGTATTAACCCACTTGGAGTCAAAGCCGGTCAGCATCTGGTCAACAACGATCAGCAAATCAAGCTGTTGGTCGGGGGTGCGTTCAATGCGCTTATACTGCTCCTTGTGCGCCAAACGCAGCGACAGATCCTTCTTAAACCGTGCATGGGTAGATATTGTAAAATCCTGCCCATAGCGCTTATTGTAATCCTCGATAATTTCAACAAGCCCGTCCTCTTTGTAAATCGCGCCGCCGTTATTATCAATGTTCGGGTCAAAAAGGCAGCTTGTTTTCAATTCCGGCATGGTGGTCTTCATCATGCGGTAATATTCGATTGCCTCCGGGATGCTGCTTGTGGCAAAAATCGCGTGGAATTTACCGTTGTGGCTCAAGGTCAGCCAGTTTTCCTTAATATCCTCGATAACGGTCTGCTTATGCTCGGCCGTCAGATATTGTGTATTGGGCAGATAATCCTCAATCCCCTTGATCCACTTTCCGTCCGGACCCGGTTCGCCGTACATTTTCACCTGCGTGTTGTCCATGTACTTATAGTACACAGCTGCTTTTGCAGGGTCGTTCAGGGCATCTGCAACCGTAGCTGCCTTTGCTTTTTCCAGTGCAACAGCCTGCCGCACATCTTTGTCGCGGAAGGTAAGTACCTTGTACGGGTCAAAGCCCAGCACATTTTTATCGCGGATGCCGTCTGCTATGCTGTAACGGTGCAGCTCATTGCCAAACACATCGGTTTGTGCGTTGTTCTTTTTGGCGTTTTCCTCAAACACGGGCGTGCCGGTAAAGCCGAAGAAAATCGCGCGAGGAAAGGTTTCTTTTATAATTGCCAGCATATCGCCAAAGGTGGAGCGATGCGCCTCGTCCACGATAAACACCAATCGCTTTTTGCCGATCAACTCAATATCGCGGGCATTTTTGCCGCCCTCCTCGTCACGGATATTGCTCATCTTCTGAATAGATGTCACAATCAGCGTGTCTGCGGTGGCAATGCTTTTCAACTTGGAAATCAATACATAGGTGTTTTCTGTTGCCTGCACGGTCTCGTTTTCATCGGCAAAGGCGCGGTATTCTTTCAGCGACTGCGTCCCCAGCTCGATACGATCCGTGAGGAAAACCACCTTGTCCGCATCGTTGGAATTGGCAATCAGCTGTGCGGACTTGAAGGAAGTCATCGTCTTGCCGCTGCCGGTGGTGTGCCAGATATACCCGCCGCGCTGCTTGCCGCTGTCCCATTTCGTTTTGGAAACTACATCCGAAATCGCACTGGCAGCATAATACTGATAGCTGCGCATAACCTTCAACACGCCGTCCGCATCGTCGGCCACGGTGTAAAAGCCGATCATCTGATGCGCCATGGGAATGGACAGCAGCTTGGAGGCAATCTCTTTCCAATCGTTGATTGGCTCGTTGTTGAAGTCCGCCCAGTGGAAGTAGTAATCGGTGTTAAATTTGCCGTCGGGACCGGGGTTGGCGAAGTAGACGGTTTCTTCCGGGTTCATTGCCACAAAAATCTGCACAAGCGAGAACAGCCCGGTAAACACACCCTCGTGGGCGTATTTTTCGATTTGGTTATATGCCTGACTCACCGGCACACCGCTGCGCTTTAATTCCAGATGGAAAACCGGCATACCGTTGATCAGCAGCATCAAATCGCCGCGGCGGTCGTTCAGCATTTTGGATTTACCGGGAAAAATCGGCTGCTGCACGATCTGGTAGCGGCTTTGCCCGGCGGCAATCTCCATGCGGTCGTAGATTTTCAGGCTGACTTCCTTGCCGAAATGTGCCTTGTCATCGGGGTTATCGCGCTTGACAGAAACCGTTTTGCCGTTGATAAAGCCGTTCAGCTTCAGCGGCGTGCGCAGTTCCCGAATCTGCTCCACAATTTGCTGCATCTCGCCATCGGTCAAGGGGTAATCGCCAAGGCGATCTATGCCGCGGTTATTGTCAAAGAGAATGTTTGCCCAGTTGCGAATCAGATCCTGCTCGGTGGGATATTTCAGAATTGTGCTCTCCCAGCCTTTGGTCGTCAGGATTTTTATAAGCGCTTCTTCAAAGTCCGATTCCTTTTGAAAGGTCATTTGTTTTGCCCCTTTCCGGGTATTTGTGTGCGCTTTTACAGCCGTTCGCGCACCATCATCAGAGCATAGCCCAGCAGGTTTTGCCCCTTCCACTTGCCAATATCCAGCCTGTCCGGGTCCTTCATCGACAAGCCGATGCCCCAAATGGTATCCCTGACCGCACATTCAGCCAAAACGGAACCTTTGGTGGCGGCAAGCTGCGCTTTCAGGTCGTCATTTTGGGTGAATTTAGCAAGCAGCCCTGTAAAAACAACGATTTGCCGAATACCATTCCAATAGCGCTCGCTGTAATGGGCAACCAGCCTGCCAAGCGCCTTGATTTCGGCAACATCATCGGTTGCAAGAATTTTGGCCGCCACAGCCTTGTCACCAAAGTAGACAGCCTTTTTGTACATCATATATTGTTCTATGGAGGAAAAGTCCACCCCCTCCACCGTAAAGCGGCAGGGGTACCAGTTGCTCAAATATCCGTTTTCCTCACTGGGGTTATGAAAGCAAACAACCGTCATTATACTTCACCGACTTTTTGTACCGCCAAATCCAGTTCCAGATCATGCAGCCCGCCGTATGCTTTTTCCAGAAAAGCAACCGGCACTTTTTTTACGACCTCGCTGCTGGGCAGATTATAATACCATTGATAATACGCATAAAATTCGCCGATCCAATCCGGCATAAACCCCTCGATGGCTTTGCCGTCCTTCAGTGTAAAGTCCTCGGTTTTGCAAAAGTAATCCCACAATTCGGGGGCGCTCATCGTGTTTACATAGGCTTTGGCTTCGTCGATGCTTTTTCTGGTTTTGCTTGCCATATAGGAATTGATAAAAGCCGCAGTATCCTTGTCAGGGTATTTCTGTGCCACAAGGTCAAAGAGCTTGCCCTGATTTTCGACCACATCGCTTACATATTCCTTTGCATACGCGCGCATTGCCCCTCACCTCTCAAACAGTGTGCTGAACACCTTTGTGACCGTGTTCGCGTCGGAATCCACCAGTTCGCGCATCCGTTTTCTTGCCGTTATGTCGCGCTGATTGTACCTGTCGTTAAATTCAGTGTAGTCCACGGCAAGCAGCTCGTCGGTTATTTCTTTCAGATTTGCATACGCGGCCTCGGACTTGATGCAATACTGGATGCCCAAACCGCCCAGCGACAGCAGATCTTCCAGAATATCCACATCAATATTATCGCGCACAAACTCTTTGGCGATGTAAAAGTAGGAGACGTTTGCGCGCCAGCCGCAAATCACATCATAATCGCGGGTATCCATGCCGTATTTTTCGATAAATTTCTTTGCCAGCATACGGTATCGCTTAGAGTCGGCGGCGTCCCGGTGCTTCATCAGCTCTGCCAGCCACGCAAGAACACTGTGCTGCTGAAAATCCAGAATTTTCAGCCCGGCGGTTTCCAGCTCGTACTTGTGAACCCAGCCGTTTGTGTCGTTCGGGCGGCAGACCGCCCATTCTTTGGCAAGTTCGATGTTCTCGGTAAGGTAAAAGCCCCTGCCATAGTCGTGTTTATCATCCCCGCCGCCAAATTTCGGCACAACGATTTTGTCGGGAGTGCCGTGATATAAAATAATTTTTCCCATTTTTTCACGATTCTCCTTAGACAAACATCTTTTCGAGCATGGATTTTTTGATATTTTGCAGCTTTTCTAACTCACGCTGATGAAGGGTGATAAGGTGGTCAAGCATCTGAAAGAAAGAGCCAATTTGCTGCTGTTCGGCATAATCCTTCGGCATCGTTAGGTTTGTTTCGAAGAAGTCCGCTGGCGCAACATTCAATAAGCCGTGGTTTCGCGCGCCTTCGGCTGCAATGGCCTGAATACCCTTGTGCCACAAGTCGGTGTTGTAATAAGTGACTATATAATCAGAACTGGTCTTTCTCTCATCCAAAATTTTGAAAACAATGTAAAGCGTTGATAATACGCCACTTTCGTAACGGTCAAGACGCTTAATTGCACCCCAAGGAGCATCGGAAGATGTACTTTTATTGTAAGCAAATTCACCATTCCTAACAAGAAAATAACCGCTTACATCCTTGCTTGCTATACGCTTATCGAAGAACTCATTCTGGTCAATTAGACCATACTGCGCGGAGATTGTCAGTGGCAAAGTTGATTCGAGATTTTCGTTTTTGCGTGTGATGCGTTCGACAACTTCCCCCAACTTCCGCTGTTCCCAAGCGTCAGTAAATCCCTTGAATCGAATTTCGGGAACGCTGCTGCCATTTTTCGGAAACATTTTTTCAAGCATGGCTTTCTTCAAAACTTGCAGCTTGTCAAACTTACGCTGATGAAGGGTGATAAGGTGGTCAAGGGTATCAAACAACTTTCCAATTTTGCGCTGTTCCTCAAGCGAAGGGAGGAATACTTGTCCCATACAGAGCTTGTCGTAATAGAAGTAGAGACGAACACCACCCTCTTGCAACTGCATAATCAGCTTTTGGAAATCAGGCGATTTGAACCAATGCCAGAGGAGTCTATCATCTACATCGTCAGAAGTCTTAAAGACCTCATAAAGTGAACTTACTATCACACTTTTTCCCGTGTCTTGGTATCCGATGGAACCCACATTTATTCTTGCAGGGTTGTACGCAAATGAATTTGGAGAAACAATATAGTACATTCTTTTGTCGGCTTCTCGCATTGTACCGCCGTTTTCAAACTTTTCATCTTGCGGGACGAATCCACTTTCATTTGTAATGGAATAACTCTCTAATGGCAGATTTTCTTTGTTCTTTTCACCCGCTGGAAAAGTAATATCCGAGAACTTCCGCTGTTCCCAAGCGTCAGTAAATCCCTTGAATCGGATGGCAGGTTTGTTCTGTTTTGCCATATCAGTCACCCAACAAGAGCGTCTTGAACTCGCTCAGGCCTTTCAGGTCATACTCACTGCCGGTAAGGTCGTCCATCATCGCGGCCAGCTGCTTTTCGGTGGCGCGGATTTCGCTTTCCACATCGAAGAAGGTTGTGCTATATTTATTTTGCAGGGTCTGAATCTTGTTGACAAGGCTGTCCACCATGGCATCGGGCAGTTTGGCAAGCTCGTTCGTAAAGGGCGCAATCCATTTTTGCTCCAGCAGCTCCAACACCTGCGCATCGGTCAGCCCCTCAATGGTCTTTTTGGTCAGGGCTTCCAGTGCTGCTGCGTCAGATTTGATTTTGGCTTTCAGTGCCTTTTCCTGCCTGGTCAGTTCCTCTACACGGCCGAAAATGCGGCAGGCATTTTCAGCCTCGGGGGTACGGTCACGCCGCAGTTCTTTGACCTTTTTGGCAATCTCCTTCGGCACAAATGTTTTCAGCAAAGAGGTTTCCATTACCCAATACAGCGTAGAAAACCACGACAGATTTTGTGCCAGGATATAATACTGAATCAACCCACGGTACTCCGCTTGAAACTGTTGCACGATAGAAAAATCATCTTCTTGGAGCAACTCATTTCTATGAGTAACCTTTCCCTTCCGCTTGAAGGATTGGCACTTGCTCTCAATAACCTTTGCAGGAACAAATAGTGCGATGGCACCGTTTGCACCTCTGCGCCCTTTGGGGTCGATGTAGTCATTGGCCCTTTGTGCCTTGATTTCGTAACCCAGGAACTTAGCCGCCTGACTACTTGCATTGGTAATTAAGGTCTTTTCCTGCGATAATTCCAGATGAAGCTCATTTTCAAGGAAATTGTGCATTGCCGCCTTAATTTCCTCGGCGTCAGCTTTGGAGCCTGTAAAACCGATGAGAAAATCATCAGCATAGCGGACATATCTGCATCTGCGATAGTTTTCATCATACGGGTCAACAGACGGAATATTTCGCCGTTCTACCTCAAGTTTGTGGGCAGTCTGCATATCTCCATTCTTTCTGGCCTTGCTGATTTCAGCGTTCATCCTGTTGTATACAGGGTTAGATTTCTGCCGCTTACCCTTTGTATATTGGGGAATTAGCGTATTTTCTATCCACTGGTCAAATTCATTCAAGTAGATGTTTGCCAGTAGAGGGCTGATAACCCCTCCCTGTGGAGTTCCGCTGATTGTTTGATTGAATTTCCAATCATCCAAATAGCCTGCTTTCAGCATATTGGAGATAAGGCGAAGAAACCTTCCATCATGGATATTCTTCTCAAGAATTTTCAAGAGAACATCGTGGTCAATCGTATCGAAATATTTGGATATATCTCCCTCGATGAACCAGCGGGTTCCTTTCCATATCTGAATTTCCTGCAACGCTGTGTGACATCCTCTGTTGGGTCTGAAGCCATGGGAATGATTGCTGAATTGCGGTTCGTAATACGCTTCTAATATTTCTCGCATTACCTCTTGCAATAGCTTGTCTCCCCATGTAGGAATACCAAGAGGACGTTTCTTTCCGTTTTTCTTCGGAATATATTCACGTCTTGCAGGTTTCCATTGGTATTTTTCTTCTCGTAGAAGTTCAATCATTCTGTCGATTTTCTGGATTGACATACCATCAACCGTTTCATCTGTAACACCCTTGGTCATTGCGCCGTTATTCGGGTATAACTTTGCATAGGCATTAAGATAGAAGTCCCGGTTGAACAAGAGTTTGTAAACTCTTTCAATGGGTTTGTGCTGTTTTCCACGTTCTTGAATGACCGTTAAAACAGTTTGGGCTGTACGCATCTCACGCACCTACTCCTTTCTAACTAAGTCTAAATTACCTGTCACCCTTCGCCGTGTACAAGGCTTTCCCTTGCTCTGACTACTATGGTGACTCCGTTGCCATGGGGGTCGCCCCCTTTAGGCAATCCTGCCATTCGTCAAAAGTGTACGTATCGAGCATCCCTTAGGTTCCTTTTTCGTTCCTTTATTCGCACTCATTGTGCGCTCTTTCATTGCAAAAAGTTACTCGCCCAAGATCAACAACAGCGAGCATACAATGACACCGGTATCAATCGCTTTCCGGTGGGCGATGCTGTGCACCAAGTCGAAACTAAGGTTCAGGCAGTATAGCTTTAACCATAGGACACGGAACTTGCGGAGCGTCGAAATATTGCGATTAACTCCTTATCCGCTTTACCAACATGCGATTGTCCCCTTTGAGTTTCCTCGCCAGGTAGGTTGGTTGTTCCCATTATTCACTTTTAATAATGTCCCCCTGCGGGGGAGATACACTTTTGCGCTTAGCAGCGCACGATTTTCAGCATATTATCCACATAAGGTTTTACTTCTCGATTGCGGATTTTGTCGGCGCGTTCGCCCAGTTCGGCTACCATCTGTTTTTGTGTTTCAGACGGCTTTAGCCGGATATTGGTCGGTTTGCCGCCTACAAGGGCAGGAACAGGCAGTTTCAGCATATCTGCCGTCTGAATGTCGGCGCATTGCTTGAACATTGCCATAAGTTCCGGCAGATTGAAAAAGCGGGCAAAGCGCGTTTTTGTACGGTAGCCTGTTCCTTCCGGGGCAAGTTCGATAGCTGTGACTGTTTCACCGAAAGTGGCCGCCCAAGAATCAAAGCTGGCAAGGCCGTTGCGCTCTAAAGTATGCTGCTGTAAATAGCGCTGCATGGTATAAAGTTCGGTCATGCTGTTGGAAATCGGTGTGCCAGTGGCAAAGGTCACGCCCCGCGCACCTGTAATTTCATCGAGGTACTGGCACTTCATCAGCAGGTCACTGGCCTTTTGGCTTTCGGTGGTGCTGACACCCGCGACATTGTGCATTTTTGTGACTGTCATAAGATTTTTGAAGTTGTGGGCTTCGTCCACCATAAGGGAGTCAGCACCCAGTTCCTCAAATGTCACCACATTGTCGCGCTTTGGGGAATCCAACAGATTTTTCAGCTTCGCTTCCAAGTTCTTTTTCTTGGCTTCCAGTTGCTTCACCGTCAGACGACTATCGTTGTCATCCAGACTATCCATTTGCATTTCCAGCGCTTCAATCTGATTACGGATAAAATCGGCTTTCCTTGTGTCTGAAAGAGGAATTTTCTCAAACTGGCTATGGCCGATTACCACAATGTCATAATTGCCGGTGGCGATTTTGGCGCAAAACCGTTTGCGGTTCGTCTTTTCAAAATCTCGCTGCGTTGTCACCAAAATGTTTGCATTGGGGTATAGCTTCAGCGCTTCACTGGCAAATTGGCCGGTCAGATGATTTGGCACGGCAACAAGCGTTTTACTGCACAGGCCCAGCCGCTTTTTTTCCATTGCGGCGGCAACCATTTCGTAAGTTTTACCCGCGCCAACCACATGGGCCAGCAAGGTGTTGTGGCCGTACAGGATGTGGGCAATGGCATTGCGCTGGTGGGGCCGCAGTGCGATTTCCGGGTTCATACCGAAAAACTGGATGTGGCTGCCGTCGTACTCACGGGGGCGGATGCAGTTGAACTTTTCATTGTACAGCGCCACCAAACTTTCCCGGCGCTCACGGTCCTTGAAAATCCAGTCTTTAAAAGCATCTTCTATCATCCGCTGCTTGGCCTGTGCTTCTTCGGTGGCAGGACCATTGAGCTTATGCTGCTCCTTGCCGTTTTCGTCATAGATTGTATCGTAAATTTTGGTGGCCCGCAGGTTGAGTGCGTTCTCCAACAAATGATAGCCGTTGATACGTTTTGTGCCGTAAGTGTTCGTGACGCGGATATTATCGTTGCCCTGGCTCTTGTTGGAAATATACCAGTTATTCAGGTATTCATTGTAACGGACAGCTATTTTCTGTTCGCGGTAGGTTGACTGAAAAAGTTCATCGGCAAACTGCTTGATGATTTCCGGCCCGATCCATGTAACACCCAACCGAACCGTTATCTCGCCCGCCGTCAAGTCCTTGGGCTGCACCTGTTCCAACGCTTCTACATTGATGCGAAACGCCGGGTCTTGGTCGGCGGCAACATGAGCAATACGCAGCTTTTCGCGTACATTGCCGGATAAATACTCGTCTGCCATAAGGTAAACAGGGCTGCCGTCCTCCTGCTTGCGGAAAGGCTCTACAAAAATAACGCCCGCCAATTCCTTGGCAAGCGTTGCTTCGTCTTTTCCAGTAAGGTGCATCATGTAGGGCATATCGACCTTGGCACGTTCCCCGATGCTTAGTGCCAGTGCATCCGATGCCGTGTCGGCGTGGTCGGGTATCTGCGCAGAGCGGATAGTCCTTTTGGTGAACATATCCGACTTGCTGATAAAATTGCCTTTTTCATCGACATTTTCCAGTGAACACAGCAAATAGTAGCTGCTGTCATCCCGGAAAGACAACTCCGCGCTGCGGCTGTTGATTAGGCCGTGCTTGGCGCGGAAGGCATCATACTGGCGGTTAAGCTGGGCTTGCAGACGGTGGATTTCTTCGTCCGGCAAGTCCTGCAACTGCGCATCGATCAGAGCGCGGGTGGTATCGCGCAGTTCCACCAGTTTGCGGATGCGCTCGGCGGATGCTGCGTTGGGATTACATTCCCGCATGACTGCGCCTTCGCGGTAATAGATTTTATCGTCCTTTACCGTGTAGCTGAAATTACGCACAAAGGGATCGGCATCAATGTACTTGGTGTCCTCGCCGCTTTCTTCCTGCACAGAGATTTCGGCTTTTGTCAGCGTGGCGGTTAAGTGCTGCATAGCGGTGTCGATTTGCGTTTCCAGCAACGGCTTTCCGAAACGATCCACCGCATCGGGGTCTATCGGCTGGCAGGTGGGAGTCGGGCCATACGGCCCGGAGACTATCTCCATCCTGCCGCAAATCATTTCAGGGTGCTCCACAAAGTAGCGGTTCATGGTAATGCCGTTGGCATCTTCTGCAAGGTGCAGCCACGGCTCGTCCTGCTGGCGCAGTGTGTCACGCTTTTGCAGGAAAATTACATCCGTCATAATTTTAGTGCCGCTGCCCTTGAACGCATTGTTGGGCAAGCGCACCGCACCGATGAGGTCGCAGCGCTCGGCAATATACTTGCGGGCGCGGTCATCCTTTTTGTCCAATGTGCCGCTGGAGGTGATGAATGCTATGATGCCGCCGGTGCGCAGCTTGTCGATGCTCTTGGCAAAGAAATAGTCGTGAATGGGAAAATGCAGCCGGTTATACTGCGGGTCATTGACTTGGAAATTGCCGAAAGGGACATTGCCAATAACGCAGTCAAAATAGTTGTCTGGGAGAAGCGCATTTTCATAGCCGGTCACTTGGATATTTGCCTTTTGATATAGCTGCTTGGAGATGCGGCCTGTGATGCTGTCCAATTCTACGCCGTAGAATTTGGCATCACTGCTGCCAAAATGTCCGTGTGCGAGAAATGCGCCTGTGCCCATGCTGGGTTCTAGGATTTTGCCGCCCTTTACACCGAAACGCTCCAGCGCTCGGTAGATGGGGTGGATAACGGTGGCGGGCGTGTAAAAGGCCGTCAGTGTGCTGCTGCGGGCAGCTTCGTATTCGGATTCGGACAATATTGCTTTCAGTCGGCTGTACTCATCTGCCCACGCGCTTTTGTTCGGGTCAAACGCATCGGGCAGACCGCCCCAGCCGGTATACTGCGCCAAAATTTGTTGTTCTTCCTCGTTGGCGGGTACGCCGCCATTGGCTACGCGCTGTTCAATTTCTTTCAGCTTTTGGATGGCGGCAATGTTGGCGTTAAACTTTTCGCGCGGCGCTGTCGGCAGATTATCCAGATAGGGGGCTTCATAGGTAATAGGTTCGCGGTGGTAAGGTTCATCTTCTGCCGAAAGGCGTTCCACATCTGCCATAACCTGCGCGACAAAGGGGCTGGGTTCTTCGATGATCTCGCCATCGATGGGTTCAACAGCTTCCTCCGGCTGCGCTTGTTGACTTGGCTTTTCCGGGGCAGACCGCGCTGCATTTTTGGGGTTGGCCGCAAGTAGCCGCGCAAATTCTTCATGGCTAATGGCACGCCCTATCAGCGGGAAACTTCCATCGCGCAGGTGGATGTTTTCTCTGCCGATTTCCTCAACGGTAAATGGCCTGTCATCTTCAAGATAAACTGTGCTGCCAATAGTCACGGGCGATTTTTCAATTTTCCTTGTGGTCGGAGGGTGTTTTTCAAATTCCTCTTCGGCGGTATTGATGAAGTCAGAAAACTCGCTGTTTTCAATGCCCTGCGCGGCAAGCTCGTGATTATCCCCGAAATAGTCGATATGGATAATATCGCCATCCACCGTATAGCGAATCTCGTTTCGCAGAAAATTCGCATAGACTTGGATTTCGTGTTCGCCATCCCCAGTAGTGGAGTACGCAAAGTCAACATGGGTCAAGTCGGAGAAATTCGGTTCGTTTAATCCCTCATTTTCGCAAAAATCCGTGATGGCGTGTTTTGCGTGGTCGAGGGCTGCATCGTTGGCTGCGCGGACAGCCTGTTGTTTTTCTGTCCACCTTTTGTAGAGAACCTTTTCATCCTCGGCCAGATACTGGCCGTTGTAAACTAAAAGCCGTAAGCGCTGGGCGGCTTCTTTCCATTTCAAAACGCGGCGGTACGAGCCATCTGCCGTATGGCGGATAATTTCAAGATTTTTTCCCATATGGTCGATTGAGCCGCGCCCACCGTCACGGAAATACCATGTGCCGCCGCCGATACCGTATTCTTTTTTCAGCCAGCGGGCTTGATCTTCTTCAAGGGGCAGCACCCGTGCGGAGAAATACTGCTGAATGCGGAATTTGCCATCTTCAAAACCACTGCCATTGCACAGGGCATCGGTAATGTCCTGCTCGGTAATATACTTGCCGGAAGCGTCAATAATGGGCTTGCTCCACTTTTTGACTTCCGCCGCAAGTTCGATATTCTGCGTCTGTTGCTCTTGGCTCGGCAACCCTACTTTTTCAGAATCTTCGGGAGTGAGGGTAAGCTGCTCCATCTGCGGCAGCGCGGGTGCAGCTTTAATTGGAACAATGAATTTGCCTTGCTCGATAAGTTCGGCAATTTTTGTGGATACAGCATCCCATGTCAAATTGACCTGTGCTGTTTTGGTGAGGTAATTGCCCTCCCAAAGTTCAAGGTACATATCATGCCGGATAAAACCTACGAAATGGTCGTCCACGAACAAATTTGTATAAATTTGCTTGTAGCAATGCTTACAATAGGCGCTGCGCTCGGCAAGGTCGGTGTGTTGCGTAAAATATTCCAGTATGGCCGCATTATCGGCGCGACTACTAGATTCTTGTGCCAACAAGCCCATAACCAGTTCTTCATCCAACGGGGGCAGGTCGGAAACAGGCATAGAAAAAGCGGAGAGCGACAACACGCTCTCCGCTTGGGGTTCTTGTATTACAGGCTGTAAATCTGCTGCATCGCCAGTTCCTCGGCTTGGCTCTGCATAGCGTTCATCCACTGTGCCCAGCCCATCGGGTCGGTCTGCCGGTTCGGGGCGGCGCTCTGCTGCATCAGCGTTTGCATGGTCTGCTCGATCTGCCGGTGTACTGCGTTGTCCATCTCCAGCAGATGCGGGTACAGCGTTCCCTCCAGCAACATCTCGTCGAACACCATCGGGGCGTTCTCCTGCAAGAATTTCCGGCGCAGGCTGCCGTACTTGCCGATTTCCGGCATCGGCGGCTCGTCCAGCGTCAGTTTCGGGATTTGATAGCCGTTCACCATCGCGTACTCCATTATTAACCTCCTTGGTGTCGTTGGTTTTCTCTTGCTTACCACCATAATAGCGGACTTTTTCAGTCCGTGCAACACTGTCAATTTCGCGTGTGATGCTGCCAATCTGCTGCATAAAAGGCCGCGCCGCCTGTTGGCAAGCACTGCCCAAACACAGGGCAATGCGGTTGGTATCAAACTGCCCCACGGATTCGAGGGCAGACAAGTCCAGCCGCGCGGTATCTACACCGCACCGCAGCGCGGCCATATACAGGCAGCTTTGGGTGACGATTTGCAAAAATAGCCGACGCTGTTCATTTGGCTTTGCCCACTGTAAGCTGCTGCCGTCCACTGCCTTTTCCAGTGCAGTCGTGAACATGGCGCTGCGCTGGGCAACATAGGAAGTTGAGATCATGAGCAACGCACTTTGGATGCTGTCGGCATAATTATCGACAATGATTTTATCCCAAACAGGCTTCCAGTTTTGGTCTGTTACCGCCCACGGTAATGCTTCGGAAATTTCATGGATAGGAATAGTGTCGGAAATATCAAACAGATACCGCAGCCGGGGAGAATTGGCGCGGGTGTCAAATACCGCTGTGCCGTGCGCACCACGCTTTACCCTACGGCCTGCGTTTTTATTCCAGTAGTCCATGTCCGCCACGGCGGTGGCGGTGGGGTTTTGTGCATAAATTAGAAGTTGGTTCGGGAAACTGTAATTATAAGCAATGGCCGCTGTCCTCAGAAATTCTTTCCAGCGGTCACTACTCTCCGTGACAGTTTGCAGTTGCTTTTTGGCAAGCGCACGGATGTTTTCGTATTTTGCCATAGGCTGCTCCTTGATTTTATCGTTCGGAATGGTACTTTGATTGTGCCTGTTTCATTCTGTGTACATAGTCCACCACGCTGTAACGCTTCATGTATGGATTTTCGCTGGGGGTTGAATTTTCAAAATGGATGCCATCCAACCGCGAATCATTCATGTCCAGCACGGCCTCAATGGGGATAACTTGAAGTTTGCCCAAAATATTAAGGTTTCGTCCAAATATTCCCGAAACATTGTGGAAACAACGGTCTCCGCACACCCATAACAGCTTTTTTCCCGCCGGTATTTTCCCAAAAGAACGTTTCAGAATTATCACGGAGAGGGGTTCTGCGCCGAATAGCTTGTAGTAACCTGCGGCTTCGGCCTGTTCATAGGCACGAATCAAATTTTTGAAATTCCACTGTGGCTCAATATAGACCCAGCTTTCTTGGTATCCCATTATCGTTCCAGCCTTTCCCAAAAAGATAGTTTGTTCCCATAGCGCTCATCCTGAGGGCGGATCTTGGCTGCGGGCAACTCACCGCCCTGCATTGTTTCCACCTGTGGCAGAAACAGGAGGCGGCTGTATCGGTCTGCTTGGTCTTTGGATAAACCCACGACCTTATCGCCGTTCAATCCACAAATGAGAAACCGTCCGCGCACGGTCATCCCCTCGTCGTTGATTTGCCTGTTATATTTCAATCGGCTTTGGGTTTTGCTGCATATAAGCCCGATGCGGGGCGTTCCAAACGGCTTTAGAATTTGGCTCTCGCCATCAATGACTTCGGAAACCGCAGCCGCCGCGCTGGTGAAAGCAGCTTGATAAGGGCAGTAGCCGGGTTCGACAACCAATAATCTTGTCATCTGCATCACCTCACCGGCTGCCGTGCTGATGGGCACGGGCGTAGTTTTCCAACAGATGTACAATGACTTTTTGCATCTGCTCACTGCTGAATCCCTTGGGGAAAAATCGCTCGATTTCCGAAACAGGAATCATAAGCTGCGGTGCGCGCGGCTTTACGCTGGGCGGCTTGGCCGACATGATATGCTGGATTTTTTCGGGTGTAAGTACACTCTCCTTGCTCGCCTCTTTGAGTTTCTGCGCCTGTGACAGTGACGGGGTGCAGCCCTCTGATTCCATGTAGGAGAGAAAATCTTCCTGTTCTTCGGGGGTAAGGTAACTAAGTTCTACGGCGGGGGTGGTTTTCAGCTTACCATCGTCAACCATCTGCATAAGAGGGGGTGTGAGTTTGTTAAGACGGATAAAACGCTGCACTGTTTTATACCCCTCACCACTTCCATCTGCAACTTCTTGTACGGATAACTTCTGGACAACTTGTCCAGAAGTTAAATCTCGGCGTTGACCTTGCCTTTTGATAGCCTCCAACTTCATCTGATATGCTTTTGCCTTTTCACTCGGCAGAATATGCTCCCGCTGGCAGTTAGAATCCACCATCAAAATAATAGCTGTATCATCGTCCATATCCCGCACGATGCAGGGCATGGTTTCCACGCCAGCCCGCTGGCTGGCATGGCAGCGGCGGTGGCCCGCCACGATTTCATACCCACCATCCTGCCGAGGGCGAACAATGGCCGGAGTCATAACGCCGTATTCCTTGACACTGTCCACCATTTTGTCCATCTCGTCATCGTCACGAACTTGAAAAGGGTGATTCCGAAAGGGATGTAGTTCCGTCAGCGGCAAGATTTGAATTTTCTCTAATTTTGCTTCCTGCCGCTCCTGCTCACTCGAAAAGAGATTATCGAGTGAGGGGAGATTGATGTTGCTGCCGTACTCTCTCATGTTCCGTCACCTCCTTAGCAAGCGCTTTGTACGCTAAACTGGCCGGGCCATTGGCGTCGTAGATCAGCACGCTATGTGTGCTGGCGGCGCTCTCTGCCGTGCGCGTACTGACAGGGATTTCCGCGCGGTAGATTTTCAGTGCGTGGCCATAGGCGCTGCGCAAGGCGGCACACACATCTTTGGACAGATTGGTGCGCTTATCTACCATCGTCAGCACAATGCCGTCAATGTCCAACCGCGGGTTGATACGGAGTTTCACCTGTCTCTTATACACATCTCCGAGCCCACGAGACACTGAGCGATCTCG
>ERZ1026959.76-NODE-76-length-24323-cov-5.666433_pt1 | contig 24323 bp, 31 predicted proteins | sample MGYA00519299_ERZ1026959 | MGnify/ENA primary metagenome ERZ1026959 (study PRJEB26926, sample SAMN06164517) | human gut metagenome | biome: ENVO:00009003; feature: ENVO:2100002; material: ENVO:00002003 | host: Homo sapiens | place: USA | collected 2012 ... | reverse complement strand
CCTCTCTATTCGTCGGCAGCGTCAGATGTGTATAAGAGACAGCTTCGGGTCAGCGTGGACAGGACTGGAAGTCGGTGCGGACAGCTGTGCCTCGATCTGTGCCTGCTGCTCCAGACGCTCGATCTCTGCACCCAGGTCCTTGACCTCCTGTGCCATCTTGTTGTACTGCTCCACGGCCTCAGCCTTTACCAGACCGTTCTCGCCGCGGTTCTTCTCCAGAAAGTCCTTGGTCTGCTCCCAGAGAGTGTTGCGCTTGGTGCGCAGTTCCAGAATCTTACTCATAGTGTTTGTCCTCCATAGATTGATTTGTGGTGATATAAAAAACAGCCTGAATGCACATCACTTCATGCACTCAAGCTGTTTCATCAGGATATTGTAGGGGATGCTGCCATCCTCGGTCTTGCCGTCCAGATCAAGGACAGGGCCGGAATTGGCAGGTGGTTCGGCCGGAGGGGTCAACTCTGCGGACGGTTTCGGGTCAGCAGGCGGCTCCTTCGGCTCAGTGTGCTTCTGACCTACGTCTTCCGGCTTCACCCCCAGACGGTTCAGGACGATTAGATCCATCTGACGGCTGGAGAAAAGGTGCCCTGCCGTATCCTTCTGGAACGGCTTCTTTTCTTCGCCCTCGCCCGGTTCACTGTCAGGGTCTTCTTCCGGATTCTCCGGGTCTGCCGGGTCACTGTCCGGCTCCTCCTCTTTCTTTGCAAAGAGGATCTCGTCTGCGAAGCCCAGCTCCACCGCCTTCTTCGCATTCATCCAGGTCTCATTGCTCATGAGGTTGGCAATACGGGCGTGGCTGAGTCCGCTCTTTGCAGCATAGGCGTTGATGATGCTCTCCTTGACTTCGGTCAGCACTTCAATGGCCTTTTCCATGTCCTTGGTGTTGCCCATCGCAACCGTGCTGGGGTCATGGATCATCAGCATGGCAACGGGACTCATCTGGACAGTGTCACCGGCCATTGCCACAACAGATGCAGCAGATGCCGCAATCGCATCGATCTTAACCGTGATGCTGCCCTTGTAGTCCTTAAGCATGGTATAAATCTCGGCAGCGGCGAACACATTGCCACCCGGAGAATTAATCCAGACGGTCACATCCCCCTCGCCGGATTCCAGTTCATCCCGGAACATCTGCGGCGTGATCTCATCGCCCCAGAACGATTCCTCGTCGATGGGTCCTTCCAGCCGGAGGATTCTGGTATCGTCACTGTTTTTGATCCAGTTCCAGAATTTCTTCATCGGTTTCTCCTTCCATTTTTCCGTGGCTTACTCTCACTCAGCCGGTTATCGCTGTCAGGTTCTTCTTCCGGGTCTTGCTCCTCCGGCTGTGTTTGCTTGGGCTGATTCTGCTGGACTGCAGCAGCTTTATTCTGCTGTGCCACACCTGCATCTTTCAGCTTCACATAGCCGCCGTTCAGGTAGTAGTCGTCACCACCCTCCTCCGCTGGGATGAGGTCCATGTTCTCAAGACGATGCACATCATTCGGAGAAAGGAAGCCGTTGCTGATGCCAGTGGCGTAGCCGTTCATCCGGCTCTGGTAGTCGCCACGGAGCAGACCGTCCACATTGAATTTCGGGAAGTAGGTGTCCTGCTCCTCTTCCAGCAGCAGATCCTTAATGATGCCCTGCTCGATGCGGACAAGCCACGGGGTCAGGGAGTGCATCACGAAGTTCAACGACTGGTATTCAATATTGGAGAACGTGGCTCTGGACAGATCGGCTACCAGATGTGGAGGCACACGGAAGATGCGGCAGATCTCCGTCACGGAAAACTGCTTCGTTTCCAAAAACTGGCTGTCTTCCGGCGGCAGGGAGATCGGTTTGTAGGCCATGCCCTCTTCCAGCACAGCCACACGGTGGGCATTGGCGGCACCGCCGTATGCTGCCTCCCAGTTATCCCGGACACGGTTCGGGTCTTTTAAGACACCAGGGTGTTCCAGTACACCGCTGGGCTGTGCGCCGTTCTTGAAAAAGGAAGAGCCGTACTTATCCACCGCAATGGAAGTGCCGAGGCTGTTCTTCATCATGGCGATTGGCGAGAAGCCGATCAGACCATTGAACCCCAGTCCCGGCACATGGAAGATCTCGTCCCGACGAAAGTAGATATCCTTGTTCTGCTCTCCCGGAACTTCGTCCGTGTATGCGTGGTAGATATAATAGAGTTCTCCGCTTTCGTCCCGGTCCACCTCGACATTTTCCGGCAAAAGCGGATACAGACCCAGTACTGTATTCTTTCCGTCCCGGACGATCTGTGCGTAGGCGTTGCCCCAAAGAAGCAGATGGGTCATCAGCGTTTCCCAGAAGACAAAGGATGTCATCTCCGGGTTGGGCTGGCGGTACAAAATCTTGTACAGCGGATGATTCCTCGCCTTTTCTTTGTTTCCGTTATCGTCCGTCACACGGTACAGATGCAGCGGCAGTGCCGCAATGGACTCCGCCAGCAGACGGACACAGGCATACACAGTCGGGATCTGCATGGCGGCTTTCTCATCCACCTGCTCCCCGGCATTGGAACGCCCAAACACAAAGGTCTGCCCGGAATCACGGACGTTGTCCGTGACCTGTGGCAGACCGTCTTTTGGCTGTTCTGTTTTGGGAGAGTCCCTTGGGTTCTCAAACCCCATCCATTCCCAGAATCCCATAAAATATTCCCTCTTTCTTTTTCAAAATTTTATCAGCCAATCTTAAAACCTCTTGCATAATTTTATCCGGTGGGGTATATTATAGCTATGAATTGCGGTGGTCGTCTTCGGACAACACCTTGAAAGAGCCTGATGCGTCGGACTCTTTTTTCTTTTGTCTTTTTTACTGTTTCTCCAGTTCTGGCAGACCGGCAAGGCTGGTACCAAGGGATGCAACGCCTGCCACAATCGCTGCGCTGCCGATTGCCACCCAGTCCACACTGCCACCGGGCATCTGTGTCACGACCAGAGCCGCACCGGTCTGGAACATTGTCTTTGCAGCACGAATGCCGGCTGCCTTCCACCATTCTGCACTCATCAGATACTTCATTGTGTTTTCCTCCAAGTTGAAATGGCATAAAAAAGCACCCTGACCATCGCCAAGATGCTTCTTCATGCATTGATATTTATTTGATAACGTAGGTACTCAACTTTCCGCTTCCCTTTTGCTCAAGCTTATAGGCCCTGTGGTTGTACTCAACCGTAAAATATCGTTTCATCTTTCACTCCTTAAAATTTGGCATGAAAAAAGCACCTCGGATGTGACTCCAAGATGCTCTCTTCAAATTTGCTTTATTCCTGACCCTGACCCAGCATCCACTTCAAAGCGTTTTTCTTTTGAATGCCCTCGTAATTCATCTCGCCAAAAATCTCATCAAGCGTTATAAGATACTTTGGGAAATTATCCTGTATCTTTCTCAGCGGTGCCAACTCTCTCTGCAATACCGAGTCCTCAAGCGTGGTCTGAGCAACCTGATAGTATTCAGGGTGTCCATCTTTAATAGCCACAAAGTCAACCTCACCGTCTGTACCATACTGGCCAACATAGACCTCAAAGCCACGGCGGCGAAGCTCCAGATACACCAGGTTTTCAAGGATATGTCCGATGTCTGTATCCTTTCCTCTGACAAGCATATTTCTCATGGCGACATCACAGACATAATACTTACTGATGGAATTAAGCAACTCTTTTCCCTTGATGTTGTAGCGCCTTGCCTCGTAAAAGAGCAAGCTGTCTGTCAGCCCACGGAGATACCGGTCTACTGTTTTAGGATCGATTTTACGTCCCTTAGAGACCATCGTGTTCGCTATCGTTGTCGGTGTGGTCCGGTTTCCGATATTATGCATCAGATACCTCGTCACAGATTCGAGCACATTCACATCGGATATTTTTAGACGCTTTACAACATCATTCAGCAAAATCGTATGATAGATACCATCCATATACTCTTTTGCCTGATCCGATCCGTACCCGTATTTCAACACATACGGAAATGAACCGGTTTCCATATACTGCGTAAACTTCTCAGCAAGAGACAAACCCTGTCTCTGTTCGTCCAGACCCTCGCAAAACTCAGCGAAGGAAAGCGGCATCATGGAAAGTTCCACATACCGTCCGGTCAGAAGCGTAGCTAGTTCCCCAGACATAAAGTAAGCATTGGAACCTGTGATATACACATCACAATTTTCCTTAAGGAACAAGCTGTCTACTGCCTTCTGATACGACTCCACATGCTGAATTTCATCGAGGAAGATGTAATTCATTTTATCCGCACAGAGTCGCTCTTTCACATATTTATACAGCAGTTTATAATCTGTCAGTTCCTCATAGTCCAAGTCCTCAAAGTTCAACGCAATGATCTGCTCAGGCAAAACTCCGTGCGCCAACAAATAGTCTCTGTAAATTTCAAAGATCGTGGATTTTCCACAGCGTCTTACACCTGTAACCACCTTGATAATCTGCTCATCTTTATGGCTAATAAGCCAGTTAAGATAATCCGGTCGTTCAAGCCTTTTCATCTTACCACCTCCGTGATTACAGTATACTCTGTTTTCTCGGAATTATCAAGAGATTTTCGGATTTCATTCCGTTTTATTTTGTCGTATAGAGTTTGTCAGATTTCATTCCGTTTTTTATTTCACATTTAAACATATCGGATTACATTCCCATCAGAAGACGAGCAACCCTCGTTCATCGTACACACTACCCTGCTGCTGTCCTTCGTTTCGGATACAGCGGTCCAGTGCCATGATCGCAGCGACGATACCATCGATTTTCTCCGGCGACTTCGCCTTGGTCGGCTTGATATTTCCCGCCGGGTCGGTATCCACGACCACATTCCCAGCCATCCATGCCATGACCGGGTTTCCGCCGTGGGTAATACGCCCTTCCATCAGGAGCTTGTAGAACTCCTTGGTAGGCGGGCTCATATCTTTGAATCCCTGACCGAAAGGCACGACTGTGAATCCCATCCCCTCAAGGTTCTGGGTCATCTGCACGGCTCCCCATCGGTCAAAGGCAATCTCCAAGATGTGATAGGTCTTGCCCAGTTCCTCGATGACCTTCTCAATGAAACCGTAGTGGATGACATTGCCCTCGGTCGCCATCAGGTAGCCCTGCTGATACCAGACATCATACGGAACGGATGCCCTGCGCACACGCTGGGGGATCGTATCCTCCGGAATCCAGAAGAACGGAAGCATGATGTATTTCTCCTCTGGAACTCTGGGCGGAAACATCAGCACAAAAGCCGTGATGTCTCCGGTGCTGGACAAGTCCAGTCCTCCATAACAGTCACGGCCTTTGAGGGTCTCCATGTCGATTTGCTGATTGCCGAGGTTATAGATGTATTCCGGGATGAACCGGGTCAGCGAGGACACCCACATATTCAGACGGAGCTGCTTGAACACGTTCTCCTCTGCCGGGTTGTCCAGTGCTTCCTGGTATGCATCCCGGACACGCTGGATCTGGATGGTCTGGCCCAATGAGGGATTTGCCTTATACCAGTTGGCTTCATCATGCCAGTCATCCTCATCCGTCAGGCCATAGACCACGGGGTAAAAGGTGTGGTCGATCTTGCGTCCAGCCAACAGATCAAGTGCCTTCATGTGGAGCTCGTAGCAGATGCTCTCTTTGTCCGTGCCGGCCGTGGTGATCAGAAAGAACAACGGCTGCTCACGGGCATCACCGGAACCTTTGGTAAGGACATCGTAGAGCTTTCGGTTTGGCTGGGCATGAACCTCGTCCAGCACCAGACCCGACACGTTCAAACCGTGCTTCGTGCCAACTTCGGCAGACAGGACTTGGTAGAATCCTGCATTGCCGTAGTTCACGATACGCTTCGTTGCTGCCATGATCTTGCACCGTTTCACAAGTGCTGGGGTCATCTGCACCATCTGGTGAGCAACATCAAAAACGATGGATGCCTGCTGGCGGTCAGCTGCAGCACCGTAGACTTCGGCAGATGGCTCGTTATCGGCAAAAAGCAGATACAGAGCCACCGCAGCGGCAAGTTCGGATTTGCCGTTCTTCTTGCCGATTTCGACATAAGCCGTGCGAAACTGACGATTTTCTTTTTCATCCACGATACCAAACACATCCCGGATGATCTGCTCCTGCCAAGGAAGCAGCCAGAACCGTTTGCCCGCCCACTTGCCTTTGGTGTGTCGGAGGTTCTCAATAAAGGTTACTGCCCGATCTGCTTTTGCGGCATCGTAATGGCAGGTCGGAAGCATGAACCGACTGGGTTTGTAGTCCTTCAGTTTCGGATAGTTTTTTGGTCTGCACTCTGCCATCAGCTCCCACCTCCTAGCAGGTTCTCCATCTCATCGGCTGCATCCGCAGAACCTCCGTCCGAAGCAATGATCCGGCTTCGGGAGGACGGGGTCAGGCCGAACTGCTCTGCGAACTTGTTCATGATCTTCAGATAAGTTTGGGCGATAGATACCTGCGGCACCTGCTGCCAGTACCCAGACGGGGTCTTGACGATGGTACCATGCTGGGTAATGAATTCCTCTGCCTCTTTCCATCGGGCATAGGCTTGACAGTAACCAGCGAAGGCAGCCATATCCACCTCGGTCAGGATGCCGATGGCTTCCATCTGTTTGGCAAGTCTGCGCCATTCTTTCTTTGCTTCCGGCTCCAGCCACTTCGGACAGGCCGGTGCTTTCTTGTTGGGCTTCGGTTCGCTGGTATTCAGCGGATGCTTGCCCGGATTGCCTTCCAGTTCCTTCATGGCGGTCGGCTTTGGTTTTCTGCCTCTGGTAGCCATTGGCATCTCCTCCCTTCTGCAAAAATGGGTAAAGAAAAAGGACCTCCGAAGAAGTCCTTGTAATCTATATAAAAACACATCGGATACGAGGCACAGCCCCTTTTCGGGGCGTGTACCTTTTGGGTATTGTTATGCGTTGGGGTTGGCTTCTTTCCAAGCCTCGTACTCATCGACTAACTCCGCTTCCTCGATGACCTGCCAGACGCTGCAGAAGCGGCTTCTCTGCTGCTCGATCTCCGCTTCCGTCCAGTCTTCTGGCTTGCGGCTCATGTCGTGGTAGGCATCCATCTCCGCTTTCGTCCGGAAGAAAAGGATCTGCTTCAGCTTCAGCGTTTCCTCGTTGTTCCGCAGGCTGTACCGCCTGTCCTCTGCCGCCCTGCAAAGGCTTCCGAGATCGTTACAGCTGAGGGTCATGTCCTGCTTGAAGGCGATCTCGATGCCAATCAGCTTCTTCTCGGTGTCGGCTTCCCGAATCTTCTTAAGGTAGGTTTTTGCTTTGTTCGTCATGGTCTGTATCCTCCGTATGTTTTGTTTTCCGTAGGGCTTTTCCCTTCGTTGTGACTGTATATTACCGTCACTACCCGGACATAGCAAGCGGCTATGCTGCACGATCATACACACCTCTTTTTGTCGGATTTATGTGTATTTCCACACTGGAAGAATCAGCCACTACGAGCAAAAGCCCCCGAAGGAGCTCTGCCCTTTTTCAGTGTGCGTTCTTGATGCACCACTCGATTGCGTGACCGGCATCCGTGTAGGTCTCATCGGAAATCTTCAGAAGTTCCAGTCGGCATTCAATCGGTGACCAGCCTTCCTCTGGGTCTTCCACAAAGCCGTATACCGCTCCCTCCAGCATGCCGTTCCAGTTCATCTGGGCTACCAGAACCCGGTCACCGAACTGCATGATGCTGTCGTAGCAAGGCTTGAGCCGGTCGTAGAAGCTCTCAATGCTGATGTTGTTTTCCGGGAAGTCGATCAAATGCTTTTTCATAGTGAATTCCTCCGTGTTTTCATTTTTCCTTGGGGCTTTCCCCTTTCGGTATGTGCATATTACCGTCAGGTGCAAAGGATAGCAAGCGGCTAAAGTACACGATCTTCTGCCCGGAATACCAGGCAAAATGTACATCATTCTGCATCCTGCTCCATGAGTTCCACAATGGTATCGTAGAAGAACTGCGGGTCATATGCCAGCGGCTCCCGTCCGGCTTCCTTGTCCATCCTGATCTGGTCTTCCACCATATCCTCGGCATCCTCCAGTGTGAAGGCATCCTTATCGCTGTCATCCATGTGGTTGTAGATTTCCACGATGGTATCCATCATCCGTTCTTCCATGTGCTTCTCCTCTTTCTGGCGCATCCACACCGCCACATCTGCCCCTGTGTGGGGCGTTTTCGGTTCCTTCGGATCGTTTTCCCACCCGTGGCACAAGCCCCTGTGTGGGGCTGTGTCGGATTGTGTGGGCTTTACTTTTCTGCCTTGCCCAGCAGGTAGGCTTCCTCCATCGCTTTCTGGATTCCCCAGACCGGAACCTCGATGAAGTCCTCACTGTCGCATCCGCGTTCCTCAAGGTCGCCGCGGCTGTCTACCGCCGCCATCAGGCGCTTGGCAATCTCCAACAGGGCTTTCTGTTCCTTTGCGGTGATGTTCTTCTTCATGGTGGTTTCCTCCGTTTTTCTTTGTTTTCCCTTTCGGTATGTGCATATTACCGTCTATGTCACACACTATCAAGCGGCTATACTACACAAAGATGACCGCCCGGATCTGTAAGGATTATGACAGAGAAAAAGGGCCGCCGTTTCCGGCAAGCCCCGTGTTTTCTGGCTTAGTAGTCTTCTTCCTCTTCGTCGTACTCCTCTTCGTCCCAGTCATCTTCTTCCTCATCCCAGCTGTCATCCTGGTCTTCTTCCTCATCCTTGAAGTCCCACATATCTTCGGTCGGCTGGGTTCTAAGGTCTGGGTTCTGCTCGACATAGTCGGCAACCGCTCCGCAAAGGATGTCCAGAACCTTTTCGTAGGCTTCCTCGCTGTAGACTGCCCAGGCATCTGCAGTCAGCTTTGCGATTTTGTCGTTTCCCTTGGCTCCAAGGAACCGCCCTGCCGGGTTGCAGGTTTCCTTGCCGTAGCCGATGCCCAGCTGGTCGCCGTCGTTGTAAAAGCGGTATCCGATGCGGCTCATTGCCCTTACCAGTTCCCCTGCGAGGCTCTCTGCTTTACCCTCGAAAGGTACCAGTTCCTCAAAAAGTTTATTGATGCGCTCTGCGTTCTTTGTCATTGTTGTGTCCTCCATGTATTTTTGTTGTTTTCCTTGGGGCTTTTCCCCTTTCGGTGACTGTATATTACCGTCACCTTGGCACACTATCAAGCGGCTAAACTACACGATCATTCGACCCTGTAATTGTCATATTTATGTGCTTTTCATGCCAGCTTTCGGAAAACAGACACGAGCAAAAGGCTGGTCATTTCCAGCCCCTTGCGCCTGTCGGTCTTGCCTTTACCGGATGATTTCGAGGTAGCTTACGTTGCCCCAGCAGTCCGTTCCCTTGAAGCGGATGCGCTTTTCGCTCTCTCTGTCGAGGGTGAATTTCCGAAGGAGCTTCATCTTCTGGATGCGGTTCAGAAGGTCCTTGCCGTTCTTCGCATCCTCAACGGCATCCCTGATCTCGACCACCGCACTGTCGCTTCCGTACCAGAGGTTGCTGAGTGTCTCTGGGATTCCGTTCGCAAGGTAAAGGCTGATTTTTGTGTGGGTCATGTTTTTGTTCTCCTCTCAAAATGTCATCGTTTCCAGAATCTCATCCATGCCTGTCTCCCAGTCATGGCGGCTAAGTTCAATTTTGCTGTACATCTCTGCGCTGTCCGGCTCATCGAAAAGCCGGAAGCATTCTCTTGCCAGCTCCTCGCTGGTGTGCTGCTGGATTTCATCCGGCTGTCCATCCAGCCGTGTAAAGGTGATCTCGTAAGTGTAGCGTTCCATGTTCTTTGCCCCTTTCGTTTTGGTAGCTGTATATTACCGTCACTGCCAGATACTATCAAGCGGCTAAAGTACACGATCATCTGTACCCTGATCTGGTGGATTTATGTGTTTATCCGGGGAGGTTTCCCTTCCCGTTTTCTTAGCTGAACATCTCTGCCGTGTCATCGTCGATCCAAAGGTGCATGCCGTCTGCTTCCATGATTGCGTGGTCTTCATGAACCTCGGTGATGATTCCTTCCCGGCTTCCGCTTCCATCAAATTCGTTCCAGTGCCATGTTGTCTTTCTCCCTTTTTTCCATGTTCTCCAATCAGCCATTTTGTTGTCCTCCTTTGCTTTTTGTAGCTGTATATTACCGTCACCGCCCTGTGATAGCAAGGCCATAAAACGTCATATTATCAACGATCTTTGCCCCTCATGTTTGGTACATATATAACCCCTGATTGACTTGCTATATATGTGTTTCTGCGGCATTATACACACAACGAAAGCAAAGAAAACCAAACCAAAAACGGAGGACAAAAACCATGAAAAAGACCATTACAGAAGTTGAAACCGCAATCGAAAACCGCATCGCAGAGCTTGAAAAAGAATACGAGCTGGACATTTACGACCGCAACGATATCCGGGAAGAAGAATACCAGAAAGCCGGATGGCGGCACGACCCCTTCCCAGAAGAGCTTGAGGAAGAGGAAGAAGAAGAGGAAGAAGATTGGCACTACCACAGCATGGAGGAACGACTGAACGAGGTCGGCATGAGCATGAGGGATTTCTTCTAAGGAATCCCCCAGAGGCTCCCCAGCAGAGGCTGGGGCTCTGCCTCGTATCCCCGGTTTTGGTTTGGTATGATACACAAAACCGCTGCCAGATGTTTGTGTACATTATGGCGGCGGTTCTCCTTGCTATCGTTGCTTTCCAGAGGTAATATACAGTAAACTGGAAGGGGGTTCTCATTCTTTTGAGGCCCCCATTTTCCGTCTAATCGGCTTCGCCCTGTATTGCCTGATGCATCACCCTGCGGTTATGCGCTCTGGCTTTCTTTTTCAGGTCCCTTTTCCATCTGCGGATGGTCACCGCCTTACAGTGGTTTCTTGACCATTCGTATTCATCCAGAATGTATCTGCCGCCGTGTTCCCTCTCGCCATAAGCCGGCATCTTTCTGTGTCCCATAGGCTCCTCCTGTTAAACTAAGCCCTCCCGGTCTTTTCTGGCCGAGAGGGTATTTTTTCTGATTGTGGTATCTTATTCCGGCTTCGTTCCGTCATCCATCTGGATGACTGCCATCTGCCCGAACATGCTGACGAATGCCTCCGGCACCCAGAAGCGTTCCCTGAATTTCTGAATCAGGTCCTGTGGCAGCTCTGCGAAATCTTCCTCGCCCAATCCGCAGATGAAGAAGTTTCCCTTGATGGGCTGCTCCAGCTCCGGAATGTATCGGCTGAATGGCTTCTCGGTGAACAGCCCGTTGTCATCGGTGACCAGGGCGGCGCGTTCTTCCCACGGGTAGGTGGCTGTGATGCAGTCGCAGTCGAGGATGCGGTAGAACTCTTTCAAGGAGTTTTCAATGTCAACCACCTGCGGATGCTCCATCGGTTTGATCAGAAGAACTTTCATTCGACCCAACCCCCTTTCACAATTGCCCAGTCTGCAAGATGCATCTTCTGCTGTCCGCCCCATGCAATGTCCTCTAACGCTTCCTCCGTTCCGCAGCGGTTGCAGATCTGGATATCCGCCCTTCGGCTGAGTGCCTGCTGCTGATGGTCATAGCAGTCGGGCTTTGCTCCGCACCTGGGGCAACGTGGGCCGGTCTGTCGCGTTTTACCAAGGCGTTCGAGCGACACCTTGATTTCGGCTTCCGAAGCCACACGGTGGCAACTGTCCGCGCCGTAGGCAACGTTCAGATGACTTCCGGTATCCCAGCTCACCAAGATGTTTCCGGCATCATCGACCCCGTTGCAGGTTCCCTGCGTTCCGATGGGCGGTGCCTGCCTGTCATCCATCTCATCGAGGACGATCCGGCATCCGACCGGGAACTCCTTTCTCAACTTCTCGACCGTTTTCTGATCTGCGAAATTCATGCTTGCACCTCCTCGATCATCTTCTGGGCGGCATCCTTATCCATGCATTCCTTCAGCGCACCTTCGAGGATGTGCATCGGGAAGTGGAATGCCTTGTATCCGTCATGCAGGACTTTGTAGTAATACCGGCTCGGTGCGCAGTGTCCGAAGTCGTTCTCCATGATGTAGACCATTGCGGTCACCATCTCCGGCTCTGCCCCTTCCCGGAGCAGTTCGATGTTCAGGTCTTCCTTGCGGTAGTAGTTCGGGTAGCCCTCATAGAGGTCGAGGTTTCCTTCGTCCCTTTCCGAGATTTCCCACACCAGAACCGGCGTGTTCTTCTTCGGGTTCGGTGCGATGGTGGCGCAGCCGCGGAACAAAAGCTCCCAGCCGGCCAGCACCGCCTGCCCTGCAATTTTTGCATCCGGACACCGGTATGCCATCTGCTCCACCGACAGGTTGCTGCCGTAGGCGATGTAATATTTCTTGTTCTTCATTTGAATCTCTCCCTTCGGTTTTCTCCGCTCTTGTCTGGCGGTATGGTATATATCACTCTTTTGCCCTGATTTATCAAGGCCGATGAGCATCATATACTGCACAATGTTTTTTCCCTGTGATCGTGTACTCTTACATCATCTGCCGCTTCTTCAGATACCGGATGGCTTCCGCCCTTCCGATACTGGCTGCCAGTCCACGCTTCAGTGTGTCCAGCGGAAATTCCCAGTCGCTGTACCCGCCGCGCAGCAGTTCAAAATACTCGGCATCCGGGCAGCCAAGCCGCCGGTCCTCGTGCATCACATAAGCGATGCAGGGCTTTGCCTTTTTCATATGGTTCCCGTTCAGGTTCCAGACCGGAAGCTGGAACTGTTTCTTGTAGTAGTATCTTGGGCAGCCCTCGTACCGGTCAAGCAGGAGCTCATCGTATTCCGAGAGCTTCCAGACCACTGCCGGTACGCTTTCATTGGCATCCTGCTCAATGGTGGCATAGCAGCCGGTCTTGCTCTTTTTAAACAAAAGCCGGTAGCCCTTGATCTCGGTCGTGCCGACCACCACAGCGTAGGGGCATCTCTTTCCCATCCGCTCCATGTCGAGGTTGCTTCCGTAGGCAAGGTAATATCTGGATGGGCTTCGGCTGATTAGCTCAAACATCTGCCTCACCGTCCTCCCTGCCAGTGAACTCCACTCCCTGGAAATCCTCCGTCCCAAGCTCGATTTGGCTGTTCTGCCACCAGTCCTCTGCCACACGCTGGGCTTCCTCCACGGTCGGCTCTTTCATCTCAGATTCATAAATGGTCACCGTTCTCTGGTAGGTCTCGGTGATGGTCACCTTAAAGGCTCTGCCACCCGGTGTGTTTTCATTTTTTAACGTGCTTTTCATAAACCTGCACCTCCTTCTACCACCTCAAGGGCGGTTGCCCGCCCAAAAGGTGCCCGTGCATCCCGGCTTATTTGTTCCGCCAGGATGCGTTGCCCTCCATGTTCCGCAGAAGGATCTCCCTTGCCGTTGCAAATTCATCCCCGATGAATCCCAGCCTCAGCATCCAGCACCGCATCGCGTACTTTTCGTTGTCGGTCTGCTGGGGCTTTGGGCTTGCCGTCCTGACCATCTTGGCAAGCTGGCTCATTGCGAGGCAAAGCTGGATGTAGGCTTTCATCTCACCGGCGTGCAGCCCGTTGCGCTTGCCGTCCGCTGGGTCAGCGAATTGAAAAAGGCGGAATTCAATGGTCCCTTTTGTGAAGGTGGCATGAAGGTTCAGCATATGGTACCGGCTTGAATTGTAGTGGGCATTCCGGTTTTCCCAGCTGGAACCGTTGCCTTCGTACCAGATGTCTTCCAGCTTGCGCATGTTGGTCGGCTTCTCGCGGTTCAGCCGGTCGAGGAAGCGGTGGTCGACTACCCGGCAGTATTGTCCGGTGCGCCCTGCGTCGATCCGGATGGCTCTACCGATCTGCTGTTCGTGCGCTGCCATGATGTTCACAAGGTTGCGGATGGTCTTTGCGGTGTGGTCGCCTTTGCCGATGTGGATGTGGACCCCGCATCCGCGGCTTGGGCTGCTCTTTGCGCCTGCCTTGCGGAGCAGTCGGATGATTTCCTGCAAGGTTTCGATATCGTCGTAGGTGAGGATCGGGGTGACCAGTTCGCATTTTTCTGCGTCCGGTCCGTAGATGCTCACATCCCTCTGGAATTTCCAAACCCTGCCCTGCTGGTCTTTGCAAGCCCAGCTGTAATATCCGTACTCGCTGGCGGCGTTCCATGCCCTGGTTCCGAAGTACTCGGCAACCTTTCTTGCCGCTTTTTCTCTGGTGATGTTGTTCATCTCGATCTCAACTCCGATGGTCTGGTTCTTCATGGCTTCAATCTGCTCTCTTGTTTTATCGTTCATGGTATGTTCTCCTTTGTTTTTTCCTTGTTTTCCCTTTCGGTATGTGCATATTACCGTCAGGTGCGGATAATAGCAAGGATATAAAAGAACATATATTCGACAAATATGAGGCAGAATGATCGTGTACATTTCTGCGGTTTATCCGCTTGATAATGTACATTTTCAGAGTTAATATCGTTACAATGAAAGAGGGTCTCGCATATTTTCCGGCCCCCATTGGGGGATTGGGAGCTTACGCTCCCGCCTCCAGCATCTGCGCCGTGTCCGCCCCACAGTCGGGCTGTGTCGGCTGGGCTGCATCCTGTGCGGCCGTTTCCCCAGTGGCAGGATCGCCGTTCTGTGCCGCCTGTTTCGCGGCTTTCAGGGCATCCCGCTTTGCCTTTTCCCTTGCAAGGAACTTCTGCGCTTCCTCATCCGTGCGGAAAGCCGCATGGCCGGAAAGGTTCTCCATGAGGATCTTGCGGGTTTCCTTGAAGTCCGGACCGTTCATGCCCAGCCGCAGGAGCCATGTGCGAAGTGCGTATTTCTCATTCTCATCGTTGACATCCTTTGCCTGGATGCGCTTCTGGCTGATAGCCTGCTGGTTCATCAGGATGGCAAGGTGACCAAAAGCCGTCAAATGATCATAGTCGGAAGCCGTCGGGAATCCTGTGAAGGAAACCTTTTCTTCTGTGATTACCAGACCTTCCATCGCTGTTCCGCACTGCGCTTCGTAACCCTTAAGCGCCTCGATGAAGTTTGCCACCGTGTAGGTGCAGCTGTCATCCCGCAGTGTTTCGACCAGGTTGGTTTCCACATGGAAGTGCCCGCCCGTTGCCTTACTGATGAGTCGGCCCCGGCTGTAGATGAGGTTGACCAGATTGCGAAGGCTCACTCCGTTATGCTGGCTGGTGGGAAAGGCAAGTTCCAGATCCAGCGGTACTTCTTCCGGCTGGTCTTCTGCTTCCGGCTGCTCTTCGCTTTCCGATTCCTCTGCATCCGGCTCATCCTCTGTTGCACCATCCTCTGCCGTATCATCCGGCTCCTCTTCGGCCACAGGCTCATCTGCCAAATTTTCAGTCGGCTCTGTGTTTTCCGGCTGGTCATCCGTGCTCTCAATGCTCTCGCCGCCGCGGATCAGCCCCTCATTCAACAGGGTCGTCAGCAGCTCGGCATCTGCATTCTCCGGTTCGACCAGAAGATTGCCGTCCCGGTCGATGGTGTAGTTGCCGATGTCATAAGCATACAGCGGTGCTCTGGTGTAGCAAGGATGGATACCCGTCAGCTCCTCCATGCGATTTGCAAGTGTCTTACGGTCTGCTATGTTCAATTCAAATTTCAACATAATTCATTGCCCCTTTCGTTTTCTTCTGTTTTTGTGCATCCCGATGTTCTTTTCGGTAGCACATATATCACTCTGAACCGGTCAAATATCAAGGCCATTTCCCGATATTCTTCATGTTCGACTAATTACACAAGGGACTGCGAAATCTGTTGTGTAAATAGGACCAATATGTAAGCCCACCATATCACCAGGTCGCTTTCTACCTAGTAATATAGCGGGCCAGTTTATTCTTCCAGACCTGCACACCATGCGATGCCAGCCAGAACAAAAAATGCGTTGGCTAAGCATATGCCGTTGCCCCAGATACGGTACTCTGCCGAATCCGTATACGGGTCAGCCAGCCATTTCCGGATCTGTTTCTCCGTTTTCGGCTTCTTGGCGTGGGTCACGATCTTACGGTGCGTTTCAAACACATCTGCCCAGAACGCCAGCTCTTCTTCGGTCGGATCTTCTGTTCCAATGTTCCGGCACCACCAGTCCGGGAAGCCCTGCAGTCTGGCACACTCGGTCGGTGTCAAGCGGCGGACGGTATAGGTCACAGGTGTCGGCTGCGCTTCCGGGTTATCGATGACCAGACGGTCATTGAAAGCATCCTGCCCGTTGAAGCCGCTTGGATGCTCCCCGGTTGCCACCGTTCCCATGACACCCTCGTTCAGATGCGGCACCGGTGCGATGGTGGTCGGGTCTTTGTAGTCCCGTGCCATCAGAGTCGGTGCGACTTCTTTTGCCACCTGCATATAGGAGCCGGTGGTCATGGCATACACATCCTCCGGTGCGCAGACTGCATGGCGGTCAGTGGCATCCAGTGTAAAGCAGACATCCTCATTGACGCCATCCCCCTGCGGACCGTTCTCATCCTTGCGGCCGATCATGTTACCCTGCAGGACGAAGGTCTGCTGCTTCATCCCCGGCTCTGCTGCAAGTGCCGCTGACTTCTCTCCCAGATCCCGGACTTCATCCCTTTGGTTCTGGGTAAAGGCGACCGGCTCTACCACGCAGATACCGCCCTGATTGCAGGTCGGATCTCCACCACTGCGGTCTAGTGTCCGGGAGGTCTCCGCTTCATAGAAGCCGCTATGCGGATTATCGGACATCATGGAGTGGCTGGCTTTAGAGCAGACACCGTAGCATTTCGGAACGAACAGTGTCTGGTCGTTGTTGCAGCCGAGGGTAGCTGACTTTTCTTCCTGCCAGATAGCGCCCTTGCCACCGCCTTCACACCCGGAACGGATCTTCAATGTGACCGCCGGAGAGTTTTCAACTTCTTTCACCGGGCTTTCCACTGAATTTTCAACAGCGTCCATGACCATCGGGACATTACCGCCACCCGTACCACACCGGCTTGTCAGTGTCTGCACCTTACCGTCCTCGGAAATCTTCACCCGGCTGTCCGCAGGATGATTTTCCAGTGCGATGGCGGCCGGCACGACACCAGCCCGGAGGGTCGGTGACCGTTCCTCTTCGTATCCAATGCTTCTGGCATTTGCGGAATGCTCGGTACAGAAACCAGCGGCTTCCATAACACACGGCGGATGATGTGCCTCCGCACGGAGGGTGGCTGTCACCTCTTCCGTCACATCCATCCTCTCTCCGCCCTGATCGTTCAGACAGAGCCGTCCTCCTGCTCCACTGCAGCCTGTCTCTCCAGCGCCGCTTTCAGCACCGGCGGCAGCTCTTTGCCACGCACGGAAGCCCTCCGCAGAATACCGAGACACGCCTTCGGACTCAAATAATACCTTTGGGGCACTCTGGTCTGCAAAATCTGCGACAAGGTAGATACGTTTTCTTCTTTGGGGAACGCCCCACCATTGTGCATCAAGAACTCGATACGCGACGCTCCATCCGTCTCCCACGTAGTAGTCAGCGTCGGGCCATCCTTTCTTCTCAGGCGCAGGCACCGAGGCGGACGGTTCTTTAACACCGATGACGGCTTCGAGGACTGCTTTGAAGTCCTGTCCTTTGTTTGAGGAGAAGGCCCCTGGCACATTCTCCCACACGATAAATCTTGGTTTTTCTCCATTGGTCTTACACCTCATTTCCTTCACGATTCGGATTGCTTCGTAAAACAGGCTGGACCGTGAACCATCCAGACCGTCCCGCTTACCCGCGATGGACATATCCTGACAGGGACTGCCAAAAGTGATGATGTCTACAGGAGGTAGATCTGCACCGCTGATAGCAGACACATCTCCGTAATGCTTCACCTGCGGCAGACGCTTGGTCGTGACCCGGATGGCAAACGGCTCGATCTCACTGCTCCACACCGGAGTGATCTGCCCGGTCAAAAGCCCGCCCAATGGAAAACCCCCGGAGCCATCAAAGAGGCTGCCGAGGGTCAGCTGTTTATTCTCCATCAGCGACCTCCCTTTCCGGCTCGAAGGTCGCCACTTCCTCGAACTTCAGCTTCTGACTGTCACGGATGACATACACATCATCGTAGTGACCCTCGCTGTGTTCGATATAACGCTTCACGATCACATCCACGAACTTCGGGTCCAGCTCGATGCCTCGGCACACACGGTCGGTTTCTTCGCAGGCGATCAGGGTAGAACCGCTGCCAAGGAACGGATCGAGGACGATGCCGTTGGTCATGGTGGAATTTCGGATCGGATAGCTCATCAGACCGATGGGCTTCATGGTCGGATGGTCCTTGTTGGACTTCGGCCGGTCATACTCCCAGATGGTCGTCTGCTTCCGGTCGGAATACCACTGGTGTTTCCCCTTCTGCTTCCAGCCGTAAAGACACGGCTCGTGCTGCCACTGGTAAGGACTGCGTCCCAGCACCAGAGCATTCTTCTTCCAGATACAGCACCCGGACAGGTAGAACCCTGCATCCTTGAATGCCTTTCTAAAGTTCAGCCCTTCCGTATCTGCATGGAAGATATAGATGGAGCCGTCATCCGCCAGATGCCCGTGCATCTGCTGGAACGCTGCCAGCAGGAACTGGTAGAATTCCGAATCGCCCATGTTGTCGTTCAGGATCTTGCCAGCCGTTTCTTCCACATCCACGTTATAAGGGGGATCGGAAAGTACCAGATTTGCCTTGGTGCCGTCCATCAGGGTATCGTAGCATTCTGGCTTGGTGGAATCGCCGCACAGAACGATGTGTTTACCCAGATGCCAGAGGTCACCCTCTTTGGAAAAGCACGGCTGCTTCAGCTCCGATTCCACATCGAAATCATCTTCCTTGACTTCTTTGCTGTGGACCTTGTTAAACAGCGTCTCGATCTCCGGTGGTTCAAATCCGGTCTTTCCAAGGTCGAAGTTGGAATCTTCAATGTCCTTCAACAGGTCAGCCAGCAGAGAATCATCCCATGCACCTGTGATCTTGTTGAGTGCAATGTTCAGGGCTTTCTCTCTGGTCTTGTCGATGTCCACCACCGCACAAGGCACTTCGGTATAACCCAGCTCCATCGCTACGGTCAGTCTCTGGTGACCGCCAATGATCGTCATGTCGGCATTGACCACCAAAGGATCTGCGAAGCCAAACTCCGTGATGGAGTTCTTGATTTTCTCGTACTCTTTATCCCCCGGCTTCAGCTTTTTCCGGGGATTGTATGCAGCCGGCTTGAGTACGGACACCGGCAGCATCTTTAGTTCAGCAGTCGCTTTCATGTAAGCCCTCCCATTTTAGATTCACATGCGTATGACCCCGGAGAACGGCACGAAAAAGGAGCCGAACAAAAAGCCCGACTCCATCTCTTCTCCATCCTCCTGCGGCTGTTCGGCCATCTCGCACCATTCCGGGCTTTCCCCGTTCACAGATGCCAGGACCTTATCTTCCACATCGTCAATCGCATGTACACAAATACCCCCGGTGTTGAACAATGGATACACACCGATAATCTTCTCACTCATTTCTGTCCGCCTCCTTCTTCCTGCCCCGGTTGGCACAAGCCCGGCTGCAATATTTTCGTTCCAACCCGTACTGATGCCGGTAGGAAAACTCCCTGCCGCACACCGGGCAGATCTTCGACCGCACGGTCTTCCAGTTCTCCGGTTTCGGATGGGTGTTGTTCCACCGTGACCGGCATTCCGGTGAGCAGAATTTCCGTGGTCTACCTTTATGATTCGGCACAATGGCTGTACCGCACTGAGGGCAGAACGAAAAAGCCATGTCCTTGATCATCTCAGCCGTATAATCTTCCATCTACCCTCACCTCACTCTCATTTTTCGCCGTTTCTTCGGCAGTTTCTTAGAAAAATCTCATAATTCATACGAAAAGCGGCGAAGTGGAAATCGGCCCCGTCCCGCCCGGTTGAATTGTTGTTGCGGCGGCCGATCTTCGCTCGCCCTCGCTCCTCCCGGAACAAGCTAAAATGTGCGAAAGCTCCCTGTTTACGAGAGGTTTCACACACTTTGGTTCATTTCGGGGAAAAAGAATGGCATCGAAACCGAAGCTCCGATGCCTGTACATTTTCCTGTTTCATTTTGCGCCGTTAATCCTCTGACCCCCGGCCTATGAATTTTGCGGTTTTTCACAGAAAAGGGCGCACCGGTCTCCGTGTGACTTCACCGTAGAGAAGTGACCCCGGCCCCCGGCGGGGGTGTCAGTAGATGTAGGTCGGGTTGATGTCCTCGGTCAGCGTCTTCTTATCGTGGCAGCTCTTGCAGAGAGCCTGCCAGTTGTTCTGGTCCCAGAAAAGTTTCTGGTCACCACGGTGTGGAATGATGTGATCCACGACCGTTGCCCGGACGTACTTGCCCTGCTTGGCGCACTGCACACAAAGCGGATGGGCTTCCAGATACGACTTCCGGGCTTTCTGCCACCGTCTGTTGTATCCACGCTTCGCCGCCGGGCGGGTAACCTCTGGGTGGAGAGGCATATGCTTCTCACAGTAGAGCCGGCCGGCTTCCACCAGCTCTGGGCAGCCGGGGTGATGGCACGGTGTCTTTGGTCTGTACGGCATGGGTCAGTCCTCCCACGGAAGACCAGCCTTACCGAAGTGACCGTAAGCACTGACCTTGTTGTAATCTACATCCAGCAGTCCCAGCCGCTTGATGATACCCTGCGGTGTCAGGTCGTAGCTGTCATGGACGTAGGCTTCGATGAAGTCAAGGGACTGGTGCTCCGTGCCGAAGCACTCCACAGCCACACCCACCGGCTGTACCACACCAATGGCGTAGGCCAGCTGGACTTCGCACTTGTCAGCGTAGCCCGCCTGCACGATGTCCTTGGCAATCTTCCTCGCCATGTATGCTGCAGAGCGGTCTACCTTGGTCGGGTCTTTGCCGCTCAGAGCACCGCCGCCCATGCGACCAATGCCGCCGTAGGTGTCGCACGCCAGCTTCCGGCCAGTCACACCACAGTCGGCGTAGCTGCCACCCAGCACGAAACGGCCGGTCGGGTTGACCAGCTTCGTAAAGTCACCGTCCAGCCCATATTCGCAGGCGGCAAGCACCATCATGGATTCGATGATGTGCCGGAAGTCGCTGATCTCCACATCCGGGCTGTGCTGCACGGAGCAGAGGAAGGTGGTGATGCGTCCGGTGTCGTAATCGTAGCTGACCTGCGCCTTGGCATCTGCACGGAACATCTTCGACGGATGTGCCTTGAGAAGCTGCAGGAACTTGGTGGCGACCATGTAGGGAATCGGCATCTGCTCTGCCGTCTCGTTGGTGGCGTAGCCATACATGATTCCCTGGTCACCGGCACCGCCCTTGTCCACACCCAGTGCAATATCTGGCGACTGCTTGTCCACCAGAATACCGATGCGGAGAAGCTCGGTCAGGTTCCAGCCCAGCTTTTCGGCACCGATGCGGTTAAACACATCATGGACGATCTGGTTGTAGTTTGGCCGATAGTCAGTGGTGACCTCACCGGCAATAAAGAGCTGGCTCTTTTTCAGCAGACACTCGATTGCCACACGGGCGTTCTTGTCATGCTGAAGAATGTCGGTCACAATGGCATCTGCGATCTGGTCACAGATCTTATCGGGATGGCCATTGCTGACCTGTTCACAAGTGATGATCTTACTCATGTTCTGTCCTCTCTTTCATGTATCACAAAGCAGGCCGTTTTTGCCCTTGCCCACAAATAGGCTCCCACAAAGACTGCCTGCCCTGTCTCTGTTCATGGTTTCTGTTCATTCTCTTATTTTTCTTTCTTCTTCTCAACTCATGTAGCATGTAGCAACCATGTAGCTGAATTTTATATAAGAAAGCTATAAAAGAAAGTAATAATAAAAAAGGTTATGAAATCTCGGCTACAAACCAGCTACATGCTACAAAGCACCCAAAATCAGAAAAAAAAGGTCACAAAAGACTGTCCTTTGGCTTATATGCGTCCTGTACCGTCAGGTCTTCCGCTCCAGCTTCTACTTCCTTGAACTTGCAGTCCATAATCAGCGTAGTCTGTCCGCCACCGCCTTTGGGGCGCTTTCGGACCACTTTGAAATGCACGCCGATAGCATTTTTAAAGTTCTTCTGATTCTCTGAGGAATACCCGTTCTCCTCACACCACTTTGTATACAGCTGGTATGCTGCTGCCGTCCGAAGTTCCGACCCATCCTCTTTTTCAAGCCACGCCTCAATGAACTGCCCGATCCGATCAGAATCATCCTTGTAATCTTCCGTGGCTTTTGTGACCGCCTGCGGAAGTTCCAAACCTCGCTGGCAGAACTTTTTGTACCCTTCCAGACACCAGTTAAAAATACCTGACAGGTTCTCCGGCTTTGCAAACTGCCCCTTCAGCCCCTGGTCCTGTTCTCCCTCTTCAAAGTGACGGTTGAACGGTATGATTTTCAGTCGGCCGGATTGGAACAAGGTCATATCATTGACATTGGGCAGGTAGTTCGTATTGATAAAGATCTTGAACACTGGCACAAAATCAAAGCTGTTCTCATTTAGGAATCGGGCATTGATGGTATCGTTGCCGGTCATTCTTTTTACGAGAGCTGCATTGAATGTGATCTTCTTCTCCGGCTCAGAGATATTTACAAATCTGGAACCGACCAGACGAGCCACTTCTTCTGAAGGTCCGCCTGTGTTCCCACCACGGAATTTAGCTGCCAGCATATCCGGGTTTGAGGTTTTGCCGTAGTCGCCCATGATCTTCAGGAAAGTTTCCATTGCAGTACCTTTTCCGTTTCGGGAAGTGGCGCCGTAAAGGATAAACATACACTCCTGCGAGGTATCTCCTGTCAGGGCGTATCCCAAAGAACGCTGAAGGAAGTCTGCCAGATCCGCATCCCCGCACATAACCTCCTTGATAAACGAGTGCCAGCGTGGACAGTCTGCATCCGGGTCATAGGTAATACCGGATTCCATTGTGAGATAATCCTCCGGCCGATGCTCCCTGAATTCCAGTGTCCGCATATCCAGCGTTCCATTTTTGCAGTTGAAGAAATACTTGTTCCTGTCGAATGCCTGCATGGAGATCGGATACACGGACATGGCATCTTTCAGCATCGTTTCCCGGTTCTTACGCAGCTGCAGCTTTCGGACACGGTCGATGAACCGCTTTCTGGCATCCTCTTCGGTAATCGTCAAGGCAAACACATACAGCTTGTCAGCCAGCAGCTTTGCCAGTTCCGATACCTTGAGATTGCCTTTGTCCGGCCGCCAGACAGAGCCGTCATAGACATACCAGCCTTTACGCTCACTGTTGTACCGGGCGATCTGCTTGAAATAATCCGCAAACATATTGCCCATGCCGATCTCATTTCTGCCATACCGGGCATTTGTGTGCGGTGCCATTTCTTCCAGCGTGATCGTGATCTTGGTGAGATCCGGCTGGAACTCGATATAGTCATCCTCATCCAGCTTGGAAAACTCCTCATCCACGATATCCTGCGCATTGACCGGCATGTAGACGGCCGCACAGGTATTGACCGTGTTACGGATAGAAATCGCACCGTAGGTCGAACCAGCCTGCTTGCGATCCCACTTATCACGCATCAAGCCCGATGTACGGAAGATGCGGTCCATCTGTTCCTCATTGCAGCCGCACCAGAATGCCAGAATAGACAAGAGTGCCATATCTGCATCCGACTGGCTGCCATAGAGGTCTTCCCAGTCACCGGCGAAGAGTTTTTTGAACTTTTCCGAGTTGCTGGCTTCATTGGCGTGTGCGATGACAGCCTCATCATCCAGATACGAATGATGCTGGAAATGTGTCTGCTGCACCTGCTTGTTTCGCTTCATCAGCGTGTCCAGCAGTGTTGTCATTGCCGTTTCATCGTTTGGGATCTCACCTGTGCGGTAAACATCTCCCGTTACGGTGACGAAGCGGTTCGTCGCACCGGGCATATACACTTCCAGACCCTTGCTGCGGTTGTTGATGTAGTAGACCGTCTTGTCATAGACGTAGTCTTCCGGCACACAAAAGAAACCTCGCAGTCCTTTGCCGGACGGAGATTTTTCCACGTAAGCCGTAGGAAAGATGGAAAGGACAGTATCCGCTGTATCGTTCAGCGTACCATCCTCCCGGATACAGTGGTCGATATCAAAAGCTCCGATTCCGTTGCCAACAGCAATACCGATACCGTCATAGCCGCCCATTGCATAAGTGACGAGGGTATTCTTGAAATCTGAGAATGTACGCAGGTCATTAATCCTCGCCCGTTCCCCCGTTGCCGGGTTAAATGGCATCTTGGTCTTCTGGCCATTGCGCTTTTCAAACTTCCAGACACAGAAGCTGCAGGTCGTTTTCAGCTTGCCCGGAATGTTCTTGATGTCCATCATGCCTGCGCCTCCCTTCCCATGCAAGCCTGCATCGCAAACTGCTTTTTAACAGCAGCTTCGATCTCCTGCTTTTTCTTGGCCGAGGTCACACGGCAGAGCCGGTTGCACAGAACCATCTTGTCCTGTCTCTTATACACATCTCCGAGCCCACGAGACACTGAGCGATC
>ERZ1026959.31-NODE-31-length-30553-cov-7.636206_pt1 | contig 30553 bp, 27 predicted proteins | sample MGYA00519299_ERZ1026959 | MGnify/ENA primary metagenome ERZ1026959 (study PRJEB26926, sample SAMN06164517) | human gut metagenome | biome: ENVO:00009003; feature: ENVO:2100002; material: ENVO:00002003 | host: Homo sapiens | place: USA | collected 2012 ... | reverse complement strand
CCTTGGACACCCTGAATGCCTTGCTCGCCTTGGTCAGGTTACACCCCGGTATTTGGCAAGGACACCGTCGTTGTTCTTGTCCACGGGGATAACCAGAAAGCTGACCGCATTCTGGGCATTGGTGTTCACATAGCTGTCCGTAGGAACAAGGCAGTCATATCCGCCGGCTGTTCCGTACTCCTTTATTTCGCCGTTTACCGTTTTATCATTATAGTTTATGCCCCGCATATAGCCCGTCAGCAGGTGGGACTCGTTGTTATTTTTGTGCTTGAGGGCAATTGTAAACACCACCTGTTCCCGCCCGGCCTTGTTGCCGTCAAAGTTGCCCACGGCAATGGACTGGATGTCACAGTTGGAGATGCGGGTGGTGCTACTCGCGCCGTCATCGGCACTCTTGAAGTAATCGCCGGTATATACCGCCACAGGCTTATTGTTGCTGGCATCATAGAGCGTGCCGCTGAGGAACACCAGCTCCTTTGCGCCGCGCCCCTTGCCGTTGATCGCAACAGACTCCACAGCCAACTGTTGCCATACATCATCGGCATCATGGTAGCCGCCGTCTGTCCAGCCGTTGGACTCTATGGTTTGATTGGTAGTCTTAACAAAACCGTTTCCCGAATTGCTCAGTTTCCCAATATAGAGATACCCAGCATTCATGTCGATGGTTTCGTTCACCTGCTGGTTGTTTTTTTTCCATGTTCCCAGTTTCCCCAGCATACCTGCGAGGAACAGATCCACATCACCATCGCCGTCAAAATCTCCGCAGGTCAAAGAGGCTCCCACAGGAAATTCATAGCGATCACGCCCGCCGCTTCGTCCCTTGCTGGTGTAGAACTCCTCGCTCTGTGCCGCGGATTTGGTCACGATGGAGCTGCCGGTATCCCCCTTTGTACCGTAGACGATCTTGACCACCGGACGGTAGTAGTCGATCTGGGCCTCGTCATTGGGCAGTCGGTGACAGTAGGACAGCACCGCCAGATCGTCCACACAGTCGCCGTTGAAGTCCCCCACGGCCATGGAGACACCCAGCTTGCGCCGCTGGTTTCCCTCCGAGCGCTCCACATCATACCAGGGATGGTCGTTATAATAGCCCATCAACAGACTGTTACTCTTGCCGCGTCGGGAAAGGCTGTCACCGTCATAATCCCACTGCTGAATCTGGCAGCCTCCGGCATTGTAGGACTCCGGGGTATAGACCACGATGCTTTCCTTGACATCACCGTCAAAGTCACCGGCCACGATATTGAGGAAGCTGCGGTTGGAGTAGGTCGGAACCTTAAAAGCGCTTTCATCAAACATATAGCTGAAGTCGCCAATCTCTACCAGCCCGCTGCGGTCTGAACCCGTTCCTTTTGTGGTGTCAATGACCCACATATAGCCCTTTTTATCCTGCCCAACACCTACAAAGGCAACATGATCCCGGCGACCACTGCCGGTAGGGTCAAAGGACACCGCCTGCATCAGCTTGTAGTTGGGGTTAGAAAAAGTACCGCTACTGCCTGATTTGTTCGTTGCGAAGGTATTCAGCGCCGATTCTGATCCCATAGAAAAATAGGATGCCTGCCGAACCCTATTGTCCCAGGCATTCAGATACATCAGCTCGTTCTGTTCTACCATCAGAAACGGCTCGCCAATGTCATAGCCGTAAGGGTTGGTGGTCGTCGTATAGCCGCTGGGCTGTACGTTTTCCAGATTCATCAGATTTGTACCCGAAAAATCCGGGTCTTGCGTCGTGTCCTCCGCAAAGATTGACAGCGGAAAGCAAGCCGCCATCAAAATAACCGACAGCAGTATGGCAAACCCTCGCTCGAATATAGATCTTTTGTCCATCTTGTGATCCTCCCGTTGCATTTTCATAGACCGCAATGGCAACTTACTATAATCTATTTTACTATATTATTCGTCTTTTTTCTGTGTCGTTTAGGGGCAAAATCGTGTCGTTTAGCAGGAAGCCGCGCTTCTCTGCTTGTGCGCGTTCTGTGTTTTTGCTACAATTAAGGCAACAAGGAGGTGGGACGGTGAACACCCAAAAAAGAAATCTCTGCGCTGCCGGAGTGCTGCTGACCGCAGCGGCAACAATGGTCGTGCTATTTTTGTTTCGTCTGTCGCAACCGGACAAAGCGCAACAATCCATCTTTCTGAATTGCACGGCATCAGATCGGGGTGGCTGGACATTTTACACCGAAGCCGGGCAAACCGAACCTGTGTTCGGTTTTGGTGGCTACATCGACGGCGTACCGGCGGAAGGCGCCGGTCCTGTTGTAGCGGAGCGCGTCATGGAGGAACCAGGCGAACGATGCTTTTTGCAGTTTAGCTGCGTCAATGCGGGTCTGCAGGTGTTTTTGGAGGATATACTTCTCTACACGGATTTTCCGCAGCAAGAAAACCGCGTCGATGTATTTTTGCAGAATGCAGATTTTGCCGGCATTAACTACAACGGGCTTTGCATCCCGCTGCCGCTAGACTGCGCGGGGAAAACACTTCGCATTGTCACCTACGGGCCGTCCCTAAACGGGCTGCGCGTACCTGTGTTTCCCTCACAGGCAAGCCGCTTTTCCGATGCCGTGGTGCAGACCACCGGCGTTGTTTGGTGTATGACCGCCGTGACGGTAAGGCTTATGTTGGCGCTAAGCCTGCTTTTGGTGCTGGTGCTTGGTGCTCAGGCCGGACAGCCGCTGTGGAAGCTATTGCCCTTGAGTGGATACTTTTTATTGGCGGCAGTGTCAGGCGTTTGCAACACCTTTCTGGAAAGTGCTTCGGGGCTGAATGCCGACAGTGGTCTGCTGAACTGGGTCTGCCTGATCCACATGGACTTTCTGTACATTTACTTGGCAGCCGAACTTCGGGGCAAAAAACGTTGGGGCTTGGCTGCCACAGCCCTGCTGCATATTCTGCTTACTGCCTTGCGGAGTTTTGCGGCGGTGCCGCTTCTCACCGAAAAAGTCGGTGACTGGCTCGGTCTCTCTTTATTGGTCGTAGCGATTGTTCTGATGCTGTTCTCGCACGAAGAAATGCAGCGCAGAATCAGTTGGTGCCTGTGTGCGGTTGCGGCCTTTCTGTTTTTGATTTGGGGTGTCACCCGTTATGTCGGCGTAGAAGTACTCTATCCATTCAGCAACCCGGTAACATCCATGCTGGGCGGATATCCGCACGCATTTTATGCGCTGCTGTGCAATGTTGCCGGCCTGCTGTGCGCTGTACAGGTAGTCGTTGAATTTGTGCGCAGTATGCTGCTTCGTCAACGGCAAATGCAGATGATGAGAATCAGCAGCCAGACAGCACAAGAGAAATACGAGCAGGCGCAGGCATCGGTTCGCCAGACGGCGGCGTTTCGCCATGAATGGAAAAACCACATTGCCGCCCTGCACCTGTTGGCACAGAGGCAGGATCGGACGGAGCTTCGGAACTATCTAGACCGATTGGACGGGGAGTTGGAACAGCTTTCGCCCCGGAATTTTACTGCCAACCCGACAGTCAACACGATTTTTCAGCGTTTCGCGGCACAGGCGAAGAAAAAGGATGTCACCTTCCGCGTAAGTGCGGTTCTGCCGGAAATGCTGCAAATCAGAGAGGATGACCTGTGCAGCCTTCTTTTCAATATGTTGGACAACGCTTTGGAGGCAGCCGCGCAGACAGAGCAGGGAGAAATTCTCTGCTCGATGCAGATTCGCCGGCAGTATCTTGCCATCCGCTGCGAAAACACCTACAGCGGAACCCTGCGCACCGATGAAAACGGAGAACTCTTGACGACCAAGGACGATGCTTCCGACCACGGCTTTGGCTTGATGAAAATGCGTGCTATTGCAAAAAAGTATGGCAGCGTACTGGACATCAGCTATGACGAAAACCGATTTACGGTTATGACAGCTCTGAAGCTCTTGCCGGAAAAGAAAAATCAGTAAACGATAAGGCGCGAAAATGCGGCATCTTCCAAACGGGAGATGCCGCATTTTTCACTGGTAAAATCAAATGTATTCAGTTTTGGTTGAGGTATCGGACAAATTGATTCTGAAAATGCTCCATATATCGCCGCCCAATGGCAAGGTCGCTGCCATCCGTCAGGTACAGAGTCCGACCGCCCTCTTCGCAAATGTGGGAAAGATTTACGAGAAAGCTGTTGTGGCAACGGCAAAAAAGTGAACCGGGAAGAATTTTCTCCGTTTGGCTCAGCGACAGCGGCAAAAATTTCTCGCCATGTGTCATATGAAGAACCGTGCCGTGTTCCCGGCTCTCGGCATAGTAAATATCCTCTGTCGGTATAACAAGCGTCTTGCCGCCCGCATGAAAGGTCACTGTGGAAGGGCGGTGGTACAACCGCAGATCGGTTGTAATTGCCTGTTCCAGCTCAGCCGCCTGAACCGGCTTGAGCAGGTACTGGATAGGGCGGACGCTGTAGCCGTCCTTGAGAAATTCCGTAGAGCTTGTGATAAACAGGATGCTGGTTTTGTCGTCGCGCTGCCGCAGTTCCTGCGCCAGTTTCATGCCGCTTTTTCCGCCCATCAGAATATCCAGACAAAGCAGCGAAAATTCTTCTCCTGCCAAGAGCGCATTTTCCAGTTTTTCGGCAGATGAAAATGATGTGATTCTGTGTTCGACCTTCAGCTTGTCCAGAATAGATTCGCACTGTGCGCACAGGTTTGCACATAGAATTGCTTCGTCTTCACAGACTGCCACCCTATACAATGCGCTCACCATCCTTTTGCTTGTTAAAAGTATTGTAGCAAATATCCTGCTTTTTTGCAACAGACGCTGTAAATGCACGATTTATTCCGGCTGAAACAGGGCACAGCGGGTTAACTATATAACAGCTTCCTTCCTGTTGCTCCGCCGTGGCGTGACGCGGAACTGTCTTTGAACACGGAATGTCACGGCATCACAGTGCGGCATAACTCTTGTATGACTGTTTCTCTCGCCTTGATGATTGTTGTATGAATTTTCCCCTTCGTATCCTTGCTTTCGAGCGATTTCGACACGAATAAGAACTATAATTCATACTAGATTCACCAATTATAAACAAGGAGTGATCTTTTATGAAAAAGGAATTCGCAATGTCGTTATCGCAATCCTATCGGCAGGATCTTCTCGATGCCATACAGCTGGCTGAACAGGGGATGCTGTCGCCCTCGCAGCAGGCATACTGCTTTGAGGAAATCGAGGACACCAAGGGTACTGCGTTGTACCCTGCGGATGGGGACGAGCTGTTTCGCCAGTTGCGTACTGCGTTGGGCGAAAAAGCGCAAATTTCCGAACGCCAGCGCGCTGAAGGCGAGCTGCACAAGTTGGGGGTGGAACTCTTGTTCCATACCTATATAAACAGGTTCACCTTCGCTGAAATCACCCATAACACCGCAGCCCACAAATATGATGCCATTATCTACCTTGATGAGCGTGCCACCGACAAGGAAAAGCGCGCCAATGCCGCAGCGATGCGCAAGGCGTTTGATGCGTGGTTGGAAGAAAGCGGTCTTACGGCAGACCCTGCTGCCTTAACAGGGGTGCCCGATCCGTGCGAGGGGCGCTTTGATACATTAGCCGAGGCGATTGCGCATATCGACCATATTTTACGCTTTCCCGACCTGCTGCTTATCTGATACACCACGCCTGAAAAAACTTTTTTCAAAATTCGATATTCAATCGTCAACATATTGGCAATCCCGCGAAAACTGATACATCAATGCTGAACGCTCTACCGCGATTTATATTACAATATTTACATATTATAGTATAAATCGGAAAGGGTGTATCTGCTTGCTCCAGGTAGCCGAATATGAGAATTTTGTCCGTAAGCGCATCACGCAGCTGCGCCATCGTCTTCATGTTTCTGAACATAAAATGAGCCTTGACCTTGGCAAAAGCGGCAGCTATATGCGCAGTATTTCAATCGGCAAGGCAATGCCCTCGATGCACGAATTTCTGCGCATCTGTGAATACCTCGGCGTAACCCCGCAGGAATTCTTTACCGGTGCCGGGGATGAAACCGACCGTATCAATATCTTTAACCGACTGCAAGACCTCGATGACGGTGACATACAGAAATTGCAGACATTCCTTGGTTTGATGGAAGAAAAGTAAATCCACTTTCTGCCCGACAAGTTTTGGCTTGCCGGGCTTTTTCTTTTTGTGGGACATATTTAGTTGAAAGGCGTATTGCATGGCAGATGTGCTTGACGCTCCGGTAGGCGGAGCCATGCCGTATTAAGGCAGGGAAAACTTCAAGCGCTACTGTGTCCTTTCAAAAGTCCCTTCGCCGCGTAGTTTTTCGTATATTATTCGTATGCCAGATGGTTTTTATAACCATCTGGCGTATTTTTTTGTTTCTTTTTTGTTTTGGCGGCAGAGGACCGCCGTTTTCTTCCCGCGCCCCTCCGAGTTTTGAGGTCTATTCAATGAAACTCAAAATTCAGGAGGTTTACGATGGCAAAGAAAAATATTGCCGATAAGTATTGGATTTACGGCGAGGATGCAGAATTAGCCGCGCGCCTTACAAGCTATTTGACAAGAGTGGTATACAATCAGCGAGCAAATTATATCCGCGCACTAATGAAGATTAAGGAACATGAGTGCTCGATTGAAGATTGTGATTCGGATATTGAATCTCAATCCATGCGCTCAGGTAATTCATTGGAGGAAAGTATTGAATCCAAGCTGATGTGGGAAGCTATTCGAAAATATTTGCCCAAACTGGAACTGAAAGAGTGCGAGGTTATGATAGCCCTGTACATTGACCGTCTTTCCGTTACGGCTACGGCTGCTAAGTTGAGAGTTGATGCCAGTACGGTCAGGCGCCGCCGTGACAGCGCCTGTGACAAAATTCGCAAAGCAATGGAGGAGAAATAAAATGGGAATGTTCAAAAGCACCCTTTTACTGGCCCAGCAGGGTAATGAAAAGGCAATGGAGAAATTGCTTAATCGCTACGATCCTCTGCTGAAAAAGTGCAGCATTATACAAGGACACTTCGATGAAGATTTATATCAGTCCTTGATTCTTGAATTTGTGCGGGCTGTATCCGCATTCAAAATTTAACTAAAAAAGTGGCTGTCGCAATTCAGTGCGGCGGCCACTTTCTCTTTTAGGCTGATTCCATATCGTTATTATCTGTCCACAGTTCACACTGGGTCATAACGGTTTGCACGGCATCGTCCATCCCTTCCGGCGGGTAGCGGTGCCTTTTGAGCAAACGCTTTATCATCATACGCATCTTGGCTCGCGCAGAATCACGCTTTTGCCAATCTATAGTACGGTTCTTTCGCAATGTATCTGCCAGTTCTTTAGTGATAGCAATAAGTTCCGTGTTTTCGTAGAAGTCCTTGATTGCCTGCGGCTTTGTCAACGCATCATAGAATGCCAATTCATCTGCCGTTAAGCCAAGCTGCTCTCCCTCTTTGTTGGCTGTTGCCATCTGTTTTGCAAGGTTCAAAAGTTCCTCTATGACCTGCTCGTTGGTCAGCATACCATTAAGATAAGAGTTCATTGCCCGCTGCATAATTTCGCTGAACTTCTGCGACTTTACCACATTGGTGTGACGGTAAATCTGCACCTGCTCCGCAATCAATTTTTTCAGCAATTCTAGCTTTATTATAGCAAAATTTGATAGCTTTTGGGGGCTTATAGTAAAATTTATAAAATTTTTTTGATTTTTTTGCACGATTTGGCTTTTAATTGCGATGATATATATAGAGGGACAAAAAAGACCCTCTCCCCTTGAGAACCTTGAAAGCAGAATATCCGAATCACCGGCTACATAAAACTGGCCCTGCCGCAACCCAAGGAGCGCTTCGGCAGGTGCGTCCCGGCTCTGACGCGATGATACTGCTTTCACGGCGGTGGAGCGCCCCCCAGAGGCGGGAGAGGTGGCGTGGAACACATACCTCAAGCGAAGGGCCAGCAATCATGATACGCACCGTGGCGATGCTCTCAAGGCGTCGGCGGTACTGCCAACAATGTGGTACAGGAAGCGGGAGCTGTTTCCAGCAGCCAGGTCGGTGGTTCGCCCTTATATCCGGGAAGTAGTGTCGAATAGGATATACAATTTAATTTCAGATTATGGCGGTCACTTGTTTTCCACAAGTGGCCGCTATGCTTGTGGAATCAAATATGATACACATGAAGGAGGAAAATCTATGGAAATGAATTCTGTTATGGCTACGGAAATTGTAGCCGCAGAAGTGGAGCACATTGTGCTGCCGCAAATCGTCAGCATTAAGCAAGCCAGCCGAATGTTGGGGCTGCCGCCGTATTACCTGCGGCGGCTTTGCAAAGAGGTTCCCGGCGTGGCATTTCAGTCCGGCATCAAGTGGTACATCAACTTGGGGAAACTAGTTGATTACTACAACAATTCGGGCAGAAATGCCGCTGGGTAAGAGCACAAAAGGGCCGCAATGTCAAGGGTGTCGTGCGTTCCGGCGACAGCCTACCGCTTTTATGGCAAACGCTGTATAGTGTGGCTTGTCAGAAAAATCAGCCAAGGAGGAATAGAAAATGGCATCCATCGAACTGCGTACCCCAAAGAATAAACCTGCCTACTACAAAATCACAGCAAGTATCACACTCAATGGTCAGACCATACGCAAATTTTCCCGCTTTGAGTTTGACCCCAAGACGCTGAAAACCGCAAAGCAGCGCGTAGCGGCAGCCACGGCAGCAGCATTTGAATTTGAAGCAAAAGCACAGGAAGAAGCCGAGCGCAGCCTCAGCGGTGCCAATAAGCCATTCCAAGAAGTAGCCGAGGAATACATTGCTTCGGCAAAAGCCAAGCTGGAGCCTGCAGCGCTGCTGCGCGGCAACTATGACTCAGATAAAAACAAGGCAAATACAACGCTCAACAAAGTTGGCTATCTGAAGAAAATCGTAAGCGTAGCGCCATGGTTTGCCAAAAAGTCCGTGTCCGAAATCACAAGAGAGGACTGCGCAAGAGTTATTGAGGAAATTAAAGAAAAAGGCTGTTTGCGCAGTGAATATGCTTTTATCCTGCCGGAGTATGCCACAATGAAAAACAAATCCTTTACTAAAATGGTAGTTGGCTATGACATTTCTGCTTATACCGCCATGAAGTGCTTCAGCGGCGCGGCAGTCACGCGAAAAACGGCAGAAGTGGTTTCAAATATCCTCGGTGTTTCTGTACGCGATGCGTTCCGTTTTGAGCGCGACGAGAGACCCCTGTCTAAAAAGACAATTCGGGAATATGTGCTCTTCGCCAATCAAGTGCTGCACTTTGCAAATGAGCGCTATCACTCGGTGCAAGCCGAATTCAAGATGCCGGCGAAAGGAGCACGCCCCAGATTTGTAGACTGCATACATGAGGATGAAGTATGCAAACTCATGTCAGAAATTGATAAGTGCTCTATGCCGGAGCAAGCCATTGTATTATCCCTGCTGAATACGGGTGTGCGTCGTGCTGAATTGGCCGGCCTGACATGGAGTGATTTCGATTTCAAAGAATGTACCGTTCATGTCAACAAAAGCCTTTTAGTTTTTAGGGACTTCGGCTATCAACACACAGCCACAAAAGAAAGCAACGACCGTTATATTGATGTAGCCCCAGAGTACATGGAATTTATGCAGCAATACAAAGAGTGGTGGTACACAAAAAAGAGGTTGATGGGGGCCAGTTGGCAGCGAGACATGGTAAAAAACAAAGAGAGCAAGCGTGAATCACTGATGCGACTGGCCGGAGAAGAATTTGTCATCATTGACGATTTCGGTTGGCCTCGCAACCCGGATGGTTACAATGCGCTGGTAAAGCGTGTAGCAAAGAAAGCCGGTCTCAAGGATATTCACCCACACATGTTTCGCCATACCTTTGTCAGCCTGCTCATGTCGAATCCTGACATCGGTGTTGCAACGGTTGCCGCTGAAGCAGGTCACGCCCAGCCGAGCACGACTTTAATGATCTACACCCAGCAATACAAAAAACGCCGGGAGTCGATACGCAATCAGTTGAGCCGTGAATTGTACGAAAAATAAAGAATCGCAGCCGTGTTATCTTAAAAAATAACATAGCTGCGTTCTTTTTATGGGCCGTGAGGGATTCGAACCCCCACTGAACCGGTTATGAGCCGGTGGCTTTAACCGTTAAGCTAACGGCCCTTATGATGAAGAAGTGCTGTTGATGGCTAAATCGCCAACTTATCGCCAAAACGAAAATCTTGGCGATGCAGTCCAGTAAAAACTGCGGCACTTCATCATATTTGAAAGTGGATGCGGTTGGGTCAGCCGGTTATGAGCCGAGAGTTCTAACCGCTGAACTAATGGCCCTTATGAAACAACCCAAACAAGCAGTTGCGAACCGCCCGTAGATGGGTTGTAGATGAAAGCAGAAAAATCAACTATGAAAATCGCAAATTTTACGATTTATCGAATTTTTACAAAGAGAAAATTCCTAACATCCAATGTTTATGAGCCGCCGGCTTTAACCGTTAAGCTAACGGCCCTCACAGATGTATAGAATAGTATAGCAGAAATTTCCCTGTTTGCCAAGAGGTTGCGGGGCGGAATTTTTAAAATCCAAAAAAATAAAAAGCGTCCCGCAAAATCCGCAGGGAGCCTCCCCTTTCCCCTTTTGGTTGGATATGGTATACTGGTAGCAAATCAACGCGAAAGAAGGCGCAGCTTTGACCATCAAGGATATTGCCCGCGAGTCCGGCTATGCCGTGGGCACAGTGTCCCGCGTGCTGAACAACAACCCCCGCGTCAGCGAGGACGCACGCCGGAAAATACTGGCCGTTGTGGCGCAGCACGGCTACCAGCCCAACGCCAATGCCAAGCATCTGAAGCAGCAGGTGCCGGAGGGGTTGGCCCTCATTGTAAAGGGCACGCAGAACGCTCTGTTTGCGGACCTGCTGGACAAGCTGCAGCCCTGTCTGGAGGCGCGCGGCTATACGCCGACGGTCTACTACAACAACGTCAGTACCGACGAGCTGGCCTGCGCACAGACCATCTTTGCCGAGCGCCGGCCCTGCGGCCTCTTTTTCATCGGTGCGCACCCGCAATGCTTTACCCCGGCGCTGGCGTCGCTGGGCATCCCCTGCCTGCTGCTGACGAACAACGCCGCCGGACTGGGCATTGAGAATCTGTCCAGCGTCAGCGTAGATGACCGCGCTGCCGCTGCCGTGATGATCGACCAGTTATATGCCAAAGGCCACCGTGTCATCGGCATCATCGGCGACAGGCCCGAAACCTCCCGCCCGAGCCAGCAGCGGCTGGACGGCTGTCTGGATGCCTTGCAGCGGCTCGGCGTGCCGTTCGACTTTGACCGGCAGTACCGGCTTGCGGACTTCTCGATGCAGGGCGGCTATGCAGCTGCCGAGCACCTGCTGGCCCACTGCCCCGGCCTTACGGCGATTTTCGCCATGTCGGACCTGATGGCGGTGGGAGCCATCCGGGCCATACAGGACCACGGCCTGCGCGTACCGCAGGACATTGCCGTGGCCGGGTACGACGGCATTGCGCTGGGGCGGTACACCGTGCCGCGGCTGACGACGATCCGGCAGAATACCACCGTCCTTGCCGAGCGCGCCGCCGACATTTTGCTGCGCTGCATAGAGGAAAACGCCCCCGCCTGCCACGAGACCGTGCCCTTTGAGCTGGTCGAGGGCGAGAGCATATAACAACAGACCCGGAGCCCGTTTGGTTGGGCTCCGGGTAATTTTTATGCGTGTTTATGCCTGTGCGCTTTCAGGCGTGGCCATGCCGGTTCGTTCGGCAAAGCGGCGCTCGGTTTCCTCGTTCAGGTATTTCTCGTCGGGATAGGCACCGTCGTGCTGGTCGGCGTACTCGTCGGAAATCTCATTCTGCAGCTGGCGGCGGATGTAATCATCCCGGTCTGCTTCACTGGAGAAGCTGTTATTGTCATAGTGGTAGCTGGCCTGCACGCGCTGGGCCACCTGGGCAGCGGTCAGCCCCGCCGGGTAGGAGGCGACGCAGTCCAGATAGTAGCTGACGCCGTCGTCGGTGTCCTCATCGGCGCTGAAACGGTAGATCGTAAAGCCGATATTATTATCCGCAGCGGCCTGCATGATGGCCATACAGTCGGCGGCGAACACCTCGGCATCGGCGTAAGGACCCCGCAGGGCAGCGTCCAGGATGCAGTCGTCGCCGCTTTGCAGCGTGTAGTCGCCGTCGGTGTCATGGTTGAACCAGACGTCGACGCTCAAGGAGTCCGTCTTGGCTTTCAGCGCTGGGTTCGGGGTCAGGGCGCTGTACATCGCGTCCGCTTTCTGCGATTCAATGCGGGTCTGGGCGTAGTTGCGGGCGGGGCCCCACTCGCTGATGGCCAGGGGCAGCAGTGCCGCCGTGCCGACGATGCAGAGCGTGAACGCCGTACCCAGCATGGCGAGCCAGTCAAATTTCACCTTCACGTCGGGCCTGGCGCTGTAGACGAGCATCTCGATGCCCAGCGCAATGAGGATGACCGGGGAGAATTTCAGAATTTTCAGCAGGTCGAACTGCGGCACAAACTGATAGACGATCAGCAGAACACCGGCTGCAATCAGCACCAGCGCAAACGCAATGCTGCCGACGCGGCGGACCTTTTTCGGGGTGGTTTGTTCATCCATGATTTTACCTCATTCTATTTATATTGAGTGGTAGGACCCGGGCATGCTCGGCCCGCGCGTGTATGGCGGGCACAGCGGCGGTGGGTCAGCGGCGGGCGGAACATATCCCGCCCCTACCCGGCGGCAAAGGGCGGACGAGCAGCGTCCGTAAGGCTGTCCCCCATCCGGCGCTGCGGTGCCGCCTCCCCCCCCCAAGGGGGAAGGCATAGTTATTCATGCGGATACGGCGGAAGCTCATCGTCGCGGTTTTTCTTTTCGGGGTGCAGACCCAGCAGCTTGAGGCCCGCGAAAATCAGCAGTGCCGCAATGACAACATTCGGTATGCCTCTGATGATGTCGTAGGCGTAGCCGTTGCCCATAAGATTACACAGCAGCGTATAGAGCCAAGTTGAGATGAATGTCTCATACAGTGCCCAGACGCCGAAGCCGACCAGGCCCCAGCCGATCAGTCTGTTGTGCTGGGGGACCATCTTTTTGATCTCCTCATAATTGCCCAGAACCAGCAGGGAATCCTCCTTCGGCTCACCGGCCGCCATGTGGCGGATGAGGTCATAGGTGTCAAAAAAGCTATACATCCAGATGACAAGGCAGAGGAACAGCAGCGGCTCAACGACGGTGGCCGCCATCACACAGAGTATCAGTATCATCGCAATCGACAGGCCGCGCTGCATATAACCGTAGTACATCTGCCCTGCGCCCGGGATACAGGCGAAGATAAAGGTCAGAAGGCCGTTCTTTTTCATGGTTTATTCCCCCTTGGCGGTGCTGCCGCCGATGCTTTGTGCTCTGATCTGGTCCAGACCGTTTTCCGCGGTCAGGGTAAAGCTCTTAAAGGTGTCGTCCAGGCTCTTGTAGAAGCCGTTGACGGCGGTGTTGAATTTGGTGCCGAAGCGTTCCGGCCGGGCGGCGGGCTGCTGCGGCAGCAGGGCGGCGGCATTGGGCACGCCAAAGGTGCTGACCGCGCCCCACATCACAAAGCCCAGCACCACCGCGGCAGCCGCCGAGACATAGCGGTTTGTCATAATGCGGAAGCTGCGCAGCCGCATAAGGCTTTGCACCTGCGGGATCAGGTCGCGCATCGGCTGCTTCATGCAGTCGGGCGCGGCGTCAATCATGGCCGTGTAGCGCAGCAAACAGTAGTCGCAGAAGCTCAGATGCTCGGCGGCCTCCAGTGCGCCGAGGTCGTCCAGCGTGCCGTCCTTAATGGCGTACAGCCCTTCGTCGGTCAGGTGGCCTTCGGCGTCAAAGAGTTTGTTGTTATCAAAATAAAGGCTCATTCATTCTGCCTCCTCTCGGTGATCTGCTGGCGAAGCAGCAGCTTTGCGCGCCACAGCTGGCTGTTGACCGTCGCGGGCGGACGGCCCACCAGCTTAGCGATCTCCGCCGTTTCCCTGTGCTCCAGAAAGTACAGCACGGCAATTTTGCCGTAGGGCTCGCGCAGACCGCGCACCAGTGTTTCCAGCTCGGCGGCCCCGGCGCGGTCTGCCACACTCTGGGCCGGGTCGTCGGCGTCGCTGCCGGGCGCACCGCGCGGCTCCGGCAGGGCGTCATCCCCGGGGGCGTCCACCTTGCGCACCCACGCGCTTTTCAAGTGGTCCTTGCATTTGTTGGCCGCCACGCGGACGAGCCACTGCTTGTAATACTGCGGCTCGCACCGGTCTATAGCCGAAAACGCGGAGAGAAAGGTATCCTGGGTCAGATCCTCGGCGGTGTGGGGCTCGTGCACAAATTGCAGGCAAACCGTGTAGATGAGCTTTTGGTATTGCTGCATCAGACCGGTAAATTCTTCATTTGTCAGTTCCCACACCTCCTCTCGCTTTGACCTTCTGTATACTAAAACGAATCCCCCGCGAGCGATATTGCAAACGCGGGGAAAAAATTTAATAAATAATAGATAAAAAATAATAAATAATAAAGATGGTGGAGTTTTTGCCCAAGGGCAAAAACAAAAATCGTAAGGGTGTATTTTTGAGCGGAGCGCAGCGACGCGATCCACCACATTTATTATTTCTTATTTATTATTTTTTATTTGTACAGCACTTATCTTACGGGTTGAGTTCCAACAAAACCGGGCAATGGTCGCTCCCCATCACATCCATCAGAATCTCTGCTTTCTCGATCTTATCGGCCAGGCGGCTGCTGACGAGGAAATAGTCGATCCGCCAGCCTGCGTTCCGCTCACGGGCGCGGAAGCGCATGCTCCACCAGCTGTACATGCCGGTGGCGTCGGGGTGCAGGTGGCGGAAGGAATCTGTAAAGCCCGCGGCCAGCAGCTCGCCCAGCTTGCCGCGCTCCTGGTCAGAGAAGCCCGCCGCACCGCGATTGGGGCCGGGGTTCTTTAAGTCGATGTCCTCATGCGCCACGTTCAAGTCGCCGCAGAGGATGACAGGCTTTTCGGCGTCCAGCTTTTGCAGATAGCGGCGCAGGTCGTCCTCCCACTGCATACGGTAGTCAATGCGCGCCAACTCATTCTGGGAGTTGGGCACGTAGAGATTGACCAGATAAAAATCCGGGTATTCCAGCGTGATGGCGCGGCCCTCGTGGTTGTGGACATCCTCGTCGAGGCCATAGCGCACCGACTGCGCAGGCGTTTTGGCCCAGATGGCCGTGCCGGAGTAGCCCTTTTTGTCGGCGCTGTAGATGTACTCGGTGTAGCCCGCGGGCGCAAAATCCGCCTGTCCGGGCTGCATTTTGGTCTCCTGAATGCAGAAGAAGTCCGCGTCCAGCGCGTTGAACACATCCTCAAAGCCTTTTTTCAGGCAGGCGCGCAGACCGTTGACGTTCCAGCTGATGAATTTCATGGGATGGTACTCCTTTATGTATGATTATCCGCGAGTATTTTGTCAGCCACGCAGTAGGGGCCGCACATGTGCGGCCCGGCACTTACCGGCAAATGAGCGCTTATGGGAAAAGCCGCGGGCTGGGCATGCCCGGCCCCTACCTCTCGGCAAGGTTTTTCTACGCCGCCTGCTTCACCGCGTTCTTTTTCCAGGCACCGCTGACGAACCGGGCCACAAAGCATATAATGCGGCAGATCCAGTCAACGACCATGGCGTACCAGACGCCGACGGCACCCATGCCCATCTGCACGCAGAGCACCCAGCTCAGGCCCATGCGCCAGACCAGCATCGAGGCCGTGGCAACGACCATCGTGAACCGCACGTCGTTGGCGGCACGCAGGGCGTTGGGCAGCACAAAGCTGGCGGGCCAGAGAAAAATTGACATGCCGTTGTGGATCATGACCAGTGTCCACGCCAGTGCGCGGGTCTCGGGCGTCAGGGTGTACATGCTCAAAATCTGGTTCAGAGACAGCAGCACCACAACATTGACCGCGCCTTGGGCGACATAATCCCACAAAAGCAGTTTTTTTGTATAATATTTTGTCTGTTCAAAGTCCTGCGCACCGATGCAGCGGCCAATGACCGTGATCATTGCCAGGCCCATGGCATTGCCGACAATGCAGCCGATGGCGTCCAGGTTGTTGGCCACCGCGTTGGCCGAGATATGCACCGTGCCGAACAGCGAGATCATCGAGACGACAAGCACGCGGCCCAGCTGGAACAGGCTGTTTTCAAACGCCGACGGGATACCGATGTACAGAATGCTTTTGACCGTGCGGCCCTCAAAGCGGGTGACAGATTGCGGCGTGATGCGCAGCTGGTAGTCCTGCCGCGCGGCCAGCGCCAGAATGATGCACGCACCGACAGCGCGGGAGATCAGCGTGGGCACGGCGACGCCCGCGACACCCATTTTCAGCACGAACACGCAGAGCGCGTTGCCGCAGAAGTTGATACCGTTGACGATGACCGAGACCTTCATCGACACCGCGCTGTTGCCCGTGGAGCGGAAGATGGCCGCACCCGCGTTGTAAAGCGCCAAGAACGGAAACGACAGCGCCGTGATCGTAAAGTAAGTCAGGCACGCCTGCATGACCTCGTCGGTGATGGTGCCAAAGAAAAGCCGCAGCTGCGCCGTGCGGGTGATGAGGCAGAACGCCGCCACACCGACGCCGAGGATCGCGCTCAGGCCCACGAGCTGGCCCGCGCTTTTGGCGGCATCCTCGGGGCGTTTGGCCCCCAGATGCTGGCTTGTGACGACAGCGCCGCCGGTGGCCAGCGCACCGAACAGTGTGATGATCAGCTGGTTGATCATATCGACGAGCGACACACCGGAAATTGCGGCCTCACCCACTGACGATACCATAACGGTATCCGCCATGCCGACGAGAATTTCCAGCATCTGCTCAATGATGAGCGGCCAGAGCAGCGTCAGCAGCCGGCGGTTGGTAAACAGCCTCTCCTTTTTCATTTTTACAATACATCTCACTTTCCCAGTGTTGAGTATAGCACAAAAAAAGCCCCCGCGCAATGCGGGGGACAAAAAGGCTTCCCCCGAGGGGGAAGGCTAAGGGTATTTACTCATACCGCAGCGCTTCGATCGGGTCGAGCTTGGCGGCCTTGTTGGCGGGATAATAGCCGAAGAACACGCCGATGGCCATACTGAAGCCGACGGCGATCAGGATCGCAGCGATGCTGGGCTTGGCGGCATAGCCCACCACATTGCTGAGCACTGTGCCCAGCGCCAGGCCCAGCACAATACCGATGAAGCCGCCGATCAGGCAGAGGATGACGCTCTCGGTGATAAACTGCATACGGATGGCCGACGCAGGCGCGCCCAGCGCCTTGCGGGTGCCGATCTCGCGAGTGCGCTCCGTCACGGAGACCATCATGATATTCATAACGCCGATGCCGCCGACGAGCAGCGACAGCGCCGCGATGGCCGAGATGCCGAGCGAAACCGTGTTCATCATACTGCTCATCGAGTCGAGCAGGCTCGCCAGGCTCGATGCGCTGACCGTCCAGGAGTCGTTGCGGGTGTAGTAGCTGGCGAAGAAATCCCCCACCGTGTTGACGAAGTCCGTGACATTGACCGTGCCGCCGTTGGCCACAACGGTGATGCTCTGGTACCCCGCCCCCGCCCCGGCGATGGCCTTGGCAACGTCCAGCGGGATGTAAAAGTCCGTCTGGATGCTGTCGTCGTCGCTGCCGCCGAACATGCTGGAGTAGCTATCCTCCGTGTATTTGTATACGCCCTGTATATAGAACGTGTACAAATTCTGGTTGATGGTCAGCGTGACCGCCTTGCCGATGGCGTCCTGCGCGCTGCCGCCGATGGCCTGCTCGACGAACTTTTCCGACACGCAGGCGACCTTGCGCCCGGCGTCCCTGTCGTCGTCCAGCCAGCGTCCGTACAAAATCTGCGAATCATCGTCCCTGGCTGCCAGTGCCGCATGATTGATGCCGCTGACAGTGGCCGTAATGGTCGTGGTCGGGTCACCGTATTTGGCAGTCGTGCCGCTGCCCACCTGCTGGGTCAGTTCGATGTGATGGACCTGGGTCGGGAAAGCGGCTGTAAAATCGTTTATCATCGCATCGGTGATAAGGTCTGCGTCCGACGGTTTGGAATCCATAAACCGGCGCAGCCGGACGCCCTGGGACGTGCCCGACGTGTCGGAGCTGCTTTTCTGCGTTACCGTGACAGAAATGTTACTGGCACCCATGCCGGACATCGAGTCCATGACCGAGCCGGTCATGCTGTTGCCGACGGTCTCGATGGCAATGACCGCCGCAATGCCGATGATGATGCCCAGCATCGTGAGCAGACTGCGCATTTTGTTGCTTCTGACGCTGGTCAGCGCCATGCCGATATTCTCAAAAAGCTGCACGTTCGCCGGTCCCCTTTCGTTCGCCCACGATCAGACCGTCGCGCAGCGTCAGCACCCGCTGGCATTCCTCGGCCAGCTCGGGGTTGTGCGTGATGAGTACGATGGTCTTGTGGTATTTTTCATGCAGCTCGTGAAAGAGATCCATCACGACGCGGCTCGTCTGGCTGTCCAGTGCACCGGTAGGCTCGTCGGCCAGGATCAGCGCCGGCTCATTGACCATGGCGCGGGCAATCGCGACGCGCTGCTTCTGTCCGCCGGAAAGCTCGTTGGGCTGGTGGCGCATCCGCTCGCCCATGCCGACGCGCTCGAGCCATTCCTTGGCGCGGCGGGTGCGCTCCCCTGCCGGGACGCCCGCATACAGCATCGGCAGTTCGACGTTTTTTAACGCGCTCTGGCGTCCGATCAGGTTATACGTCTGGAACACGAACCCGATTTTGCGGTTGCGGATGGCCGCCAGGTCGTTGTCGTCGGCGTCGTGGATGTTGACGCCGTCCAGCACGTACTCGCCCGCCGTGGGCTTGTCCAGCACGCCGATAATGTTCATCAGCGTGGACTTACCGGAGCCGGACTCGCCCACGATGGCGACGAACTCGCCGGGGTAGACGGTCAGGTCGATACCGTGCAGAATTTCCAGCTCGTTCGGCTGGCCGATGTAGTAGCTCTTGCGGATGCCCTGCATCTGGATCAGCGGCTGCGCGGGGTGCGCGGCCTCCTCCCCTATCAGGCTCCTGGCAATATTCTGCGCAAACTGTTGTGTTTTTTCCGGCATTATTGACCTCCCGGACCGCCGGGGCCGCCGCCGGGACCGCCCATGACGACGGTGCCCTCGGGCATATTGCTGCCGTCGCCGACGTAAAGGTCGCCGTTCTCCATCATCTGCACATCGCTGTCGGACGTGCCCGACTCAATGCCCTGGGTCAGGTCCGCCGTGGCGCGGATGACGTCGCCCTCGTTCAGGTCGCTGCCGGTGATCTCCACATAGTAGTCGTTGGTGTCGCCCTCGGTGACGGCGACCTGCTCAAAGGTCATATCGACGCCCTCTCCGCCGGTCTTGCGCAGCACATAGGTGCTGCCGTCGTCGTTGGTGCCCACGGCGTCGCGCGGGACGGTAAAGACGTTGTCCTTGGTGCTGATGACGATCTCGACCTTGGCGGGAATGCCGACCAGCAGACCGCTGTCCTGCCCGTTGACCGTGACGGTAGCACCGAAGCTGCCGCTTTCGTTGGCGACAGGGTCGATACGGGTCAGCGTACCGGTGACGGTGTCGTCCGTGGCGTCGCTGGTGATGTTGCACTGCAGGCCGGTCTTGAGCCTGCCGACGGAGCTGGCCGGGATCGTGACTTCCACCGTCAGGTTGTCCACATCCTGAATCGTGGCCACCGTGCCGCTGCACACCGCGCCCACCGTGGCGTCCAGCGCGGTGATCGTGCCGTCCATCGTGGCAGTCAGGGTGCAGTTCTCCAGCGCGGTCTGCAGATTGGTCAGGGTGTCGTCCTCGCGCTGGGACTGCGTGAGCTTCGTCTCGGCGTTGTCCACGCTGCGGGACGCGCTTGTCGCGCTGTTCTGATAGGACTGCTGCGCCTGCTCCAGCGCCTCGCGGTACTGCTCAATTTTATTGTAGGTCTGGCTGACGGCATCAAAGCCCTGCAGGCCCAGCTCCGGGATGCTGCACTGGCCCTTGGCGATATTTTCCCGGTTGGTGTAATCCGCGATCTGGCCCTGCAGACCGTCTGCGCGGGCCGTGTCGCCGTCCTGCTGGGCCTGGGTCAGCTGAATGTTCAGGTTGGCAAGGGTGTTCTCGTACCCGGCGATCTCTTCGGCGTAGCGGGTGTACCAGTCGGTGACGATCTCACGGTTCGTCTTGCCGCTGTTGGCGGCGGACGCCATCGAGGTATAGTAGTCATCAATGCCCAGCGTATCGTAGTTCTTCTGCGCTTTATCGAGATTTTCCTGCGCCGTAGCCAGGTTTGTCGTCTGATCCTCGACGGCCTGGGTGTAGTTCTTCCGGGCGTCGGTCCGGGTGTCGCTGAGCTGCAGCTGCGCGTTGGCGATCTGCTTTTCCACGTCGGTGGTGTCCAGCGTGGCGATGACATCGCCCTTCCTGACCGTGTCACCGACAGCGACGTTGACTGCCGTGACCTTGTAGGTCTTGACGGAATCCGACGCCGTGACGCTGGCGCTGCTGCCGGCCTTGACCGTGCCGGTCACGCTGACCGTATCGCTCAGAGTCGTTTTGGTCAGCACGGTGGTGCGCACAAACTGATAGCTATCGGCGGCCGCCTTGTCGGTCTTGCCCAGCACGTTCACGAGGACGAGGGCCGCGACCAGCACAATGACCAAAAAGATCGTCAGCTTTTTGTGGCGTTTGACCCAGCCGAGCGGGCCGCGTCGGGTTTGTGTTTTTTCTGCCATACCGGGTTCCCTTCTGTTTTCGGAGATTTTTTGACAAAATTTAGTATACATTGCAAATGTGTTGGATTTTTGAAAGAAGCATGAAAAAAGGCGGCACATCTTAGAAAGATGCGCCGCCATGTAAGCGCAGCGTTGTAGGGGTCGATGCTCGCATCGACCCGCGGGGCGTCGAGGACGCCGCCCCCTACAAAACCTGTTAGTGCCGTAGGGGCCGGGCATGCCCGGCCCGCAACATATGGAATACCGCGCAGTTCGGGCCAAGCTGAGGGCCGGGCATGCCCGGCCCCTACCCCGCTCCTTTTTCGCCCGGGTTTACCGCTCCTCGCGGAAGTAGGCCAGACCCAGATGAGCCGGGGGCTGGTTCTCCTTCTTCTTGCGCATCGAAACGACGATCAGGACGATGATCGTGACGACGTAGGGCAGCATCTGCACAAGGTCGGTGATGTGGCTGGCCATCGTGATGCCGAGCAGCGACGGCAGGAACTGGTACAGCCAATAGAGCATACCGAACAGGTACGCGCCCCAGATGGCGTTCAGCGGCTTCCAGGTCGTGAAAATGACCAGCGCCACGGCCAGCCAGCCCAGCGCCTCGATCTGGCCGGTGGTCGCCCAGATGCCCTGGTTGTAGTCCAGTACATAGTACAGGCCGCCGATGCCGCAGATGCCTGCGCCGATGCAGGTGGACAGGTACTTGTACAGCGTAACGTTGATGCCCGCGGCGTCCGCGGTGGCGGGGTTCTCACCGACGGCGCGCAGATTCAGGCCCGCACGGGTGCGGGTCAGGAACCAGTGCAGCACCACAGCCAGCAGGATGGCCGCATAGACGAGAAAACCGTAGGAGAACACGACCTGCCCGATGTCGCCCAGACCCGACAGCACGGGGATTTTGGCGCTGAACGCCTTGTTGGCGATGGGAGCGGCGGAGTAGCTGGCGCCGTTCAGGATAAACACGCCGAAGAAGTTTGCCACACCCATGCCGAAGGTCGTCAGCGCCAGACCGGTGACGTTCTGGTTGGCGCGCAGGGAGATGGTCAGGAACGCATAGATCAGGCCGCCCGCCATCGAGGCCAGAATGGCGCAGGACAGGGCGATCAGGATGCTGACAAAGCCGTTGGGGTTGGCAGCGCTGTTCTCATAGGCCCAGGCGCTGGCAAAGCCCGCGAAGCCGCCCAGGTACATGATGCCCGGCACGCCGAGGTTCAGGTTGCCGGATTTCTCGGTCACGGTCTCGCCCAGCGCACCGTACATGATAATTGTGCCAAACGGGATGGCGCGCATGATCCACGCAATCAGACTGCTGTGCATATCACTTGCCCTCCTTGTGTGCGCCGCGGGGGATGACGCGGTAGTTGATGAAGAACTCACTGCCCAGAATGAAGAACAGGATGATGCCGGTGATGATGTCGGCGGCGTACTCGTTCAGCGAGTACGCAGACGCGATCTCCGACGCGCCGCGCTCGAGGAAAACCAGCAGGAACGAAATGAGCGCCATATAGAAGGTGTTGAACTTGGCCAGCCATGCGACAATAATGGCCGTGAAGCCGCGCCCGTTGGCGGACGCCGTGGAGATGGTCTGATCCTTGCCGGCCACGATCAGGAAGCCGCACAGGCCGCAGATCGCGCCGGAGATCAGCATCGTGCGCACCGTGACGCGGCGGACGTTGATGCCCGCATACCGCGCGGTGTTCTCGCTCTCGCCGACAACGCTGATCTCATAGCCCTGCTTGGAGAAGCGCAGATAGGCGTACATGACGAAGGTCAGCACGATAACCACAATGATGTTGATGGTGTAGCGCTGGCCCATAATGACGGGGAACCAGCCGGCCTTGGTCGCCTTGTTCAGCGTGCCGAGGCTCGACGCCTGGCCGCGCATGATGTTGGTCATGCAGGCAACAATGGACGTAGCAACGTAGTTCATCATCAGGGTGAACAGCGTCTCGTTCGTGTTCCAGCGGGACTTGAACCACGCGGGGATGAAGCCCCACAGTGCGCCCGCGGCAATGCTGCCCAGCGCCATGGCGGCAAACAGCAGTGGCAGCGGCAGATTGTTGCCCTGATACACCATGATGAGGGCGGCAGTCAGGCCGCCGATCAGAATCTGGCCCTCGCCGCCGCAGTTCCAGAAGCGCATCTTGAAGGCCGGGGCCAGCGCGATGCCGACGCAGAGCAGCGTGGACAGGTCGCGCAGCATCCAGCTGAAGCGGGTCATGTTGGCGAAGGTGCCGCTCCACATGACGCCATAGACGGACAGCGGGTTCAGGCCGGTGACGAAAAAGATAAACAGCGCATCAACGACCAGCGCCAGCAGAATGGCGATGGCGCGCACGGCGATCTTCTGGGGCATCGTCGTGCCCTCACGCTTGGCAATGCGCAGCAGCGGCTCGCGGGCCGCAGTGGCAGTCTGACTCATGTCTGCTCCTCCTTTACCAGGTTGGTCATTCGCAGACCGACCTCCTCCTTCGTGGTCTTGCGGCCATCGAGAATGCCGTTGACCTTGCCGCCGCACAGCACAACGATGCGGTCACACAGCTCCAGCAGCACGTCGAGGTCCTCACCGACGTAAATAACCGCCACACCGCGCTTTTTCTGCTCGTTGAGCAGGTGATAGATCGTGTAGGACGTGTTGATGTCCAGACCACGCACCGCGTAGGCGGTCATCAGGACGATGGGGTCGGCGGCCAGCTCACGGCCCACCAGCACCTTCTGGACGTTGCCGCCCGACAGGCGGGAGACCGGGGTGTTCAGGTCGGGCGTGACGACGCCCAGCTCTTTCTTGATCGTCTCGGCCAGCGCCAGCGGGGCCTTGCGGTCCACGATGGGCGAATGGCCCTTGCCGTAGCTTTTCAGCATCATGTTGTCGGTCATGCCCATCGAGCCGACCAGACCCATGCCCAGACGATCCTCGGGCACAAAGGACAAGTGGATGCCCGCCTCGCGGATGGCCTTGGGGCTTTTGCCGACGAGCTGCACGGGTGCGGCAGCGTCGGGCGCGTAATACTCGATGCTTGCGCCGCTCTCGGCGGGCTGCAAACCGGCAATGGCCTCCAGCAGCTCCTTCTGGCCGTTGCCAGAGATGCCAGCAATGCCGAGGATCTCGCCGCCGTAGACCGGGAAAGACGCATCGTCCAGCACGGTGATGCCCTCGGCGCTGCGGACGGTCAGATGTTCAATGTCCAGCCGCTTGACCGGGTTGACCGGCTCGGGGCGTTCAATGTTCAGCTCGACCTTCTCGCCGACCATCATCTCGGTCAGCTTGGCCTCGTCAGCGTCCTTTGTGGCGATGTCGCCGACATACTCGCCCTTGCGCAGGATGGCGACACGGTCACTGATGGACAGGACCTCGTGCAGCTTGTGGGTGATGATGATGACCGCCTTGCCGTCGGCCTTCATGTTGCGGATGACGCTGAACAGCTTCTCGGTCTCCTGCGGGGTCAGAACTGCCGTAGGCTCGTCGAGGATCAGGATGTCCGCGCCGCGGTACAGCACCTTGACGATCTCCAGCGTCTGCTTCTGGCTGACACTCATCTCGTAGACCTTCTGGTCGAGGTCAAGGGCGAACTCGTACTTTTCGCAGATGGCGCGGGCCTTGTCGTGGACCTTTTTCAGGTCGAACTTCTCGCCGCTGCCCATCGACAGGGCGATATTCTCCGTCGCGGAGAACACATCCACGAGCTTGAAGTGCTGGTGGATCATGCCGATGCCCAGGTCCAGCGCGTCGCGGGGGGAGCGGATGGTCGCCGCCTTGTCGCCGACATAGATCTCGCCCTCGTCGGGGAAGTAGATACCGGCGATCATGTTCATCAGGGTCGTCTTGCCGCTGCCGTTTTCGCCCAGCAGGGCCAGAATCTCGCCGCGGCGCACGCCCAGGGAAACATCCTTGTTGGCCACGACGGGGCCAAAGGTCTTGGTGACGTGCTCCAAGCGCACAGCATATTCGTTCTGCGCCATTGTGCAGGCTCCTTTCAAGAGTCAAGTTGGTAGGGGCCGGGCATGCCCGGCCCGCGGCCTTGCGCGGCCACCCATAAGCGGGCAACCGCGGTCATGCTGCGGGCGAGGCATGCCTCGCCCCTACAGGGATTCAAAAAATCAAGGCAGGAACATTATTATAATAAACCACCAAAAGGGAAGGCTGCGGTTCCACCGCAGTCTTCCCTTTAGATTCAGTCAGAATCAGGCGACGGGGTCAGCGTCCTCGATGATGCCATCGATGCGCAGGGCAAACGTCGGGGCTGCACGCAGCTCACCCTCGTGGAAGTAACCGTCTGAGATGGCCTCTTTGGTCTCGCCCTGATAGACAGCCACAGGAGAACCGGTGCTGAAATCGTAGTAGGTCAGGTCGATGGGGGCGGTGGTGACCTCCGCGCCGTCGACGGTGAACTTGCTGGTATCGAAGACATGCAGGCTGCCGTCCTTCAGCGCAGCCTCAACCTCGGCGACCTTCTCGGCGGTGCCGTCGGCAACTTCGGGGCCAAGGTCGGTGATGGCGACAGCGCCATCCTCATAGCCCTTGCACCAATCCTGCGGGATGCTGCCGGCCTGCGCACCCTCGAACAGCTCCTTGTAGTAGACCTTCCAGACGTTCGTCGCGGAGGTCAGGGCAGCGGTGGGGGCGGTGTCGAGCATGTCGATGTTGTAGCCGATGGAGTAGCAGATCTTGCCGGAGTCCTTCAGCTTCTGGGTGGCAGCGGGGGCACCGGTGGAGTCAGCGTGCTGGCCGATGATGACCGCACCGTTGGCGATCAGGGCCTCGGCGGCAGCGCCCTCCTTGTCGATGTCGAACCAGGAGTTCGTGTACATGACCTCCATCTGGACATCGGGGTAAACGCTCTGGACGCCCAGGAAGAAGGCGGTGTAGCCGGAGACGACCTCGGCGTAGTTGTAGGCGCCGACGTAGCCGATCTTGACCTTGCCGTCAGCGGTGAAGCTGTCGGGCTGGGTCTCGGGGGTCAGGGTGCCGGACTCGACCAGATCCTTGACCTTCATGCCTGCGACGACACCGGAGACATAGCGGCTCTGGTAGACGGCGGTAAAGGCGTTGTAGAAGTTATCGCAGCCGGAGATGGCGGCGAAGTCGCCGGTCATGGCCACAAAGTTGATGTCAGGGTACTTCTCGGCTTCCTCCTCCATGTAAGTCTGATGGCCGTAGGAGTTGGAGATGATCAGGTTGCAGCCCTGGCCGACAAGGTCCTCGGCTGCGTCGGCGGTGACGCCGCCCTCAGCGATCTTGTACTTCCAGACGATCTGGTCATCGGACATGCCCAGCTCGGCGGCAGCTTCCTTGATGCCGTTGATGTGCGCGGCGCTGTAGCCTTCGGTCTCGTCGCCCAGAATGATAGCACCGACCTTGACGTCGGGGGCCTGGTTGTTGCTGCTGCCCTCTGCAGTAGCGGTGGTACCGGCGGCGCTGCTGGCAGCAGTGTCAGCGGTGGAACCACAGGCGGCCAGGCTGAACACCATAGAGGCGGCCAGCAGAATGCCCATCAGTTTCTTCATGTGTGTTGTTCCTCCCTGTTGTGTGTACAGAAAAACGGCAAAAATGCGTCGCTTCGTGCCGGAATCTGCCGGGAATTGACGCATTTTGCTGTCTTGCAAGACCCATTGTAGCCGCTTTACGATCCGTTTGCAATAATTTTTAAATTTTTGTGAAAAGTTCAGCAAAACAGGTAAATGTTTTGCCTGTGCAGACAGTACACTGGGCAGGACGCACAACGGAAAAAAGTAAAAGTCATACTTTCTTGCGCAAAAGTATGGCTTTTACTTCCGGGTTTGCCCTCCTCAAAGGGAGGCTTTTACCTCTTATGAATAAACTTTCTGTCCAGCCCCTGCTTTACGGCGGCGTTGAGCACGACCCAGGTCAGGAACACCTCGATGGGCAGCATCGTCGTGTTCTTTACCAGACCCGAGGTGAAATAGTAAAGGTAGCCCTTGCCGTAGAGCATCGCCTTCCAGACGCTGCCCAACAGGACGTTGCTGCCGTAGTTGATGATGAGCCGCGTCACAATAATGCGCAGCAGCGTCGGTTTTTGGCGGTACATCATAACGCCGTAGATCAGTCCCGACAGCATGGCCGTAATGAGGTAGCCGGGGAAATACGGCTCGCCGTAGCCTGCCAGCAGGAAACCCACCGTATCAATGATAGCCCCGGCCATCATGCCGACGACGGGGCCGTAGCACATGCAGCCCAGCGAGACGGCGAGGAAGCTGAAGTAAATTTTCAGGCTCGGCCCCAGCAGGTAGATGGGCAGGCTTTCCAGCACGATGGCCATGGCGCAGACCAGCCCCGAAAAGGCCAGCACCCGCGGGTTGTTCAGCTCGCGCCGGGCAGCGCGCCAGTAGTCAGCGGAAAAGACGGACAGCTTTTGTTCGCACATAAAAAATCCTCCTTTGTGCGTTGCCGCACAAGGGAGGAGGCAATTTTTGTCGGATGGGCACAACGCCGCATCCGCCGTTGCACACCATCATGCAGCAGTGGGATGCGAAACCTGCACCGCGGACGTTTCCGTCACTTCGTCCTGCCACAACTCCCCGTTGGTCAGGCACTCCGGGGCCAAGCCCCACGCGCAGGTCTCTACTCTGCGAAAACAATTTTAATTATACATGGATTTTGGGGAAATGCAAGAGAAAGCTTTTTGTAAAGGTCAACGGGTAGTACCCCTCCGGCCTCGTAAACTCGGCCAGCTCCCCTGATGGGGCGCCTTTTTGCGCGGGCTTCGCCCGCGAGAAAGCCTCCCCATCAGGGGAGGTGGCCGAGCGTCAGCGATGGCCGGAAGGGTTCAGGACTTTCCCCTTATTGCCCGCTTGCGCCGTAGTTTGCCAGCACGCGGGCGCTGGGATCGTTGACATCGCAGTGAGGCCATGCCTTGTTGGGCATCCAGTAATCGACGATCATCTCGGCCTGACCGGGATAATACTTCTCAAAAATTTCACGGTACAGCAAGCTTTCTTTGGTAAACGGGCGGGCGTAGGTGTACTTGCCGCACTTCTCGGCAAAGTCGCGGTCCGTGTAGACCGTCTCGGCGTACTCCTTCAGGTCATCCACCATCGAATGGCCGACGGCATCGCTGAAGGCGGCCTTCTCGCGCCAGAGGATGCTCTCGGGCAGCCAGTCGCCCTCAAACGCCTTGCGCAGCAGATACTTGCCCTTGCCGTAGGTGTTCAGCTTTTTGGCCGGGTCGATGCTCATGACGTAACGCACAAAATCCAGATCACCGAACGGCACACGGGCCTCGAGGCTGTTCACGCTGATGGAGCGGTCCGCGCGCAGCACGTCGTACATATACAGCTCGCGGATGCGCTTCTGGCTCTCGGTCTGGAATGCGGCGGCGGACGGCGCGTAGTCGGTGTACTTGTAGCCGAACAGCTCATCGGAGATCTCGCCGGTCAGCAGCACGCGGATGTCGGTGTGCTCGTGGATGTACTTACAGACCAGATACATGCCCACCGACGCGCGGATGGTAGTAATATCCCAGGTGCCGAGCATGGCGACGACCTTTTCCAGCGCGTCCAGCACGATGTCGCGGTTGATGATGACCTCGGTGTGGTCGGCGTGCAGGTAGTCGGCCACCTGCTTGGCGTATTTCAGGTCAATGGCGTCCTCACTCATGCCGATAGCGAACGTGCGGATCGGCTTGCCCAGCTTCTTGGCCGCAATCGCGCAGACCAGGCTCGAATCAAGACCGCCCGACAGCAGGAAGCCAACCGGCGTGTCGGCGTCAAGGCGCTTGTCTACACCGGCAACCAGCTTTTCGCGGATGTTCGTCAAAATCTCGGGCAGCTCGTCCTGGCTGTAGGCGGGCGTATCGGCAATGTCGCAGTAGCGCACAAACTGACCGTTGCAGTAGTAGCTGCCAATCGGGAACGGATAGATTTTTTTACACAGGCCCACGAGGTTTTTCGCCTCGGACGCAAAGGCAATGTGCCCCGACTCACTGTAGCCGTAGAACAGCGGGCGGATACCGATGGGGTCGCGTGCGGCGATCAGCAGCTTTTTGCGGCTGTCGTACAGGATCATGGCGAACTCGGCGTCGAGGTGCCTGAACATGTCAAGGCCGTACTTGTAGTAGAGCGGCAGGATGATCTCGCAGTCGGAGTCGGACTCGAACGTGTAGCCCTCGGCCTCCAGCTCGGCCTTGACGGAGCGGAAGCCGTACAGCTCACCGTTGCAGGCCACGCAGTCAGCACCGCGGAAGAAGGGCTGCATGCCCTCGGGCGTCAGGCCCATAATGGCCAGACGGCCAAAGCCCAGCAGGCCGAACTCGGTCTCGGCCACGCGCTGGTCGTCCGGGCCGCGGCTGGTGGTACGCAGCAGATATTCGGTGAAAGTTTCCTTGGGCAGATCATGCCCGGCATAACCCATGATGCAGCACATTGTTTGTTTCTCCTTTTCGGTTTACGTCTTACACCCTCCGAATGGTAAACAAAAAAGACAGCCCATTCGCCCTGCATTAGGACGAATCGCTGTCTTGGATCCGCGGTGCCACCTAAATTACCGCAGCCGAAATAACGGCATACGGTCACTTTTTCCGTACACGTTCACCTTTGAAACGCTGCCGCTGTAACGCACGGCCTGCGGCACACCCTACTATTTGCATTTCAGGCTGCAGCTCGGAGGTGTTCTTTCGCGCCCTATCTCCGTCCCGGCTTACACCAGACGCCAGGCTCTCTGTGCGGATATGGAGCGGTACTTTTCCTCTTCAACGCTTTTGATGGTTAAAGAATAGCACGGTTGAGGGGTGGTGTCAAGATGTTTTTCATGAAAAATTCAATCTTCCACTGTAGGGGCCGGGCATGCCCGGCCCGCGGCCTACTCATAAGCAGGTGTCCCCCACAAAGTTGCGGGCCGCATATATGCGGCCCCTACAAGCAGTCAAAATCCAACACCTTCGTCAACTTGCACAAGTTATTGCCGTTTCGCAATTTTTGCAAAGTTTCGGAATCATTCTTGCAGTTTTTTGCAGTGCAAAATTCCATACCGCGGAACAGATTTCCATAGACAGAATTGTACCGCGCATGACCGTTCCGCACTGCGGAATCGGGAATCTGCGATAGCCGCGCCGCTATTTAGGCAACTGCCGCAATGGTCAAACCTGCTCCGGCATGATACACTGAGGATGACAAAATTCGTTTGCTCCGCGGTACCTCTACCCTCTGCCGGGAGCACCCACCCACAAGCTGCAGGCCCCGCCTGCAAGGAGGAAAACCATGGCAAAAAACGCAATCGTTGGTCAGTCCGGCGGCCCCACCTCGGTCATCAACGCAAGTCTGGCCGGCGTGTATGAGAGCTGCAAGCGCCGCGGCGCAGGCAAGGTCTACGGCATGCTGCACGGCGTAGCCGGTCTGCTGGAGCGCCGCACCTGCGTGCTGGACGACAAGCTGAAAACCGCACTAGACATTGAGCTTTTGAAGCGCACCCCGTCCAGCTATTTGGGTTCCTGCCGCTATAAGCTGCCCGACTGGCACACCGCCGAGGGCGAGAGAGTCTACATTCGGCTGTTCGAGATTTTGAAGGAGCTGGACATCGGCTACTTCTTCTACATCGGCGGCAATGACTCGATGGACACCATCGGCAAGCTGGCCGACTACGGCGCACACATCGGCAGCGACATCCGCTTTATGGGCGTGCCCAAAACCATCGACAACGACCTGATGGTGACTGACCACACGCCGGGCTACGGCAGCGCGGCCAAGTACATCGGCGTTGTGATGAAGGAGATCATCCGCGATGCGACGGTCTACGGCACGAAGTACGTGACCATCGTCGAAATCATGGGCCGCAATGCGGGCTGGCTGACCGCAGCCGCGGCGCTGGCGAAAGCCGAGGACTGCGAGGGCGTGGACATGATCTGCCTGCCCGAGGTTCCG
>ERZ1026959.1-NODE-1-length-58940-cov-7.077524_pt1 | contig 58940 bp, 53 predicted proteins | sample MGYA00519299_ERZ1026959 | MGnify/ENA primary metagenome ERZ1026959 (study PRJEB26926, sample SAMN06164517) | human gut metagenome | biome: ENVO:00009003; feature: ENVO:2100002; material: ENVO:00002003 | host: Homo sapiens | place: USA | collected 2012 ... | reverse complement strand
AAATTTCTCTCGAAAATTTTGTTTTGGGGCTTGACTTTTAATAGTTAGTCTTTCCGTGTGTGAATTTCTGATTTTTATGCAGTTTTTTTGGTATTGCAGTAGTCGTAGAGATTCAGAAGATAATCGGAACCCTCTTTCCAAATCTCTGTATCGAAATCAAAGAGAGCTTCATACGCACGAGAACTTGTGAAGCGAAGAAGAGCTTCTTCATAAGGAATCTTTTCTCGTGCAGCAAGCATCTCTACTGCCTCGCGCATTGCAATTACGGCGCAGCATTCTTTTTGGGAATCTGTAGATGTATAGTTTACAGCATTATCATAATTTGATGTCGCCATAACGGTCGCTCCTTATAAATTCAAGATGATCAACGGCATCCTGAGTTCTGAAACAAAATTGATCCTTGAGACGGTTCGGCAAAAGTCTTTCAATGGTTTCTTTGTCTACTTTTGGATTACCGGGTTTCCCGGAAAGTTCGCCATTGATATAAATCTGAAGAGTACGGGCTGTCTGATCGTCGGCAATCTTTCCGCCGATGATATCAATTACGCTGTATTTTTTCAATAGCTGCGGAAAGAGGTCTTTCTTTCGGTTGGCTGCCACGAAATGCAGCCATTCGATACTGGGCTCTTGAAAAAAGTAAGCAAGAATATTCGGGTCATAATGAAATTTGTAGACTGAAATTTGTCCGTCCGCTGGGTCAAAGTCTTCTGGTACAGCACTAATATGTTTTGCTTTGCGAACAGAAAGCTGGACATAGTTGTATGCTTGCTCGTAAGACGAGGTTAAGTAAAAACCACGACCAAAATCAAGCCCACCCATACAACGGCTTAAGTCAATGTTGGAAATACTGACATAGCTTCCGTGGTAAAGAAGCATGCCATCTTCAAGTCCTATCATACGGTGACACCTCGATTCTTGAGCAGGGTTTCGACATCATGCAAAGCGCATTCGTAACTGTTCAAATGAAGAATGTCGTAGCAATCAGCGATAAATCCAAGGATGTCGTATTTCTTGAACAGTTTAGCGCAGTCACTGGGGGACATTTTCCACTTGGACTGAGCCATACGGAAAACCCAGCACTGCATATCGGCAATATCAATGTTATATTCACTCATAGGGCGTACCTCCTTTGAGTACAATTTCTCAATTTAAGTATAGCTCTTTTTTCGGCTCATATCAACGATAGAATTGTAAATTTTTAAGCCCACATAAAAAGTAACTCACGAGTTGCTTCCTTACGAGTATCATATTTCTCTCGGCCTATTCGCCTCGCGCGGAGGGGCCTTTACTTATGCCCCGGAGGAGGTGGTTATCCGCATGGCATCCAGAATCGCAGGCATTACCGTTGAGATCGGCGGCGATACTACAAAACTTTCCAAGGCACTGGAAAGTGTCAATAAAACCATCAAAACAACGCAGTCTGAGCTGAAGGATGTCAACAAGCTCCTGAAACTGGACCCCTCCAACACCGAGGTTGTCACCCAGAAGCAGCGGATGCTGAAGGATGCCATCGAAGCCACCAAGGATAAGCTGGGCACCTTAAAGACAGCGGCAGAACAGGCAAACCAGCAGCTTGCAGATGGCAAGATCACGCAGGACCAGTACGATGCACTCCAGCGTGAGATCGTGGAGACGGAGCAGAACCTCAAATCCCTGCAGGAACAGGCTGCTGTCACCAATACGACCCTTGCCAAGATCGATGCGGTGGGTGAGAAGCTCCAGACGGTCGGCTCTCAGGTCGAGGGTGTCGGTAAGAAGTTTCTGCCAGTCACAGCGGCGGTTACTGGCTTAGGCACAGCAGCGGTGAAGACCGCAGCAGACTTCGACCAGGAGATGAGTAAGGTCGCCGCCATTTCCGGCGCGACTGGCTCTGACTTTGATTCCCTGCGTGAAAAAGCACGCGAGATGGGCGCCAAGACCAAGTTCTCCGCCTCCGAAGCCGCCTCCGCTATGGAATACATGGCGATGGCCGGCTGGAAGACCGGGGATATGCTGGACGGCATCGAGGGCATCATGAACCTTGCCGCGGCATCCGGTGAAGACTTGGCGACTACCTCGGATATCGTCACGGATGCGCTGACTGCCTTTGGTCTGTCCGCTTCGGATTCCGGTCATTTTGCCGACATCCTCGCGGCGGCATCGTCCAACGCGAACACGAATGTCAGCATGATGGGTGAGACGTTCAAGTACTGTGCGCCTATCGCTGGTGCGCTGGGTTTCAGCGCAGAGGACACCGCAGAAGCCATCGGTCTGATGGCAAACAGCGGTATCAAGGCATCACAGGCCGGTACTTCTTTGCGTTCTATCATGAACAACCTTGCCGGCGAAGTGACCTTTGCGGGCAAAAACATCGGCGAGGTCACCATTGCTACCAGCAACGCAGATGGCAGCATGAGAAGCCTGAACGATATCCTTGCGGACTGCCGTGTGGCTTTCTCCGGTCTGACCGAATCCGAAAAGGCAGCCAATGCGGAGTCGCTGGTCGGCAAGAACGCTATGTCCGGCTTCCTCGCCCTAATGAACTCCGGAGAAGGGGATATCAATAAGCTCCGTGGTGCCATTGAAAACTGTGACGGCTCTGCGGAGAGCATGGCAGAAACCATGCAGGATAACTTAAATGGTCAGCTCACCATTCTGAAATCTCAGTTGGAAGAGCTGGCTATTTCTTTTGGCGACCTCCTGATGCCCACCATCCGCAAAATCGTGTCGGCAGTGCAGGCATTCGTGGACAGGCTCAACAGCATGGATGACAGCACCAGAGAGACTATCCTCAAGGTGGCGGCTCTGGCCGCGGCCATCGGGCCGCTGCTCATTGTGCTGGGCAAAACCATATCGACAGCAGGCACAGCATTAAAGGGCTTCAGTTCGCTGGCTAAGGGCATCCGGCTGCTCTCCACTAGGGTGGGCAGCGCAAGCGGACTGTTCGGGAAGCTGGGTGCAGCCCTCGGCGGCATCTCTGCACCGGTTATGGCAGTGGTTGCCGTCATTGGTACACTGGTCGCTGCTTTTATGTACCTCTGGAATACCAATGAGGAGTTCCGTACAGCTATTACTAACATCTGGAATGGCATCGTCGAAAAAGTGCGCGGCTTCTGCGACCAGCTGACCCAGCGGCTCAATGCCCTCGGCTTTGACTTCAAAGACATTGTCGAGGTGCTGAAAGCAGTCTGGGATGGTTTCTGTCAGGTGCTTGCTCCTGTATTTGAGGGTGCTTTTCAGGTTGTATCCACGGTACTGGGAACAGTCCTCGACACGCTGATTGGTCTGTTTGATGTGTTCTCCAATCTCTTCCAGGGCAACTGGAGCGGCGCATGGGAGGCAGTCAAGGGCATTTTCTCCGGCATTTGGAACGGCATCAAGTCTATCTTCTCTACGGTGCTGAACACCTTGAAGGGTGTAGCAGATGTGTTCCTCGGCTGGTTCGGTACGGACTGGAACACCGTTTGGGAAAGCGTCAAGGGCTTCTTTGAGGGGATCTGGACAGGAATCAGCGATTTCTTCTCCGGCATCCTGACGGGCATCCAGACCACAGCATCCAACATCTGGACCGGGATCTCGGATTTCTTTACCGGGGTCTGGACGGGAATCAAGGATTTCTTCGAGGGTATCTGGAACGGCATCGTCTCGTTCTTCACGGGGAAAACCGGTGAGATGGACGAGAACGCACAGTCCACCTTCAGTGGAATCTCCGATTTCCTCGGCGGTATCCTGACCGGCTTGCAGACGGTGTTCTCTACGGTCTGGGAGGCAATCTCCGGCGTGGTCAGCGGCGTTATGGACGCGATCTCGGCCGTCATCTTGACGGTCATGAGCGTGATCTCCGGCGACTGGTCTACAGCTTGGGAGAACATCAAATCGGCGGCATCGACTGTGTGGGAGGGCATTTCGGGTGTCATTTCCGGCGCGTGGGAGGGAATCTCCTCCTTTGTGTCCAGCGCAGTCACCACGCTCGGCTCTGGACTCTCGACCGCATGGGACGGAATCCAGTCCACTGCCTCGTCTGCATGGGATGGCATCAAGGGTGCGATCTCTACAGCTTGGGACGGTATCCAGTCGGGTGTGACCTCTGCGGTCGATACGGTGGCGACCGGACTGTCCGGGGCGTGGGAAGGCATCCAGTCTACGGCAAGCACTGCGTGGGAGGGTATCAAGTCCGGCATCTCCAGCGCATGGGAAGGAATCTCCGGATTCTTTGGTGGTATCTGGGATGCCATCACCGGCAAGACCAGTGACTCTACCACCCAGATGAAAACGGATACCTCTAACGCATGGTCCGGTGTGGAGGCGGAAGCCCAGACCGCATGGTCGGGTGTGTCTACCTCCGTATCGACTGCCTGTACTGTCATGGCACAGTCTGTGACGACCCAGATCGACAGCATCAAGGCATCCATGTCGGCAGCGTGGTCCGGCATCGCTTCGGATACCACTACGGCATGGAATGCGGTCAAGACCAACCTCACTACGGCATGGAGCGGAATTACGACTTCCGTGACAACCAGCCTGAACAGCGTAAAGACCGCAGTCACCAATGGCTGGACACAGCTCCGCACCCTTACAATATCCAGCTGGTCCGGCATCCAGTCGAGCCTGACGGCAAGCTGGAATTCCATCAAATCCGCCAGCACAACTGCGGTCAGTGCAGTCAAAACGGTTGTCACCAATGGCTGGACTAACCTGCGCACGTTGACAACATCCAGTTGGAGCTCCATCCAGACGGCACTGAACACAAGCTGGAACAGCATCAAGAGCGCAACGACAGCCTCAGTCAACGCAGTGAAAACTTCCGTCACGACCGGGTGGACGAATCTGCGCAGTTTGACAACGTCCAGTTGGAATTCCATCCAGACCGTGCTGAATACGAGCTGGAACAGCATCAAGAGTGCAACCACCAGCTCAGTCAATGCGGTCAAGAGTTCCGTCACGGCGGGGTGGAACAACCTCAGCAGCCTGACCAGCAGCAGTTGGTCGAATATCCAGTCGGTACTCAGTTCCAGCTGGAACACCATCCGCAGCACGGCATCTTCGGCTGTGAACGCAGTGAAGTCCACGGTTTCTTCGGGTTGGAACGGCGTGAAGTCCACGACCAGCTCAACCTTCTCCAGCGTGCAGTCGGCGGTGTCCGGTGCCATGTCCAATCTGCGCTCCACGGTTTCTTCCGGTGTGTCCAGCATCAAGAGCAGCTTCAACTCTCTCAGCTCCATTGCTTCTTCGGCATACAGCTGGGGCAGTGACATCTGCTCCCAGATGGCGGCCGGTGTTCGTGCGGCGGCAGGCTCGGTCGTCCGGGCCGCAGAGAACGTGGCAAGCAAGGTCAGAAGCCTGCTGCACTTCTCTGTGCCTGACACTGGCCCTCTGTCTGATGCGGACGAGTATATTGTGCCGTCCGCTCCACATACCAGCGGCCAAGCCGTCCGGTGAAGCGAGGGTCGATGTGTTCAAAGAACAGGTGCTTCTCCTGTCCTTGAATCAGGACAGTGAAACAGTCACCATTGCAGTCGTTGTCTGCGGTTCCTGCCGGCCGGAAGTCACGGACGGTTTCGATAGGAAATGTCCTGCCGTCCGCCCAAGTGATGGATGTTGGTTGCATATAGCCGGTTGAATCAAACTCCGAGGCGACCTTTACATAGACACGCTCGATCTTGATTCGTTTGGGTATTGCCATGTGGGTCACCTCCAATCCTTAGTGCTTGGCCCGCAGGAAGCGGTTGTCGATATCAACGGGCAGTTGGAGGTGCTCACCGCGGCGGATCAGGCTGTACATCTTAAACGCAAAAAAAGGCGCTGGAATGCAGAGCTCTTTGGCAACGCTGAAAAAGTCGGTGTTGCCGGAGTGAATAAGATCCAGCACCTCCTCATCATCCAGTAACAGATCGGCGGCGAAGAAATTGGCTTCCCTTTCCAGTCTACCGGTGGCCTGATAAATGTCGAAATCCTGCATGGCTTGACAGCGCAGATGATTCGAGTGTTCAAAGATATGGCCCAGTTCGTGACCGGCAATGACACGCTGCTCCTCGTAGGGAAGATGAGGATTAACGGCTATGTATCGGACACGATTTACAATCGTAGCGAAGCCACGCAGACCATCTGCATCGAGTGATCTGGCAGACCAGAGCTTTGTGTTGGGCAGCGCATCGATCAATTCAAAAGGGTCACGGGTACCATATTTTTGAATCAGTTTTTGAGTATCGTCAAAGGTTTGAAGTTGTGTCATTCTTTCACCAACTTTCTGGCAGAAGATCAGGTGCCGTTATCTTCGGCATTCTTCCGGTATTTCTTCGGCGTGAACTTTTCACGTGCCACCTTTTTGGAATCCATAAAAATCCGCTGCATTTCAATGGCAAACGCCTTCTGATCTTCCTCCGAAAGAGAACCGCCGGCGAATAGCTCACGAGTCTGGCAGAGAATCTCGCTGGCCTGTGCCTGACCGCGCCGCCCATAGAGGGAGCCAACCTCCGTCATAAACTCCTCATTTTCGGTCATCAGATAATTGACGTCCGTTTCAAGCAGCTCGGCCAGCTTGGCATACATATCGCGAGTGCGGGGATAGGTGGTGCCGGCCTCATAACCGCCAATGGTACGGCGGGTTACGCCCATCTGTTTCGCAAGTTCCTCCTGAGACCACCCCTTCTGTGTGCGGAGGTCTTTTAGTTTTTCCCCGAAGTTCATTGCTAGTGCTCCTTTCCCTAGATGATGTTTTCCCTGGACGTTTGCTCTAAATGTGTTATTGACAAGAGCTAAGAGTGTCATTATAATTGAAATGGGAAAACGGATTTCGCATTTATTATATCAATGGGAAAATAACCTGTCAAGAGGTTTGCGTTATAATGAGAAGTTTATTTTCTCATAGTGTGCAAAAGATAAAACAGCAAAGAGGCTGATAGAAAACGAGGGGGCGAGGAATTGGAGCGCTTTTCGCATGATATGGGACCGGTTGTCCGTATGGCTCGACCGGAAAATCCCAATGAAATAGATGAATATGTGAATCCGTTCTGCACAGAACTCGACGAAATCGGATCATTTCAGAGCTACTGTATCGGGCACTTTGAGCACGAGTGGTTGAATGCGCTGGGCCAGATGATTGCGGAGGGGCGAGTACCGATTACGGATGCACAGAGGGTGGATGATCCAACAGAGCTGCGCCACATGTGACGTAAATAAAAACAAAGACTTTTCAAAATGCATTAACCACTTTGTATCTGTTCGACTTTTTCCTTATCTTCCTGTATGGCTCGATTGGTTTTGCGAACTATTTCTAATTCAGCAATAAGATCAGCTATCCGACTTTCTGTTTCTGTAACTAATTGTCTTACCTTTTCAGGTTGAGTACCCAGTGAAATCCCCATTTTATCAAGTTGCGAAGCCGCTCTGCTATACGCCTGCAGGGCGGCTTCATTTTGCTTGTAGAAGGTATCCTTCTGGGCAAGTGGTTTGGATGCATACTCCAACCATACAGATTTATAGGTGCGGCACGCCTGCAGATTATGAGCCGATGCCGCGTAAATTTTGCTTTTGGAACGAAGCTCTGCAATCTCGTTGCGGAGCTTTATTTCTTCGCGTTGATATGCACTGATTTGTTTATCAAAGTCAGCAGCTGAATGTAGACCATTATCAGCCATGCTGCCCAAGAGTTTTCCAAGCTCTTGGGCATTTGCAATTCCTGCACGACGTTCCACATTAGCGACTCGACGGGCCAAACTGCTTTCAGAAGTGCCAACCTGCACCACACCTCCTAGCGACTGCGCTAGTTCAGCGCCACTGATTGATTTTCGCGTCTTCTCGCTGCCAATTGGCACATAGCTGTACTGCCAACCGGGATATAGACTGATTGCACAGCTTCCTTGCTCGACGTTTCGCTGTACATAGCGTTCCGGAATGAATAACCGCTCAATGTGATATTGCGGCAAATGCACTGTCACTCCGCGCAGGCTCATGGCCATGATCTGATCAGCGGTCAAGCTTACAATCAATGGCTGCGTCAGATTCTCTTCATCGATTTGTCGAATCAAATCAGTGCCCCGAATTGTGCCATGTGTGCCGTCATCGTAAGTTATATCATATGAAAAAGCCGCGCCAATGTCGGCAGATACAGACCCATCAGGAGTCGTATGAATATGGCTGTTATCAATCATCAGCTTTGCCGGATTGCCACTTGAGTCATGGATTTGCAGCAGAACACCGCGCTTGCCGGCAGAACATATCTGACGTGACGTGAGTCTGACAGATGTATCACAACTCTGCGGATAGTTTGTAGTCAATTCTTGATATAGCTCTGCAATCGGTGTACTATGATTTGTATCAAGGTTTTCCGATTTATTCTTTATTGTGTTTTCCAAGCCCGCAAGTGTAAATCCATCTCCTAAAGCGTCAGCAGGCACCCATGTGCCATCTAAGTCGGCAGCCTTATACAAAAGCTGTCCGGTTTGCTTTTTTACACGCGCCTTAACGCCCTCCGACTGCAGCTGCTTTATAAAATCGGTAAAAGTCGAGACACTCGGAAAAATCTTGGCTATGCGCTCACAAATAAATTGCTGCTCGGCAGCGTTATCCTCTAAGCGCTCCACGAGGCCGGTATACGTAAACTTGTCGGTATCGGCCAGTGATGTATCTCTGATCGCACGCCCCGCACCATCCAGCAGGTAAGTCATGTGCTTGCCTCGCTGGCAAACAGAAATGCCCAGTTCCTGTGCCATTTGCAGGAACTGGGCATAATTGGTGGCACGCTCCAGGCAGAAGTTGAGCTTCTTGCGGACTTCAGTGCGATTGCTGGTTGTGCGTTTCTTCTGTACGTAAGTAGGGTAGAGCTGGCCTAGCTGTTGCGGGTCTTTAATAATGGACAACTGTGCTTCCATACAGAGCCGATCCGAGATACTACGGATTCGCTGCGCGGTGCGGTAGGGAACAGTGCGTAGCTTTTTGTAATCGTAAAAAGAAACGGCATTGATAATAATGTGGTTATGTATAGAATCTTTATTGATATGGGTAGCAACGACAAACTCGAATTTTCCATCGGTAAATTCAATTGCAAGTTTACGACCTAATTCATGGGCTTGTTCTGGCGTGACAGCATCGTCCGGGGAAAAGGATTGAATCAGGTGGTAGGCAAGATTTCCTTGCTTTTTCGCACTTGCATTTCGTGCTTTGCGTGCCATTGCTGCAGTAACAGAAAAATCAAGCACTGCAGTCTGTGGAGCAGTATTGTAACCTGAAATCAATTCCTGCCCATCGGTTTTGTCCGGATTTTCTATGTAGTTGATTGCATCACCAAGCCGAACTTTTACCGCATGAATTTTGGTTATAGCCATAGTAGATTCCTTCTATGTTAGAAACAGGTGAAGATTGTCACTCAGGGCCGGGCGAAAAACCTCAATAGCAGACAAAAACAAATAGCCACTCTCGCACGCCCACTTGCGAAAGACATGCTTGGGGTTTGCATAATATTTCGTTGCATACATATTAGACTAGCTTTCGCAGAGCTTTTATCAATCGTTCCTGATAGAGCGACTTCAGCTGTAAATATTCACGCCGCAACTGCTCAACATCGTTGGTGGTAACAGATTGATTCGTGTTGCAGCGTTTAGCTACTTGGTTAATGTTACCTGAGATATGACTCAAGCTAGATGAGATTTCTTTTATAACAGAAAAATCATAATGCTTGACTTTACCGGTAAGCAGCATTTCCCGACAAAAAGCCGAAAAATTAGGCATATCACTTTCTGCCATCTTTGTTGCTACCTGTTGCCATTCTTGCTCAGAAAAAAAGATGCCTTTATAAATTGGTCGTTCACGTTTGTCCATATAATATCCTCTTGATTTTCAAAGTACTCTTTTGAAAATCTGTACTCAAACGGGTTTTAGGGTGTCCCTAAATGCGCATCTGTTTTACAGATGCAATGCTTGCTAACGTTCGCTTTCGCTCACGTTACCCCTTCGGGCCGCCCCGGCGGTTCTTCTGGTGAAACCAGAACAGCCCGGCTCCGATAAAAACGATGGGCAAAAAGTCCAGCACATTCCAGAACGGATTTGCCGGCTTTTTGCTCTGCTGGACAGGTTGAGAAGAGGTCGGCTCCGGTGTCGGCGTTGCGGACGGCGCAGCGGCAGCTGGTGCATTATAGCTTGCCGCTCGCTGTACAGTGGTGTTCTCGTCATGGCTGGGCGTACTCAAATCAGTGTCTGGATTTTTTGTGTCTGTTACCGTCAGATGAAAGCTTGCGCCGTCATCGGTATTCAGCTCCTTCTGCTCGCACTCGAACTCGTAGCGCTCCGCTGCATCGCCTGCAACACGGGCAGATAGAAACGTATACAGTCCGCTGTCAGCCTCCGTGCAAACGGCGGCCAGCTGATTGGATTCATATACATCCAGCGCGTATACTGTACCGCTGTACAGGTTCTGCAGGTAGACGATACAGTGTTGAGAAAAGCCGACTGGTGCCGTCAGGTATGCGCTGACCTGGGCCGTTGTTGGCTGATAGTCGGAGGGTGGTTGGCGCAACGGCTGCGGCGTATAGTAGCGTGTCTGCCCGGTTACTTCCGTGAACCAACTCTCACCTGCAAACTCATATTGCAGCTCATACTGACCACCAGGCTCGACCTGCAAAAAGGTGGTGCCGTCAACCTCGCGCAGCGGCCAATCGTTTAGAGCGTCGTATTGCACAGCGGCATTGCAGTAATAGGTACTCGCCGGCAACGTCACAGTCTGGCTATACTGGTTCAAGCCGTTCAGCGTTACAAGAACAGCGTCCGTGTCGTTGGGGCCGTTGCCCAACGTGACCAGCACGGAACGCTTCTGCAGCTCCGCGGGAACATCTACCAAGGATACCGCAACCTCGCCGTTTCCCGCCGCATGGCAGGGTGGTGCCAGCGCCATGACAAACGGAACAAAAAGCAAAATCGCCAGAACTCTTTTCATGAAAAGCGCCTCCTTAAAATCCGGCATAGGTAAAGTAATGACAGCCGCGGCTCTCCATCCATGCGTTGGACATGTTTACGCAGACGCCGTAGCCATAACAGCATTCGATCCAAGCGCCGCCGCCAAGCGCCATCTGCACATGGCCTTGCTCACCGCCAGCGGCATAGACGACCCGTAGGTCGCCCGGCTGGACCTCGGCAGGGGAGATTGCTCGCAAATCGCTGGTACGCCCGTAGGCGGCTGTATTACCCGCTGCAAATGGCAGCCCCTGTGCCCAGTAGCAGTACTGCACAAAGCTGGAGCAATCCAAATTCATCCCGACGCTGGCATTGCCGGGGCCGCCGCGCAGCGACGAGGGCTGTCCGTACACAAAATGACCTTGGCAGCTAATGGCAAAGGCTACGACCTGCCCGCGCGCGGTGTCGGGATCAATGTTCAGTCCGGCCAGCAATGCCTGCAGTTCTTCAGCAGTCAAAGCGGAGCCTACCGAACGGCACTTGATGCCGTCAGACGCGCCGTACAGTGCTTCCCAGTCCATGCGATACAACAGGGATGCCCATTCCACGTTGCCATAAGTGTCCGCGCCGTTCTCATACCAGCCATTGAAGCCCGCCGCACCGGGCGGCAGCGTTACAGTTTTCGTAAAGCGGGCGGTGACCGCATTGCCCGCATACGCATTGCCGTACTGGTCCTGCTTGATGACGGTACGTGTCAGCGTGCCGTCGTTGCTGCTTTCGGCCAGTGCCTCAAGGTTGCCCGTGCCGCCGTCCGCACCATTGGGGGCTTCGGTTTCCGGGTCGGCATAGCGGTCATAGCCGGTTAGGTAAATGGTGCAGTTCAGGTCATAATGGCCGTACTGGCCGTCGTGCAGCTCTCCGGGACACCATGGGATAGCGGTTGCGTTGGCAAAGGTCACGGTATAGTCCTTCGTCATAGCTTCATCGCCGTCGGTGGTCTCCACTGTAAAGGTGGCGGTGCGCTCGTTCGGAGCATAGAACCAATCATTCAGCTCGCCCTTGTAGAGATTTGCACTTTCATCCAGCACGATGCTGCCGGTGCAATCCTCTGCGGCAATTTTACCGTCGACAACTTGGGTGTAGTCATCCGGCAGAGCACACAGCTCTGACTGGGTGGCCCCATCCGGGAAAATGACAGGAAAAAAGACGGTCACATCGTGTGTACCGTCTTCGATCCATTCGGGGCGGCTGCTGCCTTCCGCGTGGTCGCCACTCCATTCCCATATTCCGTTGAGGTAGTGCCCGCATTCTTCGTTGCCTTGGGCACAGGTGTGCGTTTCGCATCGGTACTCTGTGATGGTCACGGTCTCGCCTTCGCTGCGGTAGCCATTGACGCAGCCGCCATAGCTGATGCATGAGTAAGGTGCGGACTCGCGTGCGGTGATTTCCATGCCGTAGGCTGTCAGGGCGCGGCAATATTGGGTAAATGGCACGTCGTCTGTAAAAGCCGCAAGCTCCTGTGAGCTGGGCTAATCCTGCTGATAATAGACCGCGGCCATCGAGATGATCTCCGCAGTATCATTGTAAATGCCGTTGGCGTAGCTCCATGTGACGCCATGCTGCATATTGTTGCTGCGCTGGCCGGTCAGCGTGTCGTAGCCGTAGGGGTTGCCGTTGGGGTCAACATCGTTGCGAAAGGCCCTGCGAAGCTCATCAGTGGCAGTTTCATTGCGGTAGGTATTGATGCTTTCGATAAGCTGCTGAATATCCTCCGGCCTGTCGGCACACAGCACGCTGGTCGTTGTAGTACCACTCATCTGGCCTAGCAGCCCAATAACCAGCAACAATAGAACGATTGCGCCACAAATAAGAGCCGTCCTGCCAATAGAAGCAAGCGCTTTGACAGGATGGGCAAAGAACTGTGCAACTTTGATAACGCTATGACCGGCCTGAAAGCCTGTATTACTGATGATACCCGGCGCACGGTCAGCAAAATCATCCGCACTGGTCGAGAAGGTCTCTGCATAGCGCAGAGCGGTACGTGCACCGGCAGAGCCGATTTGTACCGCAGAGCTTCCTAACTCCATCCGCAGCACGTCGCCGCCTGTGTGTAGGACCTCCTCGGCGGTGCGTGTGCTGTCCTGCACATCCTTGATGCCCTTCTCGGCGTAGCTGCCCAGTATGCCGACGTCTTCCGCAGCAGTCCCTATAAACGTATCCTGCAAAATCAGCCCAGCCGCCGCGCCGTGCACGCCGGCATCCTGCGCGGCATCGGTGGCAAAGTCCTCCTGATAGCTGACCAGCCCGCTTGCACTCGTGATGCCGTGCGCTGCGGCTGTTGTGCCGCGCATGGCAGGGGAGCGGTAGCCGTTTGTCTGCTGATTGCACAGCAGTTCGTAGTAGGCATTGCTGCGGCTGGCACGGGGCGTGTTGGTACCGGTGATATATTTCCGGTTGCCTTCGGCGGGATGTGATAAGATTTCTGCTGCATCATCGCTATCATCTGAAATACGATTTTTCGTTTCACTTACATAATCGTCATTCGACAGCAGCGACTCGGCTTGCTTTTCAGTATTATCCAACAGTTCCTCGCCATTTGATGCTTCATCTACCTGATTGTGCAGGCTTTCCGATATGTCAGTATCGGTATGGAATAAAGGTTTGTCGCTATAATTTTGCGTGAATAGTTCTGACATGGCAGACTCCGTGAGGTTGTTTTTAGAGATGTGCTGGTGTAAGCATAACGCATTAAGACTTTCGATTAGGAGATGTATCCATCAGCCTGAACAGCTCGGTATCCTTCGGAAAATCGTTGTTGAAGGGCACCACCGTCTTAGACACGATCAGCAGTCCGCTGCCGACCTCTGCATTCTCGATGTACCGCTTTTCCTCGTTGGAAATGTGCAGCAGCCGCGCCAGATCGTTGGCATCGTCGGGAGACTGGTTCAGCAGCTTGATATATCCGCAGTCGGACAGCATTCGGCGCGCGTCCTCGTTGTCCAGAACCGAGCGCACATGCTGGGTGATAGAGGTCAGAATCGCACCCCACTTGCGGGCGCGGCTGGACAGCTGAAAGTAAAAGTCCGTGCAGTCCTTGTTGCCCAGCAGCTGCTGGAACTCGTCGGTAAACACCCAGGTGCGGCGGCCCAACACGCGGTTCCGAGTGATGCGGTTCCAAACCTGATCCAGCACTGTCAGCATGCCGATAGACTGCATCGACTTGCCCAGCTTAACCGTATTAAAGCAGATGCAATGATTCTGCACGTTCACATTTGTCTGGTGGGCAAACAGGTCCATGGAGCCACTTACATATAGCTTCAATGCCGTAAGCAGTGGCTTGACTTCCTCTCCCTGTAGCGCAAGATTTCTATAAAAGTCGTGCAGCGTTGGCATTTCCTCGCGCTTGGGATTTGCCATATAGCGCTGATAGGTCAGGCCGGCAGCTACATCAATAAAGGTTCGCTCCTGGGGCGACAATTCGGAGCTGTGTAGAATAAGCTGACAAAAATTCTGTAAGAACTGACTTTTCAGTCGGATGGGGTCCTCATCGTCGCCGTAGTCCTCGGTAATGTCCATAGGATTGATATGGGAGGGGCTGGACGCGGAAATGTCAATCACTACGCCACCCATGGCTGTAACGAGATGCGTGTACTCCTGTTCTGGGTCGATAAGAACAATATCATCATCTGGCCAGCGAAGCATGATATTGGTGACCATCTGCATTACGGAGAAAGACTTGCCGTATCCCGTCATGCCCAACACCATACCGGCAGGGGCGGGCAGCAGCTTGCGGTTACACAGTATCAGATTCTTACTGCGGGCGTTGATGCCCTCGTACAGTCCGCCCGGCTGAAACAGTTCCTGTGTGGTGAACGGCACATAGATGGCCGTGCTGACGGTTTCCAGCGTGCGCTCCAGCCCGAGCCATTTCTTGCCAAGCGGCAGCATACTGTTCATGGCGTTGCGCTGCTCATACAAAATGCTGTCAAAGCGGCAGGTCTGCTGCTGTACGGTGCTGCAAATGCGCCGCACGCGCTCGTCCAACTGCGCATTGGAATCGCCATAGGTGTGAATGAGGATGCAGACTTTGAAGATTTTTTGATTTCTGGTTGTAATGTCATCCATCATCTGCTCTGTGTGCTGCATTTTGGATTTCAGATCATAGCTCACAGCTATGCTGGCAGGCATATTTCGCTCGCGTGCTTTGGCAATGGCATCGTATTCTTCCTTGTGCATATAGGCAAGCTTTTTCTCAATTTCCTGGACGGCTTCTGCCTGGTCCATAGCGTCAACATGCATTGTGATGACGTGGTCAAAAGGAAGCTCCGATAGCATAGAGAACAAACCGTTCTTCATTTCCGGTGCTATGCCCCGCAGATACATTGTCTTGCCGATTTTATCGCCAAACTGATAGCGGTCACGGTAAACGGCGCGCGAGTCGTCATGCTCCGGGTGCCAGTTGTAAGAGCTGGGTGAAATAAAATCCTTCGTAGTAAGGTCATCCTCAGCTAGCAGCCAGTCATAAGAAAAGCTCATTTCCTCGTTGGGCCGCATGATGCCTTGTAACAGGCTCAGGCGCTCAATGCCGGACAAGATGCGTGTACTGCTGCCCATACGCTTGAAGTGATCGGCAATATCTGCAGCACGGTTCTCCAGCTGCTCTTTCGCCTGCTGGTAATTTTCGGCGTGCAGGCTGAAGGTGACGTACTTTTCACGAATCAGGCCATTTTGACCGCGCAGTGCTTTTTCAGCCACGACATGGTTCATCTCCTCGGCATAGCGGTCACGGTCATCCCCGCGCAGCGGCAGGAAAGTGTCGCGGCGGAATTGCTCCTCGTCCATGCTGCGGGTGACAAGGTTGATTTCAAGATGCAGCGAAGGATCGAAGTAGTTCAAAAACTCGCTGTATTTCGTAAAAATGTTCTTTTGCTCTTCCAACATGGCAATCTGGAAGTTCACATCGGTGAACGCCATCGTCATCGAGAAAAGTCCCGGCTCCACCTCGCAGATGCCATCCTGCGACATACTCAGGTATTGCAGGCAGTCACTGGCTTTCTGTGGCGCTTTGCGTGCGGCAATGCGCTTTTTTGCATGCTTTTCGTCTTTCTTTAACTGCTTTGCGTGCTGCCGCCGTTCTTTGGCGGCTTTCATTTTTTCTCGTTTTAACGATTTCTCCTGTGAGCGCAAAGACTCCAACACACTCGGTTCGATGGGCAAGTCGGCGTGCTTTTTTGGTAAAAACATAATTTTTCTCCTGACCGGGGCAGACTGCGACCTCGGCGGGGCCGCAGTACCATGCCCAGTAGATTTTTACAAGCTTTTCAAACGGATACCCGTTATGGCTGATAAAGCCCAGCCCAAGAAAGGGGAGAACTTCTACCATTACGATGTAGGAAACCAGCTGAATATCCAGCTGAAGCCATTGCAGACAAACGAAGCAGCTTGCTATGGCCAGCACGGCAGCGACACCAAAGCAGGCCAGCTGACGCAGTGAAAGCCCGAGAAAGAATTTCTCGTGATATTCCGTGATTTCGAGATTTGTTTTTGTTGAGAGCATAGGTGAACTCCTCCATTAAATGGCGCTGGTGATGACTTTTGTGAATCGTCCGCTCATAAACACGGCCACCAGCAGAATAACGGATTTGCCCAGCATGGCCCAAGCCTGCTCGGTAATGTCACCGCCACTGCCCAATGAAGCTGTCAGGGCAGGGTAGAAGCCAATGACAAGATAGAGAACGGCCCCTTGCAGTGCCACAGCCATGTAGTTTTTTAGGAAATTCACAGCAATACCGTGCAGTTCCCGATAGCAGAGCGTGGCAATTGGCAGGGAAGCCAGTGCATTATAAACGTACAGCTCAATGAAGCGTGCCGCAACGATGGTATTGATCACAATGTTGACAAGACGCAGCATCCAGCTTACGACCATAAGCTCCATGGCCACAGGCATATTACCGATGCCGCCCGGCAGTGCGCTGATTGCGTTTTCGATGTCGACCTCGGTGTTGACCTGTCCGCTGCCCACATAACCGGCTATGCCGTTTGTCACCGTGGCCGCTACCTCAAACATGGCGTTTAGAATTTCCGTGGAGTGTAGAACAGCCCAGCGGCAAAGCGTGATTTTCAGCATGACCAGCGCCACCTGCTGAATCGTAAAAGCTGTGCTGCCGCCGTTCATGGCTATGGTCTGGGTGAAATTGTACAGTTCCAAAACCATAAAAAGCGCCAGTACGGTAAGTGCAATCGGCATGACTACGCCGGAGCTGATAGAATCTGCATAACCGGCCAGTGTGCTGTTCCAATCGGTCAGACTGCTCATCAGACCAGAGTTCTGCCCCATAGCATTTACGGTGGCCGAAATACCCGCCAGTTGGCTTCGTATCGTATCCTCAAAAATAGCGCATACCTCCCATCAACTGACCGTCAGCGTGCCAAAGTAGGTAGCAACGGCAATGATCAGCACGCCGCCAGCAATCGACCAGGCACCGCTGCTGATGCCGGGTCCGTTATGGTCCTTCAGGTTCGTGCCCAGCGTGACTGCGCCAAACAGCAGCAACAGGCCGCCTGCAAAATTGACAACATTCGTGATAAGAGAAGTGATAGTAGATACCATTTCCATATAAGGTTCCTTCTTTCTGTTTATGTGTCAGACTCGTCATCGTCGAGTTCGATGTTGTTGATTTCCTGCACATTTTTCATAAAGGCAGCAAAGCTATTTTCTGCGCGCCTCTCGTAGTCGAAGGGACGATGCCCCTCTTTTTCTACCAATGTGTAATTAGGGTGCTTTTTAAGATCAAACTTGTAAGAGTAAAATGGCACAACACCGGAAATCATCAATAAGCAACGATTTCGCGGCATGGTGCGTATTTCTTCCGGTGTCATCAGATCACGGCTGGCCACCTGATAATTCTTAGAAAAGGAGCCCTGTGCGCCGAGGTTCTCTGTGGTGTTCAGCACCTCGATGGTCCGTTTGCCCAGCTGTTTACCGAAGAACTCCAGTGACTCCGGGTTATTGCCGCCACCCAGCACAAGCTCTGAATCACAGTTTTCCAGAATCGTGCCCCAGTCATCACCGTACTGAGATTTCAGCTGTGCGATTGACTGGTAAATCAAGGTACATCCGATATTTCGGCTGCGGATGGTGCTGATCAGAATCTGGAAGTCCGGAATCATGCCGATGTTCGGAAACTCATCTAAGAGAAACCGCACATGGCGAGGCAGGCAGTGATCCTCCCGATTGTCTGCGGTATGCACAAGAATCTGAAAGCATTGCTGGAACATGACCGCTGCCAGAAAGTTATAGGCTGTGGTGGTGTCTGGTGTGACTACGAACAGCGCCACCTTTTTGTCACTGGCCAACTCTTCCAGATGAATGGTATCATCCTCGCAGATCTTCATAATGGAGGGAATATTGAACGCACTCATACGCATACCGAGGGATACATCAATACTCTGTGCGGTTTTGTCCGGTGCCATGTGGTATAGTCCATATTGGCGCGCTGCGAATGACGCAGGCTTTTCCATGGCCAGGTCTTCGAATATATCGTCCAACTGGCTGCGTCCCTGTGGTCCGTAACGATGCTGCATCAGCACAAAAAGCTCCATCACGCTGTTCATATTGTGCATCTCAGGTGGTTGCTCAAAATATACATAGGCAAGCAGCGCTTCCAGCAGTGAAGTAGAGCCTTCTTCCCATATCGGGTCGGCTGTGTTTTTCTGCCGCGGGTCCTCTTTCATGTTTTTGATAAGATTCTTGGCAACAACCACAATGTCATCCGTATCATGGATGTACGCAAACGGATTGTAGTGGTCGGACTTGTCACGGTCCTTCAGGTTGAACACTTTCACATCATAACCCTGCGATACCAGAACATTTCCGTAGGTGTCAAGCAGCTCGCCCTTCGGATCGCTGAGAACATAATTGCTGTTAAACTGCAGCAGCTGTGGACCTGCAACGCTGTAGCTTTTGCCGGAGCCGGACGGGCCGAACACAATGACGTTCTTGTTGCGGTTGTAGTTGTTCTCCGCTGTTACCGGCATCTTCATGGCAAGGCTTAGCGATTCTGTGGCCGTAAGGGGAATGTTCTCGCTTGGCTTTTCATGGAGAAACGGCGCTATATCTGCCGCAGTGCCCCAGCGGGCACTGCCGTACTCCTTCTGCGGCACCAGCCGATGACCGCTGTACTTTATGCAGAGATAAGCAAGACCCGCCAGCAGCATAGCCCCAACACCACAGCACACAGGAATCGGCGCAGGGGATAGCTGCAAGGGATGCAGTACAATTTTGCTAAGATTTACCGCGGCGGCAAGTCTTTGCGTGACCGTTCCGACAGCTGATACATAGAGAAGTCCTGCGCGGTTGCCCAGCCAAAAGCAGCCCAGACATGCAGCAATGTAGATCAGAATTTGCTTTGTGCACTGTTCCTTCATAGCCGCTCACCACGCTCCTGCGCCGGCGGCGGGCGGTGCTGGTTCAGCTCCTTCGTGCGCTGCATAGCCCGTTCGGACAGCTCCTGCAGCAGACTGGTGGGACGCTCTTTGCCGCGCGCTGCAATGCAGTTTTCAATAGCGGTCTGGATGCGGTCCACGTCCTGCCCCTTGAACCACAGGTTCAGCTGCCCGGTGTCCTTGTCCTTGGTAATGGCAAAGTCCACCGAGTATTCCTTGAGCTGCTGCCTGACATAGGGCAGCGTTTTGTCGTTCAGCTCCACCGAAGCGAGAGCCTGCGACTGCCGGTTCAGTGATTGAATTGATTGCTGCCCGTACTGCCGCGCTTGCAGCATACTGGCAACCGCCTGCAATATCCCAAAGATGCCCTGCCCGGCAAGCTTGGCTGCGTTGATTTGCACCCGGATGGCCGTTTCTTCTACCATACGGTATCACCTTCGCTTTCTCTGCAATAAAATTTCAGCCTCACCACGGCAGCGGCGCGCCGGTGCGTCGGGCGTATGCTTCGATTCTTTTTCCCAACCTGTATTGCTGCAAGCGGTCCGGCAGGCTGTATTCCAGTGTGCGGACTTTTACATAGTGCTTCATTGCGCACTTGAAAAAGGCGTACAGGTACCGCTCCTTGCCGCTGATCTGCCGCATACGGCAGACATACACGCAGTTGACCTTGCTGTCTCTGATACTGCGTAGCATACTCTGATACCCGTCGCGCAGCGGGCCGTGCCCTTTATAATCGATGCTGCCGCCGACTACCGTGCAGCCGTCGTCACTGGCCTGCCTGCAGCAGGCATCATAGCTTGCGCGGGTCGCTGCGCAGTCAGCGGGAATACGCGCATATACCCATGCACGGGGCAATTTTTCTTGATTTGGCATTATCTCTCTACCTCCAGCTCTTGATCATAAAAGCTCAATTGCTCGCCTTCTAAGCGGAACCGCAGGTCCAGCTCGGCAAATGTGAGATTCCGATTGAAGCGTTCCGTGGCCTTATTCGGTGCAGCCTGCAATTCCAGCATCAGCTGCCATAAATCAGGATGTGCATGGTACAGATGCCGCAGCTCGGTCATTGACGCATTGGGGCAAAACCAGCACCCGCCGCGGTGGCTGTGCTCATACAGCGGCGACAGCAGCCCCTCCTGCCTGCACATGGCAAATGCATCCTGCTCTGTCACGCCGTACTTTGCCATAAGGGAAACCTGGTCAGTCTTTAGCCGCTCCAGTCTGATCGGTTCATCCGCGGCAATCCCTAAATAGGAAACTGTACCCGGCGGCAACCTCTCTTTATAGGCTTCCAGTGGCGGGACCTTGCAATCTCGTTGAATTGCACAGCGCCCAGCCAGCGGAAAAGCGGCAAGCTTTCCCTGTGCATTGCCGCGGCTCACCACATGGTAAAAGCAATCCAGATACGTCTTTTCAGCGTGCAAAACCCTTGTGGGGATACCGCGCTTTTCAAAGTACGGAATTGCCGTTTCATAGATAAACCGCGCATGCTCGGGCAGCTCTCCGGAAATCTCCTTACTGAACATGACCTCAGTGTATATGATTTCGTCCAGCGGTTCGCCATGCTGTAGGGCCAGCAGCGCTGTTGCATTGCTGTCTTTGCCGAAGCTCGAACAGATGATATGTTTCATGTCATTCACCAATAAAAATAGGGCGGCCCGCGAGAGTCGCCCATACCATGTACGTGTTTCATAGAATTTTAGTGCTCGCTCTCATCCAGTTTGGATTTGCGGCGCTTGTATGCAAAAATTCCGAAGCCGACGATAGACCCAAACACCGCCGCCGAAAGCAGTGCAAAGGGGAACACATCGCCCGTTTGGGGAATAACCGGCATCGGCGCAGGCGTTGTCGTGGGCGTGCTTGCCGGTGCAGGGGTAGGCGCGGGCGTGCTGCCCGGCGTCGGCTGCGGCGTATTGCTCGGCGTGTCCTCATGCGGTGTTTCCTTGGGGATGCGTGCATCCTTCATAACGACAGTCTGAAGCTCACCGGTGGGCAGCACGGTAAAGGCGATGCTTTCCGCAAGCTGATAGCCATTGGGGGCGGTGATTTCCGTCAGCGTATAGTCACCGGCAGGCAGCTTTTCGATATAGTGGGGCTTGTCCTCGGAAATCCACTGTGCAACCGTGTTGCCGTCCTTATCCTTGATGACCAGCTCAGCGCCGGGCAGCTCTTTACCTGTGGCAATGTCAACCTTGGAGATTTGTACCCTGGTAATATCATCCCGCATGATCACCGTGGCATCGTCCAGCAGCTCCCATTCCTCCCAGGGAATGATCCAGAGCTTCTTTTTATCCTTCAGATAGTAGACGTCAGCCTCATCCAGTTCATGGCCGGCGGCATCTGCTTTGCGCTCCAGTCGGAACACAATATCGTCTGCAACGGCATACCCATCAGCAGGCCGCATTTCCGTCAGCGTGTATTCTTCGTCAAAATGCAACCCCGTCACACGGTGCGGCGTGTCGGTGGATACCCAGGTGTCAACAACGTTGTCCTTCGTATCCTTGATGATCAGCGTAGCACCGGGCAGCTCCTCGTCGTTTGTCAAATCTCGCTTACTCACCCACATTTCAGTAGGCTTGTTGGCGCAGGTGCTGTCTAGTACCTGCAGGACCTCGCCGTCATAGGTGAAGGTGACATCCATCTCTGCATCGTTGAGATAATAGCCCAGCGGGGCGCGCAGCTCGCGGATAAAGTAATTGCCGCTGTTGGTCGAGGCATCCAGTCGGTCACTCTGGCCGTACCACTCGCCGCGGATGGGAACATCGCAGTTGAAATAGGTGTAGCCGCCTGCAACGGTCTCGGGACTGGTACAGATCAAATCACCGGCAGAGAACAGCTTGTTACCGTCAATGTCGTAGATGTCATCACGTGTGTACAGGTTGAACACAGCACCAGCCAGATATTTGCCGGTTTCCTGATTGATCTTGTACACACCCACGCGGGCATGCTCACGGTCATTATAGAAACCAAGCGTCTGCTGCCCGGCCAGCTCCGCAGAGGCTTCCGATGCGCGTATAACATCAAAATGCTGCTCATCATCTCCATTTTTGACGATGCTCTTTGCCATGACTACATCGTTCAGCTGGTTGTCCCAGGCAAATGTCACATCGTAGCTGTCCGTCGTGCCGACATACCCATAGGGCGGCTTGGTTTCCTCCACATGGTAGCTGCCCAGCGGCAGGGTAATACTGACCTCGCCGAGCGTGCCGTCGTGGATGACCGACAGAAAATCATAGGTTGCCTTGGTACGGGACGGCGCAAACACAGCAGTGTCTGCACTGCCGTCACCGGTGGTAACAACCGCTACCACATCGCCCTTGGCATACCAGAGCGTGCGGCTGCCGTTAGCATCCAGCTGGCGGTCCTGTGTGTAAATGTCCTCGGCAGCCGTAATGGTGTATTCCGCACAGGCCAGCGGGCGCAGCGTATAGGCAAAGTCGGAATCGGCCTCGCCGGTCATCCAGGGGTCAATCAAATCGTAGGTTTCGATCTTTCCGGTCAAGGCATTGCCGGTCTTACGGATGGTCAGCTTGCCCAGCGTTTCCTCATTCCAGTAGTCCTCGCCGATGACCAGCGTGTCCATGCCGTTTTCATTGTCATCGCCGGTGGCCTTATAGATGCGGTCCGTGGAAATATCGAAATCCACATAATAGTTACCGCTGTCGGCCCACTCGTTGTAGAAGCCGTCCGGGCCGACAGTCTCCACAATGCGGTATTTGCCCAGTGGCAGCTTTTCAGGCAGGGTCAGGATGCCTTCCTCGTTGGTGTAGAAGGTGTCCATGTTCTTGGTCAGATGCCCGTTTACCGTGTCAGTCATCGTGACCAGCTTGGGCTTGCCGTTTTCCAACCGGTAATTACCGCTGTCATCCAGCCAGTAGATCTGGAAGGCGGTATTCGGCAGCAGGACCGGTTTGCCGGTTTCCGTATCGAGTTTCGTGATTTTTAAATACACTTCAATCTCCTCATCCAGTACCGTAAATTTCTGATAGGAATCCGATGCTTTCATCACACTGTCCTTCGGCGTGGCCATCGCGCCCCAGGGGTTGTTGTCCTGCTCGGGGTCGATGCTGACCAGGAACGGCTCCGCCTGGAACAAATCATGCGGCGTCGTGGTCTCCACGACCAGATAGGTGCCGTAGGCCAGCCCTTGCACACGGATACAGCCGGAGTCATTGCTGAAGATTTCGGCCAACTGATATTCATTGGCACGCCCCGTGGGCTGCCAGCCATCACCCTTGCCGTTCTTGTTGTCGCCCGCCGCAGTCAGCGTCCTGTTATAGGCGGCAATTTCATCAGCGTTGACCTCGTAGGTCTTGGCAATGGCCTGCGTCTCACCGGAGAAATCCCACTTGGGGTATTCGTTGTCGTATTCCTTGTTGATGTAGGTATCCAGAATGCTTTGCAGAGTGTAGCTTCCGGTGCGGGTCTGGTCAAACTGCTCGACCTTGGACAAGTCGGACACAAGATAGAAGGTGAATCCGGCGCCCTCCAGCTCCAGCCCATTGGACTGGCCGCTGGAGGAGACGACCTTGCTGATCTCCACGTTGCCCTTGGCGACCTGATCCTGACTTTCGGTCAGGCCGCTGCCCTTGTGGATGTGGTAGTTGCCGTTGTAGGTCGCGGCATCACTGGCAAAGGTGGTTTTCTCCACATACCAGCCCTCATCTGCATAGCTGGGCGTGATGTAGTAGTTGTGCTCGTCGCAGAGATACCCGGGCGCATAGGACAGGTAATAGGCATCGTAGGTCAAGGTGCCGTCCAGAGCCTTGCTCTTGGAGATGGTGCTGAACTGATTCTTGTATACCCAATCTGTATACTGCCCGTTGCCGGTTGCCAGCGCGGCAACCTGCCCGGTAGCTGCCTTGGTGCGGCTATCCACCGTAGGATAGGTGCCGGAAACAGCAAGAGCGCCCTCACGCAGCGGAATGACCGTGCCGGTGGAGCGCTCTACAACATAATATTTACCGAGGTACAGGTTGGAGAAGGTCAGCCAGCCGTCCTCGATTTTTGCACTGGCTACGAGATTGTCCTTTTTCAGCACGGGCAGATAATCGCTGATCCACTGCCCGCTATTGTCACGAATCGTCGTGTGCCAGATAGGATTGCCGTTGGAATCTACGATTTTGGAATAATCCACGACGCCGGTCACACCATCAGGGTGGGTAATATCCTCGGCGGCGTACAGGTCGTACACTGCGCCGTCCAGCGCGGCATTGCCGTGAGCTGAATCGCCAGTAATATAACGCTGTGCATCCAGATCGAGCTTGGAAATGCTGATTTCGCCCAGCGTGCGGTCATTTTTCATGATACCGTCCGCTGCCGTGGTGGTGTAGCCGTCCTCGTTGGCTGCCTTGCCGCTGACATCGGTGGTATAGCTCCGGGAGGCATCCTTGGGGGAGTCATAGATGGTGACGGTGGTTTCTACGCCGCCGCTGGTCACCAGCTTTGTGCCGTCCTTATCGCAAGTAGCAATGTCGGCGTTGTAGTCACCATTGCCCAGCCACAGGACGGAATTGTTGTTGTCAGCCGTAATTTCCACATAGTAGGCGCGTTTGCCCAGCGGTGTGCCCGCCGTGCCGGGGTGGGCAATGTCAGTCCAGTCGCCGAAATACCCCGCGGGGGCCTTCGTCTCCACAAGGATGAACCTGCCCTCATTGCGCTGCGTGTAGTACAGTGTATGGCGCATCGTGTCGTTTGTGGCGTAGGCGGCGTTGTTGATGACGGCATAGGTGCCGTCACCCTGGCGCTGAACGCTGTAGGTATTGTACCCACCCGTTGGCTGGTATTTGCCGGTCACGAGGTCCCACTGATAGATTTCATACTGGGCATCGCCTGCAATCTGGCTGCCGGTCTCGCTGTCGGTCTTTTTGATGTTGATCTGCAGCGACCATTCGGTGTTGCGCATCTCATAGGCATTGTTGGAGTTGGCCGGTACTGTAATGGTCTGGTGACTGCCGTTGCTGCCCCAGTAGGATTCAAAGCCGTAGGGGATGGTGACTTCATCATAACGGAACTGTAAAGATGCAAGCTGTGCCTGCGCGCTGGCAATAGCATTATTTACAGCGCTCTGTGCTTCTGCCTGAATGGCGGCAACCGCAGAATCTCGCTCGCTGTTGGCGGCTGCGTCTGCAGCTTCTTTCGTAGTATAGGGGCCGACGCTGCCACTGCGGCCATCTACGGTCTTGGTTACAGTGTAATGCACAGACCAGCTGGCAGATGCTGCACCGCCGTTATTCTGGTAATTGTCGTCGCTGGTGTGGCCGCCTGTAGTGACGGTCTGCACACCGGCAGGTGAAATGCTCCAGCTGCCGCCGTCAATCGTGCCGGATTTGGTGATAGGTTCGATTTCAATCGTGGCACCGTCCACCTTTTCCAGCGTTTTCAGCTGGATCTTATCTGTGGTGATACCGTAGGTCAGATCCACGGTGCCGCTGGCGGACTGTGCAGGGGCTTCCCAACTGGCATAATACTCCTGTACGACAGGCTTCGGTTCTTCCGTTTCCTCCTCACTGATTTCAGGGCCAATCAGGGCAACGGTCTGCCAACCGCTGCGCGCAGGGGTATAAATGTAGGTGTAGTAGCCGCGGGGCTTTGCATAGGCAACAGCGCCGTCCAGCAGGGCCTGCGCGGATTCCAGATAGATTTTTGCAGCAGTGCTCTCGGGATAATTTTCAATCAGCCACATCTGGGTATCGTCGTAAATCGTGCGGCAGAAATCCAAAAGAGAGATTTCTTCAGTATCTTCTGCGGAAAAAACTGCGGGCGTATCGGGCAGCAAGTCCATAGAGAGCTGGTCCAGACCGCCCCAGATGCGGTACTGGTTGCCGTAGTGGTCATCGGGAATGCACTGATCCGCGCTGACCAGAGAAGTGTTCGTATAAGTGTACGGCGGACAGCCTTTGGGCTGGCCGTTGGCACCGTGGGTGCAGCAGTAGGCTTCCTCGCCATTGAACCAGATCAGCCATGTGCCGTTGACCTTCTCGACCTTGGTGATTTTGCCGCTGGTAACGGCAGGCGTGGGGCGCTCGGCGTAGGCGGCAACGTCTGTAGTTTCTGCGAACGGTGCGGCAATGGTGCTGCTACGGTCAATGGTGACGTGCAGTGCCTTCGTCAGCGTACTGCCATCCGGGGCGGTGTAAACAAGCTGCGCGGAAAAGTCGGCATCTGCCTGTACATACAGACCCATGACCGCAGCGGACGTTTCGGCATACTCACTATGCACAAGCCTGCTGCGTGTAGCTTCATCGGCGGGGGCACCGTAGAAGTCCAGCACAGTCACCTCGTTAGGAAAAACCACATCCAGACTGCTGCCATCCGCAGGGTATTCTACCTGTGCCAGAATGGGCACAACGCCATAGTCGGTACCCTCCAACAACGGAGCCGTCAACGTCAGGTCGTCGCTGTTCAGGGTGTCCGCACTCAGGTAACTGTCCGTACTTTCTTCCAACTGGTCATTCGGCCAGGCAGAAATGCCGATTTTTGTTTCACCCGTGGCAATGGGCAGTCCCTGGCTGCCCATATAGGAACCAGTCGGCGCATCCGGCAAGTCTGTGTACAAAACAGCGCCGTCGAAGGTATAGTCGGTGGATGTCTCCACCGGCGTATCCTCGTCGGCGCTTTGGAATGTTGCGGCAGCTTCGCTGCTTTTGGGCGTGCTTTCTTCACCCGGGTCCGGGTCGCTTGCCTCAGTCTGATGGCTGTCATCTGTGACGGCCTCTTTGTCCTGCTCCATGATGAGCGTGCCGTCTGCATCAGCCCTCGGAGCCTCCGCAAACGCCCTAACCGGGAACAGGGAGCAGCACATCATAGCCGCCATACACAAGGCCGCCACGCGCTGCTTGAGCTTGAATTTGTGATTCATTGAACACACTTCCTTCTGCTGTTAAATTTTATCTATATAAAAAAGTGCCTGCCGAAAAAACAGCAGACACTTGAGAGTTTGATTTACCTGTATCGCTCAACCGACCTTTCCCTGAAAGAACTCCAAAAACTCCGGCAGTTCCTGGTCCGGCAGTTCGTTCATGACCTGCATGGCCAGGTATTCTGCGCGGCTCACTTTGGGAGCAAACTTGCGGGAGTAGGTCTTGCCGGTTCTCACGTACCCAACATCGTGAATCAGGTCCTTTTCCGAAAGGCTTTTCAGGATGGTAAAGACAGAACGCGGCTTCCAGGTGCAGTTCTGGGTCGGGATCAAATCGGAAACGATCTGACTGGCGATTGCAGGCTCCTTGGAATCCCAAAGATAGGTCATGATCTGCATTTCGGATGTAGTCATCCGATACAGGGAGTTTTGCTTTTTCATATCTATTCTCCAATCACTGAAAGGTTACGGTCCAGTAAGTGTACTGGCCTTCGGCTGTGCTGCAGAACCAGCAGCCCACGCCCATGCTGGTGAAGCTGGGCTCCATAATATTGGCATAGTGGGCAGGGCTGCCCTGCCAGTAGGTGCAAACGCTGCTGGCTGAGCCAATCGGACCTGCGGCGCAGATCTCACTGCGGGTCGTCATGCCGCTGTGGTCAAAGGGACCACCTGCCACAAAGCTCTCACAGCGTGCATCGGCGGCAGCACTCAGGCCACTGTCCATCGTCAAAGGGGAAAGACCAGCTGCTGCGCGCATAGCATTGATGTTTTCCTGTACCGCCCAGTAGGCACTGTCCGAGCTGTCGATGCTCCACCACTCCTCACTGCCCGCCGCCAAGTCAAAGGGGACAGCACCGTAGCTCATGCTGACCTGTGCAGGCTGACTCTCCGCGGCAACGGGTTCCGTAGCGGGTGCTTCGGTAGGCGCTGCAGTAGACTCCGGTATGGGAATTTCAGTCGGTGCCGGTGTGGCAGTTGGTTCTGGAGTCTGTGTGGACGTTGGTGCCGGGCTTTCCGTGGCAAGCGGCGCAGGTGTCTCAATGGCAGTCTCTTCAGTAGCAACGGTAAGTTCTACCAGCGTACTGCTTTCCGGCGTTTGCAAAGTGTTATCGGTCTGCTGTGCGCAGGCGCAGAGTAACACCGTAGCTAAAAGAATGGATAACAGACATTTCTTCATATTATAAATTTCTCCAATCAGTAGTATAAATCATACAGACTACCAGCAAACTCGAGCAGCTTTCTGCCCAGCCAGAACAGCACCTGCGGCGCGCCGTAAGGACTGAGCAAGAATGCCATAACGGCAGACACGGCAGCCTCCTGATAGCATTTGTCAAACAGTGCCAACAGAGCAGCCAGACCGCCCAGTGCCGCCAAAAACCTGCCGCAAACTCCGCAGATAGCAAACAGCACGATTGCAATCAGACCCAGTGCAAGAAGTACCAAAATGACAGGCACGAGACTAATGCGGATACCCCAGGTAAGGAACAGATTTTTACGTTGAATGGGCATAATGGCCACCTCCTACCTCTATGATACATGGTCTGCGAAATAATGCAAGGCTGTCGATTTCAGCGTTCCAGTTCGTTTTCCTCTCTAGGCGTTCGCACAGAATCGTCCTCGTTTACGACCTCGGCCTCACCCTCCAAAACCGGTGCATCATTGCCCACATTCAGCAGGGCATCCAGCTCGGCCAGGCGCGCGCTCTTGTCGTTAAGCTCCTGTTCCTGCAGAAAAGGCTGCTGCAGTTCCTCTTTGGCGCTGTCCAACTGGACGCGCAGCTGCTGTAGATTGTTGCGCAGACCGCTGACCTCCTGCGGCAGGGCAGCAACAACGTTTTGCAGGCGAACCATATTGCCGGCAGCGTCGCTGCCCAGCTCTGTGGTATGGGTGGCCTGCCCGACCAGATGTGCCACAAACACCTTGGAAAGCGGCACATAGGCAACCGTGACTTCAAAGCCCGCATAGTGCCCCACCAAAACAGGATGGTCGGCCCGCACGGCAGCACCCACCAGCCCGAGCAGTGCCTTACCGGCGTCCTCGCGCTTGTCGTAGGACGTGCCGTCCAGCTCAATGCTGAAAACCAGCTTGCCGTCCTTGTCATAGCTCTGACTGTCCTTGGCGGTCTGCATATCCTTCTCAAACGCCTGAATCCGGCATTCGGTGCCGCGGATCTCTCGCAGATAGATGCCGGTCAAGGCGTCCTCCAGTCGGTAGTGCTGGCTGTTGTAGGCGGCCTTCAGCGTGCGAAGCCGCGCAACCTGAATATCAAGGTCCATCTTTTCTTTGATCATCGGGTTTCCGGCAGCCAGCGCCTTTACCTCAGCGTAGGAGAGCGCAGCCTCGTCTAAATCCTCACAGCTTCGGGCAGGGGATTTCGACGTCATGATTTGCGAAATAAACTTCTGTTTGTTTTCGACCAACTGATAGCTGTAGGCGTCAAACGTGGCCTCCGTTATGTAAATAAAAATCGAAACCTCCTTATTCATATTGCCCTGCCGCACCATGCGTCCATTGCGCTGGGCAATATCGGCTGGCCGCCACGGGCAATCAAGGTGGTGGAGTGCGCACAGCCGCGTCTGTACGTTAGTGCCTGCGCCCATTTTCTGGGTGCTGCCCATCAGCACACGAACCGCACCGCTGCGGACTTTGCCGAACAGCTCAGCCTTCTTAGCTTCCGTATCGGCATCATGGATGAACTGTACCTCCTCTTTGGGAATGCCGCGCGCCACCAGCTTGTCCCGAATATCGTTGTACACATCAAAGCCGTCCGCGCGGGGCGTGCTCAAATCGCAGAAAATCATCTGCGTGGAGCGCTGCGCCTTTGTCTTTTCCCAAATGGTAAAGACCCGCTCCACGCAGGCATTCGCCTTGCTGTCGGGGTCATCGGGCAGAAGAGGATTCATCAACCGCTGATCCAGCGCCAGCTTGCGGCCATCATTCGTGATGCGCAGCATGTTGTCCTCATTCGGGGCTACCAGGCGGTTGCGCACCGCCTCGGCCCGCTCACCCAGCGCCGTTACCATCTGACGCTGCAGTTCACTGGGCGGCAGCTTCACAATCGTGGGCTTGCCGCCTGTGATTTCCGGGACCGGCAGCTTCAGCATATCAGCGGTCTGAATGTCGGCACACTGCTTGAACATATTCATAAGCTCGGGCAGATTGTAAAACTTTGCAAACCGTGTTTTGGAGCGGTAGCCGTTGCCCTCGGGGGCCAGCTCAATCGCGGTAACGCTCTCGCCAAACGTAGAGGCCCACGCATCAAAGTTCAGCAGGCCTTCCTGCTCCAAAAGCCCGTATTGCAGATACCGCATCATGATGTACATCTCGGTCATCGAGTTGGAAATCGGCGTGCCGGTAGCAAACACAATGCCGTGCCCGCCGGTCAGCTCATCCATGTACATGCACTTCATATACATGTCGCTGGCCTTTTGGCTTTCGGTCTGTGAGATACCGGCCACGCGGGTCATCTTGGTAGTGACCATTGCGTTTTTGAAGTAGTGCGCCTCGTCCACCATCAGGCTGTCCACGCCCAGCTCTTCAAAGGTGATGACGTCATCCTTGCGGCTCTGGTCGTTGAGCTTGTCAAGCTTCCGTTGCAACTGCTTTTTCATGCGCTCCATCTGCTTGATGGTAAAATTCTCGGCGCGCTGGGCCTTCAGTGCAGCGGTCTGTGCCACTACATCGTCGATTTGCTTTTGCAGGTACATTTTCTGCCGTTCATCGGAAAGCGGTATCTTTTCAAACTGACTGTGCCCGATCACGATAATGTCAAAGTTGCCGGTAGCAATGCGGGCACAGAACTTCTTGCGGTTTGCTTTTTCAAAATCCGTCTTGCGTGCCACCAGAATTTCCGCATTGGGGTAGAGCAGCAGCGCCTCGGACGCCATCTGTTCGGTCAAATGGTTGGGTACTACGATCAGCGTTTTATTGCAAAGACCCAGGCGCTTCTTCTCCATAGCGCTGGCGACCATCTCGAACGTCTTCCCGGCCCCCACCTCGTGTGCCAGCAGTACGTTGTTGCCGTACAGCACGTGGGCAATGGCGTTGCGCTGATGGGGCCGCAGTGTGATTTCCGGGTTCATACCGGGGAAGCGAAGATTGCTGCCGTCATACTCCCGCGGGCGGATGCAGTTGAATTTGCTGTTGTACAGGCTTACCAGCGCCTGCCGCCGCTGCGGCTCCTTGAAAATCCATTCTTCAAACTTGTCTTTTATCAAGCATTGCTTTGCGTAGGCAGCCTCGGTGGCGGCGTGGTTCAGTACGCTTTTTTTGTTTCCCTCTGCGTCGGTAACTGTATCAAACACCTGCACAGGCCGCAGGTTCAGCGCGGCCTCGGTGATTTCATAGGCATTCTTGCGGTTTGTGCCGTAGGTGATGGTTGCCTTGATGCTGCCGTTGCCGTAGCGCTTGTTTGTGATATTCCACTCACCGGTGAACGACGCAAACAGCACCTTCACGGAAAGGCGCGTGGACAACGGCGGCTCCAAAAGCTCCATGAGAAAATCCTGAATGTATTCAGGCGGTATCCAGGTAGCACCCAGCCGCACCGCAATCTCGCTGGCGTCGAGGTCCTTCGGCTGCACCTGCTCCAGCGCCTTCACATTGACTTGATAGTCAGGGTCGGACCCAGCGGCCAGCCGGGCAACGGTCAGCTTTTGCCGCACATTGCCCGAAAGATATTCATCTGCCGGCAGATAGACCGGCTCGGATTGCTCCGGGTCGCGGAAGATAACACCGGTCAAATCGCGTATAATTTCGTCCGGCGATTTTCCCGTGACCTGCGCCATGTAGGTAAGGTCCACGCGGGCCTTCTCCGTCAGGCTCAGCACCAGCGCTTCATCGGCGGTGTCCACATGGTCTACCACCTGGGCCGGGCGGATGGTCCGCTTCGTGAACATATCCGTCTTGCCCCTGTAATGGCCCTCGCTGTCGATGTCCTCCAGCGAGCAGAGCAGGAAATACCCGGAATCCTCACGGAACGCCGAAGCCGTGCCGCGGCTGTTGATTAGCCCATACGTATCGTGGTAGGAATCATACTGGGCGGTCAGCTGCGCTTGCAAAGCGGCAATCGTTTCATCGGGCAGATTGTCCAGCTGTGCCTGAATCAGCTCCCGGCAGGTATCCCGCAGAGGAACCAGCGCCTTGATGCGAGTAAGCGCGGTGGTGCTGGCCTTCACGGCGCGCATCTTGGAATTTTCGCGGTAATAAACTGTGTCGGCTTTAACAACATAGCTAAAATTTCGCGTGCCGGGGTCAGCGTCGAGCGTGTCGCTTTCCTCCTGCGCATCCTCTTGAGTATCCGTCAGCGTGTACTCGGCCTGCAAATTGGCAAGGGCCGTGTCAAGCTGGCTTTCCAATGATGTTCCATTTTCCAGCGGTGCGCAGGTGGGGCGCTGCCCGTAGGGGCCGCTGACCAACTGCATCTCGCCGCAGATCATCTCGGGATGGTCGATGAAATACCGGTTCAGCGGAATGCCATCGGCGGTCTCGCCCACATGAATCCACGGTACGTCCTGCTCCAAGACCCGCCCGCGTTTTTGCAGAAACAGTATGTCCGAGGTAACGGTTGTACCGGCCTGTGCAGTAAAGGTATTGTTGGGCAGCCGCACCGCGCCGATCAAATCACAGCGGGCAGCCAGATACCGGCGCACGCTTTCGAACTTTTTATCCATCGTGCCGGAGGTCGTTATAAAAGCCATAATGCCGCCGACGCGGAGCTTGTCTACGGTTTTGGCAAGAAAGTAATCGTGAATTTGAAAATGCAGCTTGTCATATTGACGGTCCGTGACCTGATACTGTCCAAACGGCACATTTCCGATAGCCAGGTCAAAGAAGCTATCCGGAAGGTCGGCCTTTTCGTAGCCGCAGATTTGAATTTTGGCTTTCTGGTATAACTGCTGCGCGATGCGGCCCGACAGGCTGTCCAGCTCGATGCCGTAGAGCTTTGCATTGTTCATATCAAAGCTGCCGCTGCGGTGCCCAAAGAATGCACCCACACCCATGCTGGGCTCCAGCACATTGCCGCCCACGCAGCCCATGCGGGTCAGCGCGCGGTACATGGCATGGATGACGGCAGGCGGCGTGTAGAACGCCGTCAGCGTGGATTCCTGTGCGGCGTCGTATTCCTCCGGCGTCAGCAGATTCTTTAGCTGCTCATATTCGCTGTGCCAGCTGTTCTTGTTGGGGTCAAAGGCATCGGCAAGACCGCCCCACCCGAGATACCCTGCCAGAACATCCTGCTCGGCTTCCGTGGCCGGTGTGCCGCGCTGCTCAATTTGCTTGAGTGTCCGAATTGCATTTAAGTTCGCAGCGAACTTGGCCTTAGCCCCTATGGGAATCTCCGGCTCATAGGGGGCAAGGTAGTTGGTGGGGGCTTGCGCGGAGGACTCGTCGGTAGTAAGGGTGTTTTCCTGCGGCTCATGTTCTTCCGCCTCGTCGAGGTCTATTTCCATGAGGCTATCAAAATCAAGATTGGAGAGCACCGCTTGGTTCAGATCATCGAGTGAGCCATACCGTTCCTGCGCGTAGAGAGTATCGTCCACCAGCTTGGTGACGGTGCAGTGCTCCAAGTCGGCATACACCTGAATGACGTGCTTCTCATCCTCGGTAGTGGTATAGCCCAAATCGATGCGTGTCAGGTCGGAAAAGTCCGGCTCGGTGATTTCAAATTCGTCCTTGAGATAATCCTCAATGTAGGAGAGCGCCTGTTCCGTCTGCGTTTGCACAAGGGCTTCGTGCTGCTGCTCGGAGAGCATCATGCCGCCGTTGCGAGGGTTGGCGTCCAGCTGCCGCTGAAACTCCTCCCGGCTGATGGCGCGCCCAAACAAGGGGACTTCCTCATCCCGCAGATGCACGTCAAACTGCCCGATGCGCTCCACGGTGAATCGGTGGTCTTCCTCCAAGTAGACAACGCTGCCCTCGGCGCAAATCGGTCTGGTATCCGGTACGTTGCCGGGCTCATCGCGCACCGCACTGGCGGCCTCTTGCTGTTCGGCAGCCCATAAGGGATACTGCTTCAACTCCTGCGGCGTCAAAAAACGCTGCATCTCGATCAGATAAGCAATGCGCTTGGCTGCGGCCCGCCATAGCAGCCGACGCTCAAAGCGGCCTTCCTCATTTGTCAAAATCAGCTTCAATCCGGCAGGGCCGTGGTCCACCCAGCCATGAGCACCGCTTTGATAATCCCATGACCGACCACCGCTGCCGTATTCCTTCTTCAAAAAAGCAGCGTGGTCGCCCTGCGTGGTGGTGAACTGCTGATAAATACGGAATTTGCTGTTCTCAAAATTGCTGCCCGCTGCCAGAGCCAGGTTGATTTCCTCGTCTGTGATAACGCTGCCGTCATCCATCTGCGGTGCATTGTACTCGGCAACAGGCAGGGCAGAGCGAATGACGGTTTCCTGCTTTTCCGGGGTGAAAAAATCATCCTTTTCCAACCTGTCATCTTCCGCACTCGTCGGCGAACCGTCAGGCAGTTCAAAGGAAAGCTGTTGCTCTACCTGCGGCAGTTTCTTCGGGTCGATGGCCGCAATCAGCTCATGCTGTTCAATCAAGTCGTTCAGCGCATTGGCCACGGCACGCCACGGCAGCAGCGTTTCCGCGCTGCGTGTCAGATACGCGCCCTGCCAGACAAGCAGACCGTTGTCCTGCCTGTGGAAGCCCACGCGGGTATCATCGGCCAGCAAAAGCTCTGTAAAAATATCCTTGTAGCTTTCCCGCACAAAGCGCAGCCGGTCGATGAGCAGGGGATTATTATTATAAAAGGTAAGATATTCGGCGTTGGATGCTCGGGAAGAAGTCTCCGCAGCCAACAGCTGCGGCAGCAGCGTGGGCGGAAATTCGGGCAAAGCAAAAGCGGAGGGCGATTGCTCGCTCTCCGCCTGTGCGGGGGATTCTGTCAGATTTCGTACAGCATCGGAAGGACTGATTCCTCCGCCTGCTTCTTCAGGCTGTTGGTCAACTGTGCCCAGCCCAGCGGGTTCGTCCTGCGGTCCGGCATCGGGGTGGTCTGCATCAGCTCGCGCAGGGTCTTGTTCACCATCCGCTGTGCTGTCCGTCCGATTCGGCTGCAGCTCGTAAGCAGCGTGCCCTCCAACATCAGTTGGTCGCAGAGCGTCGGCTCGTTCTGCTCCAGATATTCCAGACGCAGCCTCGCGTAGCGGTTCAGGTACGGGTTCGGCTGGTTCGGCAGGAAAAGGCTCGGAATCAGGTAGCCTTCGCGGTTTTTCGTGTACGTCATAAGTAACGGCCTCCTCTCGGCTGTTCAATTGTGTTGGTGTGCTTTCATTATGAACTGGTTCGTGCGGTATTGCAATGCTGTCACGGTTTAGTCGCAGCGCCTCGCGCCCAATGGCATCCAGCATCGGCTTCGCGGCTGCCTGTACATAGCCACCCAAGCAGAGTGAAATCTGATAGGTGTCGAACTGGCTGACGCTTTGAAATGCCGGATAATCCTCGTCCCGCACCGGCAGCCCGATTCGCAACCGTGCTATGTAGACAGCACTCTGCGTGACCAGTGCCTGCAAGAGCTGCATCTGCTCGTCAGGCTGCGCCCATTGCAGAGTGCTGTCCGCCACATTGCGTTCCAGCATACGGCGGGCACGATCTGCATCGTTGGAGACGCCCTCTTGCGCCAGCGCCGCCAGCCAGTCATCAGATTTATCTTGCAGAAGCAGCGGGCGCGTTGTGTCCGTGACCTCCCACGGCCCGCCGGTGTGCGTCTGGCTCAATAGTGTGGTATCGCCGATGGCAAAGACCGGCTTTGTCACCGCCACGCCCTGTCGGCGCTGCAGCACGGTGATGCTTCTGCTGCCGCGCATGACCAGACGGTTTGCCTGCTTGTTCCAGTACTCCATGCTGGCGCAGGCCGCGGCGTCGGGCCGCTGGGCGTGAATCAAAAGCTGGTTCAGATAGGTGGTGTGATAGTTGTGGGCGGCAGTGTACAAAAAGCTCTGCCACGCCTGCGGCGATGCTGTGACCCGCACGGCCTCCTGCTGAGCAAGCTGAAATATATCCTGCGGTTTCGGCATCTTAACACCTACCTTTCTAATTCATCTAAATTATGCTCCTGCCGCTCAACTTCCATATCATGAAGCTCCGGCAGCAGTCGGCTTACATCCTTAAAGCCAACTGCATCCACATACAGGGCTTCGGCTTTATCACGGCGCTCCATCACGATAAGATCACTGACGGACAAAGATGGCGTACTATTGGCGCAGGGGCGGTCATCATAATTGAAATCCCGGAAGCACTTGTCAGGTGTGTAGTCCCAGGGCATGTTGGCCACATAGGCACAGCGGTAATCGGTAGCCTTCAGCTTGTTCTGGGCGTAGTCATAATCCGTAAAGCGATATTCGCAGGTGTAATGTGGAATTTGATATATCAGCAGTCTGTCCAACTTGTCACCTGGCTGCGGATGCTCCGGCTCAACATAACAGCCTCTTTTGAAGCACTGATTTGCATACTGCTGGATGTGGCAGAAACGACTACCTACATAAAAGTGCGTATCGTCAACTGTCTGCACATCTTTCACAAGCCGTGAACCGTCCGCGTAATTCTCAATGATACGCTGGCCGTTGCGCACCTGAAACAGCTGCTGCCCATCACAGTTCAGAAACCGTGAGAAGCGAAGTGCGCTGCAAAGCTCCGGGGCATTGGTCCACTCGGTTATGTGGATGTCTTTGCCAACATGTACCTTTGTGTGACCATTTTCTTCCGTGTAGTAGTGAGGCCGGATACGATCTACGCCAACTGCCGTCACAAGCTGCTTTGCCATTTCAATGAGCTGCTTGTCATTGCGATCTGCAAAGGGGCCGCGATAGTCATCACACAGGTAGTTGACACCATTCCGTACCTGCATGATGGTTACTGCACCATCCGGGTCACGGCGGTCAATTCCAACAGTCAGGCGCGGGTAGGGAAGATTGGTGCGCTCGTTCCAGGTGTACTCGTTGTTGTAGGGCATTTCTCTCAACTGCTTGTAGCGCTTCATCAAATCAGCAGTATTTGAAAAGAACTCCGTTGGAGCTTGTTCTTCAAACTGTTGCGGAAAGACGTGCGACATAAAATCGGGAATCAGATAATATCTGTACTCTGCCATTTCAACGCTCCAGACTGGGTTGTTTTTCCGGCATAAGGTGGCGAGAGTTTCGTTCCAGAAGCTGCATGATGATTCCTACCATCTGTTCTTGTGTGTAGCCGGTGGGGAAGTAGCGGGCAATTTTGCTGACGCTGATGGTCAACATCGGATCACGGGGCGGTACACTGGGCTTTTTGGTGTCCATGATTTCCAGCAGCTTGCCATGATCCAGCGCACCGTCCTTGCTGGCAGCTTTTAGTTTCTGTGCCTGCGACAGTGAAGGCGAGCAGGACTGGGATTCAATGTAATCGAGGAAATCATTCTGCTCGGTGGGGGAAAGGTAAGAAAGCTCAACGGCGGGGTTGAATTTCAGACTGCCGTCGTCAACTTTCTTTTGCAGGTCGGGGACAAGGTTGTTGAGGCGGATGAAGCGTTGAATGGTTTTATAGCCATCGGTAGTTCCTTCTGCAACCTTTTCAACCGATAACTTCTGGACAATTTGTCCAGAAGTTAAATCTGTCCGACTTCCTTGGTGCTTTATGGCATTTAGCTTCATCGCATACGCCCTAGCCTTCTCCATCGGACTGATATGCTCTCGCTGGATATTGGAATCGACCATGTCAATAATTGCCTGGTCATCATCAATATCCCGCACCTGAACCTTGACCGCAGTCAGCCCGGCCCGCTGTGCCGCATGGAACCGCCTGTGCCCACTGATGATCTCATACCCGCCCTCGGTGCGGCGTCGCACGGTCAGGTTGGTGAGCACACCGTTCTCCCGGATGCTGTCCACCAGCTTCTGCATATCCTCATCGTCGCGCACCTCAAACGGATGCCCGACGAACGGATGCAGCTCGGAAAGCGGCACCTCTGTGACCAAATCGCCGCTTTCCCGCTGCCTGTCAGCCTCCGAGGAAAACATATCATCGATTGAGGGCATCTTCATCGCGTTCAAAAACTTGTTCTTCGCGGCCATAGCCGGAAACCTCCTTCGCAAATTCAATATAGGCCTTTGCACTGTTGCTTTTCGGGTCGTACAGAATCGTCGGTTCTGCATTGGCCTGGCTCTCCTGTACCTTCACGTTTCTGGGAATCTCCGTTGTGAAAACGTGAATCTTATTGCCGTAGGTGCTGCGGACCTGCCCGCAGTAGTGGTCGGAAACGTTCGTGTGCTCGGTCATCGTCAGAAGGATGCCCTTCACGCGTAGTCCGGGGTTGATTTTACGCTGCACATTCGCAATAGAGGACGTCAGCTGCGACATGCCCACAACGGAGAATGGCTGTGCCTGCATCGGGATAATGATCTCATTCGCGGCGGCCAGCGCATTGGTCAGCAGCAGGCCAACAGAGGGGGAGCAGTCGATCAAACAGTAGTCGTACTGATTGTTGTACTGCTCCAGGCAGGATTTCAGAAGCACCTCGCGGCACATCATCGTGCCCATGGCCAGCTCAAAGCCCGCCAGCCGCAGATTTGACGGGATAAAATCCACCCGTGCGGCAGCCTCCTTGCGTCCGGTCTGGTAGACACACTCCCGATTTCCAATCGGCTTTTCGCAGGAGGTCTTCATCAACAGCTCTGTGATGGTCTGGTCGAGGTCCTTTTCTGGTGGGATACCGCAGTAGCAGGAAAGATTGCCCTGCGGGTCAAAGTCCACCATCAGGACGCGGTAGCCCTGCTGGGTCAGGGCAATGCCGAGGTTATACGTTGTGGTCGTTTTCCCCGTGCCGCCCTTCTGATTTGCGATTGCGATTGTTTTCATCTTGTTTCCTCCAAAATATCATCCATGCTGATGCAGTGTGCGCGGTATTCCTGCATGTACTGCACCAGCGTGTCGTTGTAATCCTTGCCCACCGGCGGCGGGCGGTCCTCCACGGCTTTGCCGCTGCTCGCAAGATGCACCATGATTTCCTGTGTTCGCGTCCGCCCTGCGTTGTCGTTATCCAGACAGAGGACGATTTTGCAGACAGCCGGGAAATAATTCAAGAACGCATCCAGCGCCGCATAGTCCGTACCGCCCAGCGCCAGATAGTGGACGCTTCGCCACGGCCCGGTGTGCTGCATGAGCTTTAGAGACGCGCCGGACATGGCATCGATGGGCGCTTCGTAGACCTCAACCGTGTCGGCCTTAGTGCTGGCCTGTATGTAGAACGGGTAAATCTTCTTGCTTCCGGGAATATCGCGCCGGAATTGCAGCTGCGTACAGCCACGTAAGCTGCCGCCTTTCGCAACACCCTCACCGTCGCGCCCGACAAATACGCAGTTCGGGTGATTTTTGAAGCTCGTCTGGTACAAAATGCCCTCATTGCGGCAGAACGCCAGTACATTGGGGTGGATACAGCGCCCGCGCAGATACGCCATAGCGGAATAGCTGTTTGTGTCCGGCTCGGGCAGCTTGAAATCTCGTGTTGCTTCCGGTTCAGCGCGCGGCTGCGGCAGGCTTACAGGTTGAGAGGAATGAACCACGCCGCCTTGGATGCGGTTGATTTCCCGCACGGCCTCAACATAGGGAACCTTCTCGACATCGATCAGATACTTCAGCGCCGTACGTCCGCGCAGGCCGATGCAGTGCCAGCACCAAAGGCTGTCTTTGCTGATCGTCAGCGAACTGTGTACCTTGTGGCGGTATTCCTTGCCCACGAGCTTCAGGTTGCTAGGCTCAACGAGTTTGAAGTAGGTCAGCAGGTCCAGCTCCTTCGCCAGTGCGATTTCTTCCTTCGTCACTCCGGCCATACTCTACACCCCGTATTCTGTTTTTCAATCTGTTTTCTGTATCGTTCTAATCAGTCTAATTACTATCAGTCTTATTTGCGTGTGATAATCACATCTCCAGAAGTGTGAAAATCACACTTCAAGAAATGTGATTTTCACATTTCTTGATTTATGACGAAACAGCAAAGTTTTTCACATAAATCAAGCTGGGCTTTCCCAGTCCCTGGCGCTTGCGCTCAATCAGACCTGCATCCTTTTCCAGCTCGAGCATCAGGCGGCAGGCCTTCTGGTTGGCACAGCTCAGGGCCTCCATGATTTCCTCGGTGGTAAAGATGATGTAGACCCTGCTCTGTTCATCCAGCCAGTGATTCTTGACCGACAGGCTCATGCGGTCCAGCAGGATACCGTACAGGACCTTGGCGTCGATGGACAGAGGCTTGAACTGCAGGTCTGTGAACAGCACCTTGGGGATGCGATAGAATGAGAACTGCTCGGCCTGACTGCCGTAAAAGTAGTCAAATTGCATGGTTGCTTCTCCCAAAAGCGCGCACTCGAATAAGCCTGACAGAATACCGTGCTTTTGGCATCCTAACCGGGCCTTATAAATAAGGTTGTGTGTGGCATTTTATCGTTCCAGCTCCTGCTGGCTCTGGGTATGCTCGTGGGCATGGCCCCAGGTTTTCAGCAGAGAAAAAATCGTGTTCTGCATCTGCTCGGGCGTATAGCCGGGAGGGAAGAACCTCTGTACGTCAGATTGATTCAAGAAAAACTTCTGACGTTGATTGGGTTTCTGCTCGGTGAGCAGGGTATGCAGGTAGTGCTCCGTCAGTGTGCCACTCTGGCTCATCTCTTTAAGTCGGCGGGACTGTACCAGAGAGGGTGTGGCCTCGCAAAGCTCCATCTCGGCCTGCAACCACCGTTGGTGCTCAGGCGTCATGTAGGAGATCTCTACCGCTGGGTTGAACGCCATCCGGGATTCGTCGACCATTTGCAGAATGGGGGAGATGAGGTAGGTCAGGCGGATGTAACGCTGAATCTGCTTGACACTTTCTCCATTTTGCGTAGCTACGATTATATTTGAACGCTGCGCCAACTTCGGGCCAACTTGGCCCGAAGTTGCTCGGCCCTGATGCTTAATTGCTTCCAGTTTCATCCTGTATGCAAACGCCTTCTCACTCGGCAGCACATGCTCCCGCTGAATATTGCTGTTCACCATTAAAATGGTAGCTTCATCATCCGTCAGCTCCTGCACGCGGACCGGCACCTTCTCAATACCCAGTTCACGGCAGGCCTCGCAGCGGCGGTGTCCGCTGATGATTTCATAGCCGCCCTCGGGTCTGCTGCGCACGATCAGCGGAACAATAACACCGCTTTCCCGGATGCTGTCCACCAGTTCGTTCATCTCCATATCCTTGCGGACATGGAACGGATGGTTGGCAAAGGTGTGCAGCAGCGCAGGGGAGACGTTCAATTCCAGGCTATTCGGCATGATTTATCCCTTCTTTCCTTCCTTTATCAGTCATAAAGCAAAATATATTTATAAAATTCGTACATTTCTATTGACATTCTCTGTGCAGTCGGTTATAATGATCAAACTGATTCGAGACAGCCTGGTTGACCGGGTGTAGCGCAGTTTGGTAGCGCGCTTGAATGGGGTTCAAGAGGCCGTGAGTTCGACTCTCGCCACTCGGACCAAAGATGGCTGTCAAGGTCAGCAGGAGCGTCAAATCCGAAAGGATTTGGCGCTTTTTTGTTTTTTACGGCTTCAAACGCGGCAGCGCCTGTTCCAAACCATTGGCGATGGAACGCTTGCGGCGTATGTCCAGATGGCCGTAGATGTTCGCGGTCATCTTGATGTCCGAGTGTCCAAGCCACTCCTGCACGTCCTTCAGACCGTAGCCCTCCGACAGCAGCATGCTGGCGCAGGTGTGGCGCAGGTCGTGGAACCGGATATGGGGCAGGTCGTACTTCTTCAGCAGCTTGTGGAAGGTGTGGCTTACATAGTCGGGGGAGTAGGGGTGCCCGTCCTCCCAGGTGAACACGTAGTCGTTGTCTATGTAGTCCTTGCCGAAGTGGTTGCGGTAGATTTGCTCCTGCTGTAACAGGATCTTGAACAGCCGCACCGCACCGTCGGTCAGGGGAAAGCTGCGGAAGCTGGATGCGTTCTTGGTCTTGTTCTTCTCCACGACCTTCGTGACCCGTGCCACGGTGTGCCGTATGGTCAGCGTTTGCATCGCAAAGTTGATGCTGTCCCATTTCAGCCCCAGTACCTCGCTGCGGCGGAGGCCGTACAGCGCGGTGACATAGATGATGGGGTAGAGGCGCTCGTTCTTGACGACGGTCAGCAGGTCTCGCATTTGCGCTTCGGTGTAGAACGTGCCGGTAAACTGTGCAGCGTGCGGCATGACGACCAAATCGGCAGGGTTTGTCTGGATCAGACCGTCCCTCTGCGCCAATTTGAGCGTCTGATTGAGCACGTTCTTGTGCTGACGCAAGCTAACCGCGGATAGGCCGCCGTGGCCGTCAGAGCGCCCGAATTTAGCCTTTACGTTGATGTAGGTCTGCAGCGTCTCACCGTCAACATCGCACAGCCGAATTTGCAGATCATCAAAGTAGGGGAGAATATGCGCCCGGGCCTGAACCTCGTAGCCTTGGTAGGTGACCTCGTCCACGCGATGCCGGACATCCTCCAGCCAGCGGCGCACGGCGTCGCTGAATAGAATATCGTGAGGGGTGGCCTGCTCGGATTTTTCGCCGAGCATGTCAAGCATGAGCTGCCGTGCTTTGCTCTCATTTCCTGTTACTGACAGACCTGTGGAGACCCAGGTCTGATTTTTTTGCCATCTGTCGTATGCGTGAGAACAACATAATATTTGTCGTTTTTTACGCGCAAGCTGGCGGTCATGAGAAGGGCCTCCCAAAGCATTGTGGCATAAGATTGCACCTCCAAGATTCGACTGTCGGGACGGGCGTTTTCCTCGTCCGCAAAACCAGTATACCACAATCGTTACGATTTCAAAAATGTACGAATGGAACCAATATGGCGGCACAGCAATGCCGTGAAAGCAGGTACTTTCACGGCATAATCTGCTGCTATATTGGTTTTGCGTTTTTCTCCCCCTGCAAATTCCAGACAGGCAACCCTTCCCGGCGCTGTGCCCTGCAAGGCAGCCTTTGGGCCGGCCTTGCAGCATGTTATCACGCCTTCTTGGCACGCTCCCCGGACGAATCCGGATTATCGCGCTGCTTCCCCAAAAGCGGTACGGCAGAGGACGCTATTCAGTTGTCGCGAGAGGAAGTATATCTCCTCTCAATTACAATGGATAGCGTCGGAGAGTGGGAATGGGAAGGACAGAAAATAAAAATTTTACTTTTGAAGTGAGTATGGAGGGGGATGAATTCATTTTTTTGCGTTAGAGCCTGAAATATAAAAAAAATTACGTAATTGTTGGCTTCCTGAAGCCGATAGTATATATGAAAAAGTGAAATCCAAAACAAAACCAAAGACTTTTGCAAAAGCGAATATTCGATGCGGAAAAAGGAGATACGATAAATTGTAGAAAGATGTGTTAATAATCAACGCATCGTAAGGGTATGTGTGAAAGAAAACAAAGGAGTGTGCTATGATGCGCTTTTTGACAAATCATTTTCTGTTACGATTGAAACGTAGGGCAATGTAAGAGATACACCGGCCAGTATAGAAATGTTCACGTCATCGCAGATTCTTTCAATGACAATTTGAAAGTCACTCTGGGTATCCAGTAATACTCCACAAAATGAAAAAGCGCTCACCGTGAAAGGTGGGCGCTTTTCTCTTTCTTAATCAGTACTTATAAAAGGTATATCACACCAGCATATCGAACAGTCCAATCATCAGAGGCATCGTCATGATGGAAAGCAGCGTACTCAGAACATACAATGCACTTGAGTGCGCCGCATCACGATTGTAGAGTTGCGCCATTGAGGTGACTGTCGCACAAGACGGCGTAATGGCCGATAGATAGACTGTCATTAAAATTGCTTTACCATCTGCAATCCAGTCAGATGCGTGGAACACGCGAAGTAGCAGCAGAACAATGATAGGAACTACAATCAGACGAAGTGCAACGGGAAGATAGTTGCGCGGTGTACAGAAGACTTTCTTTAACGGCACTTCTGCAATCGCCATACCGGCCAGCAGCATACCCATAGGTCCTATCATAGCACCTACGCTGCTGAGCGTACTCACGATAGGTGTAGGCAGCGAGATATGCAGAAGGTACAAGAGCGCACCGGCGACAATCGCAATTAGGTTGACATTGGTCAGAATCTTCTTCCATTCGAGTTTTGCGCCTTCTTGCAGGCAGGCACTTGCGTGCGTCCAGAGAAGAATCAGCTGAACAATGACGAAAGCACAGGAATACACGACATATTCCTCGCCGAGTAAAGCCTGAACCAGGGGAATGACGAGCGCGGCGGCATTACTGTATATGATGTTGACCTGCTCCACGACATCCAATTTAAGCGGCTTCTTGAAGAGGACATTGAGAACCAGAAACACGACATGCATCCCGACTGCTATGCCCATCGAATACAAGAGTCCTGTTCGAATCTGCGGCGTATCGTCGATTTGAAATGCATTGAGAACGACGCACGGCATGACCAGATATACGAAAACTACGGACAAAACCTTGCTGTCTGAGGCTTTCAGAAGCCCTGCCTTGACGACTACATATATTATGCAGCCAACGGTGACCTGCGCGTACCAAAAATGTACAAGAATGAGCAGTATGCGCTCGGTAACTGGATTGGCGAACAGCGAAAAAAATATAAAAAAGGAACGCTCAAACCCGAGCAAGTCGAAGCCCTCGAAAAAGTTGGCATGGTCTGGGAGCTTGTGGACCGAGATGTCTGGGAGAAACGCTACAATGATGCTTACGCTTACTACAACGAGCACGGCAATATAGATGTGTCGCCTAATGTCCTGACGGCAGGCAATATGTATCTGCGTGACTGGCTGATAGCGCAGAAGAGCTTGTATCAAGAATCCAACTGCGAGACAGACCTTGACTGGGAGCGCCACGACCTGTTGGATGACATCGGAATGGACTGGGAAAAGCAGGTTGGCAGAAAATCCTATAGCTACGCATATCGAGCGCAGAGGTATTATAATGAATTCGGCAACTTGGATGTGCCGGAGGATTATAATGACATGATGGGCGGCAATCTCCACAAATGGGTAAAGCGTCAGTGGCGACTTTATCATCGCCCGACAACGGACAAGTCGGATGCCTACATAAGCAAGAAAAAAGAACTTGAAAACCTTGGCTTCGATTGGAGTTGTGAAGGCCGCTGGGATTGGGATGCCAAAGAAGCTACTTGGCTGCAAAACTACAACGGTATCAAAGCCTATGTGGATGTGAACGGAAGCCTGCCTATTGGTGAGAGTTCTATTCCCTTGACGACTAGCGTAAACAGCGAATTCTGGATTGCTGCGCAGAAAGCTGCTATCCGAAACGGAATGATGAACGAAGATAAGCAGCAGATGCTTGCTTCAATCGGTGTTGTCTACGGCCAGTTTAAAAGGAGCGATGACTGGCAAGAAAACTATAACTTCGTTAAGGCATACTATGAGCAGCACAAGCAGCTGCCCGTCGGTGTCAATTCTCAGCAGATGAGTACCGGAAGCCTGTCCGGCTTTTGGATTTGTCATAGCGAGAAATTCGTGTTCAATATTGATAAGATTGTTGAAGCTATCACAAAGGCTTCAAAAGCAACATTGAATCGGATGAACACCCGAATCACCAAGGAAATTCAACAGTTGTTGGATTTGGGTGATAACTCGCTTGAAGACTTTCCGCATTCCCAGTGGCTCTATGAAAGAATTGCAGAGTTGGAACGGATGCGGAAGCACATTAAACTCCTGAAAAAGGCGAAAAGTAATAGAATTCCAGCGAAGTTGCGAGCACTTTGGCTTTGCAGGATAAAAAACAGCAGTCGAACATTGGCGAGCACATCACTTGACCCAATGAGCATCGCACTGCCTGTTCCGCCCACGTTTGAGGCTACCTTGAGTAGTTTCGGACGTGGGAGGAATTTGGATGTCCTCCCGTGTTGAAGAACACTTCGATGTAATCGGAAGCTACTATCATATTATAGATCCAGAGGGAATATTGTCTGAAATTGAAAGGGCAAAGAAGGAAGCTGAGATACTAAATGATATGCCGAGCGGCTTTCCAAAGGCTCTTTGCTATGCTATGAAGCTTTCTGGGTTTACAAAAGAGGCACTGGCCTTTGAATCAAAGGTGTCTGAGTCAACGATTGGTCGCTACAGAACTGGAAAAGTCAAACACTATTCTGAGAAAAATGTAGTTGCTCTGTGTGTTGCTATGCACCTTCCACCGTGGCTTTCATTTAAGCTCATAGAAAAAGCTGGCTTTGCATTGGCCGAGACCGAAGAGCAGCAAGCGTTTATGACAGTTCTCACCTGTATGTTTATGAAATCAATTGATGAAGTGGATGAGTACCTAAAAGTAAGAGGAAATGGATCGTTGGTACAGGTAGCTGCATAAGTCCAATTTATATGAAAAGAGCCGTGTGTTCGTCTCCTATGCTGGAGTTGAACACACGGCTTTTAAGTTTTTGATGATAGGAATGTGGTTATTTACCGCCTTTGTAATTCATGTAACCACGGTTGTCTTTATCAGTGTGTACGTTAGAATAGTTGCCTTCAGAATCTCGATCATATGAAAGGTGACGGTTATCAGAGGTGCTATAAACTGAAATGTGGGTTGTGCCATTTTCATCGGGTTCTTTTTCATGGATGCCTCCACCACTTGATAGGATGGAATCAGTGGCGCGATCAATGTCAACGGTACCAGGATTAGAGTACTTAGCCATAGTTGAAAACCTTCCTTTCGGTAAGTGATGTGTAAACCAACAGCTTACATTTATAGTGTACCAAATTAGCGGATGTATGTCAATAGACAGGGGCATCTTCAGCTCTTGCCCGGAGCAGGTCTTGAATTTCTTTCTCCGTGGCTGCTCGGACAGCAGGTCTCTCCTGAAACTTGGCCTTGCCGCAGTCAGGGCAGCGGTCAGGCAGCGACTCCGCCTCAAAGCAGTAATGGCAGACATCGCAGAAATAGTAGTTCACAGTATATGCACTTCCAATCTGTGTGTTATTTATATCTCGTAAGGATGTTTATATCTCATCGGGATACTTCTCTATCCTAAGGTAATCCTCAATATTGGTGATGCCCTCACCAGCCAAATCACTGATGTCATCAAAAGGAATGACAACTGGAAGCTCCTTCTCAATGCTCACGGCTTTTCTATCGCTGTCCTGCGTGACCTTCAGCTCCCGGTAGACTGGGTCAATCATAACAACTGTGCCGGTCAGACTCATGTACTTGCCGGTGCTTTCTGTGGTCTTCACGAAGTATCGTACCACGACCTTCATGCCCTTTTTGACTTGCAGGAGCTTGTCGGAGAGATTGTTCTTCTCATCATCGGAAAGCTCGACCTTCTTCACAAGCAGCTTACTTGCGCCCTCGCTGGAAATCTCATCATCGAAACCGCGCAGAGCAGCGAAAGGGCTGAAAATCTTTGCCCGGTTGGTGATGGACATCCGGGGATGCTTTGCAGGCGGCTCCGGCCGGGAGAGGTGGAGGATGTCCGCATACTTCTGGGCAACGATTCGCCCTTCCTTGGTATTCTTGAAGTCTGCCATAAAATCCTCCCTCTCGGTGTGTGGCTCACAAGGTCATTTGCGATGTCCCCCGATTTGACCGTTCCGTTCTCGCATGGTTGCGCCATCCAGATAGTTAGTGCCCTTCAGAACAGCGTTTTTTCCGAACTTCTTCTTGATACCAAGCATGGTCGCCTGCAGGGATTTCTCCCGTTCCAGCTTGCTGGTGTCAGTGAACAGATCTACTTGTAAGATGCCCTGATCTTTGACTACACGGTTTGCCGCTATTGTTATTCTACGCACAGTTAGGTTCCTGTTGGCAATGCGGTCGAACAGCTCCGTGGTAGCTGCCATCAGTTGGCTGCTGAGATTGGTCGGGTTGTCCAGTCGTGTACTGCCGTGGGCACCCTTCGGAACAGTGCGGCCATAGTGATCGATATGGACAGGACCGTGATAGATGCCCTTGTCGCAGTTCTCACGGTCATAGCCGATGTCAAGTGTCAGGCTGTCCGTGACCAGTCCCTTGTCCGTGAGCTGGAATACCAGACTGTCGGTCATCTCCTGGACGATGATCCGAGCCTTATCATAAGGATAAGGACAGGAGAGTACTTGCCCCTCGGACAGGCTGTTGGTTTCGGGACGATAGGCGTTGATCTCCTTCATCCCGCAGGGTTCCAGCCCCCAGGCATGGTCGATGAGAATCTCAGCATCTATGCCGAACTCCTTATATAGTATCTCAGGGAAGTGAATGCTGGCTCTTGCCAGCTCACCCATCGTATGGATGCCATGCTTTTCCAGTCTGCGGACGGTGCCGGGGCCAGTCTGCCAGAAGTCCGTGAGAGGCTTATGATCCCAGAGCAGATACCGGAAGGATTCTTCGTCAAGCTCTGCGATGCGGACACCGTCCTTGTCCGGGGCAGCGTGCTTGGCAGTAATGTCCATTGCCAGCTTCGCCAGGTATAGATTGGTGCCGATCCCGGCGGTGGCGGTGATGCCGGTGGTGTACAGTACCTCCCGAATCATGGTCATGGCGAGGTCGTGGGCAGACATTTTATAATGAGTAAGATATGCGGTGGCATCGATGAACACTTCATCGATGGAGTAGACCACGATGTCCTCCGGGGCAATGTACTTGAGATAGATGCCGTAAATCTGCCGTGAGATCTTCTCATAGTACGCCATCCGGGGCGGTGCCACCAGATAGGATACTTCAAGAGAGGAATCCGCAGCAAGAGCAGTGGCATCGTAGGACGCAGCCGCAAGAGAGGGAACACCATCTTTGTAAACAGCGGTCTTGTTCCGGATGGCATCTCGCAAACGACCGTTGTTGACCTCTTTGACACGCTGCACGACTTCAAACAGTCGAGCCCGACCGGGAATGCCGTAGGACTTCAGGGATGGGGACACAGCCAGGCAGATGGTTTTCTCCGTGCGGCTAGCATCGGCCACGACCAGATTGGTGGTCAGCGGATCGAGATGCCGTGCGGCGCACTCGGCAGAGGCATAATACGACTTAAGGTCTATTGCCAGATACGTGCGCTGCATACTGTGTCCCTCCTTCCATTAGGTTGCTCGCTCCACGTACCAGCGGCCAAGCCGACCGGTGAAGCGAGGGTCAATGTGTTCAAAGAACAGGTGCTTCTCCTGTCCTTGAATCAGGACAGTGAAACAGTCGCCATTGCAGTCATTGTCTGCGGTTCCTGCCGGCCGGAAGTCCCGGACGGTTTCGATAGGGAAGGTCCTGCCGTCCGCCCAAGTGATGGATGTTGGCTGCATATAGCCGGTTGAATCAAACTCTGAGGCGACCTTTACATAGACACGCTCGATCTTGATTCGTTTGGGTATCGCCATGTGGGTCACCTCCAACTATTAAAGGTGGCCGGCATCATCCGAGATGACACCGAGGAAATTTCGGTCGGGCATATCGGGAAGACGGAAACGATTGTCATCGTTCATCTGTTGCAGCTTCAGCAGCAACAGGTTCACATTCGTGCCAAGTTGCCGAGCAATCTGGACGATGTCAAATCCATCGCTGACCAGCTCCTCAATTGAGCTTTCGTCAAGGAGCAGATTGGCAGCGAAGAGGTTCGCTTCATATTCGGTTGTACTTGTAATGTCAAACAGCTCAAACTCCATCAGCCCAGTTTCAGACTTTCCAAGAGAGCGGTGGAGAAGAGCGTGGCCCAGCTCATGGGCACACACGAGCCGCTTCATTTCATCCGACAGATTGGCATTGATGAAAATGAAGCTGTTGTTCAAGATGACCTTGAACGCGCCTTTCTGCCGCTTGAAATCACTTCGCTCCAAAACCTCAATGTCGAGGGCTTCAGCGATTTCAAACGGGTCATTTGATTTGTATTTTCGAGCCAGACGAGCCGGCAAGATGGAGGCTTTCCTACTAATCATGATTGCACTTCACTCCATTATCATGGGGAACAGCTGAACGCTGTAAATCAGGATTCGCTGCCGGATTCTGAAATGCCCCGGTATTTTTTAGGAACGTACTTTCTGTTTTTCTCTTTGGCTTTCCAGTACGCTTCCTGGAAGGCGCGCATCATGGCCTCCATATCCTCTTCGGCCAATTCACCACCAGCATACAAGCCAGACACCTCTTTAATAAGACGCTCAGCCTGCTCATGTCCTTTAGAACCGTATTTCTCGGTGGCCTTCAGAACGAACTCGGCGTTATCATCCATGAGGGAGCTGACTTCGATTCCGAGTGCATCGGCGAGCAGAGGGTAGGTCTCCTTTTGTTTTGGCATCCGTTCTCCGCTTTCATAATTTTGGATGGTGCGTAGTGCAATGCCGGTCATTTCCGCAAGCTGCTTCTGTGAATACTTTGCAGCAAGTCGGGCAGCCCTGACTTTATCACCGAACTTCATGGTCGTTTCCTCCTAATTGATAGCGCATTGTGAGTTATGTTGCGCTTGACAATGTGCAAGTTGGCTCGTATAATGTGAATCGTAAACGCAACTTGCATATTTATATTAGCGCACAACACGCAAGTTGTCAAGTGCGAGATGCAAGATGGAAGAAAAGTTTGGAAGATGCGCCTTGGTACCAGCGTGTGTTTCGGCTTTTAGAATAGTGATCTCCAGATAAAGGTTGGGTGATAGTGTTGGACATGAATTGCGGAATTTATACGACCCAAGGCAAACGGATGCTGCTTGCGGTCCGGGCAACGGTCAATGGACGTAAGGCGGTGGCCTATGTGAAGAACGGAAAGCTGCAAGCCTATGAGTACTTAGATGATCTGGCAGCCCAGTGCTGCGTTGGCCCGTGTCTCAAATTTGAGGACGGGAGTGAGAAGAAGCGAATGTAAGGCCGAACACTTGGCTCATCGGAGAACCGTGTGATCCAGTCAAAAACTAAACTGCTGCCTGTTTGGTGCTGCTTGAATGCGTAGTAAGCCGGGGTAGACTTCAAAAAATCTGAAATTTTTCGGATTTTAAGGAGTCTATTCCGGCTTTTTCTCGTTTATAGGACCGGAATTGGCAGAATACACAATTTTCCAGCTTGTTTCTGGTCGCTTCGATGAAAAGCGAATGCTCCTCTTTACGGATAGAGTTTTGGCTGTTATACTATAAATGTGATAATAGCCGAAAGGCAAAGCATCTTAGCGAAAAAGGTGTCTATTTATAAAAGTGGAGGTGTATTAACAGACAAAGATAGTTGAATCATTCAGCAAGGAGAAAGGTTAAGCTGAATGATGTCTCAGCAAGAGACTTACATAATCTTAGTGGAACACAATGCATGGCCAAGCAGCAATAAGCTGTGAAGGATTTCCTAAATCACTAATTATGTAAGGTTGAAGTGCGTCTACTTGCTGACAAGACTATAAAATGTCTGGCTAATACACTATCCGGTCGATTATCGGAATACCAGTAAGACCGGAGTAAATTTAGAAACAAGTAATGCGTAAGCAACTTGAAGTCTGAATTTGCTCCGGTCTTTTTTTATTAAAATCTTTGGCGAAGGAGGTGAACCGAGGTGGCATCTGCTGTACATAAGAATATCGAGCCCAAAGTGGCGGCTGTTAATGCCAACTCGGTTTGCCGCCAAAATGCGGCTGAGCGGGAGTGGACTGCTCCAGATGAGTTTATGGCCGAGGTTCAGTGGTCTGTGGCAATACGAAAGCTGATCGCAGGTCTGGAGTTTGGAGATGCCCTGAAGCTGTTGATGAATGACCGTGATATGTCTGTAGAGCAGATGGAATCGGAGTCAGGACTCTCTGTGTCTACAGTGAAGCGGCTTCGTGCAGGTCAGGAGGCAAGCGCGGAACAAATCGTTGCCATTTCGGTGGCATTGCGTCTTCCGCCAATGGTCAGCAGTGATTTATTGAGAATGTGTGGAATCACACTGGACTTCAACAATCAGAGGAATACCGTCTATCAGATGATCCTGACGAGCCATTATAAAGACGGTATCGAGCAAGTCAATGTCTACCTTGCAGCATGTGGATGCGCACCACTCAAAACTGCCTGCTAAAGTACCTACAACAGAATACCCATGAGGCGATTGGACCACAAAATGGTCTGGTCGCCTCTTTTTTTGAAATTTTTTCTGAGGTTAGGGCTCAGAAAGTGAGCTCTAAATGGCAGTAAAAGGGCGAAAAACCGTGGCGTAAAGCCATCAAAATGACCTCGAGCTTTGCAGAAGAACGGAATATCGATGGTTTTCATGCTGCTTTTTAGAGCTCACTTAGTGAGCTGGTGATTTGAACTGTCTTTGGCTATCATGTAGTCAGTTCAAGGGACGAGCCCAAAAGGACAGACCCAAGAACACAAAAAATATCGTAAGCCCGATTCTAGAGAAGGCGAAGGATACCATAACGGAGTTTTACCAACCGGCAGATGTCATCTGCTGGAGGTGAAGCAGCCGGTCTATGGGTGTACCTCCCATCTCTGGAATCGGGCTTTTTGCGCTTTGCAGACCGTCCCAGCTCAGAATGTGAGCCCTGCTCCGCTTCCGTCATCGGTATCCTTCTCCCTTCCAGAGTCCGGGGGAAAGGACAAGAAAATGACTAACATGATGAACGGGGCAGTTGCAATCTATGGCGGCGTAGGCGTGATGGAGATTCACCAGCCGTTACCGCAAGCAGTGGAGAGCGTGGAACAGGCTGTCGAGGGCTTGGTAGTCAACGCACACATCTCTCTGCGTGAACTGAAGAACTGCGTGGACAAGGTGCTGGAGAAGAAGATCCCCGGCTATAAGCAGCTCATGGAGATGAACCCAGTGGTGGCTGCAAGGGCAGCCGTGAACGGTGCGACAATCACGGCATACACGAACGGCTACGCAGTTTACGAAGCAGACAATGCACACACCGTGTTGGATGTGAACCACTGCGGTGACTACCGCTATGAGTTCAACGATGGTACCTATGAGGTCGTCCCGGCTGAGGTGTTCGAGGATGCGGAGTGGACTGTGCGCCTGGTCATGGAGGGCGAACATCGGCTGGAAAATAACCGCAGCAAGATCAGTCGTGACTACGAGGAGTTCGCTCTGTCCTGCGATGGCACTGATTGGTGCGATGCCGCTATGGTGGACTTTATGGAGGCAGAAAACGCTGAGATGCTGGCGGACGAGGAACTCCGGAAGCTGTATGCCGCCATGAGCAAGCTCACGGAGCGTCAGCAGGAAGTCGTCCAGCTCTACTTTTATAAGGGGCTGAACCAGTACGAGATTGCGGAGGAACTGGGCATTGCTCGCCGTTCTGTCGGGAACTGCCTTGAGGGTGCTTTGAAAAAAATGAGAAAGAATTTTTAAGAAACTACCTCCCAAACGGCAAAAAATCGTGCGCTTTATGAGAGGACTTCCTCTCACGAATACATCCAAGGAGGCTACACCCCATGAGTAACATCAAGAATCCCCAGAACAATCCCTTAAAGAGTTCGGCTCCGGTGCGGCCGCCCGGTGGTGACACCGCTCCGAAGAAAGTCTATGTCTGCTCTCCGTTCCGTCCTACGGCGGTATCGCAGGCAGACAGGGCAGAGGAGCAGCGTTCCAATATCGAGAGAGCCCTCAAAGCCTGTCGAATCCTCGCCATGATGGGCATCCAGCCGCTGGCACCGCATTTGTATTTCACTCGTTTTCTCAAAGACGATGTGGCAGCGGAGCGGGATGCCGGGATGCGGTTTGCTCTTTCATGGCTGGAACAGGCAGATGAACTCTGGGTGTTCGGTGAGCGTGTGTCGGATGGTATGGCACAGGAGATTGCAAAAGCCAAGGAGCTGGGCAAGCCGGTACATACCCTTCCTGAACCCGGACGAGTGGCAAAACTGCTCATCCAGAGCATTTCGCAGAAGTACAACATGACCGAAAACGGTCAGCAGGATAAGCAGCCCAAGGCTGCGGAAAGTGAGCAACACAGTGATGAATGACAAGAATCTGAACGCCAAGGCCCCGGAAGTCCGCCGTATCCTCCCGGTGATGCTGAAGGTTGAGAACCTCCACATCCATCTGGATGAGCGCAGCATCTGGCAGGTCATCGAGGAAGCGGAGCTGGTCGATGAATACGAGGCTTGGAAGGAAGCCAACCCCAACGCATAACGCACAAAGGACACACGCCCCGCAGGGGGCTGTGTCTCGTATCCGACGTGTTTTGAAATAAATATTCCAAAGGACTTGATAAAATAGCTAAAACGGCATATAATAAAATTAGCTAAAAGGAGGTGCCGCTATGATTACTGCGACCGCAACTGCAACCGAAATGCAGAACAATTTCGGAAGATATTTAGGCCTTGTGATGTCAGGGCAGGAAATCATCGTAACGAAGAATGGCCGAGAAGTCGGACGGTTCATTCCGAAGGATGCCGCTGTGTCCTACCTGACGGATTCCCTCACCGGAATTTTGAAAGAGGACTATGATTTGGATGAAGCCAAGGCGGAAAGCATGAGGGCGAAATATGGTTCTATTGATTGACACCAATATCGTTCTGGATGTGCTGCTGAACCGACCGGAATTCGTAAAAGACTCCTCAATGATTTGGAAGTTGTGCGAAACTGAACAGGCAAAAGGGTACATTTCCACGTTGACCTATGCCAACATGATGTATGTCATGCGCAAGCAGCTGACTCCGGAGCAGATTGAAGAGGTTTTCCGCAAGCTGAACCTTATTTTTGAGTTTGCAGATTTCAGCCCTGCTGTATTGGAAAGAGCGGTGAGTATGAAGTGGAAGGATTTCGAGGATGCTGTTCAGAGCGCGACCGCTGAATCTGTCCATGCCGACTATATTATTACAAGAAATCTCAAGGACTTTACCCAGAGCCGAGTAATGGCCTTTACGCCGTCTGAACTGCTGGCGCGAATCTAAGAGCAAAATAACGACCGAGCCGAGGTGTAGAAATACATCCCGGCTTTTCTTATGCCCATTTTTAAGGAAGGGAGGGAAAGCCCATGGCTACCAGAGGCAGAAAACCGAAGCCGACCGCCATGAAGGAACTGGAAGGCAATCCGGGCAAGCATCCGCTGAACACCAGCGAACCGAAGCCAACAAAGAAAGCACCGGCCTGTCCGAAATGGCTGGAGCCGGAAGCAAAAAAGGAATGGCGGCGGCTTGCCAAGCAGATGGAAGCCATCGGCATCCTGACCGAAGTGGACATGGCTGCCTTCGCCGGCTATTGTCAGGCATACGCACGATGGAAAGAAGCAGAAGAATTCATCACCCAGCACGGTTCCATCGTTAAGACACCGTCCGGGTACTGGCAGCAAGTGCCGCAGGTGTCCATTGCCCAGACGTATCTGAAGATCATGAACCGGTTTGCTGAACAGTTCGGTCTGACACCTTCTTCCCGAAGCCGGATCATTGCATCGGACGGCGGTCCAGCGAATGCCCCCGATGAGATGGAAAACCTGCTGGGAGGTGGCGGATGATGGAGAGCAGACCGAAGAACTACCCAAAACTCAAAGACTACAAGCCCAGCCGGTTCATGTTGCCGACCTCGCATTACGATGCAGAAAAGGCTGACCGGGCTGTGCGGTTTATAGAGAACCTCCGTCACACCAAAGGCAAGTGGGCAGGCAAACGGTTCTGGCTATTGCCATGGCAGGAACAGATCATCCGGGATGTGTTTGGCATCGTGGACGAGCGTGGCAACCGTCAGTTCCGCACGGCGTATGTCGAGATCGGCAAGAAAAACGGCAAGTCGGAACTGGCCGCTGCGGTGGCGCTGTATCTGCTGTTTGCCGATAACGAGCCCTCCGCAGAAGTCTATGGCGCAGCTGCCGACCGTCAGCAGGCATCCATCGTCTTTGATGTTGCCAACCAGATGGTGCAGATGACCCCAGCTCTCATGAAACGCTGTAAAATCATGGCGGCAACCAAGCGTATCGTGAACTACAGCAACGCTGGATTCTATCAGGTGTTGTCAGCGGAAGTCGGCACGAAGCACGGCTTGAATGTGTCCGGTCTGGTGCTGGATGAGGTCCATGCCCAGCCCAACCGCAAGCTCTACGATGTCCTGACCAAAGGTTCCGGTGACGCCCGTGAACAGCCGCTGTTCTTCCTGATCACCACGGCCGGCACGGATAAAGAGAGTATCTGCTATGAGCTACACATGAAAGCCCTTGACCTGTTGGCAGGTCGGAAAATAGACCACACCTTTTATCCGGTGGTCTATGGCCTGACCGATGAGGATGACTGGCACGATGAAGCTAACTGGTATAAGGCCAACCCCTCACTGGGGCAGACCATCCAAATCCAGCGTGTCCGGGATGCCTACCAGGAGGCACTGGATAACCCCGCAGAGGAGAATGTGTTCAAGCAGCTCCGTCTGAACATGTGGGTGTCCTCGCTGACCCGGTTTATCCCGGAGCACATCTATGACCTCGGCAACGAGCCAATCGATATGGAAGCCCTCAAAGGCCGTGACTGTTACGGTGGTCTGGACTTGTCCAGCACCGGAGATATCACGGCATTCGTGCTGATCTTCCCGCCCAGAACCTCGGAGGAAAAGTACATCATGCTGCCGTTCTTTTGGATTCCGGAGGATACCATCTCTCAGCGGGTACGCAGGGCATCTGTGCCATACGATGTCTGGTACCAGCAAGGGTATCTGATGGCGACCGAAGGAACTGTGTGGCAAGCCGCCCGTCTATCGAAGGCGACACCAACGAGGATAGCAAGGAAGTCAAGACCGACACCCTGACCTTGCAGGCCACCCCGCTGGCAAACGGTTATGTCAAGGCCAAGACCGGCACCAACACCAGCGATGATGTCTACAACAAGTGGTACGAGAAGGTCTACGAGCCGCAGGCAGAAGCCACCAGCGTGACCGACCCTGTGGAGAATGAACCCCAGGGCTGACAAAACTGAGGCAGGGCTTCGGCTCTGCTTCCTACATTACTATATAAAGGAGATTTTCAATATGAAAAAGCATCGTGTGTTTTCCCTGTTCACTGTCATCTTCGTGGCCTTCCTGCTGTTCCAGTCGGTGACCATCGTCCCGACTGGTTATACCGGCGTGAAGACCAGCTTCGGTCAGATTCAGGAGGCCACCATCCAGAGCGGCAAGCTCAACTTCACCATTCCGTTTGTCCAGAGCATCCATACCGTGTCCAACAAGCAGCAGGACAAGCACATCGAGGCACAGATCTGGGGCGAAGCCTCCGACAAGACTCCTGTGTATGCCGCAGATGTGATCGTGACCTATCAGGTACTCCCGGAAAAGAGTGCATGGCTGTATGCCAATGTATCCGACACCAAGAATCTGGTTGGTGACGAGTTGGTGGCATCTGCCATCAAGTCCGCCATGGCCGAGCTTGGCCCCAATGAGGTCACCAACCGCACCAAGATCGAGCCGCTGGCACAGCAGAAGCTGGCAGAGTCCCTTAACCAGAAGTATGGCGAGGGTGCTGTGTTCATCAATAAGGTGGTCATCAACAACATGGATTTTGAAGAGGCGTATAACACTGCCATCCAGCAGAAATCCATCGCCCAGCAAAACGCCGACAAGCAGAAGATCGAGAACGAGGCCGCCATTGCCAAGGCTGAAGCTGACAAGCAGGTGGCAATCACCAACGCCGAGGCGGAGGCACAGAAGACTTCTATCGCTGCGGACGCGCAGGCCGAGGCAAACCGTAAGATTGCGGAAAGCCTGTCGGATACCCTGATCGAGTACCAGAAAATTCAGAAGTGGGATGGTAAGTTGCCCATCGTCAGCGGTAGCAATGCACTGGTTAGCATCGACCCGGCAGAGTAAGCACTACACGAACTGAGGGCAGGGCGGAGGCTCTGCCCTTTCTACATGAAATGGAGGATTTGACTTATGGCTATTACGAAGAAAATCGAGATCGATGGACAGCAGGTTGATTTCCGCGCCAGCGCAGCCGTGCCGAGGCTGTATCGCATTAAGTTCGGCCGGGATATCTACAAAGACCTGCGTTCTTTGGAAAAGAGCGTGGGGGATAACGATGAGGAAAGCTCCAGCCTTGACCTGTTTAGTCTGGAGATGTTCGAGAATATCGCCTATATTATGGCGAAGCACGCCCATCCTGATCAGGTGCCGGACACCCCGGATGAGTGGCTGGAGAACTTCAATACCTTCTCCATCTACCAGATTCTGCCTCAGCTGATCGAACTGTGGGGTCTGAACGTGCAGACGGAGGTAGAGGCAAGAAAAAACCTCGCAAAAGTGAGCGGGTAATGACCACCCCGCTCTTCGTGCTGCGCTGTGTGCAGCTCGGTATCAGCATAGCCGACCTCGACTTGCTGACCATCGGGTTGGTCAACGACATGTTCACAGAGCGGCAGAACGATGAGTATCCGTATCAGGAGCTGGCATCACAGGCAGACTTTGACCGGTTCTGACCAAACTTTCGTGCTTATATTGATTGCAAAATAAGCACGAAAGTTTGTAAGGATAAAGAAAAATCCCCCAGCCGTGCACAGCTGGGGGAGAAAGAAGGTGGCCCGAAGGTCATCTTCCCGGTCTCAGACCTCGCAAGATTACTGAAACCTGATCGCTATTGAATTATAGCCGATTGGGCGCAGATAGTCAACCGAGTATTTTATGCAGAAGCAGAATCGGTGGGCTTGCGGGTATCTTCAAAGACATTGCGAAGGCAATCGGGTCCCTCCATCCAAAGGCCAGTCGAGTAATCGAACAGCTCCTTATAAGCAGTTGAGTTCGAAAACTCCAAGAATGCCTGATTGAAGGAAACACCTGTTTCAGTGCAGTAATCTTCGAGCATTGCCTGCATGACGAGATCGGCACACTCTTCACGTTGCGAGTCGGTAACGGCTGTTCCGCTCATAAAGAATCCTCGTATTATAAAGTAGTAGTTATTAGAGTCCCTCTCCAAGGACAAAATGCTACA